>Ga0310123_10000034_pt1 | contig 106726 bp, 108 predicted proteins | sample CB6_AW_1057_MG_FD_203505 | JGI IMG/M metagenome (GOLD analysis project Ga0310123, IMG submission 203505) | Marine microbial communities from Western Arctic Ocean, Canada - CB6_AW_1057 | ecosystem: Environmental > Aquatic > Marine > Oceanic | place: Canada: Western Arctic Ocean | collected...
CAGCTTGCGGTACTTCGGGATGAATACAAAGTGATAGTTTAACTGGTACGTCGTGTGCAATGATTTCCGGTATCCTTTCATCCGGAGACCGTACCGCATGCCTCCTTAAGGCTTCTCCTAAAGGCGACGGGTTTCAACCATCCCCGAGTGAGACACTAATATCTGTCGTCAATGAGGTTGAGGGATGAACTGGACGCGTCGTCCCAGGCGAATGCGGCTTCAGACTAATGCATGGTCAGCTTGGAAGGCAAATTTCGCCAACTTGATTCGAACTCAAATATCGAGATCAAAACTGGCGGGCTTATTGGCTGGGACTACGTTCAGGAACTTCCTGCTCGTCATGCGTCGCTATCAAACCAATTTAGTTTCAGTCGAATTATTATCTGACCATTGGCTGGAGGTCGATTTACGATGAACCGAAATTCTGGGGGCGGTTTTAGGTCTTGGGTCGGGTTGCGAACTCGTCTACACAAGCTTCGATACCCGATGCCAAAGCACGTAATGGACCTCTACACGACGTACAGAAACCATCCGGATTCGCTCCATATTATTGGTGAACGTGACGCCGCAGTAATTTATAATTTGGTCCGCCGTAACCGTCCATCTCATTGTTGGGAACTCGGCGGAGGATTGGGCACGGTGACCGCTATCATAGCGACTGCGATGCGGGAAAATAGTTATGGCAGCGTCACATCGTGAGGATATCCTGAATCTAGTTGAAATCGGCGGCAAACTCACTCCTTGAGGCACTCGAGGAGGTCCTGATGCTTCACAAGTTGAAGGTCCCTGTTCTACTGCGCAAGAGCCTGCACTCGACGAATCCCATCGAAAACATGTTTTCCATGGTTCGCAGTTGCGAGCACAACATCAAACGCTACCGTAGCACCAAAATGCGCCAGCGATGGCTTGCCGCTGTGCTGCTGCACTGCGAGCAACAGTTCAAACGAGTAAAGGGGTACGCATCCATCGGCGAAGTGGTTGTGGCCATCGATGCGACCCAACGAGAGGACGAGGTGCCTGAGGCCGCGTAGGGTCAGGGGCGTAGACCTGAAATGACCAGGAGTCACTTATGACGGTTTCAACTAATTCCTTGACATCCTCTCCTGGGCGGACGGCTACGAAGAGAGTTTCGTGGGGACGTTCGACAGGCGTTCACCGGAACGCTGAGAGGTATTGAACTTCGGTGTCGGTCGCAGCAGGTCCACGCGCCGGCAGAATCCGGAGCCGACTTCGACATCGGCTTTCCGCAGGCCTACCTCCAGCTATCTCGTACGTTGCTCTTCTTCTGCAAAGAGCCTAACGATTGATGAAGTTGGGGCGTGTGCCGACGAGCCCGGCTATTTTCATCGGTGTCCCCTTTGCCCGTTCTTCTCGATCTGGAGCTCGACCGATTTGAAAGTGAGCAGCAGATATTCCATGGCGGCGCGGGTCATGGAAGCGCGAGACAGAGGCCCGAGGATTGGATTCGCCGCCACCCGGGGATGAGTGATCGTCCCGAAGCCAGTGGAGAAACCGCTTTCGCGAAAGACTCTGCGAACGTTCGCGTGAGGGCGATAGAAGGTTTTGTGAATACTGTACTGGAAATAGGCATCCACCCGCTCTCTTCGAGTCTTTTCAGCCAGCTCCGTCCAAGCCGGATCCCTTCCTGTATGTACGAAAAAGGCAATGAGCGTCTTCCGAAGCTGATTCTTGGGAAGCCAGTGAATGAAGGGCATCATCAAGTGGCCTTCGACGAACTGTTTGGCGCCGGGGTAGATGTGATAGCCAGCTCCTCCAGGGGCCGTGATGCGTTCGAGCTCCGAGGCCACGAGTCCGAGATCGCGCACGTGCTCGAAGACCTGGTTCGAGAAACTGAAGTGGAAGAAATCATCCAGATGAGTTGTCGCCCCGTCATCTTGGAGCAGGCTGAGCCAGGAGGGATCGTACCCTTTGCGGGTGAACATAAGACTTCCGTGACGGATCGGTTCAGGATCGACGTCAACCCCGTAAGCGTTGTAACCGCGTTCGCGGAGCCGCAGGACCGAGGCACCGCGCCCGCAACCCCAGTCGAGGACGTTCACCTCCGCCGGCACCAGCCCTCTCTTCCTCCGGTAGCTTTCGAGCGCGCTCTCGATCCTTTCCGGCAGAGAAAGGTTCTCCAGAACGCTGTCAGATAGGGGAGCGTGCTTGGACATGGACCCGTGATTCTCCGCCGAGGGTTGCCCCAGCGTCAAATTCCGATCTTCTATCAGCGGCACGCCGGATTTCCCTGTTGATGCGGGGCTCGATCGCTGGATCGGGCTGTCGTACGACATGCCGCTTAGATGTCTTCCCGAACTGGAACACTATCGTTAGAGCGGGACGCGGCGAGATTCAGTATTTCTACGCCAGGTCCCTTTGATTTCAATGGGCGGATAGGGCTCAGGCTGCAGGACCTGCGTATGCCCGAACGCCACTATCTCCGATTTAACGAGAACGAGCTGCTGGGGCTGGGAGAGCGTTACGGGGCGAGTCACGTTGTCTTCCGCACGCGGCGGGAGCTCGGCCTGCCTCGCCTGTATTCCAACGATAACTGGGTCGTCTATCGACTCGAGTGAGCCGCTTCGCTTCCCGCGCTTCAGATTAGCATTCCCATGTTTCCGTTTCATATGTTGTCACTTGACGTGGAACGGATCGCGGCTTGAACGAGAACAACGAGAACGTGGTATTCGTCCCAGTGGTATTCGAATACACGTCGACACCATCGGTCGGCGAGTCTTGTTTTCGACCCTGGAATCCGGGTGATGAAGACGCTCGTTCAGGAGGGGCAGATCGGTCGCATCCACAATGTACATCAGACCCGAACCAATCTGGGACCCCATCAGACCGGCCGTCGACGTGGGATTGTGACCTCGCCAATCACGATTTCTCGATTTTCAACTAGCTGATGGGCTCGGCCGTGAAGACGTCATGTTCCGTCGCCCTCGCGGTTCAAGGGTAGCGGTCCTCCCCGTAACTCGGCCAATTCCTCAACGGCTCTCCGAATCATCAGACGAGCGCTGAACGACCACGGGGCACGGCGAGTAGATACAGCGAGTAGACCCGGCTCAACATCAGGTAGGCTCAACCATCGCCTGAAGAGAGCACGACGAGCGCCGCGAAAACCCAGGAAGAGAGGTGTGCCCCACCGAGGGAGTCTTTCCGCGTAGCGGCTGCCCCGAGCGAGAGCGCCTACCAACGAGTACGCACCGAAACGCGGCTCGGTCCAGACAACGCCTCCCCACAGGGCGGCAGCGAGGACAAAGGCGGGCGAGCGACGTGCATCCGCTAAAACTCGCATCCAAATAGCAAGAAGTCGGAGTGAGAAAGGCCAACTGGGGTTGAAGCCAGAAGATTTGCGGCCAAATCGGCCCCGGAGTGAAGATGCTCAAGCGGCGGGAGGCGATAAACTGCCAGCACAAATAATACCGTCAGTCCGGCCCCAATTCCGAGCTAGTCGCTCATCTTCATCGACGAACCGGGGCCCCAATAAAGAGCCGAGGAGCAAGCGGCGTGTCGAGGGAGGTCGACGTCACCCGCTCGTACCGAGTCCTTCCAAGCCTCATCGAGTACGCGCTCCTTCGCGCCCAGGAGAACAAATACAGTTCCATGGGAAAAGTGCTCGGCGGGGATTGGGATTTGAATACGACGAAGTTCCAGGAGCTCACAATGTTTCGGGCCCTCAAAGAGAGATTTCTCGACGGAAAGCCCTGGGAAAGCACCGAGTACTATCACCGCATTTTGAACGGGATCCAAAAGGGCAAGCCGAAGCGAGGTTGTACGTCGAAGGACGAATGGGATCGATGGCTCGCCCGCCTCGACGGACTCTGGCGAGAAATCCAAGCTCACGGCTACAAGTCTCAGGAAGAGCTGGCCCCTTCCGATCGTTACCGAGCCATCGACGAGGTGACGGTCCGAATCGACCGTCATGGACGCCTTCTGTTCGAGGACGGCCGACACCGCCTAGCGATCGCCAAGCTGCTCGACCTGGATGAGATTCCTATCAAGATCACCGCCCGCCACGAGGCGTGGCGGGCGATTCCGACAGGAAGTGCTCGAGTATGCCCGCCGGAACGGAGGCAGGGTTTACAGTCCGGTGCAACACCCCGATTTGATGGATATTCCGTCCAGCTACGGGGACGAGCGTTACGAGTTGATCCGAGCAAATCTCCCACTCGAGAGCGGGAGTCTATTGGACATCGGCTCGCATTGGGGCTACTTCTGTCACAAGTTCGAGGCCGAGGGTTTCGACTGTTATGCCGCAGAAAACAACCCCGAGCACACCTACTTCCTGGAGCGCCTGAGAAAAGCCGCGAACCGACGCTTCGCAGTGATCACCGAGTCGGTCGTGGAACTTCGGGAGAGGTCCGATTTCGACGTGGTCTTGGCGTTGAATGTGTTCCATCATTTCTTGTGGACGGAGGAGACCCATCGGCAGTTGACCGAGCTACTGAAAAGACTGAAAATGCGCTTCCTCTTCGTCCAGCTCGGCACAGCGCGTTTGGGTGCCTCGATCAACTACACCTACGACGAGTTCCGCAACTTCATCGCCGAAACGGCGGAGATGCGGAACGTGGAGTACATTGGACAGACGCACAATCGTCCCATTTACCGGTTCGAAGGCGACCCCAGGCCCGTTTGAAGATTGCCCGTGCTCTAGAACGCCGAGCCGATAGGCGCAGGCCAAGCGCGGGTGCCATCCGTATCACAAGCGAACGTGGGTCAGGATGCCATCGCGCCTTAGGGATACATGAAGGCTAGTTGAAACACCTCGAGGCGTGGCATAACATGAAGCGTGCCCACACCGAATCGCACGCACCCTAACATGCGAAAGATTATAACGATGCCCGCCTATAAGGCAGGCAGGACCATCGAGCGGACCTATCGGGAGATTCCGAAAGATTGCTATGACGCGGTGCTCGTCGTGGACGACGCGAGCCCCGACGACACCGTCGCGATCGCTGAAGGACTCGGGCTTCCGACGCGGCGGCACCCCGAGAATCGCGGCTATGGCGGCAATCAGAAGACTTGCTACGACTGGGCGCTCTCGGAAGGTGCCGACATCGTGGTGCTCCTTCACCCTGACTACCAATACTCGCCCGAATGCGTGCCCGCGCTCATAGAGCCCATCGTTTTGGACCGGGCGGATTTCGTCTTCGGGTCACGGTTCAAAGACGGCGGCCGCCCCATGAATGGCGGGATGCCGCTCTATCGTTATATCGGCAACCGAATCACAACGGGCGTCGAGAATTTGTTTCTTGGGACCAACTTTAGCGAGCTTCACAGCGGCATGAAGGCCTATTCCCGAAAATTTCTCCAGCTCGTCGGCTACGAGGATTTCTCCGACGCATTCGTGTTCGATTCACAGCTTCTCATCCGCGCCGTGCTCCTGGACTTCCGCATCGAAGAAGTGGCCATCCCAACCCGCTACACGGACGAGTCCTCTTCGGTCAACATCCGGAGCTCGATCAAATACATCGTCGAGACCTTCGGGGCGCTCGGGAGCGCCCTTCGAGACCAGAAACGGATCGAGCGCGAATTCGAGGAACGTTCGAATGCCCTCAGTTCCTGAAACGCCGCTATGCCTTTTGTGCGGCCGGCGCACCGTGCTCCTCTACCGTTCGAACGTGCCGAACGGCGCACCCATCGAGAGCAGTGAGCTCGCTTGCACGAGCCCACACCTCTCCGTCCATGACGACATCTTCACCTGCCACCGCTGCGGTCTCGCCCGCGCGGAACCGCCGGGCGGGGTCGCGGAGATAGAAGAGTCCTATCGGGACGTCCACGACAACCTCTATAGGGCGTCCGAGCCCGAACGCCGCGAGGACTTTCAGCGAGCCATCGAAGGGATCGAACGTCACCCTTTCGTGAGCCCGGGATCGCTCTTAGAGATTGGAAGCTCGGTCGGTTTGTTTCTCGACGAAGCGACGAAGCGCGGATGGAAGGCGACGGGGATCGAGCCGTCGCGCTGGGCCTCGGCGCAAGCAGCGGCCACGGGCCTCACGGTTTTCAACGGCATGCTCGACGAGTTTGAAGCAGAGAGCGAAAGCTTCGACGTCGTGGCCTCGTGGGATGTGTGGGAGCACGTTCAAGATCCGCTCGACAGCTTGAAACGCGTACACGGTCTCTTGAAACCGGGCGGGCTTCTCGCGCTTACGACCGTGAACATGGGCGGGTTCATGGCGCGCATCATGCGAGGCCGCTGGCCGTGGTTCATGCGTATGCACCTTCATTACTTCACTCGGAAGAGCCTCGCGGAGATGGTACGGCGAGCCGGCTTCGACGTTCTCGGGATGTCGACACAATCGAAAACGCTCCAGCTCGGCTACATTCTGGAGCGGGCACGCAACATACTCGGGCCGCTCGGAGGCCCTGCCCACAAAGTGGCGGGTTGGGTCGGCTTGCACGGCCGCCGTGTCCGCATCAACCTTGGAGATGTCCTTCTCATCGAAGCGCGAAAGCCCGAAAGGAGCGCGTGAAGCTCTTGATCTTCACGCCACGAAAACGCGCCAAACAGCATCGCGGATGACAGAGAGCTCTTCCTCCGTGAGCTCAAAAAGCGAGCAGCCGTTCCCGGTTCACGATGCCGCGACCGCGACGGGTCTCGCGATGTACCACGTCATTAGCGCGCATCACGATTTTCTCTACCCCCATCTGGTCGCGCGGGCACCCAGACTTCAATCTATGGGATCGACCAACCCAAAAAGCTCGAACTGTCATCCTCGACCATCACCATATGTATAGAAACGTTCATTCCATTTCTGTAAAAACATAATAAATCTACACTATCATCAGATGTAATCTCTAAGTCACTGATCTTAGCGACAGTACCAAAAACTCTGTCTGGCATACCAAATAACCAGATCATCTGGTCTAACCAGTGACTTTCATCGAGCAAGGCTCCGCCCCCTAACTCACTGCTAGACATAAAAAAGTTTTGGTATCGTTCCCATGGGTGCCAATCCTCAAGATTAGCTGATACATGAATGCGTGTGAAAAACACATGTCCAATCGAACTATCATTAACCATCTTTCTCAAATAACGGAGTGCGGTCCACCATCGCCATGTATAGCCCAGCAAAAGCTGTGGGCCCGTGTCACTAGTTATTTCTTCAACTACGTTCTTTAAAACCAACGCAGTTGTTAGGTCTTTCCCAACTGGTTTTTCAAGCAATACCGATATGTTTTTGCTTAGGGCGTAAGTTGCTTGTTCAACATGCCATTTCGGCGGAGAGCATATCACTACTCCGTCATATTGACATTGCAACGAAATAGCGTCTTCAATACTTCGATATGCACCTCTGATGGGGGTTGTTGATGCCAGCTCTTGCTGTCAATCGCTTCTTGGATCGACGCAAGACACTGCACAATCTAGATTGTATAAATTCTCTGCATGTCGCTTTCCTACGCTGCCGGAACCTACTATTAGCACATGTGGACTAGCCCTTGTCGAACTCTGACTCATTTTTGAAACTCTCGACAATTACTAGAGCAATACTAGCCTCTCAAACCCAATGTCATTTGTTGGTAGTCATCGGGATCAAATACACATTCTATATAGAACGGTCCGATCTCTATCTTATATTTCGACAAAGCATCACAAAACTCGACCTCATTGGTTGCTCGTACACCACCTACACCTAGCTGGTCTACAACCCCTAACCACGAAGCGCTAGTCTTGATCAGTGGTTTTTCGTTGAGCTTATCTTCAATTGCTCTCGTCCTAACAGAACCAAAACCCCCGTCGGAAAAAAGTAGAACTAGCAGTGGTAAATTCTGCTCTACCGCAAGTCTCAGTTCTGAGATAAACATACCTATACCTCCATCCCCAACAGCTACCACCGTTGGCACATTATTGTCATAAAAACTTGCGCCTATTGCCATTGGCAGGCTGGTCCCCATATAACGAGAATTACCAGCGCAGAGAAAATAGTTACTGGAAGGCGTAGTCCAATAATGCTCAGCAATCGTACCGAAATAACCTGTGTCGACCACCAACCTAACAGAATTTCCAAATCTTCTAGTTAAATATTCAAATACGTGAGCTGGTAAAAACTCGCCACAAAATAGATCTCTCCTTAATGTATTTTTTTGTTCAAAGAGTTTTTCTAGCCCCCACTTATGCGTGGACAGCTGGTTAAATATGGCATCAACGTAGTCAGGGCATACTGTTGTGCGAAAATTAAATTCGCCCGGTCCATCTTGTATAAACAAATCAACATTCACTGATTCGCAGGGAAACGAATTTACCGAAAGGACTTCCTCACTACGTAATCCCAGCCCAATTATCAGGTCAGCATCTGTAACCATTGAATATTCGGGTGTTTTTTCTAATCCACTACCCGTGTATATCCCAGCTGCACATTCTAGATTTTCATCAACAACGCCCTTTGCAGAAACAGTAGTAAAAACAGGGATGCTAAGCTTGTTTAAGTATTCTGACCAGTTCATTCGAATTGCGAGCGACCCAGCGATCACTAATGGGCGAAAGCTTTTCTCCAACAATTTATGTAAGCCAATATCAGAATTTTGATCCATCGGTGATTGTGTTTCACATATCTGAACTTCTTTACCCTCAGCCAAATTCAATAAGACGGGGCCAGGCTTTTCACTTAAAGATAAGCTGGCACACCGATGGTAATTATTTTCCGTACTCGACAAAGCACTGACATTTTTCACTACTGCACTTGTTAAGGCAATATGGTCCATTCTCTTGTGCGTCTTGTAATTCGGAGCATTCAGCGCATACGACTCTGACAAAGCAACTAACGGCAAATGTTCAAGCGCGCAGACTGCTAATCCTGGTACCATATTTGCAAGACCTGGCCCTTTAATACAAATTGCACAGCCTGGAAGGCCTGAAAGCTTACCGATAGCTCCAGCCATAATTGCAGCCGAGCCTTCGAAATACGTTGTATGAAAATTTACATTCCTATCTAATAGCGCATCAATAATTTCAAGACTAGAGCTGCTACCTGGTATACCAAACACATGGCGAGTGCCTAACTGGGCAATTTCTAAAGCTAGCTGGTCCGATAAATCCATTTATTGTATCCGCTGAAAATAGTCGACAATTTTTTCTGCCGCCCGACGACACACTATATTGACTGCATCCGGTGAGTAACCCCCGCAATGGGGCGAAATAAGGAGATTGTCATGGGTTTTTGCATACTCAACCAACGGATTGGCACTAATATCAGGCTCTCCCGTGAGAACATCCAATCCAGCACCTCCCATTTGACCTCGATTTAGACTGTCCAGAAGAGCACATTCGTCGACAATAGCCCCGCGGGAGGTGTTAATCAATATCGTGCCACGCTTGATGGATTCCAACAATTCACGATCTATAAGGCGATCGGTATCTCTTGTGAGGTGAACATGCACAGAAATCACGTCAGAAGAAGTAACTAGTTTCTTTAATGTCTCCGGAACAATGTGACCTGGCCAAGCCTCCACGTAAGGATCGTAGCCAAGAACACGCATACCAAATGCGGTCCCATATTTAGCAACCCACTGACCAATGCGGCCACAACCTACAATTCCTAGCGTTTTTCCATTTAACATCAGACTTGGAAACTCCTCACGACGCCACAAACCCTCTGCCACATGATGAGTAGCGCCTCGTAGATTTCGGATCACACTCAATAATAATGCCCATGTATGCTCAGCAGCAGGTGTAATTGTGCGAAGCAGCTCTTTATCTTCTTTAAGGGTTCTGATCTGTATTCCGCGTCTACTTACTTCCCCTCGCTGGATGTGATCACTACCAGTCGTCGCCGTAGAAATTATCTGCAAATTGTTTGAAGCAGCTATCATCTTATCGGTAATCGGAACCGCCATTGATGCATCTATAACACCTGATGCTGACTGGAGTTTCGTGCCAAATTCTTCAGGTTCTGACGATGAATATATAAAGTCAAATCCTACAGAAAAATAGTTGGAGATAGCCCGGTAAGCAAAGCGCGGACCCAAAAACAATATTCTCGGGATATCTGCCAAGTGTTTTACTCTGCGCCCCTAACAATAATCGGTCTATAGAGGATTTCGAAAGGAAGGTCGCGCTCGCGGTAATAACTCACGATGCGCTCGAGCGTCGACCCGATACGCCCTGCCTCATTGAAGGCCGGGATGACGACAGAAAGAGCGAGCGACTTCACGACACGCCGACCCAGTACAGTTTCATCACGAAGGTAGAAGTATACTCTCCACCGTTCTCGGACTGAACTAGACAGACTAGACCTCTTGAGCAAGAGCGGAGCGCATCGATTCCATCGACTCCTCCTCCTCGTCTGGGGGTTGACTTATTTGCTCATGCTAGGCTTCAAAGTCACCGCGCTTTTTCCAATGCTTTTTCTACACGCGAAGAAAGATCTTCTCTGCGCGACCCTCGCCTGTCTTCTCGGTGGGCTAGTGCTAGTTCTTGCTTGGCTATGGACATATCGCGTTGTCTCGAAGGCATTCGTGGTCGGGCTCCTGGTCACGGCACTGGGCTCGGCGCTTCGGGATCAAGCGCTCAACCAGGATACACTCCCGGCGTGGCGACCTTCACGAAAAAGCTGCTGAAATCGTTCCTGGACGAAAGCGAATAAGGGCGGAGCCGAGAGGAGGCGTTTAAGGGGGCTCGCCGTCATCCGGCAGGCGCTGGGAACGAGCGACTAACCATAGATATCGGCGTCGATCGCACCTTCGAAGTAGTGCCCGATGACCTCCTGGTAGGAAGCCATCGGCTCGACGAAGAAAAGCTCCACATAGGGCCGGGCAACGCCTTTCAACACTCCGTCCACGTATAAGGCGTTCGCCGCGTTCAGGCCCCGGGCGCGGTGAGCGTAATCGAAACTCTGGTTTTGCGAAACCCACATTTGCATCAACCGATGTTTCTCCGACTCCACCTCGGTGATATCCACGGCGACGTTGGGGCAGATCATGCTGGTCACCTGATAAGCCCATACTTCGTGCTCGGGAAGCTGATGCTGTTGATAAGCCATCCACAGCAAGTGACTGAGCTTTCGGTGGTCATGCGGGTCCTCTAGAAAGAAAGGTATGAAAAGGCAATCGGGCCGAAAATCGGAGATCGCTTCAGCAAAGCGCGTCGCCGTCGCCTCGTTCAGGGGCAATTGGCGGCCGGGGAGATCCCAGAATATAGGAGCATTTCCGCCCATGGACATCCATATCTTTTGCGCTTCCTCGTGGCGTCGCGCGACATATCGACGTCGGTCCTCTCCCGTCAGCTTGGGAGATGCCCCATCGGTGACATATATGACCTGGATCTCCCGGCCCGCTCGCAGAGACTTCAAAAACACGCCGCCGCAGCCGATGATCTCGTCGTCTTGGTGAGGCGCGAAGACGAGAAGGCGTTGTCCCGTCGGGTGAGCCATCAGCTCCGGTCGTATGGCTTTTCTGAACCGATTTGTTTGCAATACCCTTTGCGCGAGGTCCAGGTCGCGGGTGGCTCGCAAGAGCCTCGACAAAAGATGGGCGCGGTCTTCAACGGTAGCTCGTCTCGAATGCCAACGACCTGCCAAGCGCGCAATGATCTGGTCGATCTTTTTCATCGAGTTGACCGCATGTGGGACGCCTGCCGGTCTGCTTCGCCTCTCAACGCAGGTACACCTGGTCCGGGTGACGTTGTGTGTGAGAGTAGACTTCCGTGCGGCCTTCCGTAATGGCAATCGTCTTGTTGAAGTCAATCGCGTCGGTCACGCGGTGACTGGCCACGACCAGAATAGCCTCGGGATTCAGATGCCGCTCGATGTTTTCGAAGATTTTTCGCTCCGTTTCCACGTCTACGTTGGACGTCACCTCGTCCAAGATCACGAGGCGCGAATTCTGCAGAAACAATCGCGATAAGAGCAAACGCTGACGCTGCCCTAGAGATAGGTTCCGGCCGTCCTCTCCCACCCACAGGTCGAGTTCCTCCACGGTGCTCTCCAGAAAATCCATCAAACAAGCACGGCCGAGCGCCGAACGGATCTCTTCGTCCGTGAACCGACCGCCGTAATCCACGTTCTGCCGAACCGTGGAATCGAACAAATAAAGCTCGTTGCTGCAAAAGAAGAGATCACGACGCAACCGCTCGAAATCCAAAGGTTCCTTTTCGGAACCGATCTCGAGAATCGACTCTCCGCTCGCGTGCGACAAGAAGCCCGACAACAGTTTGAGCAGAGTGGATTTGCCTTGGCCCGATGGCCCCTGAACCAGTACCCGGTCGCCCTTTTCGATGTCCAAGGACACCCCGGTAAGAACGACCTCGTCGTTGTATCCGCAATCCACGCCAGTCAATCGAATCCGGCGAGGATATTGGACTGCCGCAGCCGGTGAAGAACGACCCGGCGGCGCTGGCACTGCCGCCCCCTGCTCCAGCTCGGCCATGGTGTCCGCCACTTTTTGCACGCTCGGTCGGTATTCCTTGATCGATGCATAGGATACTTGAATGGCGGTAACGTACGTTCTCAAACGGGAGAAGATGATTAACATAGCCAAGAAGACGGCTCCCTCCACTTTCAAGAAAACCGTGCCGGTGAACACGATGAGAACAATGGCGATAACGGAGAACCCTTCCGAAATGATGTCCATCTTCGCTCGCGTCAGGGCCCGTGGCACGCGCCAGGCGAAACTCTTCTTGAATACTTTCTTACCCCTTTCCAGCACCGACTCTTCCAGCCCGTCGAACTTGATTCTTTCCGTGGCGCGCAGCAACTCCTCGAAGAACTTGATGAACTTCCGGTGGGCCTGAACTTTCACTTCACCGATATCGGAGAGAATACTGAACCTCCGATAGTTGATCAGCACGGCTGCGGTACCCAGGCCCACGGACAGCAGCACGAGGTAGGGAGAGTACACAAGCGACATTCCCGCCAGCACCAAGACGGAAAAAACGTTCCCTCCCATGTTCATAAGGTGGAAGAAATTGTGACCCGAGGCGCCGATCTCCTTTATGGCCACACTGGCTATCGCGTCCTTGTTCACCTGGGGATATCTGTGCACGGAAAGGAACAAATAATTTCTCAGAAGGGCGGAGAGTTCTTTGATGTAAACTTGGTATTTGATCCGTGCCAGCAGCGTGTTCCTCAAGTACTTGCCGCCGGCGATGATGCATGCGGCGCCGATTCCCGCCACCGCGACAATGGACTGAACCGCAACCGGATTAATTGGCAGTTCCAAACTGAGTGACCCAACGAGCTTCCCAAATGCGTCAACGATAGACGCCGGCTCCACCAAGAAATAGACCAAGCTCGCCAACAACACGTCCATCATGGGCATGACCATTGTCAGCGCCACAAAGACGGCAAGCGGCGGCTTGTGCCGGCGGAGAATTTGTAGAAAAAGCCTGTAGGGCATCCGGACCCGATCTCCTAGATGGGATCACCGTACTCCATGTGGACTATGTTGCCAAAAATATTTTCGATCATGCGATTCTTGTCGCCCAAAATCATGTCGTGCCGGGTGACCGCGTCGACGAATCCCAGATTCCAGACCGGATAATACCTCATCTTTTCATTTCCGAAAACCAAACTATAGGCCAACGTTTAGCAACAGTTCAAACGAGTAAAGGGGTACGCATCCATCGGCGAAGTGGTTGCGGCCATCGATGCGACCCAACGAGAGGACGCGGTGCCTGAGGCCGCGTAGGGTCAAGGGCGTAGATCTGAAATGACCAGGAGTCACTTATGAGACGGGTTCAACTAATGCCTTGACATCCTCCAAATTCATGACTACAGAGCACTTACAAGTACGAAACCTTACCAAGTCTTCGCCGATCTGTCAAGAAACTCAACGCCGGGCCGGCACCGAGGACTCTATGGCCAGTAGAGACTAGAGACTCCCGTCCACTTCCAGGAGAATTTTGAGACGGCGTCCCCGTCGACTTTCCTCCCAGGCCTCGAGGAACTTTTCCAGAGGCAGGACGGTCCGGGTCAGGACGCTAAGGTCGAGCCGCTCGAGAAGCTTGATGGCTGCCTGGAAGTCGTCTCGGCCACTGCCCACGGAGCCCACGATCGTCTTGTCGTAGGCCACCACATCCTCGAAGCTGAACTCTCGCTTCGCGTAGGGCAAACCCAACAGCAAGATGGCCACTCCCGGAGCGCTCTTGCGCATCATCTGGGTCAAGGAGTCGGGATCTCCCGTCGCTTCCACGAGGCCCTCGTACTCGCCCAGCGAAGGCATCGTGGATTCGGTTCGAATGCCGGTTCCACGAAAGAACTTCAAGCGCTCCGGATTTCGGTCGAACACCGTGACCTCATGGCCCTGCAAAGACAATACCCTCGCACAGAGATGACCGAGGGGGCCCCCGCCCACTACCGCGCACCGCTTGGGCATTCCGTTGGGCCAGGCGCGCTCCAAACGATGGAGGCCCTTGTTCACGACGGCGAGCGGCTCACAAAGCGCTGCCTTTTTGAGCTCCATTCCGGCCGGCAGCCGATGCACGAATCTTCCCGGAACCACCACATACTGAGCATAGCCGCCATTCCGGCCAATGACCCCCAGCTCTTGACGGTTGCTGCAAGCTACCCAGTTTCCCACCTCGCACGAGGGGCACTGACCACACGTTTGGATGCACTCCGCAACCACCGCATCGCCCCGTTCGAGGCCGTCCACATTGGACCCGAACTGCATCACCCGCCCGGAAAACTCGTGCCCTGGGACGATGGGGTACTTTCCGATCCCGGTACGGTAGTAGCCAAGCGTTCCTTCGTAGATCTCTCGATCGGTCCCGCAAACGCCCACGTAAGCGACTTTGATCAACACGTCGCCCGGCTTGACGGGCGGAACCGTGACTTCATCGAGCGAGGCGCGACGGGGCGCATGGATCCACACTGCCATTCCGACCTTGTCGAAAAAGACCGCCTGGCGGCGGGCCGGGTCGTCCATGATGGCCCCATCCCACAGCCCGGAGAGGGTTCCCATCGTCTTGTGGAACCGGAACAGAAAGATCTCTTTGCTCAACCGGACGAGCTTTCCCTCCGTGCCGGCGCGCCAGATATCGGCGATGGTGTTCTTCGCTTCCCGACCCAGGTCCAGTGGAATGCCGCGCCTCCGTTTGATCCCGATCCTCCGTGCTGCCACTCCTTCCCGATAATACCGCCGCCTAACCTGACCCCACGTTTCCCGATGAAGATGAATATGATAAATCGCGGCCCGAGGCTCGTAGACCACCCGGTATCCCTGCTCCATCCAGTGTTTCACCCAAGCGATGTCTTCCAGTCCGGGCAACGATTCATCGAAAGAGAAACGATCCCAGAGGGCTCGAGGAATCGCGGCGTTCGCGTTGCTGCCGAAAAAACGTGGTGGTTTCAAAACGAGTCGTCGGGGTCCGTAACCACGACGCAAATCCTGGGTCTCGGAAAATTTGGATTCGTTCTCCGCGCCCAATTGACGCCCGTACACCATCGCCGTCCGCCCCTCACACAAAGGCGCCACCAGTTCCTCCAACCAGTGCGCGTCCACGGGGCGAGTATGGGCAGAGACGAGCACAGCGTAGGTGGCGTCGCTGTGCCGGAGACCCACGTTGAGTGAATACCCGAAGGTTGAATCCCGACTATCGATCCGAACCACCCGGGCGCCGGCCGTCTCCGCCCACTCGGGCGTTCCGTCGTAGGAGCCGGAGTCCACCACGATGACTTCGGCGCGGCTGTATCGCTGGTCCCTGATGCCCTCGAGGAGAGCAGGAAGATACTCTCGTTCGTTGAAAGTGCGGATGATGATGGATACGTCCGCTCCGCCCATCAGGGGTTCCGTCCTACTCGCGGTGAAATCCTTCGCTTCATCCAACCGCGGGCTCACGGGGTTTGGGCTGGACGCCGAGTCCAATCAGCAGGTTATGGATGGTGTTCTCGTGGACACGGCGTCTCGCCTCAACACTATTGTTGGAGTTGTGAGGGGCGAGAAGCACATTGGAGAGGGTGCGCAACGGGCTGGACTCGGGCAGCGGCTCGATCTCGAATACGTCCAGGGCAGCTCCGGCGATCTTCCGCGTCCGAAGCGCATGGACGAGCGCCGCCTCGTCGACGATGGATCCCCGGGCGGTGTTGATCAAAATCGACGACGGACGCATGATATCAAAGGCTCCGCCGTCCATGAGATGATAGCTCGTAGCATTCAAGTCGCAGTGTAAGGTCACGAAATCCGACTGGCGGAGAAGGGAGGCTTTGTCCGTGACTTCCAGGCCGGTGCGCTCGACGAAAGCTCCCTCGATCGCCTCGATGTCGTTGCCGAGGACGCGCATTCCAAAGGCGACCGCGCGCTTAACCACCGTCTTACCAATGTGTCCGACGCCTATCACTCCCAAGTTACACTCCTTGAGGGCAAGGCAGGAGGGTTTACGCCAACGTCCCGACCGCACGTCGCCGTCCATCCAGGGCAGCTTGCGGGCAAAAGCCAGCACATAGCCAAGGGTGGAGTCGGCGACAGCATCGGTGAACGCGTCGGGCGTGCTCCCGACTTTGATGTCCAGTCGCGCCGCCGCTTTGCGGTCGATCGAGTCAATACCGGTTCCCCACTTGGAGATGATCTTGAGCCGCGGCGCGCCTTCCAGCACTCTCGCCGTGAACTCGTCGTCACCACAGATCACTCCGTCCACATCCGCGATCAAAGGCAAAAGCTCTCTCTCATCCAAACGCTCGTTAACCTGTACGACGCCCACTTCGATATCGTGCTCCTCAAGGTGACGACGATACTCCTCTGGAAAGGGGATCATGTACGGAGCGGAAACCAACACTCGCCAACGTGCCTTCATCGCCCCTCTATGCCCAGGTAGCTCTCCAGCAGCGGATCCTTCGCCATCAAAGCCTCGACCAGGGCCAGATCGGCGGGTGTGTCGACAGCTTGCGTCTCCTCTTCGATCTCTCGAAGCCGAACCCGGTGGCCGTGCTCGAGGAGGCGGAGCATGTCGATGGCTTCCGCCTTCTCCAGAGGTGTGGGCGGAAGCTGCGCATAGCGAAGCAACAGGCCGCGACGAAAAGGAATGATGCAAACCTGCTTGAAGAAAGTTACCTCGCCCCCGGCCTCCGGGAGGCGGCTCGGGATGGGCTGGCGCGAAAAATACAGCGCATCTCCGTGCAGATCTTTCACGACTTTGATGGTATTGGGGTCCTCGAGTTGCGCGGCGCTCTCGATTCTTCGGATCAAGTTGACACACTCGACGGCCGGGTCTTCTCTCAGAGGCTCGATTGCGGAGTCGATCATTTCCGGACGGGTCATGGGCTCATCGCCTTGCACCATCACGACGATCTCCGCGTCGATCCGTTCCACCGCTTCCGCAACACGCTCACTTGCCCGCTCATGGCGGGGAGAAGTCATGACCGCCCGGCCGCCAAACGATTCCACCTCCCGCCGGATCTCCTCGTCGCAGGTGGCCACGTAAACCGCGTCCAGACTCCGACAAAGCTCGGTACGCCGGTAGACGTGCTCGATCATGCTACGTCCGAGCAACTTCGCCAAGGGCTTGCCGGGAAACCGCGAGGAGCCCATCCGCGCCGGGACAATGGAGACGACCCGCTTCATCGTACCCGCCTAGGGCGATCCATCTTCCGCCAGAATGACCCTGGCCGGGGCGCCGTCACTACCCACCAGCTTGATGGGAAGGCAGATCAGCTGAAAGCGTCCGGGAGGAACATCCGGCAGCCGAACCCCCTTTAAAACGATTACCCCCGCTTCGAGCAGGAGACGGTGGGTGAGCGAATCACGGTCCCGGAAGATCTGGACAGACAAGCATAATCCATACCCACCAAGCGTAAGCCGCGATCGACCAGCCATCGAGCTGCTTCTCATGTCAACGCGACGAAAATCACGGCTGAACTCATGAGGACCCGGCTTTGCCTGAAGAGCGGAGTTTCTCGTTTTGAACAACAATCGTTCCGTTGAAGCTGGCAGGTTCGCGCGCTCCAGGGCCTCCCGCGTAATCGCCGCCGGCCCTCGAAGCCACCACCTGCGCCGACCCGATGAAGGGCTCGAGGGGCAGCTCATCGACGGCCTTGCCCCCGGGAAGTAAGTGGAGCGGCGCATCGATGTGCGTTCTCGTGTGCACTCTTGCAGGATATCTTTGGAGCTGTTGGCACGGTCACCGCTGGGACATCTGCGTGAAGAGTTCCAATAAAATTGGCGGATCTCCCGGCCAAACTGGGAGTAGGGGCTTACCAGCAAGGAGATGTCCCAGTACTTCATGTTCGCATCACGGACGGGTTTCGAGCCAAAACACTTATGTGTTCTCCCGTAGGAACCTTTGAAAGGTATCACGAACGGAGTCGCTCATTTCATAAATGAGCTGTCGAACGAACCGTGACAAGTCCTGGGGTTTTCTTCGAGGGAATTCTTCACGATGTCCACGTCCAGCTGTCCGGGAGTGCACAATTCCAGAACTTCGAAACCGGCCCGCTGCTGGCCCGTGCGACCTACCCGCCTCCCGCCAACCGAACGACCATCGACCAGGGCTACGATCCTTACATCCGTTCCGACTTGTTGATTCGGGTTCTGCTACACTACGAGGAGACGGGAAAGTTTCCGGAGCCGCAGTCTCAGCGCGCCGATCAGGGTGAAACCTTCTACATCATACATCCCGTGCTCAAGCACATTGCGATTTTGAGTACCGATGACGCTGAGAAATAATAAAAGCTCCCGATAGAGTCGGGGCCAGGAGCGCAATTCATGGCAGAGGCCGTACCGAAATTCGTGTTCATTGCCGGCACACCCCGTTCCGGCGGAAGTGTTACCCTGGGCTCTCTCGACGGCCATCCCGATATCCTGGCCTGGCCCTTTGAATTCAACTACTTCCCCTTCTTCCGCCGCTTGGCCGGCAAGAGGGCTACCGTTCCGAGCGCCGAGCTGAACCGAGGGCTCGAAGCCGAGTTCCGCCAGTACTTCTCAAAACGCCTGCGACATGGAAGAGGCGTCTACGACCAGAATAGCAAGGCCCTTCTACCCGAGGGCGAATTCAACCTGAGTGATTTCGACTACCAACTCTTTCGGCGAAACTTGGAGAAGATGGAAACGAAGGAGGTCGCAGCCACCGCCTACTTGTTGACCATCTTCGCTTGTCTGAAGAGCGCTTGCCGGTCATACCGAGACCGAGCCGTCACGTACTACCTCATCTTCACCACCGCACGGGGCTACGACTGGGACGACGAGCGCCTTTTCAGCTCCTCTCTGGTCCTCTTTTCCTACCGGGACGCCGAAGACAGCTATGCCTCGTTGAGAGAGAAATACCTCGAGCAGAAAACCCTCCCTGCTTTTTTCGACCTCAGAGGCAAGAAATCTTTTATTTACTGGCTCGAAACCTACCGGCGCATCTCCCGCTATGCGGAATCTCGGAGCGGAGCGAAGAACTTTCTCACTGTACCTCTGAAAAGTCTACAAAAGGATTCAGCATCCATCCTCAAGGAAATCTGCGCTTTTTTGAGAATCGAGCCGCATCCGGTCATCGGCAGCCTCACGATATTTGGAAGCCCGTACAAGGGTAACGCGAACGAAAGCGGCCTCAACGAGGGACAAATCGCCAAGCGCACCAGCAACACCAAGACCCCCCTGAGCAGCTTCGAGCGACGCATGTTTGCTTCGCTCGACCTCTTCGATTTCGCCGCCGCGCAAAAGCGGGAAAGGATTTCTTTCGGACCGTTGGTGATGCTGAAAGTCGCCTTTGGGAGCGCCTTTTCCGAGCTCCCGGCGGACAAGATGGTCGGGAAAGAGGGCGGTGTCGCATCCGCTGCGCTCGGAAGAATGTCGGTGTTCCTGAGATTATGCAGCAACTATCTGACCTTCAAGAGCAATCGGCTGACGCAAAAATCCATCCGAAAGGGCAACCGACACGTTTTCGACATACCGCTCTGGGAACAACTGAGTCTGCCCTAATCCTAATCCTAGCCAGGCAAACCCGAAAGCTATTGGAACAACTTTCTTCCAACGTCCTGTCCGGCGCTCGATCGTAATCTGTCTCGGGGTGAGACCGTTGAGGTAGAGCATTGATCCCGATCCACAGAGGTCAGCCAAGTATCGGACATAACTACACAGATCGTCGATGTGCTCCAGGACGCTCTCCGAAACGATGATATCGAAACGTCGGGTCGGGTTCTCCCGCCGAATCCGTCACCCGAAGCCCCTCGGCGCGGCAGCTTGCCAGTCGAACTCGGTCGATATCCACGCCCCAAGCATCGAACCGCAAGCCCCGGGCGAAGCGGAGCGTGTCGCCGAATCCACAACCATAGTCGAAAACCGCCAGCTCGTCCCCAAGAAACGGCCGTGCACTGCGGAGACGCAGTTCGACCAGGGCGAGCAAGATGTGCGCACGCGTTGCCGCATTCCGCATGGCGGCCACCTTCTTGTTGGCGGACGTCTTTTGGGCGTCGAGGTCGTACTTGCCTTTCTTCGCCTCGTTGTAGACGACGTCATAGAGCTCGGGTCGAAAGCGCGGATTGACGAAAACGTAACCGCAGCTTCTACATTTCTGGATTGAGAAAGGAGTCTGGTAATCGATAGCCAGGGAGTCCAGGCGATAGTAAGCGCGCCTTTTCGGTCCTAGGAACTCATCCGGAGTGAAGCGGAGGATTTCCCGAAAAGCCCATCCACGACAAACGGGACAAGCGATCCAGAGAAAAAAGGGATGATCGGCCTCTCGCGTCATCTCATGCGAGACGTCCACTGCTGCGGGGGTCAAAGAGGACCGGCTCACGAGTTTCTTTGCGCCAGGGCCGGCGAAGCATAGAAATGTCTGTTCTCCCGGAGCGCGTCGATGGTGTATCTGGCGAGAGTCTCAAGCTCTTCATTGCGCCTCTGGGCGGAATCGACCCCTTCCTCGTCTCCGCTATAGGCGTACGGTCGACCCAGGAGGGAGGAATAGAAGTTAACCGGCGCCGAGTGCCGCATGACCGAGGCGACGTAGGCAATCACCGCTTCTTCTCGGTAATGGTAGCTCCTCATCAGATCGTTCAGTTCATCCCCGAGCCGCTCCATGCTGTCCACACGACGGAGCATGCACTCCGGCAAGAACTCATAAGGAGTGTGACCGAAGACAACGACCGGCTTCCGCCTCAGCACGGCCTCCCAACCGATGGAGCCCGCGATGGTGGCCACCATCCGCGCATGGGTGACAAGCTGCTTCGAGTCCAGGCCAGGATGGGCGAGCACGACGTTGGGAATCTCCAGTAGCTTCTGATAGTAGCTCAAAGGCCGTTTCCCCCACGAGGCGGGATGCTCTTTGACGACCAGGGACATTCCCACAGGCAGGCTGTAGCTGAGATTCCGGATGACCTCGATCTGGTTGAGATTGTTCCGGCTGTAGACGAGGAGGGTGACCTCCGGCTCGGTGTGGAGTGGGTAGAGCACGTAGTCCAGCGAGTCGATGTGCTCGCGAGTCACCATATTCGCAGCCAGGCGCCGTTCCACCTTGCGAACCCGCATTGGGTTCAACACTTTCCGGTAAAGGAAGGGAATCAAGTGCCCCGGCTGATGGTTGTCCCACTCACTCCGGAACCGGTAGTCGTATTCAGCGCGCAAGAGCTTCAGGAAGTTCCGGGAGATGGACGAGAGGCGACGCGCGGGCGCTGGTCCGTCTCGGGGCTCGGGGCTCTTCTTCAAGACCCCTTCGTACTTCGCATGCCCCGCCCGCACGACGTCGACATAATCGCGGGCCCGCTTCGTCCATCCGTCCTCTTCGTCACTGGCCAAGTAACGCTCGTAATTGGCTTGAATGCGCCGCGACGGCTCGAAGATGGTGTCACCAAATGTCACGTAGTTCTGAATGCGCGTGGGGCGGAGATTGAGAAAAGGGATCCCACGCGATCGGGCGAAAAGATAGGCCACGTATTCTCCGTAGGTGACGCAAATGAAGGAGACAACGAAATCCGGGCGGACCTCATCGAACAGCCGCTGCATCGTGAGCAGGCTCTGCTGGAGCAAACTCAACATTTGCTCGTGATTGAAGCGGGGCCGATAATCCTGAAAGTAAGTACACTTCTTGCCGAAGTAAACCCGCCGGTCCGCCACCAGCGGTCCCCACAGGTTCGGATTCCCCAACTCGCGCTCGAGCTGTCCGATCAGATCCAAATTCGGCGTGGCATTCCGAGCCGCCCTCGTGATGTCCCATTCTTTCAAAAGGTAATAAGTCCCCGACTCTATCTCCGGAACTCTTCGGGTGAATTGTTCGAAATAGCTCTGGTCGGCAACATAGAACGCGATCTTTTCAAGCGCAAGCGGGCTCTTCAGAGCTCCCGCGAGCTCGTAAAACAGTCGGAGGCCGCCCGACTGGGTTAGAAAAAGGGCATTCATGTCTTCCACCGTGAGTGCCCGCTGTTGCTCCGACAAACGGCACTAGACGACATATTCGTCAACCTTGTAGTGGCTCAAGTTCTTGCTGATCCATTCGGCGGTTTGCTCGATGCCTTTTTCCAGGGACGTCCCGGCTTTCCAGCCGAGCAATTCATGCGCCGAGTTCGGGTCGGAGAGAAGCTGGCGGCCCTCACTTCCGTCGGGACGCACCCTTTCTTCCCGCGATCGGATCGTTGCAGAAGATCCGGTCACTTTCTTCGCTATATCCGCGAGCTCACCGATAGAGACGGCCCTCCCCGTGCCGAGCTGGACCGTCCGTCCCACCGCCGTAGTCGAAGTCCCCGCTTGCAGGAAGGCGGCGACCGTGTCCGCGACGAACGTCAAATCTCGACGAGGCCATAGGGAACCGAGACTCACCTCTTTTTTCCCGGCGAGGAGCTGCGTCAATATCGTCGGTAGAACCGCTCGTGCGGATTGACGGGGGCCGTAAGTGTTGAACGGTCGCAATACGACGACGGGCAGACCGTAGGTGTGGTGGTAGCTCTCCGCCAGCTTGTCGGCGGCGATCTTGGAAGCGGCGTAGGGTGATTGCGCCTTCAGCGCGTGCGTCTCGCGAATGGGCACGCTATCTGGTGTGCCGTAGACTTCGCTCGTCGAAGTGTGGATGACCTTCACGCTCTCCCAGCGACGGGCCGCATTCAGGACGTTCAAGGTCCCGAATCCCGACGGCGCATCAAGAACTCGACGAATTGAAGATCGATCTCATCATCGATGTCTTGGGCGCGCTCCCGCGGCACGACGAAGCCCCCCCACCGCCCCTCGTAGAGATGGGCCACCGACAGGCGATCGCGACGCCACGCGAAGACCGAGGGGCTGACGCTGTGGACGGCGGGAGCGTCTTGACGGCGTAAGACGGGCCGGGGAGGTTGCTTGACGAGTCGAAGCCGAGCGCCCTCGAGCTCGACCATGTTGAAATAAGGATTCCTCTCCGCCTCGTATATCGTGACCACCGCGTCCAAGTCGCTCCTCGAGCAAAGCAGGCCGATGGCCCCCGCGACGTCCTCCGGTGTCCGTAAGGGTACCCCGACATCCAGATCCACGACCAGATCGGGGCGGAACCCCTCTTCCTTCTCGACATATTCCGTGGCATGACGAATAGCCTCGATTTTTGCCGCCGAGTCCGTAGCCAAGAGAGCCGGTCGGCGAAAGGGCACCCTTAGATCGAGCGATTCGGCGACGCTTGCAATCTCGTCGCTATCGGTAGAGAGAACGATATGCCCGATGAGGGCACAGGCACGGGCGCAGTCGACGGTGTAGGCGAGCAGAGGCCGTCCCAAGAGCTCTCGGAAGTTCTTGCCTGGCACGCCCTTGGACCCTCCTCGGGCGCAAATCGTCGCCAGCACACGGGGAGAGACGCGACCGGTTCCCATGCCAACCCCTCAGTACGTCATCTTCTTCTGAACCAGCTCGGGGGTAATCGGTGTGGTGGCCAGAACTTCGGCAATACGGGGTCCAGCATTTCCCACCCCATAAGGGTTCTCACACGTCTGAACCTGCTTTTGGAACTCACGGTCGAACAAACATTTACCAATGGCTTTTTTTATGTGCTCCTTGTCGTAATCCACATCGAGAATGTTATCACCTCGAAGGCGTCCCTGCTGACGTCTACCCACGTTGACGGTGGGACAGTGAAACGCGGGCGTTTCCTTGATTCCGCTGGAAGAATTGCCGACGCAGGCGGCAGCCACGTTCAAGATGCCATGGTAGAAAAAACGCCCGAGACTTCGATGTACCTGAATGAACGGTACATGTTTCGCCTCGAGTCGCGAGAGCTCGGCCATGATGCGACGGCCCCCCGCGTCGTCGTTGGGATAGGTGATGAGGATCTGGCATTCCCACTCGGCACCGACTTCCTCCATGGCTTCCAATCCCGGACGTACCTGCTCGGCGACCAGTGGGGGTTGGTCGGGGCCAATGACTCGGCTACCTAGACTAAACTCCGTCATATCGCCCTTCCTCGCTCCTATTGACACTCCGGCTCTCCCAAAGATGAACGCGGTGCCGTCCTGGCACCTGCAGTGTCACTAAATTTCCCCGTGCGACGGGAGAGGCAAATACGCCGGGTTCAAAAGAAGCCCGGCTCGGAGGGGCTTGCTCGCATGAGCTTTCCCATATATCCAGATGGATGGCTCTCTCTAGGCCGGGCGAGCTTCCGACTGAGATTCTACTTCGAAAAAGGAGCTCTCTCATTACGGTTGAGTATCCATTCCACCGCCTCTCGTACCGCCCCCTCACCACCTCGTTTCGACAGTCGGACGCTAGCCGCTTCCAATACTCTGGAATCTGCGTCGGCGACCGCAAAGGAAACACCCACTTCTTTCATAGGCTCTAGGTCATTGACGTCATCACCTACATAGGCCACGTGCTTTAGCGATACGTCCAGTCTTTGGCATAACTTCCTCAATTCCGGCAACTTCTCCTTTACACCCAGGAAGACATGAGAGATTTGAAGCTTCTCCGCACGGCGCAGGACAATCTCCGTTTCTTCACCCGTCATGATGGCCACATCCACACCACTTTGACGAAGCAAGCTCAAGCCCATCCCGTCGCGAATATTGAAGCGCTTCATGTACTCTCCTTGAGCGGTGTAGTAAATGCCACCATCCGTCAAAGTGCCGTCTACATCGGTAACGAAGAGTTTTACTTCGTCGCGTGACTTGGGCATTCGTCAGCAATCTCTTTCTAAGAAAGTCAAGATTTCCTGCCCGACCTTTTGCCCGGCGCTTCCCAGGTTCGGTCCACACTCGTCGCTCATAATGCGCTGCCTCCCGGCCGCATGGAGCCCCGGATTTTGCAGGCTGCTATTGATCTGCTCAATCAACTGCTCCACGGAACGAGCCACCATGGTTCCATTCGATTTGATGATCCGCTGGTTGTGCGTCTGCACTTCATCGTATCCTATGTTGAATCGTTCTATTTTCATCCCGGGCGGTCTGCGGTGATCGAACTGAAAGGCAACGTTGACCGTAGGTTTATCCAAGATACTCGCTTCCACGTTCAAAGTTGAGAACATGTTTATTACTACATCGCTATGCTTCATAATAGATACTAACTTCGTGATCTCATCATCGGCCATGATGAGGTTGGAAGAGCCTTCCAGCATCTTCGGATAGTCAACATAAAGACAACCGGCGCCGAATCGCGCTGATAGATCCTTCCACTCCGAAAGCTCCTTGTGGAACACAAGCTCTCCGTGACGCTTGCGCAAATAGATGGGATGTAAACGGGCAATTAGACAGCAGTCTCGGTGAAGGCGCCCCTCGATGATGGCTCTACAGATCACTTGGGCGATATCCACGTTGTAGAGGTAACCGTTAGGAGACTTGGTACCGAGGAACAGAAAGTGCTTTTGAGGATCGATACCGAACAGCTCCCCTAACTCCTTCTTGCTCAAAATAGGGCGCTTCCCGTTCACGTAATAGTCGTAATGCGGCACTCCCGCTATGACGATTTTCTCTGCCGGGATCCGATGGAGCGTTGCCAGTTCTTCCTTCATAATCTCCGACCAGGCAATGACCAAACTGCTTAGATTGGTGCCCAAGCCCCGAACGGTGGGATTATCCCAGCTCAGCACATAGGAGATGACCTTTACTCCATGACGCCTGGCCTCGCGCATGACGTAGTGGTCATAATTGAAGGTCCCCAAGCTGGTTACTACTAGTGCCGCAGGCCGATACTTCTCGAAGAATTCGCTGTGCGCGGACGGTGCATCCACCCGGTTCTCTAGCTCCACAAAGAACTTCATCGCCACGGCGCTCCACCGCATCAAGTAGCTGAGGGCCTTGGTGAACGCCAGTAGAGATAACGCCACCAGCTTCGCTCGACGCCGAGCGTCCTTCCATTGCATGGCAAAAATGTCGTCAGACGTCCGGCCGTCAACCGCGAAAGATCTCATCATCCGCAGCACGGCGCCGAACCGGCCCGCCGCATGCGCACGGTAACATTCCACGTCCACCTGCTCCACCGGGACCTGGGAAAACCCTCGGTTTCGCAAATAAAGCCGAAGAGCCTCCGCATCCGAAGTGAGGATCACGAGCCTAACTTTGCCCGCAAGCAGCGTATCGAGCACCTCGGTTTGAAGTAGAACGCGAGTACTGACTTCCTGTTGAAGAAGCAAAGCAACCGTCAGCATTCGTGTGCTCGCCGGCAGTACGGTTTTTCAGCGAGGACGGTACTTGAGCTTTTCTCGCTGGGGTCTTTCAATTTCAAGAATCTCCGCCTCCTTCGAGCGTAGCGCCCCCGCTAACGCGACGGTGTCCTTTCGAACTCGCCTCAGCCCGTCTGGTTCCAGAGAGGCAGCGTGGTCTGTGCCTCGCCAGGCCCGGTCGAGTGTGAAATGTCGCTCAATGTACGTGGCGCCCAACACAAACGCCGGGCCGTCCAGACCTATTCCCGTGTAATGGGCGGAAAAGCCAAAGGCCTTGACTCTGGAACCATAGGTCTCGACAAGGCGCCGAATTCCCAGCAAGCAAATGTCGCGCGCCGGCACAGGATAACCTGACGTACAATGATAGAGCACTAGGTCTTTAAGACGCCCCTCAGCCCCGAACATCTCGACGATTCTCTGTTCCTCATCACGAGTCGTCATTCCCAAGGAAACGTGGATATCTCCGTCATAATGTTCAAGAGCGTACTTGAGGAGTTGGTAATGCGTATTCATCGCAGAGGGGAATTTGATGGAACGAGCCCCTAGCTCGACGATCTGCTTGAGCGAGGTTAAATCCCAAACCGAACAACCGTACTGAATATCTATCTTCTCACAGTACTGCTTCAACTCCGCATGTTGTTCGATGCTCAGCTCCAGGAACTCCCGATGCTCGCCATAGGTGGCGCCGTAAGCGTGATAGGGTACTGGATGGGGTGCATTATACTGTTCCTCTGACAGTAGCTCACGGACGTTCCGCTTCTGCAGCTTCACGACGTCCACATTACAAAAAACCTTGGCAATGCGGATCATTTCGCGTGCTATCTCCATCTCGCCTTTGTGATTGCAACCGATCTCCGCAATGATCACCGGCGGCTTCGCACTTTCATACTGATCTCGCATTTGCCCCTCGGATGGTCAAAAAGCAGTCCAACCGCCATCGACAACGAGGTTTGCTCCCGTCATATAGGAGGACGCCTCAGATGCCAGAAAGATCACTGCGCCGTTCAGTTCATCGGGACGCGCCATCCGCCCCAGTATCGTCCGTGCACTGTAGCGCTGCTTGAAATCTTCGCCATGATCCCGCTCCACTCCCCCCGGTGTCAAACAGTTGACCCGAATGTTTCTTCCCCGATAATAGGCGGCCAGATATCGAGTCATCCCCAGTATCGCCGCTTTCACCACTGTGTAGGTGACGGGTTTGACATACGTCGTCTCCGCGCCTGAGTTGTAGATGCGCTGATCCGGGCCGACCAGCCCATAAGTGGAGCAAATATTGATGATATTTCCAGACTCCTGCGCCTCGAAGACACCGCAGACAGCTTGGGTCAGTAGAAAGGTTCCCGTAATCCCGACTTCGAGAGAGCGGTGCCAGCTCTCCAGCTCTAGGGCGGTGAAGTGCTGAGCAGCTAATGATTCTTTGTTGTCCATCTCGAATTTCGGATCCAGCGCAGCACAGTTGATGAGCACATCGATTCGATGGTGCCTTGCCTTCGTTTCCTCCACGAAACGGCGCACGGATTGAGGATTAGAAACATCCAGCGGTTCGTAGAATATGGACTCGTCAAGGAGGCTTCCCCAAAGGCCGCCCGCAGCAGTCTCCGGTGGCGGCCGGATATCGGCGGCCACAACGCGAGCATGAAATTCCGAGAGCGCCTTCGTGAAACGGGCGCCGAGGAATCCCGTCCCACCAGAAACGACCACCACCTTCCCGGAAAGGTCAAATGGACTCACTATCGGGAGACGCTCATGCTCTCGGTGCTTCATCAGACGCTACCTGTGCTTTGATTCTCAACGCAATGGACAGCACCGCGATTCCTTCTTCCAGAGTTACGCGCGGCTTGTGACCTTGAACGGCGGCTTGGAGGAAATCGTTCATACTGGACAGAAAAAGCTCATTCCGGTCCCAGTTCTCGGGAACCGTTGACGCCTCCCGTAAACTTCCATCGACGGAAAGGCTGGCTCTTCCCTCGTGGTAGTCCCATTCGATTATCCCGTGACAGCCGATTATTTTCATCTTCCTAGACGCTGGTTGCTGCAAGTAATCCATGTGTAAGAACACCGGGACTCGCTCTCGCTCGGAAAGCAGGAAACTACTGGCGTGATCTTCGACATCGAGCTCCAGTGCCCCCGATCGCCCGCCGACACTGTTCATGGGTTTCAACTCACCAAAGAACCAGTAAAGATAATCGATCTCGTGAATCAATGTCAGGATTACTCCACCCCCCAGTTCGCGCCGCGCCGCGTAACTCTCCCGGTAGTCCTCCCAAGGATGCCAGGCGGGTAGAAACTCACCGGCATCGACCTGCGCGCCGAGAATCCGACCTACCGACCCCTGCCCAAGCCACTGCTTGATGGCAATTAGGTTGGGGTGGAAACGAAGCTGACACCCCACCATTGCCACCAGGTTCCTGCTGCGAACCGTCTCGACGAGATCGTCCGTTCCGGCAAGAGCCTGTGAAAGCGGTTTTTCAACGTAAAGGTGACTACCGCTCTCCGCAGCTCTCTGAGCGATTTGCATATGCTCGGAAGTGGGGTTACTTACTATGACAGCGTCGTATCCGGCTCCCAGTGCGTCATCCAGCTCCACGTGAACGGAGACACCAGAAAGATCGACTGGTTTATAGAGCGCCTTGTTTCGACTGCGAAGAGCCCCGAGATGCCGACAGCCCAACTGTCTGAGATTGGTGAGGTGCCGACTGCCGATGGATCCCAGGCCGACAACCAACACTCGCAAGTCACGCAGAGGCTCAGTATTCCCCATGTTGAAGAAAAATCTCAGCCAATTCCAGACTAAAAGGCTGATCAATGTCAATCACGAACTGCTCTTCCATAACGTAGGGGAGGATACGCTCCCCGGTCATCGATTTTTTGGACAGGATCGTCTGGACGCGTGCGACGTCAACGTAGCCATTCTGCCAGTAAGCCACGGGAAGCTTCTGTCGAGGTTGGTTGTACGGTTCTCGAACGTCCAGGTCTATTAGGGGCCTGAGGAACGGGTCGCCGGGTTTCCACATTTTGAAGGGATTCTGCAGCGGCAGAGAAACCGATCGGACCGAATCCGCTTCCGGCCGCTCGACCAGTCTTTCAATCGCCTCATCTATCTTCCCTGGTTTGCGCAAAGGCGTAGTGGGCCGAAGATGCACGACGATTTCGGGAGAATAGGCCTGGTTCTCTTTCAACCGTTCCAGCACGTGGATAAAAACAGGCAAGTCGGGTGTATCATCCTGGGCGAGCTCGGTCGGTCGCAAAAATGGAACCTCGGCACCGTAACGAAGGCTAATATCCCGTATTTCCTCACAGTCGGTGCTGACAACGAGTCGGGAGATATGGTGGCTCTGTTGCGCCACTTCGATACTGTACGCAATTAGCGGTTTACCTGCCAACATTGCGATGTTCTTCATTGGGATGGATTTGGATCCGCCCCGAGCCGGGATGATCGCCAGAGCCTCCATGCGGTGAAACCTCCAGAAGTGTCTTTGACTATCTCGCCTCGCCCCTCGGGTTCAGAGGAAGATGCTAATATAAAGGACGCAACCCACCGATGTCATATCGTCGAGTCCAAAAACGAACGAAGCTCTCACCGGGCGAAGCACCGTTGAAGAAGGTTCCGAAAGAAACTGGCTGAGAAGTCGTGCAAAGTACCCCCGTGCTGGCCAGTAGACAACCCGTCGACGACCCACCACAACCAGTTCGACAGGCGGCAGAGCAATGCGCTCCCCCTCGAGCGCCTCTTTCTGTCAAAGGTCAAACGCAGAATCGTCATCCAAAAGGCGGTGGCTGGCCTTGCGGCACGGCCTATCGTGCCACGAACAGAAGCGCTTTCAGGTCCCAGCAAGAAAATGACTACCAATGATTACTCTTCCAGACTTCGACAAGCAATGGGAATTCGAGAACAATTTCTATCTTACCTGCGATGTATCGAGGATAGGGAAGTTCCTCGTTCACTATGAGCTGTTTAAGATGACCAAAGATATCCCGGGAGATATCGTCGAATGTGGAGTATTCAAAGGTTTGTCACTTATTCGATTCGTCACCTTCATAAATTTGCTCGTAAAACCGCCGACGACGAAGCGCCTCATCGCCTTTGACACCTTCGATGAATTCCCCAACACCGAATTCGTCAAAGACAGGCAGAAACATGATGAGTTCGTCGGCTCCGCGGGAGGCCACAGTATCGGGAAAGAACAGCTCCAAAAGGTTTTGACACGAAAAGGAACGGTCCAGGGGGACATTTGTGAAACAGTCCCTAATTACGTCCATGAGCACCCAATCTCGAAATCTCACTCCTCAACCTGGATACCGACCTCTACTAACCGGTGATTGTGGCCCTGAACTACCTTTTTTCCAAAATTGTGATGGGAGGCCTTTTGCTCATTGATGACTACGGCGTCTTCCCGGGCGAAACGAGGGCCGTCGAGGAATATTTCCAGAACCAACCGGTGGATATCAAGAAGCTCCCTTTCGCCGATACCCCTCACTACGTTCGCAAGACATGACGTAGGAGGCTCGCTACCCTCTCCCCATCGCCGAAGGATCACTACGTTGGCCTATCCGCCGCCACTAGACGCACCAGCATGTTCCCTATGACAGTGCTGGCACATCCGCGGTTGGTCGTAATCTCCTGGTCGACTAGTCGTTTCCGCTTATCTCGGTCTATCGAGCGATCCCCTAAATACTCCTCAATGTACTTCTTCAAGTCTTCCATACTGTACGCGTTCCTGGAAGCTCCTGGTTTCAGAACCCGCTTGATGTGAGTGTAGTTTTCCAGGAAGGACGCCGGCTTTTCAGTGTCTCGGAAATTATACAAGCCAACGTTGATGACCGGGACGTCGAAAATCGACGCTTCGATCATCAGAGTTGAATACTCGGTCAGCACGACATCCGAATGATAGAGAGTCTCGGCGAGATAATACATGTCCTCGGGCGGCATGTCGATATCATCGTTGAGTACCGTCATCATCGGTAAGGTGAATTGGACTAGCGCCCCGTACCGCTCCTTTAGAGCATCCATCCTCGCTTTATAGCGGTCGATAACCTGACCATCTCTTCCCCGCTCACGGAGGAGGTATCCGGGATGGAGGCGAACGAGGAGCTGCGACGAGAAGCCTAGAGACCCGTTCTCCATGAGGTTCAACAACTGCTCGATGACGTCGAAGGTCCGACGGAACAAAACGAAGTTCGACGTCGCATAGAAAATCAGTTTTCGATCTCTCGTCAACGAGTTGGAATCGAGAAACTCTTCCTTCGAACGCGGCTTGAAGGACCCGTTGAAGTAAAAATCCCAATGGGCGATTCCACCGACCGAAATCCTGTCATTGGGAAGATCGTGAAATACGTTCACTTCCCGTTTCATGATCTCGTTCCAAGTGATGACGTGATCCGGCTCCGCCCCCCGATAGTCCTTCGTGGTCGGATTATCCCAGCTATGCACGATCGATATGACGCGGCACCGACGCCGCTTGGCGGCTCGCATCAGAAAGGGATCGATCATGTAACCTAGCGAGGAAACTATCAGCATCTGCGGACTGTATTCGTCAAAGTACCGATCATAAAGCTTGCCGGGGAACAGGCTGGACTCGATACGAACTAGACCCTTGCGAACCGCTCGAACTTTTTTGCCCAACATCGCGAGAGCTTTGACGAGCTGAAATTTGATCCGGCCTTGCAGTGTGGCCGACAACTCCTTGCCGTATTGATAGATACGGACCTGGTCGGTCGTATTCTGGTAGCCGTCCTCGGCCCCCGACATGCACTTGCGGATAAGAACGAAAAGATTGCCGAGCTGGTTAGACTTCAGTTGACGATGTGCCTTCTCGAAGAGCACCGGCTCAAAGATGATGTTCTCCCCGCCAAGGTGACGACGATAATATTCCACGTCGTTGTCTTTCACGAAGACAACAATACGCACCTTCTGCTTCTTCAGCTGGTCAAGGATCCCAGAGTAGAGGATATATCGGATGGAGAAATTGCGATAGGCGGAGACGAATACGGTTGGGAATTCTGACATCGCAAGCTCCAGAGTCAAGCGCGTCAATCCGCAGTGCGGATCTCCCGAAGAGTTTCTTCCGCTCGCTCCCAGTCTTCGAGGCTGTCCAGATTGACGGACTCGTTTCTAGGTATCACGAGCGGGCGACAATCACTACCGTATATGCTGCGGCGATCCATCAGTACGTCTCTCCGAAACGCATAGACCGTTCCGTCACGGGAATAAGCGGGGGTGACGTCTTGCCTTCGCGTGATCGTGGCGCCGTCGGGCAGAAAGTTCAATAGTCGGTCCCCTTCGATCCTCATCACGAAGTGGCTAGGCACTTTCACAACGCTCACTACGGAATCACAGCCCGTCTCCCGCAGCGTGGATACGGCTCGAACCAGGTGGTCCGGCCTCCGGAGCGGCGCGGTAGGCTGCAAGAGCACAACGATGGTGGGCGCCCAACCTTGCTGCTCGATCTCCGCACGGCGTCCTCGAGACCCGGCTGCATGGGACTGTCGTCGTGGGCTAGCTCCGCCGGCCGCATGAAGGGCACTTCGATACCGAGCGTTCGTCCCAACTCGGCGATCTCGATGGAGTCGGTGGAAAGGATCAAGCGGTCCACGACACCGGAAGCTCTCGCCGCTGCCGCCGCGTAGAAGATGAGCGGCCGGCCGGCCAACATGCGAAGGTTCTTGCCCGGAATGCTTTTCGATCCACCGCGGGCGGGAATGATCCCGAGGACGGGCTGAACGGAGATATCTGCTGTACCCACGTCCTAGCGAGGCTCGAACCGGGCGGAAACCGAGCTCATTGCGACACCTCTCGGTGGAGGAGTCTCCTGAAGATACTCGACGACGCGTATCACTTCAGTACGTCAGTTGTTTCTTGATTCGGAGCTCGCAGCTTGCCAGCAGGCCGGCAACCCGCTTGCCCGCCGTTCCTTCGCCATAGATTGGGTTGGACCGGTAACGGCCGTTCGCCACCTGTTGCGCGATAGCATTTCGTATCGAGGCCTTCTCATAGGGAACCGTGACCACGTTGTCACCCCTCTCGCGGCCGAATTGCCGGGTCCCGACGTCCACGGCGGGCACCCCAAGGAACGAGCATTCTCGAATACCGACGCTGGAATTGCCCACCACGCAGCAACTATTGTATAGCAAACGCAGAAAGTCTTCGGGCTCCAGGTTTCTGAAGAAGTGGATTCGCGCTTCGTGGTTTTTCTCCCGGAACAAACGAATACCCTTGGACGTTCCGCTCGATCCGGCATCGACGTTGGGCCAAAACCAAAACGCGGGGAGCCCGGAATCACACACCGCTTGGAGCGTCTCGTTGACCTGACGGAGAGCCTCATCGTGTTCCGTCGTCACCGGGTGCTGTGCCACGACCAAATAACCATCGTCGGTTTGGAAGGAAGGGCCGACACCTCCGTAGCTCGGGGTCTTCGGGGAGAAGGGATCGAAATTCATGGCCGGATCATCCAACACGGCCTTCGCCAAATCGATTGAGGGGCATCCGGTTACGAAAACGGCCTCGGGGTCTTCGCCCATTCGAATGACTCTTTCCGCCGCCTTTTCCGTGGAAACCAGGTGCAAGTTCGAAAGCTTGGTCACCGCGTGACGCACCTTCTCATCGATGGACCCGGTGACCTCCCCGCCCTGAACGTGGGCAAGCGGAATGTTCATGTAGGAAGCCGCAACTGCCGTCGCCATGGTCTCGTACCGGTCGGCAACCGTCACCACAACGTCCGGCCGCAAGTTGTCGAAGAGGGTGGCCAGCTCGACCAGCGCCAGTCCCGTCGACTTCGCTGCGGTAATCGGATTTTCGCCTTCCACGACCATGTAGACCTTGCCAGCGATCTCGAAACCATCGCGCTCGATGTAATCTACGGCGCTCCCATAACGCTTGAGGAGTGCGGAGCCTCCCACTATCAGCTGCAGCTCCAGATCGGAGTGGTCGGCGATGGCGACGAGTGCCGATTTGATTCTGGAGTAGCTCGGTCTTGCCGTGACCACCACCGAGACTCTTCGTTTCATCAGCCGCTCACTTCCTCCAAGTCTTCTTCACGCAAAAGCTCGTTGGTGACCATGTCTCGCTGCACCCGACGTCCGATGAGCTCCGGTAATCGACTGGCGGGGATGCCGGTGCCGGGTTTTCGCGTGGCCAGATGCTCTGTCCGCAACACCGTGCCACATTTCAGCGGGACGCGGGCCACCACACTCTTGGTAAAGGCGTCGCGTAGCGGTTGCATCGTGCCGGAAAGAGCATCCTTGTCTACCGGGTTCGCCATCGCTTTCTCGATGAAACGCACACCTTCCACGAGCCGCGCCAGCTCGGAAGCCGTCACGGAAACGGAGACGTCGGGCCCGAACATCTCGCGACTGAGCGTGACGTGAACTTCCAACACCGCCGCGCCCACTGCCGCAGCTGCCAGGCCGGCATATATCGTGCCGGAGTGGTCGGAGAGCCCTGCCGGACATTCATAGCGCTGACGGAAAAAGGTCAACAGATTGAGCCCCAGCTTCTCCGGCGGACAAGGATATTCGGAAGTGCACTGAAGCACGGCGAGGGGCAAGCCGTTTCTTTTGATCTGATTCACCGACCGATCGATCTCGTCGAGTGAGCTCATACCGGTGGACAGCAGAAACGGCAGGCGAGAAGCTGACATTCGCTCGATCATCCTCACGCTTCCGACCTCCCCGGAGGCGACCTTCCAAGCTGGGACTCCGACGCGCGCTAGCAGCTCCACCGCTTCCTCGGAAAACGGGGAACTGAGAAAGACCAGCCCCCGACGCCGAGCATGTGCAGCCAGGTCACCCCATTGTTCCTCTCGAAACTCCATTCGCTTCCAGTAGTCGTAGCGGGTGGCATCTTGGGGGCTGAACTTCACCCGCCAGGGCTCGGAAGCGGTGCTTTCCGCGGCAGCGATATGGGTTTGAAACTTGACCGCGTCGGCACCCGAATCCGCGATCACATCGATGAAGGCGTGAGCGAGCCCCAAGCTGCCGTCATGATTCTGAGCGACCTCGCCGATGATGAAACATCGTCCCTTGCCGACCAGCCGTCCCTCTATTTCGAACGTCGTCACCACTATTCCTGTTCCGTCGAGCCGATCTCGCCGAGCGAGTCGAGCAAACGCGTTGACGGGCGTATTGTGCAGGACGACGAGGACGGTCTGCAACTCCTCACCGCTCCGCTCCTCCGTCCGCGGCACCGGGTCCGGGGCCGGGCGTACTCGGGGTCACCCCCAAGTAGGCACTTACATAACGGGACTCGGTCGTATACACTCCCGCAAGGTGGTCGGGTGGCCGATGATCGAACAGAGCGAACAGAAGACCCGGACCGTCGAAACGGGTCAGGTCCGATTCACCACCGATTTCACTTGCGGAGCGGGTGAGAGCCTGAGGCAGTTGCGGCCCGATCACTTGGCTTTGAGCATCCCCGCCGATCCGGACAGCATCGAGGTCGCCAAGGGCTACGATTACTTCTTCTGCGCCTCCCTCTCCAATCGAACCCCGGAGCACCTCACCTTCACCGTGGATGCAAAGCGACCGGACGCTGCCGGCCGCGAGACGCGCTGGCAGCCGTCCCGGGTGCCGGTTTTCATAAGCGAAGATTTTCGTTCCTGGTACGTGATGGATCAATCACTCGCCTCCGAAAACCATGAAGAGTACCAGATTATCATACCCCTTCATCCCCACCAGAGTATCTACTTGTCCAACTCGCTCCCCTGTCCTTCCGCTTCCATGGCTTCCTGGTTGAAACGGATCGCCGAAGATCCTCGCCGGAAAGCGACGCTAACCCCCATCGGTCACTCGGTACAGGGACGCGAGATTCTGCTCCTCACCTTGGGGGAATCAGGTGAAGGCACCTCCGGCAAAGATCGTATCCTTGTCACTTCTGGCTTACACCCTGCGGAGGCCGATTGGCTCATCACCACCGCCATCATCGAGGAGCTATTACGAGAGAGCAGTTGGTCGGCGCGCGTGCTTCGCGAGTTCGTCATCGATATCGTCGTCCAGGCGAATCCGGATGGTTTCGACCTGGGAAAAAACGGTTGCAACGCCCGCGGGGTCAACCTGTATTGGGATTTTCGCGCCGACGACGGCGGAACGAGCCCGGAGGCGGTCTGCCTGTGGCGATGGATTCAAGACCATCCGCCGTCCATCTACTTGGACTTTCACTCCTACGTGCATCAGCTCCACAAGGACTTTCGGCCCTACATCCGGCCACTCGTCGACTATCCCCGCCCGGCCCAACCGCTCGCTCGTCGTATCAACCGCCGTTTGATCTCCCTCTGCGAAGGACGGCTGGTACGGGGCAAGTCGACGAACGAGCCGACCACGCTCGCCGCGCAGATTACGAAATCCTTCGGCACCATCACCTATACCAAGTTCCATACACATTTGAATCACGGTGTTGAGGCTTGCCGCCGACTTGGCCTCGACGTCTTTCGCGCCGTCGTCGATGAGGCATCTCGCTTCCGCCCTTTGGCCCCGCGCACGGTCCAGGCCGTGCACCGTCCCTCGTCGTGGGACCGCCTCCGCCAGCGGATCGCGCGCCATCGTATGACGTCGAAGTTGAGAAGCCTCGAGGAGCGGGTTCGCTTGAAGTTGGGTTCGATGTCTCAACTCTCGAAAGGGCTCGTTGCCACACATCGCACCGAGGGCCTGAGGGAGCACTGGCGCTCGCACCTCTGGTCCGGTCGAGACCACCTCCCACCCGTCATTGTCCTGGACGATCCGGTCGGCACTCGAAGCCGTCCCGCCAGTCCCTGAAAGAGTGGGAATCAGTGAATTCATAATGGAGCTTGGCCGACGACGGAGCCGATGGAAGCCCTGCCAAGAGGTCAAGGGCGGATGAAACTGTCCTACATCTCGCGGTCATTCATACCCTCTCGATCCGCCAACAGCGTACACGTCATGAAGATGTGTGAGGCCTTCGTAAGAAACGGCCACCAGGTCGTACTGCTCGCGCCAGATTCCAAGGACGTCGAGCCCGGGGGACACGATCCTTATAGGTTTTATGGAGTAGAGCCGTGTTTCCCGATTGAGAAGCTGCCCTGGCTCCGCTTCAAAGGCAAGGGCGGCGTCTACGGCTTTCTTGCAGCGAGAAGAGCTCGGGGCTTGAAAGTCGATCTCGTGTACAGTCGCGTATTGTCGGGATGTTTTTTTAGCACGCTTTTGGGTCAACCGGTCATTTACGAGTCCCATGAGCCCGTGGCGGCGGGCGGCTCGGTAGCTTGGATGTTCGAGCGAGTCGTCCAGCGGCCCTCTTTCCGACGGCTCGTCGTCATTTCCGAGGCGCTCCGAAAGTTATATACGGAAAGTCACGGCGCGCTGCTCGCCGATCGCATCGCCGTGGCTCATGACGCCGCCGACCCGCCCCGCCGTGACGCCGATGAGGAGATTATCGAGACCGGGAAGTTCCAAGTCGGTTATATAGGGCATCTCTTTGCAGGCAGGGGAATCGGTCTCATTTTGCAGTTGGCTGAACAGTGCCCCTGGGCCGATTTCCATTTGATCGGCGGCACGGAGTCCGATCTGGCTTACTGGCGGAATGGTGGAACCTCGCGGTCGAACGTCTATTTCCGCGGATTCGTGGCCCCGGCGGCATTGGAAAGGGAGCGTCGATCCTTCGACGTTCTGCTCGCTCCCTATCAAAGACGCGTGTCGGTATACGGAGGGACCGGCAATACGAGCCAGTGGATGTCGCCGCTGAAGATATTCGAGTATATGGCGGCGGGTAAGGCCATCCTATGCTCCAACCTTCCGGTTTTGAGGGAGGTTCTCTCACACGAGGAGACGGCCCTACTCTGCGATCCGGAGGATGTTCGTAGCTGGGTCGAAGCCTTGGAGCGCCTCCGCAATGATTCGGCATTGAGAAATGAACTTGGAAAACGCGCTGCCGACCGAGTGGAGCAATGTCACACCTGGTCTTCGAGAGCGAAGAAAGTCCTCGCCGGCGTTCTCTGTTAAAGCAACATCTTTCAGGCTCGCGTGAGAGATCCTAACGCGCGGACGGCATTCCTGATCGCTCTTCTACCGATTGCGAGCGCGCTTCTTCGAGTATCTCCATGAGAGGCTTTTTGAGCCGCGTTGCGGAGAAGAATTTCCGCGCCCGACGACGGGCCGCGGCGCCGAAGGTGCGCCGTTGCCCGGCGCTCGAAAGTAATTGGACCAGCGCTTCCGCCAGCCCATCCAGGTCCCCCGGCGGCACAAGTAGCCCGGTGATTCCGGGCTCTATGATCTCATTTGGACCGTAGCGGCAATCCGTCACCACCGCGGGCAGCCCGAGGCCCTGGGACTCGACCAGCGCGTTGGGCAAACCTTCGTAATCGCTGGCCAGCAGGAATACGTCCGACCGAGCCATCCAGGCGTATGGGTTCTTACACCAACCCACCAGGCGCACGTCGTTGGAGAGCCCCAAGCTTTTCACCAGCCGGACAATCTCGCCCCGAAGGCTGCCTTCACCACAAAGAACCAGCTCGGCGGAGATTTTCGCCCGGGCTCGGGCGAAGGCTCGAATCATGAGGTCGTACCGCTTTGGCGGCTCGAGCCGCGCCACGGAAAGGACCGTGGGCCGCGTTTTCGAGCTCGACTCGATGGGATCGAGGGCCATGCGATCCATACGGTCGAAATCCGTCGGATTCGGCAGAGTGCGAATTTTCCCTTCCGCGAAAGGGTAGATCTGCGCGAGCGCGCGCGAGACGCCGGCCGATCCGGCAAGCACTCGGTCAGCTCGTTTGTAAACTCGGGCCGCGAGGAGGCGCTGGATCCCGAGGTTATCCTTCTCCGGATTCGAAGCGGCGCGAGCGATCCAGACTGGCCGGCCACGTGTCCATCGCAGCGCTTCGCCCGTCAAGACGTTGGGAAAATGCAGAGCACTGAGCACCACGTCGGGACGGTCCTCCTCAATCCATCGCGCCAACCGGCTGACGGTGCGAGGCACGTGCCATGGGCGTGACTTCCCCAGCACGACCATCGGTACATCCTCCGGGAGTGGATACTCGATTTTCCGACAAAAAAGCGCCACCCGGGGTTGAAATCGCGCCCGGTCCAAGATGCTCAGGCAGGTGCTGACGAACCGCTCTGACCCGCCATCGCTGAGCGTATCGACTACGAAAAGGACTTTGCTTCCCTGCATACACCCCCTAGCAGCTCGTTGTCGTTACATGTTCGTCTTGACGGCGCGTGAGGCTCTTTGCAAAATATATGCGGAATGCACGAGTCATGATCCTCTTTTCAAGCGTCTTCTTCAGACTGACTTCCGTTTGTCTCCCACACCCTCGTGCTTGGCAACTTCAAAAGAATGGATATAATTACCCAGAAATGCCTGTTTCTGAAACCCTTGATTCATGAAAAAAAAGGTGCTTGTCAAGCTGCTGATCCTGTTCGGTTCCCTATCAGCCTGTTTTTCCATCTTCGAAATTTACCTGAGAGTGAACAGCTTCATTCCCAACTTCCCGGTGCCGCCCTACCTGTTCTCCAGCCATTCGGTTGCATGGTGGACGCTGACTCCGAATTTCGCAGGAGAAATGACCACTGCCGACGGTATCGTGGAGTACAGAACGAATTCAATGGGAATACGAGCATCAAGAAAATATTCCAATGCCAGAGAAAATGGGAAGAGGATATTCATCATTGGAGATTCATTTACTTTCGGAATCGGGGTAAATATTGATAATACTTTTTCTTACATGTTGAATGATATGGGACCGGATAGCGCCGCAGTCATTAATCTAGGGGTTCCGGGGTACGGGACCATGCAGTCTTACCACCGGCTTCTGGAAACAGCAGAAAAACTGGGACTTCCGGATCAACTTTTGTATGTATTCTGTCCAAATGATCCCGTGGACAACCTGTCCGGAAAAAAAGTTGTTGTGGACGGCATCCGCATTGATTCAAGTAAAAAATTCAAGATTCTGTTGTCGAAAATCGGGCACCTTTATTACCGCTCCCGGGTTCTGGCCTTCCTTCTGGACCGGGTTTACGTTGTATTGTTCAACCCTCGGTTCAATACAAGGGACAAACTGAGAAAATCGCCTGTAAATGTCGAAACCCGGAAGGATTTTCTGGCTACGAAAAAATACATCGGGATGATGAATGAATGGGCAATAGCCGGCAATGTGAATTTCATGATTTCCACCACCGGTGAATCCGAGTATTCCATTCCCCTCGAGAAATTCCTGTCAGAAATAAACGTCCCCCTGCTCAAGGGGCAAGATGTATTCGGAGATGCACAGGATATTTCTCTCCAGGAAGGCCACTGGAACCGGAAAGGACACAGGATGTATGCGGAAGCACTTGAGAGGTTTTTGGGGGCGCAGCAGGAAAACGGTGAATGGTAAGAAAGGACGACTTCGTTTTTGACAGGAGACCTCTTTTCAGGCGACTTCTTCAACGCCGTCGCTGCTGAGCCGCTAGTACGCTTCGGAGTGGCGACGGGAGTCCTCCTCTGGGGTTTACTGACCCTTCGCGGAGGCAGGCCCGTCGTGGTCGTGCTTTTCGGGGCACTGCTCACCGGGCTTGCATACGGATACTGGATGATGGCGCTCCCTCGTCCCTACGGGATGCTCACCGATCCTCAGATCACCGAGCGCATGGCCACTGCCTCGGTTATCGCCTCCACCGGAGATCCCACTCAAACGAGCCACTCCAAAGATCCGAATCCGCACGCTCATCGGGACTGGGTGCTGGCGGTGCTCAAGCCGGAACCGCGAACTTTGATTGCCTTTTTCCGTCTCGGGCCCGTCCTCCTCACGCCCCTACTCGCGCTAGTCCTTTTCTGGATCCATCCCAAAAGGTCACACGCCTTGGTCACGTCGGTCAGCATTCTCCTCTTTTGGCCCGCTGGCTCTCAAATGCTTTCCGAGGAAGCCCTTCTCCCTCCCATACTGTTTTGGGGGGATCCCTGGGGCGGTCTGGGCTTGTGCGTGATGGTGGTAGGGGCGGTGGCCCTGGATCATCGGTCGTGGTGGGTGCGCGTCCCAGTCGCGATTCCTTGTCTGCTCCTCGCTTGCTTTCTTGACCCGAATCTCAGTGTGGTTCTCTTCGCTTTTTGTTTTGGCGCGTTGTTGCTACAGGCTGTACCCCAGACGCGCGCAGATGCTTGGCCTGCTTTGGCACTCTCCCTCACCGCCGCAGTAGTCCTGATCATGAAAGCAATGTCCTCGTCTCCGCCGGAGCTCTCCATCGAAGGAGCCGTTGTTACGGACCTCTGGATCTGGGCCACGCTGGGGCAGCCCATTTGGGTGGCCCTCGGGATTCTTGCAGTGAAACGAAGACCCATCTCCGAGCTGAGACCGGGCCATCGAATGTTGGCGGGCAGCGTCGCGCTCCTGCTGGCCCACGAGGTCGGTCTCTTTCCCATACCGCTCGGGTCAGCCTTGGCCACATACCGCCTCGGCCTGATCTACAGCGCAGCCCCCATGGTCTCTGAGCTCACCGCAGCCTTCGGTCGCCAGTTGTTCTCGAATGTCCCTCCTAAGCGAAGCTTCATCCGCAGCCAAGCCATGATTCTCGTTGTCGCCGGGGTCCTTTCGCCGCTATACACCTTCCGCCCGTTTTTCACCTATCTACATTATCAATTAAGCTGTCAGCCGATCTCCTTGAGCCAAATCGGCGCGGCTCAGTGGGTCCACGAAAATACGCCTCCCGATGCGGTTTTTGTGGCGGACAGGGACCTTGCTTCGATCCTAGCCATCGTTTCCGGACGCCGGCTGCTACGCACGGACGGGCTCCCGGAAAGACCGGACGATCTTCCGCGGCGGCGGGTGGAGGCTCGCTTGCTCGGAGGTCGCCGGGCTCATCGCATGCTCCCAGCAGCAAGACGCTTCGGCGTGACCCACCTTGCAGTCAATCGAGCAGCCGGCGTGCCCGGATTGATCACCGAGCCATCGAATTACGAAGGACGTCGACCATTCAAGAAAATCCACCAGATGGGAAGCTGGTTCTTTCTTTTTGAGATTGTGGACGAGAGTTGAGCTCGCAAAACAGCCCTCCGCGGACGGTTCCCTTGGCACTTCAACCGTCGGCGGCGAAGGGAGCGCCCTCGGGAAGCTCACGGACCTTTTCACCTGCGAGGAGGCCAAGCCACATTTCCAAAACGAGAAGCGTATACACCTTCCTTCCGTGATCGCCTCGCCGGGCGAGGTGGGCAGTAACGAGCTTCTCGACCGCTTCCGGTCTGAAGAACCCACGGCGGCGTACGACTTCCGGAGAGAGGAGATCCCGAACTTGCTCCCGGAGAGGACCTCGCAGCCAGGCACCCAGTGGCGCGGTGAATCCGTGCTTGGGACGCGACGCGGTTCTGGGAAGACTCTCGGCAAGAGCTTTTCTCAGGAGAAGTTTTCCCAAGCCACCCCGGATCTTGAACGACCCCGGTTGGCGGAAAGCCCATTCCACAAGGGCGCCATCGAGAAACGGCACCCGGGCCTCGAGTCCGGCCGCCATCGTCATCCGATCGACCTTGGTCAGCATCTCGTCGACCAAGGTAGTCGTCAAGTCAGTGCGTAGCCGACGGTTGATCTCGTCTCCATCCGCTCCCCGGTCATAAGCGGTACGAACCGGGTTGTCCCTCCACGCAGAGTGCACCAGCTCGCCGAGCTCGGGCACCACCAGGGCTTCGAGCTCCTCGGGTATGAAACCGGAGAGGATCTCGGTATAGCGCTCACCGGGCTTCTTGAGCATCCGCCTGAGGCGTGCCGACATTTCTCCCACTAACCCCGGTTGCCCGGCTCGACTTCCTCGCCAGCTTCGAACGCCGGCCATGGCCAGCCCGCGGAGAAAAGCGCGGGGGCCTATCTCCGGCTCGTGGCGCCACGGATAGCCCCCGAGAATCTCATCCGCCCCGTCCCCTGTCAAGACCACCTTGACCCACTCTCTGGCAAAGCGGGCCAAGTGATAGACGGCCAAAGCGGAGGCGACGGCGAAGGGTTCATCCGCCTGCCGGATCACGTCGGGAAGAACGCGCACGGATTGATGGTCTAGGACGAGCTCGTGGTGGATGGTTCCCAGGGCCAGGGCGGTCTCACGCGCCATGGGTCCTTCGTCCAGGTGTGGCTCAGCAGGAAATCGAACCGAAAATGTATGTACCGGCTCCCGCTGGGCTCGGGTTGCGGCTTGGGTCACCGCCGTTGAGTCCAGCCCTCCGGAAAGAAACACCCCCACGGGCACGTCGGATACCATGTGAGATTGGACCGCGGAGGTCAGTAAATTCTGGCACTCGCTTTGTGCCTGATCGAAATCTACCGATGAGCCGCAGGCCTGCTCAGGCGGAAGCCTCCAATAGGCATAAGTTCTCGAGGAGCCCTTCTCCACCAACAGGCATTCCCCCGGGCCCAGCTTTCGAATCCCGGCAAGAATGGACATCTTTCCCGGAACACTCGACTGATACAGGTACTGAACGAGACTGGCCGGGTCGATGTCGGTTGAGACCCATGGCAATCGGGTTAGCGCCTTGAGCTCGGACGCAAAGGCCAGTCGGGAGCCCATGTGCACGTAATACAGGGGTTTGATGCCCAAACGGTCACGGGCAAGAAGCAACCGACGACGGCTGCTATCCCACAGGGCGAAGGCGAACATTCCGTCGATTTCTTCCAGCAGATGGGTTCCTTTTTCCTCGTAGAGATGGAGGATGACTTCGGTATCGGTTCGAGAGCGGAATCGATGACCGCGAGCTTGCAGCCAGCTTCGGGTCGAGTCGAATCGATAGAGCTGTCCGTTGTAAACGAGTGATAGCGATCCATCCTCGTTACCCATTGGCTGATGGCCCGCCGAGGTTAGATCGAGGATGGATAGACGGCGGTGGACCAGGCCGAGGTTTTCATCGATGTAGATCCCGCGATCGTCTGGACCGCGGTGGGCCAAGGCCTCCGACATGAAGCCCAGCTCTTCGCGGGAGACCGGCCGTCCGTCTCGCTCGAGAATTCCGGCAATGCCGCACACGTCGACCATTGTGCTCGGGACCGGCGGGCCCGTCAAGGATTACAAGGTTCTCACTTCCTAACGAAACAGCAGGCTCAGCGCGTCTATCACCAGGCGAGGGCTTCGCCTTACCAAGCGGGTCTCGAGAAGAGCACCATAGAAGAGCTCCACCCGCTCGAGATCTCGGGGCAGCGAAGCGATTTCCCGAACCGTTTCGAAGGCCTGCGCGACGATGCGGCCTTTGAGGGTGGGCTCGCTCATCAACCGGATAATGGATGGAGCCACCGCCTCTGGCGTGAAGTCCACGAACAGGACGCTCTCGTTCTCCTTCACCACGTCTTCGTACGCGGAAAGGCGGCCCAGCACAACCGGAGTCCGACAGGCCATGGCCTCGAATAGCGACTGCGGGAGTCCATCGGAGGAAGGGATGCTGACGAGAACCTCCGCCAAACTGTAAAGCGACGGCATCTCCCATTGCTCGCGCTGGCCGATGAACCTTACCCGATCTCGAAGCCCCAAACGCTCCACTTGCAATTCAATTGCTTGGAGATAGGAGGAGTCGACCTTATACGCAGCAATGAGCAAACAAGCCTTGGGAATGCTCTCGACAACGCGCGGCATGGCCTCGACGATCAGATGGACGTTGTAGAGAGGGATGATATGCCGAACGCTGAGAACGATGCGGTCTTCTTCCGAGAGCCCGAGCCTCTTTCGCAGGGCCTGAGCTCCCCCGGGGTCGGGGTGGTAATGATCTGGATCGACGCCCCAGCGTACGGTCTCGACCTTGTTCGAGAAGTTCCCGTAATTGGCCATAGCGGGACGCAGTTTGTCCGACTTTACCAGGATGAGATCCGACTCCTCCAGCACCCGACGGGTGGCCCGTCGCTCGAGCCGAGATTGTCCCCCGGGGTGCTGCTCCGGAAGCACGTCTCCTCCCATGACCGTCACCACGAGAGGGTGTACTCGCGAGAGGGTGGCCATCGTCCCTAGCTTTCCGCCAGCGTAGTGGAGATGCATCAGGTCGGGCTCGAAAGTGTGGATATCATTGAGGAAGGCGTGGGCCGCCTTCGCCGCTTCGACGAGAGTCGTGGGGATGGGACGCGTTCTTACTTCAATTCCCTCCACCGGAAAAACCTGCCCAAGGGTAACCAGCCGTACTTCATGTCCGCGGGAAGCCATGGCCGCGCTCCGAGTGAGAGCGTGAACCGACGTCCCGGATCCAACAACGACGATTCTCACGACGATCGCCGTCGACGGTAGCGCTCGAACCAAAAGGGAGGCGGAAGACGTTCGCGAAAGGGAAAGGCTGAGCAAGTCTCTCGCCAGGCACGCAGGAAGAGCTCCGAATGAGGCAGTGTTGTCTCCACATGGGGAAAGCCCAATTCGTTCAACCAGCCCCGAACCGTCTCCCGACCATGGCGCGCATTCACCAACGGGGAGAAGAGGTCATAGGTCTGATGTAAGTCGCGCTCGGAGAAAAGCTTTCGCAGCAGGCTTCTCTTCATCGAAAAAGGTAGCGGCGCCAATGCCCCTCTCAAGGCTGCCAGGAAAACGCGGTTGAATAGGTTGATAGGACCGTACAGGTAAAGGAAAAGCAGTCCGTCCGGCGCGACCAAAGAGGCTAAATTGCCAAGCGCCTTCCGCGTATCTCCCGTGTGGTGCAGCACTCCGAAAGAAAAGACCAAATCAAACTTTTGTTTTGACAGGCTTTCAGGAAGTTTCAAAAGATCCACACGCTCCGTCCGGAGCTTGCCGGCCTGGGAAGCCGAGGCGAGGCGGTCGATTTGTACACGAGTTTGCTCCAGCGCTCGCTCGCTGTAGTCAACCGCCAATACATCACAACCCAGGCGGATCAGGCCCAAGCTCCATCGTCCCCCGCCACAGCCGGCATCTAGCGCTCTTCGCCCCCTAAACCAGTCCCGCTCCACCCCCAGAAGTTCTTCGGCCAAGATCCGATCTACTTTTTCCAGAAACCACGGGTCCGAGAGCATGGCGTCCCCATCGGGTAGCTCACCCCACTGGTAGTCGAAGCTCGCCACTGTCTGACGGCGCCTCAAAGCCCGGAAAGGGTTCATCGAGATCTTAGGCCGCTTGGGCAATCTTCGCCCAGGCACCGAGACAAAGAAGGCGCCAGAGAAGGGCCTGGTGGTCCTGGATGCCTTTTTGTTGCTCGTCCACCAAACGGGCGACCTCGGCGGGGTCGATCCAATCGCGGTATGAGGGCAGGGCGAAATACCCGTCGAGCCACAGCCTGGCATCATCCACGATGTCGCGACGCATCCAGGTTCCGAAGGGAGTGGGAAATCCCATTTTCATGCGGCGCTTGAGCACCCGGGGGGGGATTCGTCCACGAGCCACCTCTCGGAAAACCCACTTCGTGGTCCCACCTCGTATCTTGAACCGCGACGGCAGGGACGAAACGTAAGCCACCAGCCGATGATCCAAATAGGGACAGCGGTTCTCAATGCCAAAAGCCATGGTGAGGCGATCTCCGTAACGCAAGAGAGCGGGGAGAGACGTCTCTGTCAGGGCGGCCCGGAGAACCTCGTTGAGACTCCCGTTGGCATGGCTCCACCGAGGCAGCTCTTCGCGAAAGCTGTCCTCCCAGTCACGGTTCAACGGAAGGCGTTGATGGACAGTCCGTTTTTCCCGGATCCGCTCCACCACCAGGGCGAGGGGGTACTGGCTGAGCAGATGACGGTTTTGAAGAATCGTCCGCGTCAGATCGGGCGCCCGCAGGATCTTATCCAGCAGCGAGCTCTCCCGCCACGCGGCGGGTAAGAAGTAGAGATACCCGCCCGCCAGCTCGTCCGCACCCTGGCCGTCGAGGAGCACTTTCACTTGACCCGATGCCCGTTGGGCCACCATCCATTGGGAGAACGGGCCGGGTAGGCGACTCGGCTGCCCGAGATACTTGACGAGCTTCTCAAAATCTCTCACGAAGGCCGCCGCGTCGGAAGCCGCCCAATAAGGCCGGCAAGAGAGTCCGTCGATCGCGGCTTGAAGGTAGCTCGTCTCATCGTAACCCCGATGGCTATAGCCGGTGGAGAAGACGGGGAGCTCCCGCTCTCCCGCTTCGTTGGCCAAGGAAAGCAGTAAAGTGCTGTCGAGTCCCCCGCTTAAACTGATGCCCAGGGGTGCGTCGGAGCGGAGACGCAAGCGCACGCTTTCGAACAGCAGCGACTCGGTGGTCTTCACGGCTTGAGACTCCTCGATCTCCTCTTCTTGGTTGGGAAGCTCCCAGTAGCGTTCCCGTCGAACGCTTCCATCCTTCGGATTGAAAAGGAGGTTGGTCGCCGGAGGGAACTCGCGAATGGACTCGAAAAAAGTCGACTCGCCGGTCTCCATCTCGGAAAAGGCCAGGTAGCGATAGACCGTACGCTGGTTGGGACGCTGAGGCACTCCCTCGAGGCAGAGCAACGCTTGTATCTCCGAGGCGAACGCCAAGATTCCTTCCTGCTCGTCCCGGAAGATGTAAAGAGGTTTCTGTCCGAGGCGATCCCTCGACATGAATAGCCGTTCGCCGTCCCATATGCCGAGCGCCCACATCCCGATGAATCGCTCCACACAAGCAGGCCCCCACTGGCGATAGGCAGCAAGAATGACTTCCGTATCGCAGGAGGTTCGGAAGGCGTGACCGAGCGTCTTCAACTCCTCCCGGATCTCGCGGTAGTTGTAGATCTCCCCGTTAAAGGTGATGACAAAACCCTCCGACCCCACCATGGGCTGGTGCCCTTCCGGACTCAAGTCCAAAATGGAAAGTCGTACGTTACCCAGACCCAGAGTGAAGGGGCCACCCACACCGTTACCTTTCCCGGTCCAGATACCGGAGTCGTCGGGTCCCCGGTGGGCGATTAGATGGAGGGCGCGTTCGATCTCCGGTTTTGGATCGCCGACCCCACGTCGAAAGACCACCACGATCCCACACATGTCAGGCCTCCCCCACTTTTTCTCGGAGGGTTCTCCACTGCCACTCCGAGACATCAACCGAGCGCGCCAGCATTTGAAACCGCTTCCTCTTCGCCTCCGCCTTCACTTCATCGAGTCGACAAAGCCAGTCCCGAGTCAAGTTCAGGAGGTCCTCAAAAGCGTCGGGCAAGAAACCTCGCGTCAGTTCATAGGTCTTCTCCAGCTCCGTAAGGTAGCTGATCCGACCGACAAAGGAGCTGCAGCGAAGTGAGGGAACGCCGAGAACCGCAGCCTCGGCAGCCATCGTCTGGCTGTCGCCGATGTAAAGCGATGCGAAAGCCAGAAGATCGTGCAGCTTGTCCGGGCTCAGCGGGAAACGATAACGCTCGAGCTCTGGATGCATCTCGGCCTCCCCGGTAATCAAGACCCTTCCGCGGCCGGCAAGGAGCTCCACGAGCTTTTTCACGGAGGCGTAAGGAATTCCGCGGGCCCGCCGATCATGGTGCGCGTGGAGGGCCACGAGCCGCAGAACGAAGTAGGGCCGGTCCGGGTCGAGACCCATGGAGCGGGGAACCGCTTCGTCGGGAGTGAAGTGGTTCGGGTGAAGATAAGCCAGTTCGTGATAGCCGGGGTACGTCAGGTGTCTTTCACCGTAGTTCTCATGGGCCAGGCACTGGGGAGTCACGACATAGGTGCAGAGGGGGTAAGCGACCGTCGTAGTGATCGGGACCGCCTTCCGATCATCTTCATTGAAGACAAAGGAAGGTTTTCCAATGAGCCGCCCCACCAACCCGATGCTCATCGAAGTCCCCAGCAGGACGTGAGGCTTGAATCGTCTGGCCGCTTTCCATACCTCCATGGTGCGAGCGAGAAACTCCCGTCCCCCACCGAGCAAGCCCGGCCGCGCCCGAGAGGCCACATAATGAGGTATCCGATACCGCTCGCAAAGCCTCACGATAACGTCCTTCTCGCGGGCGAGCACAAGCGCTTCCCCGCCGTCTCTCCGCGACCTCTCAATGAGGTGTCGGAACAAATGCACTTGCGCGGGGTGAAGAACGTCGAAGAGAAGACGCATAGGGTACCGACTTGCTCGTCACCCCGGAAAAGAGCTCAACACCGCAGGGGCGGAGACCGGGCTCCTCTGCGTATTGCAGCCATCGTGAACGCTGATTCCGGAGCAAGCCGGACAGCGATTACGATGAAGCTGAACGCTCACCGAAGCGATGATGTGTTGAGTGGTCTCCTTTCCACTAATTGAAACGTGAACCCTATCTTACCTGCGTGTTGGGTAGCAAGGGGCGGCAGGTCGGCGCCGGAGGGATCGCGCGCGATCAGCACCGAGTTTAGAGAGCTATCGGGTAGGCTCGTAAACTCATTGTCGCTTCAAGAGCATCACGCGAGGTTTGGGTGAGGAGAAAACCAGCTCATAATCTTCCTTTTCGAGCGCGCGCCTCACGAGCTCCATGTCGAGCTCGCTGAGACCGAAACTAGCACTGCTCAACACGATGTACTCAGTCTCCGTTTTATCCAACCAGGTGAGGACTCCCAGTGCGTTCGAATGACGAACAGGCTTGGTGGTTACAAACCCCAAATGGGACGAAAACACGTGCCGGGGAGCAACGACGGTCTTGATTGACGGACCCGGTTCTGTTTCCACAATGAAATCGCGCGCCGAGGCCAAGTTCCTTAGAAGGGGTGCCTGCAAAACAACATTGACGTTGGCGTATGTCAGAACCGCAAGATTCCCCGAGATCAGCAATACCAAAACCAGCCTCCGCAATCTGTCTCGAGGGATCAAATCCTTCATGCCCTTGACGAAGAAGAAGACGTAGATTCCCGAGCATTGGAGGAAGTAACGCATATCAAGACCCGATCCGAACCCGAAGCGCCCCTTATACAAGAGGCAAAGCGTGTGCAGCACGACGTAAAGCGACAAGAGTCGATACTTCGAGAAGTAGCGCGAGAACCCAATCAAGAAAGGCAAGCTAACGACCACATCGACATTGTCCGTACAGAAATCGACGAAAGCTTTGAAGTCAACCCCTCCCAGCACGAGCTGGGAGCCCGGATAGTAGACGTGGGAGACCATTTTTCCGGGGAGCACCACCACAAAGTAAAGCATCTGCGACAGCGTGCGGCTGGCGCTCAGCAGCCCTAGCGTCCCCCCGGGAGCCAGCGGCGACGGCGCGTGTAACACGTTGAGGTCGCTTGGATACATGGTGTTTGCCATTGCGAGGGAACCCCCACCATCGGGGATCTCGGCAAAAAAGTATGCAAGGTGGACCCAGAATGGAATCAACAGAACCGCGACAAAAAGAACTCCGTAGGCCAAGCCGCGATAATCCCGTTCGCGCATCACTTGGACAGTGGCGAGCGGCAATAGAATTACGCCAAGAACTCGAGCATAGATCGCCGCGACCACCGCCAAAGAAATCCAGAATACATTGACGACCCGCCGATCCCGCTCGTAGCGCTCTACCGTCACAAAGAACATTGTAATGAAGAGCCACAAGAGAACATTGTTATGGATCTCGTCAGCGTACCAATAAATCGTAGTGGAAAGTGCGAGCAACAGAAGAAACCATCGCGACTGCTCTCGGTCCAGCTTGCCTCTGCACAATCGATAGTTAAGAACGATGGCGGAGATCGCTGCTCCCACAGTTACTAATTTCACCGGCTGGCTTGTTCCAAGAATCTCCTCGAAAAGGTGGATCAGCATCGGAAGCGCGTAAGTCGGAAAAAGGATCACTTGATTCGACTCCGGCAATCGAAACAGGGAGCCATCCTTCAACGAATTGGCAACTTGACTGTAAAACAAAGAATCGACGCCGTAACTCTCGTAATTGAGAAACACCTTCAGCAGGTACAAGATGCTGACGGTCAACACCACGGTCCCCGGCCGAATTCGCTCGATGGCCTCCGAGATGAAACGATCGAAACGGCCCCACCCGGCGATGTCTCCCAGACGCGGCGAGGCGGTTACGCGCATCAGATCGATAACCTAAACACGAATTTCTTTGGAAGTCTGCGTGAAAAGCTCATCAGGCTCTTGAAGAGCGGGACCGCCTTCCGATCATCTTCATTGAAGACAAAGGAGGGTTTTCCAATGAGCCGCCCCACCAACCCGATGCTCATCGAAGTTCCCAGCAGGACGTGAGGCTTGAATCGTCTGGCCGCTTTCCATACCTCCATGGTGCGAGCGAGAAACTCCCGTCCCCCACCGAGCAAGCCCGGCCGCGCCCGAGAGACCACATAATGAGGTATCCGATACCGCTCGCAAAGCCTCACGATAACGTCCTTCTCGCGGGCGAGCACAAGCGCTTCCCCGCCGTCCCTCCGCGACCTCTCAATGAGGTGTCGGAACAAATGCACTTGCGCGGGTGAAGAACGTCGAAGAGAAGACGCATAGGGTACCGACTTGCTCGTCACCCCGGAAAAGAGCTCAACACCGCAGGGGCGGAGACCGGGCTCCTCTGCGTATTGCAGCCATCGTGAACGCTGATTCCGGAGCAAGCCGGACAGCGATTACGGTGAAGCTGAACGCTCATCGAAGCAATTATATTCAAGGCGCGGCGCGCGTGTGCTCTTCGACGAGCCTCGCGCTCACCCGATCGCTCTCGAGCCGGTACTCATAGTCTCCTACAACACACGTTGGTCCGTTCGAAAAATTTAGCTTTCGGCCGTCGCGGCTCATCCACCCCACGATCCGTCCGGGATTCCCGACCACAAGAGCGTGATCCGGGACGTCGCGAGTCACGACGGCACCGGCACCGATGAAGGCGTAGCGTCCGATGGTGTGACCGCAGAGGATGGTCGCGTTCGCACCGATAGACGCGCCGTGTCGAACGAGCGTCCGTAGATAATGCTCGTTCCCCCGCTGAGGGTACTCACAGCGGGGGTTGAGAACATTCGTGAAAACCATCGAGGGACCGCAGAACACGTAGTCCTCCAGCTCGACGCCCTCGTAGATCGAAACGTTGTTTTGAATCTTGCAATGGTCGCGGATCCGAACATTCGTTCCCACGTTGACATTCTGGCCAAGATTACAATGAGAGCCGATCGTCGAGCCCGATTGGAGGTGCGCAAAGTGCCAAACCTTCGTGCCGATACCGAGTGATACTCCCTCGTCTACGACGGCCGTCGGATGCACGAAAGCACCTTCGTGTCGTTCCGGCCGCGGCGTGGAGCCGAGGTCGAGACAACGTTGCGCTTTCTCAAGCGTCTCGAGCACGGAGATTGCGCTCGCGATATCGGCCCGTGGCTCCGCGCCCGTGGCTGCGCACTCTAGGAAGTGCTGCTGCTCTGCAGCAAGGGGCTCTTCGGGTTCGAAGTCGATAGCGCTGGCCCCTTCGTCGCGCGAGATGGGCTCTCCGTGGATCCGATCGATGCCTTTGGTGTACAGAAGGAGCTTGTCGTCCATCTGGGTGTCCTCGAAGACGAGCATGTTCTTGTCTCCGATGACCACGAGACGGTGCTCCTTGAAGGGATGTAGCCAGGAGACGTGGATGTGCGCATGAACGTTCCCTGGATACCTCAAGTGAGTGAGGGTGACGTCGTGGGTGCCCGGTTGCAGAAAAACAGCGCCGTGGGCTTGTACGTGGATTGGGTCGGCGCCGATGAGATAGCGAAGGACGGAGACGTCGTGAGGCGCAAAAGACCAGAGGATATTTTCGTCTTTTCTGACGGAACCCAGATTGAGACGGTTGCTGTAGAGGTATTGGAGGCTCCCCAAGGTGCCTTCTTCGATCATTTGCCGGATCTTCACGATGGCCGGATGAAACAAAAGGAGGTGCCCCGGCATCAGCACCCGCCCCATTTTTGTCGACAAGTGGGCCAGCTCTCTCGCCTGCTCCGAGAAAAGCGCCAGTGGTTTTTCGACGAGGACGTGTTTCCCGGCCTCTAGGGCCTTGCGCGCGAGCGCGTAGTGCGTTTCAGCCGGTGTGGCGATGATAACCGCGGAAACGGTCGCGTCGTCGAGCACGTCCGCGATGTTGGTGGTGAATCGTGAAGCCAGCGCATCTGGAAGCGCCTTCGCACGTCCTTCATCGGTGTCACAAATCCAGCGTAGACGCTCACCGTACCGTTCGGATGCCACCCGAACGTGGTTCTTCCCCCAGCGGCCGCAGCCGATCACGGCAAGGTTCAACTCGAACCCTTCGCGCTTCTTGTTCATTGAGCGCCAAGGATAGAATATCGCGGCCAGACGAGCAAGCCGCTGTGAAGGAGAGCAGGTCGCGAGCGACCGGCCTCATGGAGGGACTCGAGGAAAATGACTAGTTTTCTATCTGCAAGCTGTCCTGCTGGATGGCACGCTCTGGGGAAAGCTCTACCTTACAGCAGCGCTGGCATACAGGAAACAGTGTGTTCTCGAGAAGACTTCGCCTGAGTTCGACGTAGCGCTCGTTGTTCCAAATCTCCTCCATTGAGTTTTTGGTGAGGTCACCTACTTCAAGTCTGATCATTGGGCAAAAGTACATCTTGCCACTGAAGGAAACGCGCGCGTTGAGGAACGGATAAAGGCAGCGTCCCTCGACGCGCCCGCCAGGTTCATAATATTGATCGAGGACTTCATCAGATATTTGCGGGCGAGTTCCGAACCGAATGTTTTTGTGTCGACATTTATCCGCAAGCGATGACACCTTCTGTCGCACAGACTCTGGGCGCAGACCGGGGTCTGGTGTTACATAGGTTTGGATCAACGCGGGGTCGTCCTCACCGAGAAGACGTAGTGTTTCGTTGACCTCTTCGGGTGTGCTGTACATCAGGTGATTGAGCCCAATTGCGTCGACACCTAGCTCTTCGGCTACGTCGACCATCTCATCGAGTGCGTCAAGTCCTTCCTTTGTGACCGTGGTGTTGATGCTAATTGGCAGACGCGTACCACCGTTACGTTTAACCGCTTCTTGGAGCCGGCGGAGTCCGGCTGCGGTTCGCTCGAATGTACCTTTGGCGCCGCGCGCCTCGTCGTGAATGTCCTTCGGGCCATCGACGGAGACGCTGATGTGTTTGAGGAATCCCGACTGCGCAAGTGCTGCAAGCGCATCCGCTTTCTCGTCATCGATGATCGTGCCGTTTGTTGTGAGGTAGCCGCAGGAATAACCCTTACTTTTAAAGACATCGAGGACTTCAAAAATGTCCTTCCGCATGAAGAGTTCTCCACCCGTCAGGTTTATCTGAAATCCTACCTTGTCTGGGAACGCGGAGCGAAGTGCATCGAGCGGCAATTCCTCGCGCCACTCACCTTCCAAGTTGAGGAGGTCTCCGACCCAGCAAAAGCCACAATGCAGATTGCATCGCATGGTGCCTTCGTACACGGCGCCGTGAGGAAGTCGGTCGGCGATACCGGTGCGCTCACGCAGGAATCGAGCAATCTTGCTTTCGTACTTCTGGCGGCGATACTTGGCCAAAAAGCGGCGCGCGACCGCACCCGCTGGGCTACGAGATAAGAAGTGGCGGATTGAGGACAGCATGGCTTGAGATTCCAATTTTCACACTCGCTTCTAGCGACTAGAGGGTAACGTCTCGACTTTCCCTGGTCAAGCGTAACACCCCTAAAGCCAACGTCTCGACCTTTTCTTGGTTAAGCGTAACACCCTCATTTACTATTATTTACGAATTAACTAGTCCGTCTTCAACTAGATTCAGGATATCCTCACCATCATGGCATTCATCAGACGTGGTGATCCTGAGAGGGCCGAACGGGTTGTTGGTGTCATCGAAAGGATCACCGCAAAACCGGACGGCAGTGCGCGTCCAAGCGGATGCCAGTGACTTGACGGTGCGGATTCGCTATTTCTCGGACATCCGATTTCCACTCGAGCGAGCCAATGGCGTACAAACGATGGAAACGTGTCACGCTCTCGCCGCGCGCGGGCACCAAGTCTTTTTGAGCGTGCGTTCGGATACTGCACGACCCTCACGGGATCCGCTCAACTTTTACGGGTTAAAAGCTCTTTCAACACTGACCATTGACCGTCTACGTGTTGTCGGTCCACCGGTAGTCCGCCGGGCCCTCTATTTCGCGTTCGCTGTCGAACGTTCGCTATGCCATCGGTCCGACGTAATTTTGACTCGTGATCTTGGCGTCGCTTCCTTGCTTTTAAACCTGCCGCGGTGGCTACGTCCACCAATTGTGTTCGAGTCTCACGGGTTTGCTCCGGTTTTTGCCGAGACGATGGACAAGCTTGTGTCTGGCGGGCGCCGTGCAAGGCCGACCCAAAAGGACCGTCTTTTTTTGCGTGAAGAGCGAGTATGGAAGCTTGCGGATGGTTATGTGACCACGACACGAACTCTCGCAAGTGAGCTCGAGACGCGTTTTGGTCGGAGAGATGACGCTATTACTATCCCGAACGGTGTTCGACTTTCGTCAAATAGGCGATTTGCACCACCGAGTTGGCTCGCGTCGCCGGTCGTTCTGTATGCCGGACATCTGTATCCATGGAAGGGCGTCGAGGTACTACTCCGTGCCGTTGTCCGTTTACCAAAGGTTCGAACAGTTATTGTCGGTGGCCATCCTGGAGAGGGGGACCTTCTTCGACTACAGGATTTAGCGCGGTCTCTTGGCATTAGTGATCGGGTGGACTTTGTTGGGATGATTGCGGTGGCTGATGTACAGACCAGGTTAGGGACTGCTGATGTGCTGGTCCTTCCGACCACGTCGACTGCATCGGCAGATCGCTATACTTCGCCTCTCAAACTATTTGAGTATCTGGCTGCAGGAAAGCCAATTGTTGCGTCTGACTTGCAGGCCACGCGTGAAGTTCTCGAGGATGGGCGTAATGCAGTTCTTGTGACTCCGTCAGATGCAGACGCGCTCGCCGACGGCATCAATCGTGTTGTAGATGACCTTCCATTGGCAACTCGAATTGCTGAGAAATCTTTCCAGGACGCCAATGGCTTTGCGTGGGAGCGCCGAGCCGAACAGTTAGAGCATCTATTGAAAGCCGTTCAACGATCCAACTGATTGAAACAGTGCTGCTCACACAGACATCATGCAAATTTACGAGCAGGTTTTCGACGAGCCCGGCGTCTGGCGACATTCCGCACGTCAGGACCGGCGCGTGACAATTCGCTGCTCGATTTGCAGCGCTTCTGTACGCCAGTGCTTTCCTCCGTTGCTCGGAGAGCCGCTCTAGCAGATTCTCCTCCCGGCCGAAGTACACCTCGTCTGGTGTACGACCGCCGAGAAGAGCGCGCTGGATCTTTTCATTGTACTCGCTGTCGTAGTTTGTCGACCTGCTCCAACGGGATGGTCTATCAACCCTGGATAGCTCATGCGCTCGGCACTTTTTCGGCCGCCTTGTTCATCTGGTTCTGGGACCGGAGCCGGCTGCAGCGCGGTCTCAAGGATGCTCTCGTGCGCGGGCTCCTCGGCGGCTTGATGGTCTGCGTCCGATGGCAAAACGGGCTCGTGCTCTTCTTGCCCTTGTTCGATTGGTTGTGGGGCCTATGGAAGCGGGATCGAAAAGTCTTAGTCTCCGGGCTCATTTTGTTCGCGGGCTTCGTCGTCGGGATTTCACCTCAGCTCGTAGCATGGAAGGCCTTATACGATCAGTTCTTCCTCTTGGAGCGCGGCGGTGCGAGCTTCGTACGATATTCCAAGCCCTTCTTCTGGGAAACGCTTTTTTCTTCATGACACGAGCTCCTGACGTGGACTCCGGTACTGTGGCTCGGATATCTCGGCCTGATACCGCTGCTCAAGCGGCGTCCGGTGACGGTATAGATGATGACGTTCTGCGTCGTCGCGATCACCTATCTCAATATGAGCGTTACGGAGTGGTGGTCCTTCAATTCTTTCTCCAATCGACGATTCGACGGCGCGCTGCCGATACTGGCTTTCGGGGTGGCGGCATCCTTCAAGCACATGCGAGCTGTCGTGGATCGCTGGCCGGCGATAGCGACCGCAGCCATGCTCGCCGTACTTCCCCTCTGGACCCTGCTCTTCATGGAACAGTACCACCGTCACCACATCCCCATCGACAACACCGTCTCGTTCACCGAGGTGGCTTCGAACAGTGTGGAAATACTATTCGCGAAAGTAGGCTATCCCTTCGCCTGGCCGGTGAATTGGTGGTTTGCCTGGGCACACGACACGACACCGGACGAGTACGACACCGTCTTCGGTCGCTATTTCTTCTTCTTGCGGCGTGTGCCGAGTCAGGTCATGGAGATTGGAGACGATGATGGAGGGTTGGTCGGCGAAGGGTGGAACCGGCCAGAGCTTCGTGCTGGTCGGTGGGTCCGAACGACGAGGCGCAACAAAGCTCGGCTGTACGTTCCACTGGAGCGGAACGAGATGCTTCGCGTCATTCTCGAGCTGTCGGTTCGTCCTCGCCCTGTCGAGATCGTAGTGACGGTCAATGGGAACGAAAAGGGTCGATTTCTAGCAGAACCGGGTTACGCCGAGTACCAGCTTTCGGCTCCCGTTCAGTTTCGGCAGGGCGCCAACATCCTCACCATCGAGCCCAAGTTCGAGGAGCGAGGTCAGATCCTTCTCCTGGATCGCATAACTTTCGAGTTGGCCGAGCCCTGAGACTCCACAGTTTCATGAGGGTGCGTCGACGATTTCGTAGACCGCGTCGTCTCCAATGCGGGACAGCAATGGCATTCTTTCTCGATATCGATCCATCTCGGCTTCGAGTCGCCGCCGCCGCGGTTCAGGAATCCTATCGTAGTGGATGACGACATAGCGCACGGGCGCACGCTCGAGCAGAAAGCGCAGGATTCTCGATGTGGGAAAGTGGCGGAGCCGGCCCACGAGCTCCCAATAGTCGTTCGGCCACCAGCCGCTATAGCCGTTCACGAGTGGCTTGAAGTGGGCCGTCGAGTAATACATGTAAAGCGACTCTCGAGTGATCTCTTCACCTTCGTGGATGGGAAGCTCGAGTACGGCGCCCGGGGGCGCTTTGTCGAGCACGTCATAGATGACCGGGATCGTGGGCGCTTCGGGCAGCACGCGATCGAGCGCATAGGTCTGATAATCCAAGAGCAATAGCCCGACGAGAGCCGCGCCAACTCGCCGGCGACCCTCGAGCAGGCCGGCGGCTCCCCAGGCGACGAGGACCGAGCCTCCGAGCAGCGCGAGCACCGAGATTCGCGCCGGCGCCCGCATCCCACTGAAGCCCGGAACATGGCGGTACAAGAACTGGTAAGGAAGGGTCACGACACGCTCACCAAGGCGAAGCTCCGGTCCCAAAGACAAAATGACCGCTATTGCCGAGAGCCCCACGAAGAAAATCCACATCGTGCGCGACAACGGATCGCCTCGGGTCGCTTTTCGTCCGTAATAGAGCCCCAGTCCCGCGAGAACGAGCGCCACGAATCCGGGAAAGAGTGCTTTTTCGGATCGCTCCTGGCGCGGAAGCCACCTCCAATGAGGCGCTTTGTTGAAGGCGCTCGGGCGCAAATAGTCGGAAGGCTTGGCCGAGAACTGCACGACGTCTTCGTAGCGCCGATAAAAGCCGCGGTCACGGTTTCTTTGATAGGGCAGAAGAAACGGGAGTACGAAGGTGGAGACGAGAAGCGCGCCACCCGCGAGCCCGAGCATGCGCTTTCGGTTCAAAAGCGAGCGGCCGAAGGTGGCAAGCACCGCTCCAAAGACAACGATCGCAAAAGCCAGATAGACGGCGTAGTAGTTGCTGGACAATATTTGCAGCAGTGAGAACCCGACGACACCCGCGAGCCAAGGCTTCTGACCATCGCGCAAATAACGCAAGAGACACCAGAACACGAAAGGAAACCACTGGAGCGTCACGAGCTGGATGTGGACGACGTGCAAAAAACGATAAGGTGCCGCGAGAAAGACGAGTCCGGCGACGAGGGCGGCCAAACGATTTCCCGTGAGGTCACGGGCAAGCAGATACATCCCGAGCCCGGAGAGCACGAACGACAGGAACATGGCTGCGTTATAGGCGAGGACGACGCTCCCCGTGGCCACGTAAAACGGCCACGCGAAGACTGCTATGCCGAACAAATGCTCGGAATAAGCGAGAGTGTCGGGACGCGGCGCGAAAATATTCGCGTCAAAATAGGCGAGAGGCGCTTGAGGCAGGATGTGGAAATTCCAGGCGAGCGCCCAATAATTAAGGAGTGCGTCTGGGCTCGGGCTGAGACCTGTTGTAAGCCGCGAGGCCAACGGCCAGGTCAACCACGATGTCACACCAACGAAAAACAAAAGCGCCGCGATATCGCGAGTTCGGGAGCCCATGCTGCGCCATCATACCGCCATCATAATGAAGCCGCGCCGGAAGCGGATCTATGGCGCGATCGCGACAACCGTGACTTCGAAGCCCGTCTCGGCGGCGTCCTCCGACGCGGTGACGCGCGTCTCTGAGATCCCGCGTTCCAATATGGACCGTCGACGCGTTTGCATCGCCTCTCTCCACCCACGAGATAGGTGACGACCATTGGCTCGTTTGTTTCCTGCCTCTCGAGGACGAGCTTCGACTGCGGAACGGGCTCGATCTGAGGACGGCCGTCTGTCAGCAACGTCATCAGAACCCAAGCGATGTGCGTGATCCCCATCCTGGTCTCGCCTCAAGAATGCGTCCAACCGCGTCCACGACCAGACATTGCTGGTTGCCATCCAACGGGAAGAGCACATGAAATCCATTTGAAAACACCCCGACGGGTGGCGTAACATGAAACGCTTGCGGAGTGCTGCCTGACATGCGAACTATCATAACGATGCCTACAAAGCCGCCCGGACCCTCGAGCGGACCTATCGGGACATCCCGAAAGACTGCTACGACGCGGTGCTAGTCGTGGACGACGCGAGCCCCGACGACACCGTCGAGGTCGCGCAACGGCTCGGCTTCCGACCCGCCGGCACCCCGAAAATCGCCGCTCTGACGGCAATCAGAAGACGTGCTACGACTGGGCGCTCTCGGAAGGCGCCGACATCGTGGTGCTCCTTCACCCCGATTACCAATATTCGCCTCAATGCGTGCCGGCGCTCACGGAGCCAATCGCTTCCGGTCGGGCGGATTTCGTATTCGGGTCGCGATTCAAGGATGGCGGTCGCCCCATGGATGGCGGCATGCCGCTCTATCGTTATGTCGGCAACCGCCTCACTACCGTCGGGGAGAACTTCTTCCTGGGAACCAACTTCAGCGAGCTTCACAGCGGCATGAAGGCCTATTCTCGAAGATTTCTCCAGTTGGTCAGCTACGAGGATTTCTCCGACGCTTTCGTATTCGATTCACAGCTTCTGATCCCCGCTGTGCTCCTGGACTTCCGCATCGAAGAAGTGGCCATCCCGACGCGCTATACGGACGAGTCGTCTTCGGTGAGCGTCCGTCACTCGATAAAATACATCCTCGAAACCTTCGGCGCTCTCTTTCGTGCCCGTCGAGACCGGACACGGGTCGAGCGGGAATTCGAGGAACGTTCGAATGCCCTCAGCTCCTGAAGCGTCGTGCCTCTCATGCGACCGGCGCCCCGTGCTCGGCGTCCTCCATTCCACGAACGTGCCGAAGGCCGCGTGAAGCTCTCGGTCTTCACGCCGCTGCCGCCGGCGCCGACCGGCATTGCGGATTACAGCGAGCTCTTGCTGCGTGAGCTCGACAAAGCGAGTAACTGGGAAGTCGAAGCTTACTGCGAGGGTGAAGCGCGCAAGCAGCCGTTCCCGGTTCACGATGCCGCGGCCGCAACTGCAGGTGCTACCGGGCTCGCGATGTACCACGTCGGCAATAGCGACCATCACGATTTTCTCTACCCCCAGATGCTCGCGCGCCCCGGCGTGCTCGTTCTCCACGACCTCGTGCTCCACCATGCGCGCTTGAGGGGCTATCTCGAAAGCCCAGTGATGCGCGCCTACCGCGCCGATTTAGGGAATCGCGACAAACGCGACGAAGCTCTCGCCACGCTCGACGCCTATCGCGAGGAAGTCATGGAGGCGTATCCCGACAAAGGCGACACGATCGCGGAGATCGCGATCCGCATGGGCGGTGGGCGGCTTCTCTATGCTTACCCTCTTTACGAGCACCTCGTTCGCCGGAGTCAGCTGACGCTCGTGCACAGCTCGACCGCGCGCGACGAAATCCTAGAGCACTGCCCGGACGTAAATGCCGCAAAGGTCGCGCGCGTGCGGATGGGGATGCCCCTCCCGACCCCGATGAGCCGCGAGGAGGCGCGCAAGAAGCTCGGGCTCGGTGACGGGCTGCTCTTGGCGTCCTTTGGACTCGTGACGCCCGAAAAGCGCATCGGGATGGCGCTCAAAGCACTCGCGCGTCTCCGCGCGAGAGGGGTCGATGCGCGTTACATGCTCGTCGGCGACAAAGTGGACCACTACGACGCGGCCGGGGAAGCGGAAGCGCTCGGCGTGAAGGACGCCGTTCATATCGCCGGCCGCGTCTCGGACGACGATTTTTGGCCCCATGTCTTCGCCGCCGATATCTGCTTGAATCTCCGCTTTCCTTCCGCCGGCGAAACTTCGGCCACGCTCCTCCGCCTTCTCGCCTGCGGCCGCCCCGTCATGGTCACGGACCAAATCCACGCTGCCGATTTCCCATGCTCGGTCGTCGCGCGCACGAGCCTCGAAGGCGACGAAGACGGCCTCTATTGCGACTTGATGGATCTAATCCGTTCCACAAACCGCCGCCGCGATCTCGCCATCGAATCGCGTGCCTTCGTCGAGCGCGAGCACAGCCCAGAAGCTATGGTGGCCGACTACCTCGAAGCGCTTCGAGCCGTCGTCAGGATTCGACGTGAGTAATCAGCTGCCTACTATCAGCTATCCGGACTGAAATGAGGCACTCCGTCACTGGACCCAGACCGCGTTACGCGCACAAGATAGGCTTTCGGCCTTTCCTTGTGGCGGTAGAGGCTGCGCCGGTATAATCTAGGGGAAGCGTGAGCCCATGAATACGAGAAAACTCAAATTCGTCGCTGGAACCGGTGTCATTCTTGGCGCCGTCCTCGCCCTCGCAATTACCGGTATGGAAGAGAGCAAGGCCTATTACCAAACCGTTCCGGAGCTCAAGGCCATGGGCCAAAGGGTCGAAGGACGCCGGGTGCGTGTCGCGGGCAATGTGGTCGAAGGCTCGATCGAGCACCAAGGCGAGGGCGTCGTAACCTTCGTGATCGACTTCGAAGGTGAGACGCTCCCAGTGAAGTATATCGGGCGAGGCCCACTTCCGGACACGCTCGTTGATCGTGCGCAAGCGGTCGCCGAAGGGACGCTCACGCCGGAGGGAACGTTCGAGGCCACACTCGTACAAGCGAAATGCGCCTCGAAATACGAGGTCGCCTTCGAAGAAGGCTCGACCGTGGCCGAATAACCGGTCTCGGCTGGCGCTATTCATAAACGAACTCGATGCAGCATCTCGGCAATTTTTCACTCATGGCGATCGTCGTGCTCGCCTCTTACGCGGTGGTCGCCTCCCTCCTCGGCGTGCGCCGCGAAAGCTCGCGCCTCGTCAAAAGCGGAGAGCGCGCCCTTCTGACATGCTCGGCGCTTTCGACCATGGCGTGTTTCGCGCTCGTAACGCTTCTTCTCAGGAGCGACTTTCGCTTCGAATATGTCGCGAGCTACTCGAACCGAGACCTTCCTTTCTTCTACAAGATCTCCGCGCTTTGGGCAGGCAATAACGGCTCGCTTCTGTTCTGGAGCTGGCTCATTTTTATTTTCACCGCCATCACGATCCTGACGAACCAGAAGAAAAACCGCGAGCTCATGCCTTATGTCGTCGCGACGCTCGGCATGATCACGCTCTTTTTCACCTATTTGAACTATTGGCTCTGCAACCCGTTCGTCGAGCTCGGCGTCGTCACCGCGGCCGGCGCGGAATCTTGGGCTCCAGTCGATGGCCGCGGCCTCAACCCGCTCTTGCAGCATCCCCTCATGGCGATCCATCCGCCGATTCTCTATATCGGCTATGTCGGCTTCGTCATCCCCTTCGCTTTTTGCGTCGCCGCACTCGCCTCGGGCCGCCTCGGCGCCGAATGGATCACGTCAACCCGCCGTTGGACGCTGGTCGCTTGGTTCTTCCTCGGCACCGGCCTCATCCTCGGTGGGCGCTGGGCTTATGTCGAGCTCGGCTGGGGCGGCTATTGGGCATGGGACCCGGTCGAGAACGCCGCGCTCTTGCCCTGGCTCACAGGCACGGCTTACTTGCACTCCGTCGTCATCCAGGAGCGCAAGGGGATGCTCAAGATTTGGAACGTTACGCTCGTTGTGATCACCTATCTTCTCTGCGTCTTTGGAACTTTTCTCACGCGCAGCGGCGTGGTCGCATCGGTGCACGCCTTCGCCGAATCTGATTTCGCGCAAACCTTCCTCGGCTTCATCTTCGTGGCCGCGGCGGTCTGTACCGCCCTCATCCTGTACCGGCTCCCACAGCTCAAGTCCGAGAACGAGCTCGACTCCGTCATCTCCCGGGAATCAAGTTTTTTGTTCAACAACTTGCTCTTCCTGATCGCGTCCTTCGCGGTGCTTTGGGGAACGATGTATCCCGTCTTGTCAGAATGGCTCCACGACGAAAAAGCGACGGTGGGCCCAGCCTATTTCGACAAGGTCAACATCCCTATCGGACTCGCGCTTCTTGCCCTCACCGGCATCGGGCCACTCCTCGCTTGGCGGAAATCATCGTTCGAGAGCCTCAGAAAAAATTTCACCTGGCCGTGCCTTGTCGGTGTCGCGACGTTCGTCGGCCTCCTCGCACTCGGCATGAGACATCCTGCGGCGCTCATGACCTTTTCTCTCTCCACCTTCGTAACCACGACAATCGTGCTGGAGTTTCACAAAGGGGCGCGGGTGCGACAGACGCATCGAGGCGGAAGCTACACGAGCGCGCTCGTCGATCTCACACTCGTGAACACGCGTCGCTACGGCGGCTATATCGTCCATTTCGGGATAGTACTGATCTTCATCGGCATTGCCGGCCTGGCCTTCGACACGGACATGAAGGCCGATCTCGCCACGGGCGAGTCGATCCAAATCAAGAGCTACGACGTGAAGCTCACGGCTTTGAATGAGGGCCGCACGCCGAACTACGAGTGGCTCTCCGCGGAGCTCGAGCTCCGCAAGAATGGCAAGCTCGTCGGCACCTATGAGCCGCAAAAACATTTTTACTTCGCGAGCCAGCAACCGACCTCCGAAGTGCGGCGGCACGCGACCTTCGTGGAGGACGTCTATCTCATTTTCGCGAGCGTCACCGACGACAACAAGGCCACGGTGCAAGTCTACGTCAAGCCGCTCGTGCGCTGGGTTTGGATCGGCGGCATCGTGATGTTCCTGGGAACCGTGGTGACTCTCGTGCCGGACAAACGCGAGCTGAAGCTCGCAAGAAAAGCCGAGTCCGAGAAAAAAGTGGCCACCCGGGTCAAGAAGAGATATGAAGTCGCTTAGCGCCATCGCCTTCATCCTGTTCCTGACCCCGAGCGCCTTCGCCCAAGTAGAACGCGCTCACGGACCGGAGTTTCGTGCCGCGGGCGCCGCGCTCATGTGCCAATGCGGCTGCAATCAAACGATCTCTTCCTGTTCCATGGAACACTGCCATTCGGCCAAGCCTATTCGTGAAGAGATCTGGGACCGGATCGGCGACGGCGAGAGCGTCGAAGACATCGTCGAGGGATTCCAAGAGCGCTACGGCCTCGTGATCCTGTCGGCGCCGCCCACGACAGGCTTTCACTTGACGGCCTGGATCATGCCGATCATCGCGTTTGTCTTCGGCGCCTTCGTCATCACCCGCGTGCTCCACGCGTGGAGACAGCAGACGGTCGCCGCCGCGGTGGTCACGCCTATAAGCGACGCCGACCGGGCCCGCATCGAGAAAGAGCTCCAGGATCTGAGTTGATACTCGCCTTTCTGGCTACTCTCGGCGCCGTCGTCGTCGCTTTCGTTCTCTACCCCGTCTTCGCAAGCAAAGCCCCCGAGCCGATCGGGCTCGACGAGACCCAGAGCGAGCTCCTCGACCTCGAAGAGGAAAAAAATCAGATTTTGAGCAACATCAAAGACCTCGACTTCGAGAAAGCTTCCGGCAAGCTGACCGATGCGGATTACGAATCCTCGCGCAACAACTACATGGCTCAAGTGTCGGCAGTGATCACCCGGATGGGCGAGCTCGCGCCACAACAACAGCAAGAGCGCAAGAAGAAAGGATCGGCTGAGTCCAAAAGGACGGCGGCGGAGACGATCGCCTGCGCGAGCTGCGGCGAAGCCAACCCGAAGGGCTCGAAGTTCTGCCCCGATTGCGGCCACCCGCTAGAGGCCCGCTGCGGCGCTTGCCGTGAAACACTGCCAAAAAAGGCCAAGTTCTGTAACGCTTGCGGCGAAAAGGTGAGCGCATGAAGCTTCCCGTGCTCACGTTCGCCATGGTGCTCGCGGCGGCCGCGGCAACGACTCAGCCGCGAGGCGGCATTCTGACCGTGAATCTCGTGAACGGCACCAGCCGCGGCCCGGGGTCGGGCGAGAAAGTGACGCTCTATCGCCTCGCCACCGAGATGACACCCGTCAAGGAGCTCGGCGCCGTCTCGGGCCGCTTCGAGATCACCGATATCGAACTGGAAGGCCAGCGTCCGATGCTTCTGCAAGTGACGTCATCGGGCGTGAATTACAACCAGACGATCGACTTCGGTCGTGGCTACGAAGCACAAGCCGAGATTACCGTCTACGATACGTTCCGCGAGTGGGACCACAGCGTTCTCGAGATCACGACGTCGCGATTTCTCTACCGCCGCGAAGGCGACAAGCTCCTCGTCGACAAAGTTTTCGTCGTCGAGAATCGGAGCTCTCCGCCTCGCACTTATCACAACCCGGACGGCACGTTTCGTTTCAACTTGCCGACGAACGATCTGCTGTCTCTCCATTCGGTCTCGGCGTCAGGCGCGAGCGGGATGCCCGTGCCCCAGCCCGCCTCACCCATCGCGACAGGCCCCGGCTACGTGACGAAGACCGCGTTCAAGCCGGGTGAGACGCAAATGGCGATCTCGTACGAAGTGAGCTATTCCGGCGGCCGCTACGCCGTGGACGCGCAAAGCTTCCACAGGCTCCCAGAGCTTCTTGTCTTCCTAGCGCCCCCCGACGTGAACGTTCAAGCCGAGGGCTGGGAGATTCTCGGCGTCGAGCCGGAGGGCCGCTTCTCCGCCATTCGAAAGAGCGACGTCGCCCCAGGCGACCCCATCCGCTTCGAGCTCTCGGGCGGCAGCTCCGTGGCGGGAGATCTCGTGCCTTCTGGAAGCGGGAGCAGCGAGGGCGCTGCACCGCCCGCCGCGACCACGGGTAGCACCGTGACGCGCCTCACCGATCCTACCCTTGCGTCGAAATGGGTCTTGGTCATCTTGATGGCGGCGGCCTTGGGCTACGGCCTTCTAGCCGCGCTCTATCCGTCTTCGACGCGACGCGCCGACTGAGGTTTCTTTGGGGTCGAGACAAACTGACACGGCCTCGGACATGGCCGTTTTCGCGGCCAGGCGTCTGACTAAACAGTTCGGACGCATCCCCGTCCTGAAGGAAATCGATCTCGAGCTCGCGCGCGGCTGTTGCCACGTGCTCTTCGGTAGAAACGGCGCTGGGAAGTCGACGCTTCTGCGCGTGGCGGCGACCCTCATGAGCCCGACTTCCGGTGAGCTCTTTTACGACGGCAAGCCGCTCGACGAGCTCACGAGCTCCATGCGGGCCAAGATCGGGCTCGTGGGCCATCAGAGCTTCGTCTATGCCGATCTGACCGTGCGCGAGAACCTCGAGTTCTACGCGTCGCTCTATGGCGCCACGTGCGACGTCGACGAGCTTCTCGAATGGGCCGACCTCGCGCTACGGGCAGGCTCTCCCTCGAGAAGCCTCTCGCGCGGCATGCAGCAGCGGCTCGCCATTGCGCGCGCGCTCGTGCACGAGCCAAAGCTTCTCTTGCTCGACGAGCCTTTCACCGGCCTCGATGCGGTCGCTTCCGAGCGGCTCGACCATCTCCTGAACGACATCAAAGGCCGGAACGTCACCGTGCTCCTTGCTACCCACGACATCGAGCGCGGCGTCGCCCTCGCCGATCGCGTTTTGCTCATAGACGGCGGGCGTATCGTCTTCGACGCCACCCATACGGACGACAATGACGATACCGCCCATATGGTTGACGAGCTCCGCCGTCTCCTTCTCGAGACGAGCTCGCGGGAGCTAAAGTGAGCTCTTATCTTCGCGTCGTGCTCGCCATCCTCCAGAAAGACGTGCGCAAAGAGCTACGCACGAAAGAGATCGTTTCCTCGATGTTCGTCTTCGCGGTGCTCGTGCTCGTCGTCTTCAACTTCACGCTCGCGCTCGACGAGACGCGCGCACTAGAGCTCGGCCCCGGTATTCTGTGGACCGCGTTCATCTTCGCCTCAACGCTCGGGCTCAACCGGAGCTTTGCGGCGGAGCGCGAGGATCAGAGCCTCTCCGGTCTCATGCTCGCACCGGTCGACAGGAGCGCGATTTATTTCGGGAAGCTTCTCTCGAACCTTCTCTTCATACTCGTGATGGAGATCTTTGTTCTCCCGCTTTTCGTCGTCTTTTTCAATTTGAACGTCTGGGAAGTCCTTCCAGGCTCGGACCTGGCCTGGTTCGGCCTCGTTCTTGTTCTCGGAACGTTGGGCTATACCGCGCTTGGCACCATCCTCGCGGCGGTCGCCGCCAATACAACGATGCGCGACGTGCTCCTGCCGATGCTTCTGTTCAGCTTCGCTATTCCCATCGTCATCGCGGCAGCCGAGGCCACGCGGCTTCTCTTCGATGTCGATGCTTTGTCAGACCCGGGCACATGGGTCACGCTTCTCGCCGGCTGCACAACCTCTTATCTCGCGGTGTCTTGGATGGTCTTTGAATACGTGCTCGAAGAGTAGCTCCGCTTGCTGATATCCGTCGCTCTTGTCATTGTCATTGTCCCCGCCGCACTCGCGGCACAGACCCCCGACGGTCGAGAGCTCACGGTGAACGCGCGTGTGGTCGAGGAGTTCCCACGCATCGACGGTGTGTTGAGCGAGCCGCTTTGGCAAAGTGCGACCGTCCTCACCGGCTTCGTTCAATCGGAGCCGCGCGCCGGAGAGCCCGCCACGGAGCGCACTGAAGTCCGCGTCGTCTACACGCGTGACGTCCTTTTGATCGGGGCTCGTCTCTGGGACACCGAGCCCAACCGGATCGTTGGGACGGAGTATCGCCGCGACGCGCTTCTCGTGGCCGAGGATAACTTCGAGATTTTTCTCGATACGTTCCGAGACGGACGGAACGCTTTCTTTTTCGCGACCAACCCCGTGGGCGCAAGGCGCGACGGCGTCGCGCGCAACGAGGGCGCGGTCCAGAACTTCGAGTGGGACGGCGTCTGGCAAGCCGCCTCCACGATCGACGAGGGCGGCTGGACGGCGGAGATCGCCATCCCTTTCAACACGCTGCGCTTCGATCCCGGGAGCGCTGAAGGATGGGGCATCAATTTCGGCCGTCTCGTGGCGCGCACGCGCGAGCAGTCCTATTGGGCGTTCATCTCTCCGGACTGGGGGTTCAACGCGAGGTTTCGCGCTTCGCGCTACGCGCTACGGTCGGCTCGCCGGGATCGAGCAGGCGCGGCCCGGCGGCCGGCTCAAGCTCAAGCCCTACGCGCTCAGCGGAGCCAAGCAGGCAATCGAGACGTCGAGCGATACCGATCTCTCGATTACGGGCGGGCTCGATGCGAAGATTGCGTTGAGCGGCTCGATGAACCTCGACTTGACCGTCAACACGGACTTCGCCCAAGTCGAGTCGGATCAACAACAGGTCAACCTCACCCGCTTCCCGCTCTTTTTTCCCGAGAAACGCGAGTTCTTCCTCGAGAATGCAGGTCTGTTTCAAATCGGAGAGACCACCTTGCCCTACGAGCCTCCGGGAACGCTGCTGTTCTTCAGCCGCAATATCGGGCTCTCTGAAGACGGGGACGAGATCGGAATCATCGGTGGCGCTCGGTTGACGGGAAAGCTGAACGGCACCGAGCTCGGCGTGTTTCACATCGCGACCGCGGAAACAGCGCTCGAAGACGAGACGATCCCGCAAACGAGTTTTTCCGCAGTGAGGGTGAAACAGAACATCTTCGCGCGCAGCTCCGTGGGCCCAACGGAGTTGGCGGACCGTTCCGCGGCCATCGGGTCCTGGAAGCGCACCATCGAGCTCGATCCGCAACACTTCGACGCCCTCTACAACCTGTCCATGGCACTTTTCGAGCTCGCCCCGCGGGAGGCGCTTCCCTATCTCGAGCGTTTCGTACGCGAAGCTCCCCGCGAGCGCTATCAGGCCGACGTTCAAACCGCCGAGGCGCTGGTGCGCGAGATTCGGAGGGCGGCTCGGCAGTGAACTTCGAACGACCTTAGGGTCCGCAGCAAGAATAACTATCTAGTCTTCGTCGTCATCCATCTGCTGCGGGGGTAACGATCCGGGCCGACAAGACGCGTACCGCCTGGTTAGAAGCGCGTCAAGTTCCGAAAGCATCGCGTTACAATAGGTTTCTGATCATGGTGAGCTCGCTCCTGCTTCCCTCCATTGCGGCTGCCGTCGCGCTGAGCCAGTCCCCGAGTTTCGATGAGCACCTCGAGCGCGCTCGTCAGCTGCTCGAAGCGGATGCCGTCGCCGAGGCGATCGAGCCCTTGAAGCAAGCCTACGCTCTTCGGCCCGACGCCCGGGAAGCGCTCTGGATGCTGGCGGTCGCACATCTGCACCTCGGGCGCGAGAGGCAGGGCATCGCGTACTCGGAGGCTTTGGTGACGCTTGCACCGGAGGCGGCCCGGAGCCACTTTCTGTTCGCCGCCTATCTCGTGGCTCTCGGCGACGACGAGGCAGCCATCGATGCGTACCGTGCCGGGCTCGAAAGAGAGCCCAACAACCCCCAGGCGCTTCACGATCTTGCGATGATTCACATTGGCCGGAACGAGGACCTACGGGCCATCGAGGCTCTCGAGCGCGTCGTGGAGAACTACGCGGCGGCGCCGCGCGCTCTCGTACCTCTGGGCGTTCTGTACTTCCGGCAGGAGCGGACGCGGGAGGCCCTCGACACTCTCAGGCGTGCGGCCTCCACCGCTCCGGACTCTTACGAGGCTCACCATTATCTGGGCGCTCTCTATTCGAAGCTGGGTCGTTACGAGCTGGCGCATCGACACCTCGACCGCGCCATCGAGCTCAGCGAGAACGACCCGCGCAGCCTTGTCGAGAAAGGGCTCCTCCATGTGAGGAAGGAGGAGCTTTCTCGCGCCCGAAGCTACTTCGAGCGGGCGCAGGAGGCGAGGCCCGACGACGCCCAGACTTACTTTCGCCTCGGCGGCATCTACCAGTACGAGAGCGAGCCCGAGAAGGCCGACCACGCTTACCGAAAGGCCATCGATCTCGCTCCTGACCTCGCGCTGGCTTACTTTCAGCTGGGGCGACTCCACGCGGACCAGGGTCGTACGGAACAAGCGGAGCCTCTACTTCGTCGCGCCATCGAGCTCGCTCCCGATCTCGGCAACGGACACCACCAGCTGGCGCGGGTCTACGACACGCTGGGTCGGGCAGAGAAGGCCCGGCTCCACTTCGAACGAGCCCTCTCGCTCGCGCCCTTCGCGTCCGATCCCAGATTGAACTTCGGCAACTTCCTCCTGCGTCACGGCGAGCCCGATCGGGGCCGCGAGATTCTCGAGCAATTTCGGGAGCTCAGGGCCGCGGAAGACCGAACGAAGGAGCTGCAAGCGGCTATCAACTTCGATCCCACGCATCGCGGGGCGAAGGAGCTGCTGCTCGAGCACCTCACCGACACCGGCCGCACCGACGAAGCCCTGAAGGAAGCCCAGCGTTTTCTCGCGCTCGCAACTATGGAGCCGGTCCACCATGTTCTCGTCGCGCGCGTTCATCAAGCCCGTGGCGAGGAGGACCAGGCGCTAGCCGTCCTCAAACAGGGGCGGCACTCGTTACCCGACGCGCCCCTCATCGAGAGCGCCTACGCGAGAGCCCTGGTCCGCTCCGGCGAGTTGGACCGGGCGAGAGACGTCCTGAATCGGGCCGACGACGAGGACCCCGACGTCCAGAAGGCGTGGGCCCTCCTCCACGACGCCGAGGACGAAGATGCTGGCGAGGCGAGCTATCGAAAGTGTCTCGAGCTTGACCCCGGGAATCCGTCTTGCTATCTCACCTACGCCTCCTGGCTCGAGAAGACAGAGCAGGCGCAGGCGGCGGCGAATGCGCTGAACGAGGCGGCCGAACGGTTTCCCGAATCGTCTGAAATCCACCAGCGCCTCGGGCAACTATATGAACGGCTGGGTATGGACGTGGAGGCGAGTCGCGAGCTCGCACTCGCCCGGGAGCTGGCACTTTCCCCACGCTCGAAACGATGAGCGCGAGGAAAACCCCGAGCTTCCCGATGTCCTGGGCTAATACCAGGTCTTGAACGTGCTGAGGGTCGAGCGCCAGGGTGACGGTGCTGAACTTCTATCTTTGCTGCCGCTCCAGGAACTCCATCGTCTGGTCGCCTCGGAGGGTTCTCACTTCTCCCAGATCGTCCCCAACGGCAAGGACCAGCACGTTCTCCAGAATCGTCGTCACGAACGTCCTTTGATCGGAAGCGCCCAGCCCGCTTCCCAGCTTCACGGTGGCGAGAACGTCCACGTAGTTGTTCGGCCGGATGAGACTGGAGACTCCGGTGAGGTCCGTGACCGCCATGGAAACAGCGCGGCGGCCGCGTGGGATCTTGGTCGCCAGGCTCCGCCCCACGCCTGTCATGGAAGTGCCGGTGAGCTGGCTTCCTCCCTGGATGGGAACCGCCGGGATCTGCCCGACGACGTCGCGCGTCGTGCTGAAGGCGCTCGGCTGCAGGATTTTCTGCGGCACCTGGGTCTCGGTAATCATGTTCTCCTCGATGGCGGTGCCGGGGAGAATGTCGGTCGCGGCCACCACCACCGGTCTCATGTCCGAGATCTGCAGAAGCTCCGACTCTTTGGTGTTCAGATAAAGCCAGACGAATACCCAGGCCAGGACTCCAAACAAGACCGAGATGATGATTACCGGCGTGCCCTTCATGAATTCTCCTTTTTGACTCTTACTCCCAAGGCCGATTGTTCTTGCAATCGGGATGGTTGTTTCCGTTAACCGTCTCGCAGAAGTCGTTGTACCCGTCGTGGTCGAAGTCCCCGTGATTCACGTCCCACAGGTCCTGTCCACTTTCGGCGCCGTCAGGAACCTGTTCGTTGAGATCGTCGTTGGCGTCGTCGTAATCGTCGGAGAGACCATCGAGATCGTCCGCCGAATAACCGTCGGTGTATTGGGTGTAGTTTTGCCCGAGCTCGGTCGACATTTGGGCGAGAGCACTGATCATGTTGGCAAAAGCCGAGAAGCCGCCCTCGGTGCCCATGGCCATTCGGAGAAACTTCGTATCGAGGAAATTCTGCCCTTGACAGGCGGTGCCGACCTTGAGCCGCACCCCTTCTCGAGTGATGCCGTAGTTTCTGAGTTGATCCAAGATAGGCTGTTCGAAAAAAGGCATCATAGGAACCGCCGCTCGATCGTCATCGGACCAATTAACAGCTTGGCTGGCGAGCACGTGCACTTTTCCCCCAGCCTGCTGGAGCGCTGTGACGGCACGAAGGGGTTTTTTCTGCGCGTAGTTGGGATATCCCTGGAACGCCTGATCGTGTTTGTTGTCACGCCCATACGCCTTATCCTTGAAGAGACTGTAATAGGCATTAATTGCCATTTGATAGACGTAGTTGTGGACGAGAAAGACTTGAATGATGGCGGAGAGCAGGAGCGTGAGAAGCCAGATCATCAACACGGTCTCGATGAAGGCCTGACCCGACTGTCCATTTCTGCTCAGGCGACGGCTTCCAAAGCTCTCAATCAATGCAACACCTCTGACAAACTCTGAAGTCCCCCGGAAAGTCCTGCGAAAGAAGCGTTGATGGTCGAGAGCGGTATCAGCTTGGCGACGTATTCCGCCCCCTCGTCGTCAGGCGCGATGTCCCCGCCCACGGGCTTCGCCAGAGCCACCGCCGTCATCCCGGGGACTTGAGGAAATCCAAAGGGCGTCGTCGCCGTCCTGGGGAATACCAGGGCATCCACGGGGTCCGCGGTCACCCACCAGTAGAAACGGGTGACCTGATTCTCATCTTCCTTCTCCCAGGGGAGATTGAAATCCTTCGGTCCGCCGTTCCTGACCACGAAGGGCGGCTGGTAACAAATCCAGGTTTTGGTGACGCTGTCCTGTTTGAGCTTTACCAGGGCGACTTTCGAACAAGGCCGGCCAGGCCTCGCGCATATTATTGTCGTGGATTCCGCTCCCCGAGCCGGTCAAGATGCTAGAAAAGGACCCCAGGGGGGAATGGACGGAGCCGTCGGGGAACAGATCGCGAATGTTCTCTCGGGTCACCATCTCCGTTTCCATCAGGGCCCAGGGGCCGCTGGCGTGGTTAGTGACCCGAATCATGATCGACATGACGCGCTCGATTGCCTTGTAGACCTCGGTAATGACCTCGTCCACTCCGCAGATCTGAAAGGTGAAACCGAGCATGAGCACCTGGGTGATATCCCAAGCAGTGTCGATGATCTGGTTGAACTCGGAGATGGTGTTCAAGCCCACGGCCCGGACGCTACTCGGAGGACATCGATCTCGTTCAACGGGACGCCGGGCCAATCGGCAAGCTGATCGACGCCATCCGCGAAGCCCTAGACCCATGGCTTCGTGCCCCGCGATGGAAACGAGGCAAGGGACGCTTCACACTCTACTACCGCTTCGAGACGACGTTTGCCCCAGTAACAACCATGCGGCTGAAGATCGAAATCAACACACGGGAGCACTTTTCCGTGTTGGGTACGACTCGGCAGTCGTTCACCGTCGACAACCCATGGTTCAAGGGGACGACCGAGCTTCCCATTTATCACCTCGACGAGCTACTCGGCACCAAGATGCGTGCACTCTACCAACGCAAGAAAGGTCGCGATCTCTACGACCTCTGGCTCGGGTTGCGGTCCGATGACGCGGACAGCAATCGGATTGTGGAGTGCTTTTCAGCGCTACATGGATCACGATGGCGCGACCGTCTCTCGCGCCGAGCTCGAGGCGAATCTGGCCGCGAAGCTTCGTAGTGATGTTTTCATCGAGGACATCCGGCTGCTCATTCCTGTTGATGTCGCGTACGACCCCGTGGCCGCCTCGGAAATCGTGCAGGACGAGCTGATCGCGAAGCTTCCTGGCAAGCCATGGAAGGGGACGGGAACATGACCCAGGCGCCCTGTCCCAAGTCAGCCCTGAACGGCTTCGCGGATCTAACCCAGCTTAGGGTCCGCGAAAGAATAAGTTCGTATTTTCGGGCCCCGTCTAATCAAGGGCGCCCGGCTGGCAAGGCGCGAGGAGCGAGTAATATCCAGATCTATGCCAGACCCATGAACGACGAGCAACGCAGCCAAGCGGGATGCATCGGCGTCCTAAAATGTGAAGTTATTCTTTCGCGGACCCTTAGACGCGGAGCCGTTGAGAGGATGGAAGCCGCCGGTCACCCCGTCGACGAGCAGCGTGTAAGCTTCGGCGCAATCGACGATCCAAAACGGCTTGTAGACGAGTCGCTGCTCCAGGACTTCCCTCTTGGGCGTGACGAGCGCCTTGCGGCGGCTCTTCACGACGTAGGACGCGTAGCGCTCGGCGAGCCGTAGCGCTTCGGCAACTTCTAGACGCGGCAGAGCGACCTCAGCTTCGTCCGCTTCGAACGGATCGAGCTCGAACGGATCGGAGGTCGAGCTCACCCGGGTGCGCGCATCGACGAGACACTCGACCCGAAGAGCACTTTTCCCGAGCAAAGTGCCCACCTCGTAACGCAGATGGAACCAGAAGTAAGGGTAGAACAGACGACGGCGAGCTCGGGGGCTCGACGACGGCGACGCCGCCCGGACGACGCCTTCACACGCCTCCGCCGTAAAATCTCCCCGTATCGCCAGAAGCTCGGTCTTCACGGCAGGTCGCTGTCTTCGAGGAGCGATGCGATCTCCTCCGCTTCCGGCCGGAGGGCGGAGTCCGACCTCGCCATCATCTCTCTCGGGACGGGGCCGAGACGCGTCGTCTCCTCCATCGCTCTGAGCACGTGGGCGGGAACGGGAGAGGAGCTCTGGGTGGCGAGGCTCACGACCACGATCGCGATGCTCGAGACGAAGAGGCCGACGGTCACGGGCGCCAGAGTCGTCGGCTCCGCGAGCCCGGCCAGCTCCCACGTGACGGAGACGACGGTGCCGCTCACCATCGACGCGACAGCGCCGGGCGTATTGGCTTTTCTCCACCACACGGCGCAGAAGAAAGCCGGTGCAAAGGCGCTTCCGAGAATAGAGGTCGCAAAGATGACAACGAAAGCGACAGCGGGCGGCTCCAGAAGCGCCACGACGTAGCCGATAACGCCGATGGCGAGCACGAAGCTACGCGACACCCAGACCATCTGCTGCTCCGACGCCTTCGGGTTGATGAAGCGCTCATAGATATCCCGCGACGCGATTGAGCCGGTCTGCAAGAGCAAAGAATCCGCCGTGGACATGATCGCCGCCATGATCGCGGCCATCACGACCCCCGTCACAGCCGCTGGGAGCAGGGTCTCCGCCACTCGAAAAATGGCGAGCTCGGGGTCGTCCAGGTTCGGCAGGATCAGAATTGCCAAAAGGCCCACGATGTAAGGCGCCGAGACGAATAGCAGGTTCCAGAGCGTGGCATAGGCGCCTGCCAGTCGCGCGGTCTCCGGCCGCTTCATCGCCATATGCCGGGTCACGACATGCGGCCAACCCATATAACCGGCGGAGAAGACGAGCACTGCGCCCGCGACAACGCCCCACTGGCCTTGGAACGCCAGATCGCGGCCCCAAATCGAGAGCAGCGTAGGGTCGATCTCCGCGAGCGCGAGATTGGCGGCGGTAAAGCCGCCCACATGGATGAGCGCCGCGGCAAGAATCCAGGCGACGCCGACCAGCATCACGATGCTTTGAAAAAAATCCGAGTAAGCGACCGCCAGATAACCGCCCAGAAACGTGTAGACAATAATGATGGCGAGAGCGATGAAAAGCGCCCAAGAATAGGGAAGCCCGGTTACGAGCTCCATCCCTTTCCCGCCCGCTATGAACTGCGCGAGCACATAAAACGCCAGCACGAAAACAGACACACTCGCCGCGATGAGGCGCGTCGCGGGCGATGGGTAGCGGGCCTCGAGATATTCGATCGCGGTAAGCGAGCCCATGATCTGCGACAGCTTGCGCATCCGGCGTCCGATGATGGAGAGGTTGAGAACTCCTCCGCCAATATCCCCGGCCGCGAACCAAAGCGACCAATAGCCGGTGGTATAAGCTAGCGAGCCGGCGCCCAAGAACATGTAGCCGCTCATCGACGTGCTCTGAAGCGTGAGCGCCGTGACGAGCGGTCCGACGTCACGGCCGCCCAAGAGGTAGCCCTCGAGCCCCCCGCCCGCCCCGCGCCTCATGGCCCAAAACCCGATGCCGAGAACGACGAGGTAGTAGAGAACGAGAAACGCAAGAACCGTCGCGTTCACCGAGACCTCTCTTTACGCCGCGGGGCCCCACCCCCACGGCTCTCGCTTTCCTCGCGGCCCCAATCTCGGGTCACGATTAGAAAGCCCACGGTGTAGAGAATCCAAATGAGAGGAAATCCGAAGACGAGAAGCGTGGTGCTCCAAGGTAAACCGAACATCTTTGTCCCTCGTGGCGCGACATTATAAGGGGAAACCTCCGGAAGCGTCCGTCTATTCAAAGCAGGGGAGCCCAAGACGTGCTTTCGCGCACGCAAGACCTCTTTCAAGGGGTCACGATGAGCCTATTGCTGCATGTCAAACCGGGCGCCCAGCCGCCCTTTGACCACCGCTGCGCACGAGAAACCGTCATCGGCCGCCGACGACCTCGCCGCCGCCATCGCCGCGGACCTGAACGCCTTCGCGTGCGGCACCCCATTCGAGGACGACCGCACCCTCGTCATTGCCCGCAGGCTCGCGTAGAATCGGCGGCATCATGCCGCACTTTTTTCGATCGTTTGCTTTTCTTTGGCTTGCAGGGCTCGCGGCCTGCCAAACGCCGCCCTCTATTGCACAGCTCACCGCTTCTCTCGAAGTCGTCATCGAGCGCGAGATCGAGCGAAAGGCGATTCCCGCACTGTCGATTGCGCTCGTCGACGACCAGAAGATTGTTTGGGCGCGCGGGTTCGGGTTCCAAGACCCGGTAGCTCGCGTCCCGGCGAGCCCCGAGACCGTCTATCGGGTGGGGTCGGTGTCGAAGCTCTTCACCGATATCGCCGTCATGCAGCTCGTCGAGCGCGGAGCTATCGATCTCGATCGCGACGTCACCGACTATCTGCCCGAGCTCGAGCTCGATAATCGCTTCGGGAAGGCGGTCACTTTGCGTCAGCTCATGGCGCACCGCGCGGGACTCATCCGCGAGCCACCTGTCGGAAACTACTTCGAGCCGAGCGAGCCATCTCTTGCAGCCACGATCGCGAGCTTGAACGGGCAGAAGCTCGTCTACGAGCCGACGACGCGGGTGAAATATTCGAACGCCGGAATCGCGATGGTGGGCTACGTGCTCGAGCGCGTCACGGGCACGCCTTTCACCGAATACGTTCGCAGTGAAGTTCTCGACGCGTTCGCGATGATGCATTCGGACTTCGAGCCGAGCGCGCGCGTGCGCGGCGCTTTGGCCAAAGGCGAGATGTGGGCCTATGACGGCCGGCGCTTCGAAGCGCCCACCTTCCAGCTGGGGATGGCCCCCGCAGGAAGTTTGTACTCGACGGTGCTCGACCTGGGCGGCTTCATGAGCGCTCTTTTCCGTGGCGGCGGCGGCGTCCTCGAAACGGAAACGCTGGAGTCGATGTACGCGCCGCAGTTTCGAGACGTCGACGAGAACGCAAGCTACGGACTCGGATTCCGCGTCACGGAGCTCGACGGGCGACGCCGCGTGGGGCATGGCGGCGCCATTTACGGTTTTTCGACGCAGCTAGTCTTTCTTCCGGACGAGAAGCTCGGTGTCGTCGCCGTGGCTTCGAAAGATTTCACCAATGTTGTCGTCGGCCGGATCGCGGACCATGCGCTCCGCGGCATGCTGGCCGTAAAAAGCGGCGAGGCGCCCCCGGAGCTCGAGACCACCGAACCGCTCTCTCCAGGGCTCGCGGGAGAAATCGCGGCAGCTCATGATGTCGCGGCGAGAGGTGATCGGTTGTTCGTCGAGCGCGGCGCGCGACGCGTCGAGCTGCGCGCCCGCGGCGACGAGCTCGTTGTCGATTCCCCTCTCGCTTTTGGCGAGGTGGTGAGCGTTTCTGATCTTGCGGCGCGTCGCGACACAATTCCCCCCGAGCCTCCCGAGAACTTTCGAGGTCTCATCGGCGAATATGGCTGGGATCACAACATTCTCTACATTCTCGAAAAGAACGAAAAGCTCGAAGCACTCATAGAGTGGTTCGAGAGCTACCCGCTCGAAGAAATTGCGACGGATCGTTTCGCGTTCCCGGATTACGGGCTCTATCACGGCGAAGAGCTCGTATTCGAACGCGACGCCGGCGGGCATGCGCAATCGGTCGTGGTGTCGAGCATACGCTTCGACCGTCGGGAGCTCGGCGCGGTGGACGGCGAAACGTTTCGCATCGAGCCGCTCAAAAACACCGAGAATCTACGAGAGGCGGCGCTTGCGGCATCACCGCCCATCGAAGAGGGCGCGTTTCAAAAGCCAGAGCTCGTCGAGCCCGTGCTGCTCGATGCAACAATCCGGCTCGATATCCGTTACGCAAGCACCAATAACTTCATGGGGGCCGTGTTCTACGACGAGCCACGTGCATTTCTACAGCGTCCCGCGGCCGAAGCGCTCGTGCGCGCCCATCAGTCCCTTCGCGAGAAGGGCTACGGTATCCTGATCCACGACGCCTACCGCCCCTGGTACGTGACAAAGATGTTCTACGACGCAACTCCGGAAGAACAGAAAATCTTCGTCGCCAATCCCAAGAGCGGCTCGCGCCACAACCGCGGCGCGGCCGCAGACATCACGCTTTACGACACGAAAACGGGAGAGGTCTCGACCTTCGTGAGCGGCTATGACGAGTTCTCGCCACGCGCCTTCCCCGACTATCCCGGAGGAACGTCGCGACAAAGATGGCTCCGCAATCTCCTGAGGCGTGAAATGGAAGCCCAAAGCTTCGACGTCTACGAGTTCGAGTGGTGGCACTTCGACCACCGCGATTGGCAAGAATACCCAATCCTCAACCAATCCTTCGACGCACTGGGCATCAAAAGCGATCAATATTAAGAAAAGGGAAATGCAAAGGCCTTAGAAGAACAGCGCTATTTTTTTCGGCCTTGGCGTGACCGGCTGTGGTGTGGGCGATGACGACGGCGCCTACAGTCAGGGTGGCGAAGGTCGAGATGGCCTCGACGGCGGCGCTTGCGTCGTCCCAGAGAACGAGGCCGTCTCTTGCCATTGCGATCGCGACGCCGGCCATTAACAAGTAGACCGTCGCTACAGCGAGGATCAGGACGCAGCCACTAACGAGATCTTCATCTTTCACGGTATCACCTTCGATGCGTGTGCAGACTTCCCGTGCCCAAGTTTTTGGGCTCGAGTCGTGTCGAGGGTTCTGTGAGCTATTGTGGAAACCGCTTTTGTAGGGTGTTAATCCATGTTAGGAAGCGGAGCGGGATCTGTCAAGGGGTGGCGGAAAGCTTGTTCTCGCGGGGCAGGAACATCGCGAACAGAAAGGTGGCGAGGCCCACGAACGCGAGCAACACGTAGATGAGCGACGGCTCCCCGGTTCGTCTCGTCGTGTAGGCGACGAGCCCCACTGCAAGGGGTGCGGCGCCGAAGCTGAGCGCAAATTTCAAACCGAAAGCCACGCCGTGATGCTTCTCCGGCGTGTAGCGCGCGAGAAGAAGGTTCTCGGCGGGTAGCGCGCTCGCGCCGCCCATCACCATCGTCGTCGCGACGAGCAAGAGCGGGAGGCCTCCGAGCTCGGAAGCGAGCCACAGGGTCGGGATCTGAATCGCAATCGATCCGACATAGACCGGCTTCAACGGAAGCCGATCGGCGAGGTGACCGCCAAGCACCTGCATGAGCCCTGAAACCCCATAGACGATCGCGACGAGAAGCCCGACGCCTAGAGCGCCCTCTCCCGCGAGTCCGCCGCTTTGGAGCTCGAAGAGCTTTGGAAGCGACGTCTGCGTGCTGTGGAAGATGAGCCCGCCCGTGAACATCGTGACGAGAAGAATGGCAAAAGCTCGGCGCGAGCCGGAAACAGAGACAGGGGTGGCGGCGCTCGAGCGAGGCGCGCTTTCTCCAAGGCGACCCGTGGCCCAAAAAGCGAAGAGGACCACGCCCGTCGAGGCACATAGGATCCCGGGCACGATGAACGCGGCTCGCCATCCGGAGAGCTCGATGAGCGCCCCCGCCGAGAGCCCTGCAAGGGCGGAGCCGAGCGCGCCAAAGACCCCGTTGATGCCGAGCAATTTTCCGCGGCTCGTCGAAGCGCTCCTAACGAGCCACGGGATGCCGACGGGATGATAGATCGCCGCGAAGAGCCCGACACACCCAAGGGCGACGAACAGGCTAGGCGGCGCCGGCGCGAAGCCCGCGGCGATGGAGGCGCCACCCATGCCAACAAAGAACAAGACCATCATAGGAGTTGGGCCTATCCGGTCGCTCAAGAGTCCCGCCGGGAGCGCCGCCACGCCGACAAGAAGCGAGCCGAGCGTCCACAGCTCGAGGAGCTCGGGATATGGAAGTCGCCAGTCCTCCTCGACCGACAACACGATGACAAAATAGAATGCCGTGCAAAGATGGATGTAAAGATGTCCGAGGCATGAAAACACAATCGGGAGGAGGTTTGACCGCGTGGCCTCGGAGGCATTGGATCCCTTGAGGGAAAGACTCACCATTGGACGCATAGTATAATCGGCACCGTGCTCAAGGCCGTTTCGAAGTCTCTCGCCGCCGCCTGTTTTGTGACGATGTGCGCCTCGCTCTATGCCATATTCATCTATGCGCCTACCGAACGCACGATGGGTGACGTGCAACGCATCTTCTATTTCCACATCTCGGCCTGGTGGGTCGCGGGCATCGCGCTCACTGTTACGTTCTTCAGCGCCGTTTTCTATCTCTGGAGAAAGGACCGACGCTTCGACGCTGTCAGCCTCGCCTCGACGGAGATCGGCGTATTGTTCATGACGATAGGGATCACGACCGGACCGATCTGGGCGAAGCCGATCTGGGGGATCTATTGGACGTGGGATCCGCGGCTCACCTCGGCGCTCATTTGCTGGCTGATGTATTTCGCAATCCTCATGCTCCGCCGCTACGTTCCCGAAGAGACGAAGCGCGCCAATCTGGCTTCCGTGACCAGCATCATCGCCTTCGTGAACGTGCCGTTCGTCTTCATGGCGATCCGCCTCTTCCGCACCCAACACCCGCAGCCTGTCATCGGAGGAGGCGACGATTCGGGGCTCGCGCCCGCCATGACGCACGCTTTTCTCGTGACGCTTCTGGCCTTCACCTTTCTCTATCTCTGGCTCATGGAAAAGCGCCTCGCCGTCGAGGCAACATCCGGCGAGGTAGACCATCTGCACAAGGAGCTCGAGCTCGCATGAGTTATCTATTCGCGGCCTATACCGTCACCTGGGTCCTGCTCTTCGCCTACATCCATGCTCTCGGCGGCAAGCAAAAGAAGCTCGACGAAGAGCTGACGACGCTCAGGAAGTTGATCGAACACAGGAAATAGCCGCGCTTTGACGATAGAATGACCACATCGTGACCGGAAGACTCGAAGGGAAAGCAGCCCTCATTACCGGATCGAGCAAAGGGATTGGAAAAGGCATCGCCGAGGCCTATCTCCAGCAAGGTGCTTCGGTATTTCTATGCGCACGCGGGGAGGAGCGGCTCGCAGAAACGGCGGAAGAGCTCGCCTCACGGGGTGAGGTCGCACATCTTGCCGCAGATGTGGCCGACCCGGACGACGCCGAACGCCTCATAGCGCGTGCCATCGAAAAATTCGAGCACCTTTCGATCCTCGTCAACAATGCGAGCATTCTCGGCAAGCGCGCCAAACTGATCGAGCTCGACGTCGCTACCTGGGACGAAGTGCTCAAAGTGAATACATCGAGCTTGTTCTACGTCACGAAACCTCTACTGCCTCACCTGATAGCCCGCGGAGAAGGCTCCATCATTAACGTCAGCAGCACCGTGGGACGCCGGGGGAAGGCCAACTGGAACGCCTATGCAGTATCGAAGTTCGGCCTCGAAGGCTTCACCCAGGTGCTCGCGGCCGAGCTCGAAGAAGAGGGCATCCGCGTCAACAGCGTGAATCCCGGTGCGACCCGCACGGAAATGCGAGCCGGTGCCTATCCGGACGAAGATCCCAACTCTTTGCCCACCCCTAGAGACATCGCGGAAGTCTTCGTCTTCCTCGCGTCGAACGCGTCCGAGACGACGACGGGGCAAGCTTTCGAAGCCCGCGACTACTTGAACACGACTTGGACCTGAAGATCTTCCATGGACATCCGCACGATACTCGACGCTTGTCATTTTTCGCGCGAAAAAATACAGAAGATCAATCTTTTCGCAACCAACGAGCTATTTCTCGACCTTTATTGTCTCGAGCCAGGACAAAAGCAGAAAGTCCACACCCACGACACCTCGTCCAAGATCTATATCGTTCTCGAGGGCCAGGCGCGCTTTCATATCGCCGGCGAGACCGAAAATGCCGAACCGGGCCAAGCCGTGGTCGCTCGCGCGGGAGAACCGCATGGGGTCGAGAACGAGACGACGGAACGCGTTGTCCTTCTTGTAGGGATGGCCCCGCCGCCGACACACACCTAGAGGCGTCGTCATAATGGCTCGCGAACGAGAAACGTTCGGCTCGCAATTCGGCTCCGTCATGGCGCTCATGGGCGTCGCTGTCGGGCTGGCGAATGTCTGGCGCTTTCCATATATGGCGGGAAGCTATGGCGGCGCCGCTTTCGTCCTGTTGTACATCTTCTTCGGGATTGTGCTCGGGATTCCCGCGGTCATGGCCGAGTGAACACTCGGCCGCTTCACGCGTCAAGGACCCGCAGGAGCTTTCGTGACCGCCGGCATGCCGGGAGGCCGCTTCCGCCCGTTCAAGAGTTCTGGGTAATCTCCTACACTATTCCATAGAAACCCCACACCAAGGCGGTGCGCGTGATAGCATCGCCTGTCCGGCAGAAGCCGGAACCAGCGTCATGACCGAGACCTTATACGTCCGCCACGGACGCTTACACTATTTCGTTCGAGAGACTCTCAAGAGGTTGCGCCTCCCCGCGACGCATGCGTCGAAAGTCGGCGACGCTCTCGTGGCGGCCGACCTCGCGGGTGTCGAAGGCGAGGGCGTGGCTCGCCTTCCCGTATTCGCTTCCCGCCTCAGCGCCGGGCTAATCAATCCGAACCCCGATGTGCAAGTGAGTCACCAAGAGGAAGCCACCGCTACCATCGATGGGGATAACGGCATGGGCCACATCGTGGCAAGTCGCTCTATGGAGCTGGCGATGTCGCTCGCCAAAACCTTCGGCGTCGCGGCCGTCGCGGCAAAAAACAGCAACGATTTCGGGATGGCAGGCTATTACGCGCGCATGGCCCTCGAAGAGCAAATGCTCGCCATCGTCGTCTCGAACGATGCACCCGTCATGGTGCCGACCTACGGCAAAGTACCGATGCTCGGGTCGAACCCGTTGGCGATCGCCATCCCTGGCGCCGAAGACGCGACGCCGTTCGTCCTGGACATGGCGACGACCGCTACATCTCGGCACCGACTCGAGGACGCTGTTCGGAGCGGCGAGACGATCCCGCCAGGGCTCGCGCTCGACAAGTCGGGTAATCGCACAGAAGATCCAAAAGCGGCTCTCGAAGCGATGGCCCTCCTGCCTCTCGGAGCGAGCTCGGAGGCGGGCTCGCACAAGGGATACGGGCTCGCAATCGCGATCGACATTCTTTCAGGCGTCCTCTCGGGCGGAGCTTTCGGGCGCCATCTCGCCGTGTCGGCGAGCGGCCATGGGACGGTCGCGGACATCGGGCACTTCTTCATCGTCATCAGGCTTCGGGCATTCGGCCCGTGGGTGCGCTTCCGCAACGGCATCAAGGATATGATGCGCGAGTTGACCGGCACGAAAGCGGAAGGAGCTCCCCGGGTCTACTACCCGGGAGAGGCCGAGTTCGCCATCGACCAAGAGCGCCGCGCGAGCGGCATCCCCATCCACCCTGACGTGGCCGCGGAGATCGAGGGCCTGGCGCGCCGTCTCGACATCTTCGACGCATGGGAGCACGTGATGGAGGGTCGGAAGTGATGTCCGTTGTTTGTGGAGCTGCCGGCTATCTGCTTTCTGCTACCGGGGCTCTTGACTTGGGGCTCGCGCTCTAATGGTGAACGAAACTGGCTTTCTTGCGGGGGCCGTTTTTTTGAAAGTTGTCGACGCCGATGCGCATGTCTTCCAGGGCGCAGATTTCGCCGAAGCATTTGGCTTCGAAACGGAGTCCCTCATCGAGGAACATCTGGGTTCCTTCGCGAATCGCTTTTTGGAGCACCGCGTCAACGGCTTGGGACAAGTGGCCGATATCGACATCGGGGAGCTCGTCGGGCACGTCGATTGGGTCTTTTCGTATCGGCTGGAGCTTTGTTTTGCCATTGGCGGCGTCGCGTGCGAGTGCGGCGGCGGCAGCGACCAGGTCGCACTCGACCTCTTCGCGGATCAAGCCGAGCTTCAGGGCTTCGGCACTCGAGATAGCGCGGCCGGTGCGCAATACGGTCCACGCGTTGTCGAGCCCTATCAGCCTCGGAAGCCTCTGAGTCGCACCGGCGCCTGGAATGATGCCGAGATTCGGCTCGGGTTTCGCGGCAAGCGGGGCAAGACCTTTGCGAGCGAGGCGGGCGTGACCAGCCATGCCGAGCTCGTTGCCGCCGCCGAAAGCAAGTCCGTTATAGGCGCAGACGACCGGCTTCGGGAAGTTCTCGATCGCCAAGAGAATGAATTGTGATCCGAGAGAGGTGCGATCGCTCCTCCGCCGAGGTGATGCGCGCGAGCATGGACACATCCGCACCCGAAACGAAAGCCTTTCGTCCAAAGCCTGTCAAGACGACGCCTCGTATGGCTTGGTCTCCCGCGACATCTTCGAGGTGGCGGCCAATTTGATCGAAGACATCCTGGTTCAACGCGTTCAGGACGGCGGGGCGACGGATGGTCAGAACGGCGATCCCGTCTTCGTCACGTCGCAAAACGTAGGGGATGTCCCAGGGCGCGCCCGAGCTTTGCTGCGTGACGAGCGCAGCACCGATGGGGAAGTTTGGATGCACATCGCGATAGGCACGCACTTTGTCGAGTGCGGTCTCAAGCCCGAGCTCGTTCATGAAGGCGAAGGGCGGCCGCACGACGAGGCTGATTTGGACGCCCATCTCGAGGTCGGCGACGTTCGTGATGCCGCTCGAGAGGACTTCGTTCACGAGTCCAAAGTAAGCCCCGATCATCCGCTCCTCGATCACCCCGGAACGCTCGAGAGGAACGTCCACTTTTTCTCCGCGCGCTGGAACTTCCCACGGTTTACCCGAGACCATCGCTTCTTTCATGAGCGCGGGCGTTTTGAACCATGCATCCACGCGTTCGTGTGCCACGTCTAGGCCGTGAGCTGTGATGGGGTTTCCGCCCATCAAGTTCATCGCGGTAAAAGGACCGACGCCGAGCCCGAGACACTTACGCGCGACCCCGTCGACTTCCTTGACGGAGCCGAGACCTTCTTCCACGGCAAGCGCGGCAGCTTGAAAGAGGCCTTCGAAAATAGGATCGATCGCATAGCCGTAGCGGCTCGCGACGCGGATGGGAACTTCGCCGATGGCTTCATAAAACGCGAGGAGCCACTCGACGATCGCGCCATGCGTTTTCTCCGAGGGTACGACTTCCACGAGAGGGTTGCGCTCCGCGGGAAAAAATAGTGAGTGACCAGGGCGCGCTCGGCGGCGCGCGAGCTCTCGAAGATCCGCTCCGGCTCCAGGTGCGACGAGTTCGAGGCGAGGACGGCGCCCTGAGCCGCCAAGTTCTCGACCTGGGCAAAGATACGCTTCTTGAGATCCAGGTCTTCGGTCGCAGCCTCGATGACCAAGTCCGCATCCCGCAGCGCCTCGTAATCTTCGGTGAAGACGACGTTCGACTTCATCGCAGCACCCTGCTCGGGCGAAAACGCCTTCGTCTCGACACCTTTGTCGAGCTTGGCCCGGCCCGCGTCGAGGGCCTGGGGCGCGACATCGACCACCATGACCGCGACGCCGTCCGGTTCGAGCACTTTCGTCATGTGGAGCGCAATATCGGGTCCGAACTGACCCGAGCCGACGATGCCGACCTTCCTGAGAGAACGAGAACCTAATACGAAAGCCAATATCTACCTCCGATCCTCAACGTACGAGAAGCTCGGCTTGCTCGTCGAGGGCCTTCATCAAGGCATCGACGTCTTCTTGCACGTTGTAATAATGAAAGCTGACGCGGATGCCCGAGTCCCGCGCCGACACGACGATATCGCGAGCGGCGAGTGCTTCAACCACAGCTTCTGCCCCTTCGGCGTCGGTGGACTCGAGCACTACGAGCGGCCCGCGCGCCGAAGGCTCGTCGGGAGTCAGCAAAGACCATCCTCGCTCGCGCGCTTCGGACATCACTTGGGACACCAGCATCTCGACATGGGCGGAGACCGCAACGGGGCCGACCTCGGCGGCGAGCCGAATTCCGGCGAGACCCGCATAGAGATTTGGCACAGGAGGTGTGCCCGTCTCGAATCGGCGCGCCGAGGCATGATAGGTGGCGCGCTCGATGTCGAAGTCGAACGGCTTCTCCTGGCCGAACCATCCGGTCATGAGGGGCTTGAGCTTTTCGATGAGAGACTTTCGGACATAGAGAAAGCCGAGCCCGGAGGAGCCGAGCATGTATTTGAGAAGCCCGGTCACGAGAAAGTCGCACCCGAGCTCGTTCACGTCGAGCGGGAACGTGGCCGAGGATTGGTAATCGTCTACGAGGGTATAGGCGCCGACGCCACGCGCCGCCTCGATGACCCGCGGCAAGTCTTGGCGATAGCCGTTTCGGTAGCAGACATGCGTGACGCAAACGAGACGCGTTCGCTCGTCGAGAGCGCGCGCGTAAGCTTCAGCAGGGAGACGATGGTCAGCAGCGCGTACGTGGACGATCTCGGCGCCACGCCGCTCCTGAACGATTGCGTTTTGGGCGATCGTCGGAAACTCGAAGTCGCCAATGGCGATACGGTTGCGCGCGCCGTCGAACGAGAGTGCGCTCAAGAGACTCGCGGTTGCGGTCGAGGCGCTGTAGCTAACGGCGATCTCGTCGGCGGCCGCCCCAATATAGTCCGCAAAGGCCCCGCGGGCCTCTTCTAGCTTGTCGACCCAGTCCCCCCATGCGGAACCCTCGTGTCGCCAAGAGTCGAGATAGTCGCGGTAGGCGTTCTCGACGTCGTGCGAGAGTGCGCCTTTCGAGCAGCTGTTCAAGAAGACTTTGCGCTCGAAGATGGGGAAGCGCTGGCGGAAGGCGTCGGGCGTCATTTCTTGCGCGTGCTCGGCTCGCGCAAGACGAGGGTATTCAGACGCGTCACGAGCTCTTGGGGAACGGGGGTCAGGCGAAAAGTCCCGCGCGCCACCGTCGCGATCGTCACGTAGCCGTCCGCGAGACGTGTTCTCTCCGGCAGTCGGAAGGCATCGTAGCCGAAAGTGTAGCTCGTCCGTCCGAGACGCTCGAGATGGAGCTCGATGGACAAAAGATCGGCGAGACGCGCGGGTGCGTGATAATTGCAGTGCGCCGCCACACGAGGCATCCAAATCCCGAGCCCTTCGAGCATGTCCTCATAAGACCACCCCTCGCTCCGATGCCACTCCATCTCCGCCATCTCGAAATAGCTGCAGTAGCGTGGAAAATAGACAATCTTAGCAAGGTCAACATCCGCCCAAGGTACGCGGTGTTGGATTTTGAACGGTGTCATTTCAGCATTGCAGTGCGCCCCGCGGGAGGCGGGGCGCACTCATTCTAACTCTTTAGACCTTCGCGCCACTCCTCGATCTGTTTCGCCGCGACGTCACGGCCGCCGAGGCCGAAGGCAATGGCCGCCGCGACCGCGAACGAGCCGAGCAGGAGTCCGAAAGCGAGCTCGATGATGTCGTTGGCGATGCCCATCTGACTCAAAGCGATAGCTGTAGAGAGCACGAGAATGGCGACGCGTGCCGCCGTCGCGAAGAGCCCGGCTTGCGGATTCCCGCTCGCACGGATCGTACTCGCTGCGAAGTTCGCAAGAAACAAACCGACGGCGAAGACGATGAGACCAAGAGCGAGCTGCCCGGTGAACTTGAGCAGGTTCGCTAGAAGCACCGCCAAGTTCGCGAAACCGAGCAGGCCAGCGGCCTCGATCGACGCAAAGAGCATGATGATAGTGAGAAGCACCGTGCCCGCGAGATCCGAGGGCCGTTTGCCCGAGCTCGTCGTCGAGCTCATCGCGAGACCGAGCTTATCCAGGACCGAATCGAAGCCGGCTCCGGCAAGAACGCCCACGAGGAGCTGCGCGACGAGCCGGCCGACATAGAACGCGAGCGCAAGCAGCACGCTGGCAGCAAAGAGCCTCGGGATCGCCTCGAGCACTTGTCCCAGCATCTCGCTCGCGGGACGCGTCACCGCCTCGAGCGCGAGCGCGTTCAGAGACGAGAGAATCACATTGAACAAAATGAACACATAGACGACGAGGCCGACCAGCCCAGACAGCTTGCGCGTACCGAGCGCCGTACCGAGGCCGACTTTTTCCCCCAGCGCATCGACTCCGACGGCCGCGAGCAAGTTCGTCACAATCCGCTGCACGATACGGGCGATGAGCCAGCCGGCAGCCAGGATGAGTCCGGCTGCGAGAATATTTGGAACGAAAGTCAGCAGGCGATCCATCATCGCTTGCACCGGCGCGAGCAGGCCGCCAAGCTGTAGCGTTCCGAGAACGATGGGAAGGAAAAGTAAAAACACGAGCCAATAGATACCGTCTCCGAGCGTTCTCCCCAATTCGGGCGCGGCATCTTTTTCCAGACCCGCCTCCCCCACGACCTTCTCGTCGAGGCGCCAGCGATCCGCAGCGATCGAGACGGTCTTTCGCGCCACGGTCGCGACGACCCAAGCGAGGGCGATGAGGAGCGCCGCTCCGAGAAGCTGCGGCAGATAGCCAAAAACTTTGTTCAAGAGCGTGAGCAAGGGCTCGCTTACGACGGTGAGCTGTAGCGTGTTGAAAAAGAGAACGAGCGTGAAGAGCAAAAAAATGTAATAGACGACCTTGCCGGCCCAGGCCTCGACCTCGAAGCCTTCCCCTTTCTGGTCACCGAGAACCCACTTCGCTATGCGGTTGTCGATCGTCGTTTTCTCGAGGCTCTTCTTCACGGCCCAAGCGCCGATCCTTGCAACGAGCCAACCGCCGAATAGAACGATGATCGCAACCAGAATACGTAGGACATCAGGCCCGAAGAGCGTGGCCAGATGCGGCGCCATCTCCTGTAGCGAACCCATACACACCTCCTTGTAAACGAAAAAGAACAGAATTTGAACTTGATTTGAGAACGCGAGTTGCGACTTTGGGCGAGTATAGCATTGGCATTGTTTCGGTGAGCTAACGTGCAATACACTCACGCACGCTAGCTATCACCCGTCTCGTTCTCATCGCTCTCTTTCTCGCTCCCGCGAGCCTTTTCGCCTCGTCCTTCGAGCTCAGCGGCACGATTCTCGATGAATCAGGAATCGGGCTCCCCGGCGCCGAACTCACGCTCTTCAGCGAATCGAGCACCCTCGTGCGTGTCACCCGCACGAACGATTCGGGGCGCTACGCGTTCGTCGCAATGGCGCCGGGCGAGTACACGCTCGAAGCACGACTCGACCGCTTCGCCACGTCCCGTTTCGCGGGCTTGAGATATTTCGCCGATACCAAGCCGATCTTCAACATCACCTTGAGACTGCGATCGGTACAGGAGTCGATGACGTTCACGGGAGAAGCGCCTCTCATCAACGTGAGCCAGGCCCAAATCGGGCTCTCGGTGGAACAACGCCAGCTCGACGAGCTTCCTCTCGAAGGCCGCGACTACTTGAATCTCGTCGACCTCGAAGGGGCTGCTCACGAGCTTCGCGAATCGCCGCCCGGAGGCGACGTTTTCGGCGCGCCGTTACAAACGCTCAGCGGCGCCGGAGCGCATTACGCGTCCTACCAACTCGACGGCTTTGCCAATACGCGCGATCAACACGGTGTGGTGCATGTCGACGTGGACGTCGACGCGGTCGAAGAGTTTCGCGTGATAAGCGGCCAATCCTCAGCGGAATATGGCGAGAGCCTGGGCGGGATCGTCAGCGCGACGACGCGCGCGGGCGAGCAGGACTTCCACGGAAGCCTCTTTTTCTATCTCAGGCCGGGGAGCTGGGACGGGCGCGACCCCCTCACGGGTACTGCGACCTCGCTCGACCGCCAGGAGCTCGGGTTCACATTGTCCGGCCCGTTGCCTTTGTTGAATGACGGGCGAACGCAGTTTTTTGCGAGCTTTTCGTATCAAGGGCAAGACGAAGACGTCGTCGTGACCGCTCCTTATGACAACGACCGGTTCGCGGGGCTCTTTACCTTGCCGAGCGAACGCGTTCGTCTGCTCGCCAAGCTCTCGCATTTTTTCAACCCGAACCACGACCTATCCATCAAAGCGGTTTTTTCGAATCTCGACACCACTGACGGGGTCGGCGGCTTCGACATTTTCGACAATAGGAGGGAGACGCGCAACGACGATCTCGCCATTCAAGGCAAGCTCGTATCCGTTCTTGGAGGAGCCGTGAGCGAGCTTCGCCTCGGCTTCAGCTCGGAGCGCTTCCGCGCGAACGGCGTCGCGCCGCCGCTCGGCACGGTACGGATTTATCCGACGGAGGGGAATATCGGCAACCCGACGCTTCTCGACCGCGTCGACGAGAACCACTTCGTTGTCTCGGAGACGTTGAGCTTGTCCGCCGGCAATCACTGGATCAAAACAGGCTTCAGCTTTCTTCGGATCGAAAGCGATTCGGAGCTCGTGCGCTTCAGCGACGGCCTCTTGCACTTCGCTCCGGGAGAAACCGAAGCCCCGATCCTTTCTTGGCAAAGTGTTGTAGCAACGGGGGCCGAGACGCGGCTCGAGAGAAGCGAGAATCACCTCCAGCTCTTCTTTCAGGACGATTGGCAGCTCACTCCTTTTTTCACCGTGAATCTCGGTCTGAGGTGGCAAAGAGAGAGCTCGGTTCCCGGCAACAAAAATTTCGCACCGAGGTTCGGATTTCACTGGGACGCGACTCGAGACGGACGTATGTCGGTGCGGGCAGGATACGGTGTTTTTCACAGCTTCGTCTTCTCGATCGTCGATTCCCTGGAGAGCCTCTACGGTCCTTTTGGCCGCCGCGTTCTCGCTACGTCGCCCGGTGCCGCCCTAGCGAACGATGCGGTCCATTTCTACTTGGACGCACCCGTCTTCGCCGAGAGCGCGCGCCGAGCACCTTATGCTCAGGACGTCACGATGGGCGTCGAACGCGAGATCGCGCCCACGTGGACGGCCGCGCTCGATGTTAGCTACATCCGCGGGAGCAACCTCATCCTGCCCGTGGACGTCAACGCGCCGAGCTTTTTCGACTACACGCGCGGGGCCACACGCTCCGCTAGCGCCGCTGACGCGACGCGCCCCTTTGGCGTCCCCGGATCGCCCATCCCGCCCGGTGTGGTGCCGGAGCTCCGAGGCGGCTACCCCATCGGCGGTTATCGCGATCTCTACTTGCTCGCGTCGCGTGGCTCGAGCCGTTTTTGGGGAGTGAAGCTCAACGTGACGAAACGCTACGCAACCGACTTCACCATCCAGGCCGTGTATCACTGGTCGCGCAGCGAGAACGACGGGGACGATTTCCGCATCGCCGAATCACTCCCGTTGGACCCCGCCAACCGAGCCCTCGAATGGGGGCGGAGCGCCGTGGATATCCCACATTCGCTCGTTGTCCACGGCGTGTGGGACGCCCCCTTGGGCTTCCGGCTGACGGGCATCGCTCGGTTCCGATCCGGTCGGACCGTCGACCCTCGCGTCGATGACGACCTCGACGGCGATCTCAAGCTCCGAGAACGGGCGTCGAGCAACGGTCAGGTGCTCGAGCGCAACAGTTTTCGAGCCCGCTCGGTCGCGGGGCTGGATCTTTCTATTGGCAAGTCGTGGGAGGTGGGCGAAGGAGGCCGTATCGCCCTTGGCCTCGATATTTTCAATCTCACCAACCGTCTCAACCCGAAACAATTTTTGCGCTCCTTTGGAGCGAACGCCGCCGACCCGCTTCCGAGCTTTCTCGAGGTCGTCCAAGCAGGTCCTCCCCGGCAGTTTCAGCTTTCGGTTCGGTTCGCCTTTTAGTTACAATACTCGCCTCAAGAGGGCTGCCTGGGTGCCCCATACGAAGGGACGTAGAGGTGTCGGCCGCGACGAGCTGCGAACGGTGTCACCGGGTCTTCAAGACCAAGGGTGGGAGCACGGCCCCCCCCTGCCCGCATTGCGGTTTCTCGCCCCCTCAGGCGCTCCCGAAAAGCCGCCTTCTTGCGCTTCGCTCCGATATCGTGATGGAGCCCGTCGAAGAAGAAGGGACGCTCTACTACGTCATCAAAGATCCTCGAGCGAACCGTTTTTTCCGCATCAAGCCGCTCGAGCACTACCTCGTCTCTCAATTCGATGGTACGACGCCCCTCGAAGAGATCCGAAAACGCGCTTCGGAAGAGAAGAAGGTCCTCATCTCTCAAGAGGTGCTCGCGCGTTTCGCCGCGAAATTTTGTGAGATCGGGCTTCTCGTAAGCAACGAGGGCGAGATCCCTACCTCGCCGTCGGTCCGCTCAGGAAGCGCGGCGAGCATCTTGACGTGGAAGTTTCCGCTCGCGAATCCTGAGCGGCTCGTAGGCTGGCTCTATCCGAAGCTGAAGTGGTGCTTTACACCCTTGTTTGTCAGCTTCGCTGGCGTCGTCATCCTCATCGCCTCGGTTGTACTGATCGCGAACCGCACCGACCTGGTCTTCGGCCTCGTGAACGTTGTGAGCCTCGAGGGTCTCGGTTTCGTGATGGCCACGATCGCCGCGGTCACGGTCCTGCACGAGCTCGCCCATGCGCTGACCTGCCGCCACTTCGGCGGACGCGTGACAGATATGGGCTTTCTCGTGCTCTATCTCGTTCCTTGCTTTTATTGCAACGTGAGCAACACCTATCTCATGCGCGAGAAACGCCAGCGCCTGTGGGTTCTCTTTGCGGGCGGCTTTTTCGAGCTCTTCATCTGGGCGGGGAGCGTGCTCGCGTGGCACGTCGTCGCGCCGGAGACTTTCGTCTCACGCGCGCTCTTCGTGATCGTGGCGGTTTGCGGCATCCGGAGCTTGTTCAATTTCAATCCACTCATTAAGATGGACGGCTACTTCTTGCTGTCGGACTATCTCGCCATCGCGAACTTGAGAAAGGAAGCGCTCGTCGGCTTGTCGAACCTATTGCGGCGCGGCGCGGCGCTCGAAACGCGTCCCAGGGCAGCAGAGCTAAAGGCTCGACGCATCTTGTCGATGCGCGGCGACCGGTTCATGACGCTCTTCAGCGGTGCCGCGCTCCTGTACACGGTCGCTCTCATCGGCTATCTCGTCTTCCACTCGGGCGGCTGGGTCTTCGATCAATTCGGCGCCAATGCGCTGGCGCTTTTTTTCACTGGCGCTCGTGGGCCTTCTGCACAAACCGGCGCTGACCGCCGCTTCCGCCGCGAAGGATGTGAGCAAAAAGAAATGGAAGAGTCTCGGCGAGAAGAAGCGACGGCCGCGCTTCGTCTTCATCTGGGGCGGAGTGTTTCTCGTGACCGCGGCCTTCCCCTGGCAGCTGCGGGTGCCGTCAGAGCTTACCGTGCTTCCGATGAACAGGCAGATCGTGCGGGCCCCCGCGGATGGGCGCATCGAGATAATCCATATTCGTGAGGGCGAGCGGGTGAGGAAGGGCGACCTGCTTCTCGAATATGACGCGACCGAGCTGCGGCTTCGGAGACGGACCAAACTAGCGGAGCTCACACAGGCGCGTGAGGAGCTTCGTTTGCTAGCCAAGCCGAACCCGAGTTCCAGGGAGGAGATTTGGCGGGAGGAGCGTGCACTCGAGACCGCTCTTACCGTCGAGCGAGCGGCACAACAAGACCTCGAGCGTGACCAAGAGCTCTGGACGAGTGGCCTCATTTCGCAGGAAGCGTTCGACAGAACGAAAAACTACTTCAACGAAGCCGAAGCAAGGCGCCGCGAGGCTGAAGCGCAGATTGCTATCGTGCGCAAACAAAGCCCCGATAGTCGCAACGAACAGATGGAGGTTTTGCACTTGCGCGACGCCGGCGCGCAGCACGCGATCATCGAAAAGCTCGGAGCCGAGCTTGCGCAGCTCGACGACTTGCTCGTGCGTACGAAGATCTACGCGTCGATATCCGGCACGCTGACGACCTATCGCTTCGAGGAAAAAGTCGGCGACTATCTCGAAGAAGGCGCCGAGGTTTGCGAGATAGCAGATGACGACCAGATCGTCGTGGAAATGCCGGTGTCGGAAAAAGACATCGACGTCGTCGAGCTGGGCCAACGCGTGAAATTAAAAGTGCGCGGCTATCCCACGCGAAGCTTCGAGGCGACCGTCGACGAGATCGCGCCGGTGGCGATACCAGGAGGCCACGCATCGACGATCCTCTTGCGCGCCCATGTTACCAATGACGATCACGTCCTCAAGCCAGGATGACGGGCGTCGCCAAGATCTATTGCGGCTCGAGCTTCGTCGCCAGCATATGGACGCGCGACATCATACGCTTCATAAGGACCGAATTTTGGCTGTAGAAGGCTGATGAAAAGAAAAGGGATGTGGGGAGAGGAGGGGATAAGGGGATAAAAGAAGACGCAATGGCTTTTATCTCCTCATCTCGTTCTAACTCCACCCCTCATTGTCTATACCAACAACCTGGGAGGTAGGAATGGAACGACGTAGTTTTTTGAGGACCCTTGGCGCGGGGATGGGCGCTTACAGTGTTAGCTCGCTTTTCAACTCCGCGACGCTAGGCCGTGTCGAGGCGGCTACGCGAAGCGTGGCGACGCAGAGTGCCGTCGATGTAGGGCAGAACGAGACCTATTGGCGTGAGATCCAACAGGCTTTCAGCGTGTCGCGTCGCATGATCAATCTCAATAACGGCTATTGCTGCCCTTCGCCACGTATCGTCACCGAAGCTGTCGTCGACTATGTCTGGCAGCAGGAAGAAGCTCCTTCCTACACCTTGGCGCGCTTGCTCCCTCCGTTCCGCGAGTCGGTCCGCCAGGGCCTCGGGCGCCTCTTCGGCTGCGATCCGGAGGAGATTGCCCTCGTCCGCAATGCGTCCGAGGCGCTCGAGATCCTACTCTTCGGCATCGATCTAAAGTCGGGCGACGAGGTCATTACCACGACGCAGGATTATGGCCGGATGCGCACGACGCTCGATCAACGCAGCCGCCGTGAAGGTATCGACGTTACGCTGTTCAAAATCCCGACGCCCGCGGAGAGCGATGAGGCGCTCATCGAAGGCTTCAAGAACGCCATCACGCCGCGAACGAAAATGATCCTCATGTCGCACCAGATCAACCTCACGGGGCAGATACTGCCCGTGAAGGAGATTTGCGCCCTCGCACGCGAGCACGAGATCGAGGTCATGGTGGACGGCGCCCATTCCTTTTGTCAGTTCGAGTTCAAGCACGAAGATGTCGGCTGCGATTATTTCGGGACGAGCCTTCACAAGTGGCTCATGGCGCCAAAGGGAACAGGACTGCTCTATGTGAAGCGGGACAAAATCGAGAAACTCTGGCCACTCATGGCGGCGCCCAGACGCATGGATGACAACATTCGTAAGTTCGAAGAGATTGGAACGCACTCGGAAGCGCCCTATCTCGCGACCGGCGAAGCGATCACGTTCCACAACACGATTGGGGCCGCACCTAAAGAAGCACGCCTTCGCTATTTGAAGGACTACTGGGCCAAGAAGTTGATGGAGATCCCAAGAGTTCGCCTTCATACCTCGATGAATCCCAAGATGAGCTGCGCCATCGCGAATGTCGAACTCGAAGGAACGGAGCCGAGCGCCATGGCGAGCTATTTCTGGGACAAACATAAGATCATCGTGGTCGCGATCAATCACGACGAGTTTCGCGGCCTGCGCATCACGCCGAACATCTACACGACGCTCGACGAGCTCGACTATTTCTGCGAAATTTTCGAGCACATCGCGAAAAGAGGTTTGCCAAAGTCCGCGTAATTCTGCTTTCGGCTACCGGCTAGCGGTGCAGAGGCTCGAGGGCGGAGCCATTGCACACAGGTAGTGCAGGTAGCGGGTTTTTCTTGTGGCATAAGATGCTACGATTTTCGTAGCATCTTATGCCACAAGACAAGCCCAAAATCGAAGTCAGCATGTTGAAGGACGCGAACGTCGCGATTGTGGACGCACACTTTCCGGACCGATCCCAGCACGCTTTCAGACACGGTTCTCAGGAGCACGCGGCCGCGCTTGCACGGCGCTTCCCGAAGACGTTCGTTTTGGCGGGACATCACGGGCCGACCGCGTCTGATGCTGCCATCCGACAGGCTCATCGACAACACGGCAAGTCGGTGCGAAATTTTGCCATCGCTGCGGAAGGCATGCGACTCCGATGGAACGTGCGCCGAGGCCTCTCCGTATCCCACAGCTAGCTCGGGCGGTCCTGTTTGAGGCGCGCGTGTTATACTTCGCCGTTTTTCCGGGATTGCTATGGCCGTTATCAGTTATTTGGATGCGATTAGTCACGCACTGCGGGACGAAATGCGACGTGACCCTTCCGTGTTCCTGATGGGCGAGGATATAGGGGTTTTCGGCGGCGCGTTCAAAGTCACGCGCGGCTTTATCGAAGAGTTTGGTGAGGAGCGGGTTATCGATACACCGATCTCGGAATCGGGCTTCACCGGTGCGGCCTGCGGCGCCGCGATCATGGGGTTCCGGCCCGTTGTCGAATTTCAATTCGCCGACTTCATCGCCTGCGCCTTCGATCAGATCGTCAACTTCGCGGCCAAGTGCTATTACCGGTGGGGCATTCCCGTTCCCGTCGTGTTTCGCGGACCGTCAGGAGGAGGTTTCCGGGGCGGGCCCTATCACTCGCAAAATCCGGAAGCCTGGTTCACTCACGTCGCTGGGCTCAAAGTCGTTCAGCCTTCGACGCCGTACGAAGCCAAAGGACTCCTGATAGCGGCGATCCGCGAGAACAACCCGGTGATTTATTTGGAGCATAAACATCTCTACCGTCGGATTCGCGAAGAGGTTCCGGACGAGGATTTCGAGATCCCGATCGGCGTGGCCGATGTGAAGCGCGACGGAACGGATCTCACGATCGTGACTTACGGCGCGATGGTGCATACTTGCCTCGGCGTGGCGGAGCGGCTCGCCGCTGAAGGCGCTGAGATCGAAGTCGTGGACCTCAGGAGTCTCGCGCCGCTTGACAAAGACATGATTCTTGCGAGCGTTTCGAAGACAGGCAAAGCGCTCGTGGTCCACGAGGCACAGCTCACATCCGGCATTGGCGGCGAAGTCGCCTCCATCATCGTCGAGAGCTGTTGGGACGCGCTCGACGCGCCCGTCAAACGGATCGGCGCGCTCGACGTACCCATCCCTTTCAGCCCTACACTCGAAGACGCCGTTTTACCGTCGGAAGGGAAAATCGAAGCGACAGCACGCGAGCTATTGGAGTATTGAGACCATGTCAACAGAAGTCGTGATGCCGCAGATGGGCGAGAGCATCACGGAAGGCACGATCGTCAAATGGCACAAGAAGCTCGGTGAGCGCATCGATCGGGACGAGCCACTATTCGAGATTACGACGGACAAGGTCGACACGGAAGTGCCGGCACCTGCGGCCGGCGTCTTGGAGCAGATTCTCGTCCAGGAAGGCGAGACCGTGGCTGTCGGGACCGTTGTCGCAACGCTCAGGAACGGCGCGGCCGAGACATCAACCGAGGCTTCGGCGCAACCAAAAGCAAGTGCAGCACATTTTCGTTCGTCGCACGAACCCAAGACGTTTCAGCGCAAGGCGAAGGCCACGACCCCGCCTCCTCAGCCGCCACAAGCTTCACCGCCACCACCCGGGACGACGAAGCAGGCCTCTACGCACGAGGAAAGGGGGCAGAGACTCTCCCCTGCCATGATCTCGCTCGCGAATCGGCATCGGCTGCCGATGGGGGAGCTCTTGTCGATTTCAGGCTCCGGAGCCGGCGGACGGATTACCAAGAAGGACGTGCAGGCCTATATTGAGCGTCGGCCGCCGAGTCCGCCCTCCGCGACTCCCCCACAGGCCTTACAGGCACCGGCGCCGCCTCCAGTGGCAGCGTCTGCAACCGCGCCGCTTCCCCCGCCACAATATCTCTATCGCCCCGAGCCGGACGACAAGCTCATCCCGATGAGCGGCATGCGACAGCAAGTCGCCGACCACATGATCTGGAGCCAGCAGATCTCGGCGCAGGTGACGTCCTTCACCGAATGCGACATGCATCGCATCGTGCGTCATCGCGACGAGCATGGGGCACATTTCGAAGAGGCTGAAGGCATGCCGCTTTCGTTCACACCTTTCGTCGCCGAAGCAACGGTGCGCGCTCTCAAAGAATTCCCGATCTTCAACGCCTCCGTCGTGGGCGACCAAATCGCACTCAAGAAACACGTGCACCTCGGCATCGCCGTGGCCCTAGACCAAGGCTTGATCGTGCCCGTAATCCGCGCCGCTGACGAAGCCAACTTCGTCGGGCTAGCAAGAAGCATTCACACTGTTGCAGAGAAGGCGCGGCATCATGGCCTCGTCCCCGAGGATGTGCAAGGCGCAACGTTCACGATCACCAACCCCGGTATGTTCGGCGGACTTACCGGAACGCCGATGATCGCGCAACCTCAAGTCGCTATTCTCGGCCTCGGCGCCATTCAGAAAAAACCCGTCGTCGTCGACGACGCCATCGCGATCCGGCCGATCATGGTCCTCGCCCTCACGTTCGATCACCGCATCATTGACGGCGCGACCGGCTTTCAGTTCCTGGAGCGCATCCGAATCCATCTCGAGCAATTCGACATGCCCTAAGGGTCCGTTACTGCGCGTCCACCTTGCAAATATTGGATGCCGAACGCTGATTCCTGGTAAAGTGCAGCCATGATGGAAGAGCCGAAGCTCGCCCTGTTCATCGATCTCGAAAATGTTGCGCTAGGCGCTACGGAAGCGAAGTTCGATCAGTTCAACATTAGCTGTGTTTTGACGCGGATCGTCGAGAAAGGCAAAATCGTCGTCAAGAAGGCCTACGCGGATTTCGGCGTACACAAGAAATACAAGAAACCGCTCCACGAAGCCGGGATCGAGCTCATCGACATCCCGCAGCGCCGTTTTACGGGGAAGAACAGCGCCGACATCAAGATGGTCGTCGACGCCATGGATCTTTGCTATTCCAAAGACCACATCAACTACTTCGTGCTCGTCTCAGGCGATAGCGACTTCGCTCCGCTCGTCTCCAAGCTCAAGGAGAACGACAAGACGGTGATCGGCCTCGGGCTTCGAAAATCGACATCGGACTTGCTCGCGGCCGCGTGTGACGAGTTCATTTTCTATGACGATCTCATCGACAAGTCCAAGTCCCGGCGAGTGTCTCGAGGCCTCGAGAGCCTCCCGAAAAAGAAACAGACGCCGTTCGTGATGCTCCTCGACGCCATGGAAGCTTTGCGGCGCGAAGACAAGCAAATTCTGTGGAGCTCGATGGTCAAACAGACAGCCAAAAGGAAAGAGCCGTCGTTCAACGAGGCGACTTACGGCTATTCGAACTTCAGCGAGCTCGTCGAAGATGGCGCGCGGCTCGGGCTTTTCAAGATCACGAAGGACGAGAAGAGTGGTTCCTACGTAATGTCCGAGATCGCAGCCGGCACGCGGCACTAACGCGTCGTGTCCCGCTTACGCGGGACTCAAGCCTTCTTCGCGGTTTTCTTCGTCGCTTTGGAAGCTTTGGTGGTCTTCTTCTTGGTAGTTGTCTTCTTGGTAGCTGTCTTCTTGGTAGCTGTCTTCTTGGTAGCTGTCTTCTTGGTAGTTGTCTTCTTGGTAGTTGTCTTCTTGGTAGTTGTCTTCTTGGTAGTTGTCTTCTTGGAAGTCTTCTTCGCCACCGCCTTCTTGGTGGTCTGCTTCTTTTCGGTGGTGGTCGTGGCCTTCTTTCGAGCGCGTCGCCGCTTCGGAGGCGGCTCCTCGCTAGACTGCAACGAAACGAGACGGGTCAGAAACTTCTTGCTACCATGCTCGTCAAACTCGATGATCGTATATTGAGGATCGGCTTCGGAGATGACCCCGAGGCCGTACTTTTCGTGAACAACGCGCTGGGACACCGACAATTTCATAGGGTACATTCTATCGCAATCGACGCACGCGCCGCATAAAAGGCCACGAGAACACAAAGCGTGGACAGTCAAGCATTTAAAGCGCCAACCCACGGGCGATCAAGCTCGCGAGAGCTTTTTCTCCATGACATGAAGGGGGAATTTCGTTGAGCACTTTGCCGAGAACGGGACACGACACCAAAGTCGCGAGCTTGAGCCAGCTCGAGGATCGCCAACCGGTCTATGCACTTGTCGGGGGCGTTGATCTCGTGGTCATTCGATTTGATGACGAGGTTTCAGTTTTATATGGCCGTTGCCAGCACCGCGACGCGCTCATGGCCGACGGCCACATCGATGGGCACAACCTGATCTGCGGCGTCCACGGTTGGGACTACCGGTACGACACGGGCGTGAGCGAGTACAACAACGCGGAGCGCCTCGAGAAGTTCAGCACATTCATCGACCGCGATGCAGACGCGGTGCTCGTGGACGCTTCGGAAATCGCTGCGTTCGAGTCCGTCCATCCACAATATTTCAAACGCGACGAATATCTCGGGCTCTATCAGGACATGCATGGCGGCGCTGAAGAGCCAAAGAATGCCTACATCCAGTCGCTCGCCCGCGACGGCCTATCGAAAACGGGGCATCACGGAGCGGTCACCGCCATGGGCGTTCGCCTCGACACGCTCCCGGGCTGGGACGACATCCAAATCCTGACGGCGCAGCTCGCACGCTTGCCGCTTCTCGACGACGCTCCCGTCGGCACCGAGCTCGTCATCGGTTCGAGCGCCCAAAAGCCCCTCGTCTTGGACATCCCGCTCTTCGTGAGCGACATGAGCTTCGGCGCTCTGAGCCAAGAAGCCAAAGTCGCGCTCGCGACGGGTGCGGAGATGGCGGGGACGGGTATCTGCTCGGGTGAAGGCGGGATGCTTCCCGAGGAGCAAGAGGCCGCAAGCCGCTATTTCTATGAGCTCGCCTCGGCGAGATTCGGCTACAGCCTCGAGACAGTCAAAAAGTGCCAGGCATTTCATTTCAAAGGGGGCCAAGGTGCAAAAACGGGAACCGGCGGACACTTGCCGGGTAAGAAAGTCTCCGAGAAAATCGCCGCCGTGCGCGGGCTGAAACCAGGAGAGCCCGCCATCAGCCCGTCCCGTTTTCCCGACCTCGGCACCGTCGAGGATTTTCGCAAAGTGGCCGAGGAGGTCCGCGACGCGACAGGGGGTATCCCAATAGGATTCAAATTATCGGCACAACACATCGAGGACGACATCGACTTCGCATTAGACGCTGGCGCGGATTACATCATTCTCGATGGACGCGGCGGGGCTACCGGCGCTGCGCCCACGATCTTCAAGGAGAATATCTCGGTGCCGACCGTCGTCGCAGTCGCGCGCGCCAGGCGGCATCTCGACCAGCGCGATGCGAGCCACGTAACGCTCATCGCCACCGGTGGCCTTCGAACCGAGGCGGATTTCGTCAAAGCCATGGCCCTTGGCGCTGACGGTATCGCCGTATCGAACGCGGCGATTCAAGCGATCGGCTGTCTCGGGATGCGCGCCTGTCATACCAATAATTGCCCCGTCGGGATCGCGACCCAAAAGGAGCATTTGCGCGCGCGGCTCGTGATCGAGCAATCGGCCAAACGGCTCGCGAATTACTTCACGGCAAGTGTCACGCTCATGCAAATCCTCGCGCGTGCCTGCGGCCACTCGCATCTCCGTAATTTCGAGCTCCGCGATCTCACGGCGTGGAAACCCGACATCGCCAAACTCACCGGCATTCGTTACGCAGGAGTCGAAGCTCCATGAGGGCAAAGCAATGACCGAGTCAACAAAAATTTGGTACAAAGCGCTCGAGCCGGACGAGCTTCCTGAAGGACGCGTGCAGGCGGTGACCTGCGGGCTGGCCACCGTTTGCATGACGCATTACGAAGGACAATACGGGGCGCTCGACAACGAGTGCCCCCACCAAAGAGGACCGCTGGGAGAAGGCTCGATCGAGAAGGGCTTTCTGCGCTGCCCGTGGCACGGGTGGGACTTTCATCCCCTTACAGGCAAGCCGCCTGGAGGCTATGACGACGGCATCGCCGTCTATTCCGTGGAAAATCGCGCAGACGGCATCTATGTCGCCATTGAAGAGCCGGTCGCCGAAACGCGCACCGTGTCGGACTTGATGGCGGAAACGATGACGCGCTGGGGCGTGCGCGCCGTGTTCGGCATCGTCCGCCATTCGAACCTCGGGCTCGCCGAAGCCATTCGGCGCCAGGAAGAAGCCGGAGCGCTTCGCTATTTCGGCGTGCGCCACGAAGGTGCCGCGTCCTTCGCCGCCTCGGCCTACGGCAAGCTGACGGGAAGACCCGCCGCGTGTTTTGCGATCGCGGGGCCCGGCGCCACCAACCTGCTCACAGGGCTCTGGGACGCCAACGTGGACCGGGCGCCCGTGCTCGCGCTGACCGGCCAAGTCGATACAAGTGCTTGGCCCCGGTACGTTCCAAGAGGTGGACCTTCAGGCGGCGTTTGGCAAGGTCGCTCAGTGGAGCCAGCCCGTGCTGCACGGGAGCCCCCATGCGGAGCTCGTGAACCTCGCGCTCAAGAGCGCCCTATTGAACCGCGGCGTCTCGCATCTCATCTTTCCCGACGAAGTCCAGGTTCAGCCCGCGCCGGAGGGCGCCGAAGCGGGCGGCTCCGAAGGCCGCGTGACCGCTCGCGAGATCACGCCGCCTCGAGAATCGCTCGACAGAGCCCTCGGGCTTCTCCGGGGCTCGAAGCGTCCCGTGATCATTGTCGGCCACGGCGCGCGATTTCAGATGGAGCCTGTTCTCGAGCCCGCCGAGGCCATGAACGCCCCGGTATTGACGACCTTCAAAGGCAAAGGTTTGATCGCCGACACCCATCCGCTCGGCTGCGGCGTCCTCGGCCGCAGCGGCACGCCCATCGCTAGCTGGTTCATGAACGAGTCGGACGTGCTCGTCGTTTCCGGAGCGAGCTTCAGCGACCATACCGGCATCACCCCAAAGAAGCCTACGATCCAAGTCGACCTCGATCCGATGATGCTCGGAAAGTTTCACAGCGTGGAGGTCCCCGTTTGGGGCGAGATCGGAGTGACGGCATCACTTTTACGGGAAGGACTCGGAGACGAAACGGGCTTCATTGATCGGCGGAGCGAGGTCGCCGAGCGTTGGGCCATCTGGCGGGAAGAGAACAAGCGTCGCGAAGCCGACACCTCGGAAGTGGGCCTGGGCTCGGTGGCTGTATTCGCGGCCTTGAACCGACACGTCCCCAAAGACGCCATCATTACGGTCGATGTCGGCAACAACACCTATAGCTTCGGCCGCTATTTCGAGTGCGAGAGCCAAGCCGTGCTCATGTCCGGCTATCTCGGCTCGATCGGTTTCGCGCTACCCGCGGCCATGGGTGCGTGGGCAGCGACACAGGAAAGCGGGTCACCCTTTCACGGCCGACCCGTGGTCTCGATCTCCGGCGACGGAGGCTTCGGCCAATACATGGCCGAGCTCACAACAGCCGTGAAATACGACATGAACATCACGCACATGCTCCTCAATAATAACGAGCTCGGGAAAATCAGCAAGGAGCAGCGCGCGGGCGAGTGGAAAGTGTGGGAGACCTCTCTCGTCAACCCGAATTTCGCTGAATATGCCAAGCTCTGCGGCGCCAAGGGCATACGGGTCGAAAGCTGATACGATGGATGAGGCGCTAAAAGACGCGCTCGCGCATGAGGGCCCCGCGCTCGTGGAGATCGTGACGGACGCACTTCTCATTTGATGTTCTCGAGTCGCATCCGCTGGGGGCTCGACGAGAACGCGCTGTGGCGCGAGCTCGAAGCGAAGCGCTCGGCGGGCAAGACGATCTGGGACTTGACGGTATCTAATCCGACACGGGTCGGGATCTCTTATCCAGATGCCGAGATCCTGGCGAGCTTGGCGGTGCCCGAAGCACTCGTTTACACGCCGGATCCCAAAGGGATCGGAAGCGCTCGCGAAGCCGTCTCCAGCTATTACTCGGGCCACGACATCGACATCTCGAAGGACGCGCTCGTACTCACCGCCAGCACGAGCGAGGCCTACGGCTTTCTCTTCAAGCTCTTGTGCGACCCAGGCGAGCGTGTCCTCGTGCCACGGCCGAGCTACCCGCTCTTCGATTTTCTCACGTCCCTCGAAGGTGTGACGGCCGTTCCCTACACACTTGCTTTCGACGGCGCTTGGCAGATCGACTTCGACGAGCTCCACGCGCTCGGTCGCGACGCGCGCGCGCTCGTGGCCGTCCATCCTGGAAATCCCACTGGCTCCTATCACTCGGACGCCGATCGCGAGAGACTTCTCGATCTTTCGGAGGCGGGAAGCCTCGCTTTGATCGTGGATGAAGTTTTTCTCGATTATCCGTTCTCCGGGACGCCGCGAAGCTTTGCCGACGCCGACCGGGGTCTCGTTTTCGTTTTGAGCGGTCTTTCCAAGCTCGCGGGGCTTCCGCAGATGAAGCTCGCCTGGATCGCGGTCGCGGGTGCTTTCGAAAAGCGCCGGGAAGCGCTCGCGCGCCTCGAGCACATCGCCGACACTTATCTGTCCGTCGGAACGGCGGTGCAGCTGGCCGCGCCCCCGCTTTTAGAGCTTGCACCCGATTTGCGTCGAGCCATCCGGTCGCGCACGGAGAGCAATCTCGAAATGCTGTCTCGCGAAGCTCGAGCGGTGCCGTCAATCTCGGTGCTGCCGATCGATGGCGGCTGGTACCAACCGGTGCGACTTCCCGCTATCGCGAGCTCCGAGGCCTGGGCGCTTGACGTCTTGAAGCAAGCCTCTGTATATCTTCATCCGGGGCTTTTCTTCGGCTTTTCGCAGGAGGCCCACGTCGTCGTGAGCTTGCTCACGGAGCCTGCGGTGCTCGAGGAGGGGCTCACCAGGCTTTTCCGCATCGTGGTAAATCGAGTGGGCTCTCCGCACGACTGAGCGCCCTTTTCTCGAGACGGAGCAAGAGCATCAATGCCGGATGACTTCGAGTACGTTGCTATAGTCGTCCGTCCATAGTGATCCGAGCTCTTCCTCCGGAAGCCAGGGGTCCACCTGCGTCTCGATGCCTTCGAGAAACGCCTCGCTCGAAGTGATGGGCTCCCGCCGCCGAGCGGTGTTCATGAACTGAGCGCCGTGTATCGTCGTCCCGTGAACGAGCCCCCGCTTGTGGTCTTTCGTTCCCACGTCTTCATCGTAAACGCGAAGGGCGAAGAAGCTGCGGCGCGCATCGATCACCTCATCGAAAAATTCTCTGATGTCCGCTTGGACAAACACAACCAGAATCGCCAGGCCCGCGCCCCACGAAAGCGCACGCATCCGCGTCACTCGCATGTCATGATCGTAGACTGTGCAGATTCCAAGAAAGAACCCACGTGCCGATTAGAGCGAGATGAAATTCTCAGAAGCCGTCGAGCCAAAAAGGGGCGAGCACATTGACGATGAGACCGCCACAAGCACCCCCGATAGCAAGGGCCAAGTAGAACGCCGTCAAGTGGTACGTTCGAGGCCGGAGACGGACCAGCTCGCCATGACAGATCATGCAGCCGCCGCGGCGTATAAAAGGAGCTGAGGCGCGAGCCGTGCATCGTCCCACTCGATGCTTTCGAGCGCCGCGAGGGACACTAGAAACGCCGCTGCCCATGGCGGTCGTTGGTACCAGCTCGGTTTGGCGAAGACGATAATGAACGAGATGAGGTACACACTCAAGGGGACGATCCAGAGAAGAGGGATCACCGCGACGTCCTGACTAAGGGCCCGCGAACAAATAAATCCAGTCGAATAGGCGTAACCGTGCCTCGGTCAGGCTGCGAGGTTGCCAGTGCAGATGAGCGCCTTACCCAGTAATTAGCGCCATATCCATCGATCTCGAGTGGTTGTCAAGGTGCGCGAGTTATGGCCGCATTACGCATATATAAGCGCAAAGGTGCCATTATGAGACCGACCTATTTCTCTGCAGGCGAACCGAGGTACCGTCTTCGTCGGCACCACCTACGACACCCCCTACTTCGCTGTGGATGCGGTTGAAAAATGGTGGCGCACCGAGGGCCAACATCGTTATCGCAACGCCGGGCACCTAACGATCCTGGCCGACGGCGGAGGGAGCA
>Ga0310123_10000039_pt1 | contig 103050 bp, 65 predicted proteins | sample CB6_AW_1057_MG_FD_203505 | JGI IMG/M metagenome (GOLD analysis project Ga0310123, IMG submission 203505) | Marine microbial communities from Western Arctic Ocean, Canada - CB6_AW_1057 | ecosystem: Environmental > Aquatic > Marine > Oceanic | place: Canada: Western Arctic Ocean | collected...
TGCTCTGCGGGACATCGTGCGGCTCCTGTGAGTTCATTCCTCCGTAATTACGGAGGAATGGCCAGCTCCAAGGCCGCACTGCCCGACACGGGCAGGTACGCTAAATTCAGCGTTCGGCAAACGTTATGAAAAGTACACCCCAGAGGACTCGAACCTCTAACCTTCGGTTCCGTAGACCGATGCTCTATCCAATTGAGCTAGGGGTGCTCAGGGAGGTCGATTGTACGAAATCCTCTTCAAAGAGAAAGTCCCTCGTGGCGTCACCTCCGCCCGACACTCCCTCGACGCTCGTTCCCGCACCCGTCAGAATGTCCGGCGGTGACCCCGATGAACAGCGATCCCGGCAACAACGGCCCCGCCGACCCCGTCAACGATTCGATCAACGAACCCGCTGCGGACCAGCCGCTCGAGCACGAGTCCGTCGAGGCGGGCGAACCGGTTGCGACCGCCGGCGACATCGACTTGCCACCTGTCGAACCCCCCTCGGGACGGTTCATCGCCCAGCTGTTTCTGATCCCGGCGTTGATCGTCGGCGGCATCATCGGGCTGTTCCTGTTGTTCAGTTGGAGCGGGTCCCAGGCCCAGGACTGGCAGACGCTGATCGTCAGCCTCGGCCGTGACAACGCCCACCGCCGCGGCCGTGCATTCCACGACCTGGCCCAGTTGCTCAACTCGGGAAAGACCACCGAAACCGGCACTCCGCTGGGCCAGCATCCTCCCCTGGCCACCGCCCTGTCCGATCTCGCCTCGCGGACCCTCGCCGAACAACCGGCTCCCGACGAGGCAGCCGATCACCTGCAGCAGGTGGTCCTGCTGGTCCGATTGCTCGGCCTGATCGATGTCCCCGAATCGACCCTGCCGGTCCTCAGCCGATCCCTGGCGTCCGACCTCGATCCGGCCGTCCGCCAGGCGGGCCTGCAGGCACTCGCATCGGTGGGAAAACGAGCGGTCGACCGCAAGGCAACCATCGACGAGTCCAGCTTGATCTCCAGCATCGACGGAATTCTCTCCGACGGCGAAACCGATCTCCGCCGCGATGCCACCGTCGCCCTGGGCGTCTTTTCGTCCGAGGAAGCGCTCGACCGGCTCGATTCTCTGCTGGGCGATTCCGACCAGATTGTCCGCTACAACGCCGCGGTCTCACTGGTCCGGCGGGGCCGGATGCAGGGACTGGCGGTCTTCCGCGACACGATCCAGCAGGCCACCCAGGACCGCGGATCGCTGGACCTCTCGAAGCCGGAATCCAAGAGCGAGATCGAGGCCTTCGAACAACGATGGTTGCTGCTGCAGTTGACGCTCAAGGCGGTCGGCAACCTGTCCGATTCGCTCTCGGATTCCGAGCGGACCTCGCTGGTCAAGGCGGTCACTTTGCTCGCCGGCGACGACACGCCGGCGAGAATCCGCATCGATGCCAAGCGGGTGCTGCAGCGTCTGGAGCGGTGAGAGTCTCGCGACCGCCACGCCCGGGTGGGGATTTCCGCCCCGATCTCGTGTTCCGTCTCCCCGCCGATCGCGAGTACACTGTCGGGCGTTCGGCTGTTGGAGACGATGGAGAATCACGATGAGCCGCATCACGCGCAACTCTCGCGCCACCGCATTGATCGGATCGGTGCTCGCCCTGACACTCTGCACCGCGTGGCTGTTCGACGCCACTGCGCAGGACCGCCGACGACCGATCCCCGGGAAGTCCAGGCCGCCCGCCCGCTCGACCAACGGCGCAACGATCACCGGTGACGGCTTCCGGGTCAAACTGCTGCGACAGGTCCTGCTGGGTTTCGACCGTGTCGGCATCATCAAGCAGCTCGACCTCGTAGAGGGCAAACGGGTCCGGGCCGGGGTCGTCATCGCCCGGCTCGATGACGAGGTGGCACGTGCCGCGTTGAACAGCGCCAAGAAGAAGGCGAGCAACGACGTGCACAACCGGTACGCGATCGCCAGCTACGCCGTTTCGAAGAACGAACGCGAACAGGCCGTCCTGGCCAACAAGACCGCCGGGATGGCCGTCGTGCCATTGATCGAGATCAAGCGGCTGATCCTGGCCGAACAACGCAGCCAGTTGCAGATTGAACAGGCCGTCCACGACCAGGCGGTCGCGGTGCTCGACAGCACCCTCGCGCAGGCCCAGGTCAACACCTACGAACTCAGGGCCCCCTTCGACGGCATTGTCACCCGGCGGTTCAAGCAGGCAGGCGAATCCGTCAGCCAGGGCGACCCCATCCTCGAACTCGTCGACATCTCGTCGATGAAGGTCGAGGGCCGGATCCCGCTGGCCGAAGCCATCCGGCTCAGGCCCGGCCAGAAGGTCACCGTCCGGCTGATTGATTCGGCGGACGACGGCCGGGGAGAACTGCCACGGGAGTTCAAGCAGGCGAGGTTTCCGGGGACGCTGGTCTTCATCGATCCCGGCGTCAACCTCGTCGGCAAACGGGACGTGAGAGTCTGGGCCAGGGTGGCCAACCAGGGAGGGCTGTTGCGGCACGGCCTGACCGCGATGATCGACATCGACATCTCAAGCAGCCCATGAGTTCGGCCGCCTCGCTGACAACCGCCAACCGGCGGCCGATCCCGCTGCAGGTCCGCGACGACCTGATCTTCAAGCGGATCGAGTTCCTGGGCGTCTCGTACTGGGTCGTCAAGGACCCGGTCGGCCTGAAGTACTTTCGGCTGCAACCCGAGCAGTACCACGCCCTGCAACTGCTCAACGGCGACCGGCATCTCGAGGAGCTGCGCGACGCGCTCCACGACGAACTGCCCACCGTCCGTCTGCAACTCTCCGACATCCAGCACCTGATCACCGACCTGCACCAGAAGGGCCTGGTCTTCTCCAACCGCATCGGACAGGGCACCTCGCTGGCCAAGATCGACTTCGAGGAAAAGAAGAAGAAGCTGTTCAACACCATGCGGAGCCTACTTTACGTCCGGCTCCCCGGCTGGGACCCCGAGGCTGTGCTCGCCCGGCTCTATCCTTTCGTTCGCTGGGTCTACCATCCGGTCACCGTCACGCTGACGATGCTGTTCGTCATCTCCAGCTGGGTGCTGCTGGCGGTTCAGTTCGAGACCTTCACGGCGCAGATGCCCGAGTTCCAGCAGTTCTTCAGCTGGCCCAACCTGCTGTATCTCTGGATCACCCTGGGCACGTGCAAGGTGATCCACGAGTTCGGACACGGACTCTCGTGCAAGCACTTCGGCGGCGAATGCCACGCAATGGGGGTGATGCTGCTGGTCTTCAGCCCCTGCCTTTACTGCGATGTCTCCGACAGCTGGATGCTCAAGAGCAAGTGGCAGCGGATCGCCATCGGGGCGGCGGGGATATACATCGAGGTGGTGATCTCGGCCATCGCGATCTACGTCTGGTGGAACACCCAATCGGGACTGATCCACCACCTGTGCCTGAACATCTTCTTCGTGACCACCATCACCACCGTCATCTGGAACGCCAACCCGCTGATGCGGTTCGACGGCTACTACATGATGTCGGACTTCCTCGAGATCCCCAACCTGCGGCCCAAGGCCGACCGGCTGCTGCGAGACTGGTTCGGCTGGTACTGCCTGGGGATCGAGGCCAAGCCCGACCCGTTCATGCCCGAAAGCGGTCGGGCGGGATTCGTGATGTTCGCCATCGCCGCCGGCCTGTACCGCTGGTTCATCCTGACCGTGATCATGGTCTTCCTCTACACCGTCCTGAAACCCTTCGGTCTGCAGAGCATCGGCATCGCGCTGGCCGTGGTCTCGGTAATCACCATCCTTTTCAACCTCGTCCTGAACATCTACAAGCAGGTCACTGCCCCGAGGATCGAACCATTGAGCCGTCCCAAGATCGCGATCTCGCTCGGCCTGCTGGTGACAGTGGTCGCCTGCACCATGGCCGTCCCGCTTCCCCTGCACATCGAAGCGATGTTCCTGGTCGAACCGCACGACGTGCGACACGTCTACACCCCCGTCCCCGGCCGACTCGAACACCGGCCGGTTCAACCCGGTGACCAGGTCACATCCGGCCAGACGCTCGCCACCCTCTCCAACCCCGCCCTCGAACTCGAACACCTCCGCCTCGAACAGCAGGAACAGGTCCAGTTGCTTCGGGTCTCGGTCGCCAACGCACTCGAAGACCGGTCACGAGAGGAACTGGCCAAGGCCAATCGCAACTCGGCCACGACGCAGTTGGCCGAGTTTCAGAAGCAGATCGATCGGATGACGGTCACGGCACCGTGTGCGGGCACCATTGTCGCTCCCCCCCGTGTGCCCGCCCCGCCGCTGGATTCCCGTCGTGACCAGCTGGCCGCCTGGCACGGCACGCCCCTGGAAGACCGCAACCGCAACTGCCTGCTGCCCGAACGCACCCACCTGCTTTCCATCGCACCCGACAGCGAGTTCCAGGCCGTCGTCGTCATCGATCAGGGCGACCGCAACGACATGGTTTCTGCCGAGGAGTCCCTCGGGTTTTCGGGCATTTCCGGCCCCGAGGGGCTGACCGTCTTGACCGTGCTTTCCGGCACTCCGGCCGCCAGGGCTGAGATCGTTCCGGGAGACCGGATCACGTCGAACAACGGGGCACCGATCACTCGGCTGGCCGACCTGCTCCCCAGGACGACCGACTCGACGGACAAGACGGCGCCGAAACCTCTGCTGCTGAGCGTGAAGAGTTCAAGCGGTGAGAATCGCGAGGTGAAGCTGTCCCCGGCGCGTTCGCCGACCCGGGTGCAACTGAAGTTCGACCACCTGGCGGACCGAACTTACGAGGGATTCATCGAAAAGATCTCGCGGCGCGATCTCGAATTCGTCCCCGAACTGCTCTCGAACAAGCTCGGTGGCGAAGTGGCCACCGCGACCGACCGGCAGGGTCGCGAACGGCCGCTGAGCCCCGCCTACCAGGCCACGGTGCTGCTCCGAAAGGACCCGCTGCTGCTCAAGACCGGGCTGCGGGGCCGCTCGCGGTTCCTGGTCGACACCCGAACCGCCTACCAGTGGATCTACCGCTGGTACCGCCGCACCTTCAGGTTCCGCCTCTGATGAATCCCACGTCCTCGTTCGACCTCCTGGTTCGCGCCGGCCGCGTCGTCTGTCCACGGACCGGCCGCGATGCCCCGGGCAGTGTCGGCATCTCCGACGGACTGATCTCGGCCATCGACCCGCCCGGGGAATCGACCGCCGACCAGACACTCGATTTCCCCGACACGGTTCTGCTGCCCGGGCTGGTCGACCTGCACGCTCATCCGGCCTGCAGCGGTTCAAAGTACGGCGTCGATCCCGACCGCGAGTTTCTTCCCCGGGGAGTCACCACGGTTCTCTCCCAGGGAGATGCCGGAGCCGACAACTGGACACGCTACCGCGAAGAGACGATCGAAGGGTCGAAGACCCGGGTCCGGCTGGCGATCAGTATTTCACGTCACGGCGAAAGCACCGAGCGGCCATGCCTGGACGACCTCGACTGGCTTGACGTCGACGCGTGTGTGCAGGCGATCACCGACGGCGGTCCGTTGATCTGGGGGATCGCCGTCAACTGCAGCCGGGCGTCGGCCGGTTCCGCCGACCCCCGCATGGCACTGGAACTGGCTCTCGAAGCCGCCCGGTCCACCAACCGGCCCCTGTTGTACGGACTGAGAGAACCCGACGACTGGTCGTTTGCCGAGCAGTTCGAGTTGCTGCGGGCCGGCGATGTGGTCACCTACACGTTCCGCCGCGAACCGCACGGGATCGTTGCCGGAGGTCGTGTCCGACCCGAAGTGAAGGAGGCTCGCGACAAGGGGGTGCTGTTTGACGTCGGACACGGCATGACATCGCTGGATTTCAACGAGTTCGAAGTGGCACTCGCCGAGGGCTTCCCACCCGACACGATCTCGACCGACCAGTACGCTCGGCACGTCGACAGCACCCCGCAGCACGATCTGCCCCGGACGATGTCCAAGCTGTTGGCCGCGGGGATGACCGAGTCGGATATCTTTCGGGCAGTCACCCTGAGACCGGCCCAGGTCCTGGGACTGGAGACCGAAGCCGGGGGCCTCCGGCCCGGCGCCCCCGCTGACCTCACCCTGCTGGCCTTTCGGGACGACGCCGCGGCTCTCGAGGACGTCCACGGCGAAGTTCGCCCCGGTGGCTGCTGGGAAGCGGTGCTCACGATCCGCAACGGCGAGACGATCCTCCCCGACGGCGTCTCGTGCTAGCTGTCCGCAGCCGGCACGCACGCCCGGCAGCCCCTTGGTAGAATCGACCGGTCCGAGGTGCGAGAGCCGAAACGGCACGCCTCCTCAGCCGCGACGATTCCCCGAGGACTCCAGACCATGACCAGATCCCTGACGTGTTGCCTCGCCCTCTTTCTGCTCGGTGCCCCGTCCACCGTCCGTGCCCAGGAACCCGCTACGCTCAAGGGCAACCCGCTGGTCGGCCTGATCGACTTTCACGTCCACTCCGGCCCCGACAGCTTCACCCGCTCGACAACCGACTTCGAGATCGCCCGCATCGCCAGGAGCCGCAAGATGGGGGCCCTGGTGCTGAAAAACCACTTCACGATGACCGCCGACCGGGCGGTGCTGGCCGAACGGGTCACCGGACAACGCTGCTACGGCGGCATCGTGCTCAACCGCGCGGTCGGAGGACTCAACCCCGAGGCCATCCGTCGCATGGTCACCTTCACCGGAAACCGGGCCAAGGTGGTCTGGCTGCCGACTTTCGATGCCGACAACCACGTCCGGCGGTTCAAAGAGAACCGGCCGTCGGTGCCGGTCATCCGAAACGGGAAACCGGTCACGGCACTCGCGGAGATCTTTTCGCTGTGTGCCAAACACGACCTGGTCCTGGAAACCGGACACTCCTCGGCCGCCGAATGCCTGCTGCTGCTGGCAGCCGCCCGCCAGGCCGGTGTCAGGAAACTGGTTGTCACCCACGCCATGGCCGACCCGATTCGGATGACCATCGCGCAGATGAAGCAGGCAGCGAAACTCGGAGCCAAGATCGAGTGCGTCTGGATGACCAACCTGGCCGGACCCAGTTCGCACCTGGTCAGCATGAGGCACTGGAAGAAGGTCTCGACATCCGATTACGCCAAGGCGATGAAAGCCGTCGGCACCGACCACTTCATCCTCAGCTCCGACCTCGGACAGTATCTCAACCCGATCCCCACCGATGGCATGAAACGCTTCGTCCTGGAACTCGCCGCCGAGGGATTCTCGCAGAAAGACATCCTCAAGATGGGCCGCGACACGCCGGCCGCGCTGCTGGGAATGAAACCGGCCAACGGCGGTCCCATCAAGAACCGTTGATCCGGTATGATGGTCCATCGGCAACCCACTCCTCGGCCGACCATGCGCATCCCCCCCACCACGCTCGCCATCCTGACGCTCGCTAGCATTGCCGGGTCGGTGGCCGACGGCGCGGACCCGTTGCACGTGGACATCGATCGGATGATCGCGGCGAAGGCTGCCGGACCAGTGGCGAAACCGGCCGACGACGCCGAGTTTCTCAGGCGGGTGACGCTCGACCTGGCCGGACGGGTGCCGACGTTCAAGGAAGCCACCGACTTCCACGCCGATTCCGCCGCGGACAAACGGGCCAAGCTGATCGATCGCCTGTTGGCATCAGCCGACTTCCCCCGGCGGATGCAGGAGTGGTTCGAGGTGATGGTGCTCGAACGACGGGCCGAATCGAGCATCAAGACCGAGGACTGGTCGAAATGGGTGCAGGCGGGTTTTCGAGACAATACGCCGTGGAACCAGTTGGTGGCGAAACTGCTGTTCGTCGAAAAGGACGATGCGGCCAACCAACCGGCGACCAAGTTCCTGAAGGCGACCGGACGGGGCGGAAACGCACACCAGGTCACCCAGGACATCGCCCGGATCTTCCTTGGTCGCGATATCATGTGTGCCCAGTGTCACAATCATCCCTCGGTCGAGGTCTACACCCAGCAGGACTACTTCGGCATCTTCTCCTACGTCCAGGAACAGCCGGCCAAGGCCAACAGCGAGTTCGAATCGGTCTTCATTCCCGGCAAGAAGACCACCGGGCCACGTCTGCCGGGCGGCCAGGAGATCGAGGTGCCGAAGTTCGAGAAGGGGCAGGAGCAAGAGGCCGCCAAGTTCCGCCCCCGGATGATGCTCGCCCGTGACCTGCCCAGTGGCACCAACCAGGCCTTTGTCCGCACCAGCGTCAACCGGCTGTGGGCACTGCTGCTGGGCCGCGGACTCGTCCACCCCGCTCACCTGGATCACCCCGCCAACCCGCCATCGCACCCGGCACTCTTCGAACGCCTGCAGCAGGAGTTCACGACCAGGAAGTTCGACACCCGTCACCTGCTCCGCGAGATCGTCCTCAGCAAGACCTACCAGCGGTCGAGCCGCCTGCCCGAAGGTGTCAAGGCGGCCGAAGTTCCCGAGGACCGGTTCCGGGTCGCCCTGCTCAAGCCGCTCTCACCCGAACAACTCGCCTGGAGCCTGATGGTCGCCACCGGCAACCAACGGCGGATGCTCGAGGGAAAGGTCCCCGAAAACGAACCGTTCGACGCCTACAACTACATCAACGGCAACGTCGAGAGGCTGCCGGCGACGGTGGGCGAGACGATGGAACTGTTCAGCTGGATGGTCGGCAACCCGCCTGGCGAGGATCCCGACGACTACAACCCGGCGATGGGCCACGCGTTGTTCCTGATGAACGAACGCCTGGTCCTCGACTGGCTCAAGCCGCGTGATGGCTCGCTGGTCGGCCATTTGGTCGCCGTCAAGAAGAACCCGGACTCCGTCCAACGGCTCTACCTCTCGGTCCTGTCACGGCGGCCCTCCGAAAGCGAACTGCGTGCGGCCGTTGCCTTCCTGGACAAGCACGCCACCGCCCGGCCGACGGCCTTGGCCGACCTGGCCTGGTCACTGCTCGCCTCCGCCGAATTTCGACTCAATCACTGATCCCCGCCATGACCGAGCACGCTCATCACCACGCCTGCCGCAGTCCCCAGCACGACGTCTCACGACGCCAAGTGCTGGGTTCGCTGGCGGGCGGAGCCGCCGGCTTCGGCCTGGGCCGCCTGCTCGATCCGGCCATCGCCGCCGAGGTCAAGAAGCAGCAGAAACAGGTGCTGTTCATCTGGCTCGACGGGGGCATGAGCCAACTCGAGACTTGGGACCCGAAGCCGGGGACCGAGTTCGGCGGACCGTTCCGATCGATTCCCACCAGGCTGCCCGGAGTCCACTTCGGTGAACTGGTCCCCGACACCGCCGCGATCGCCGACAAGCTGACGGTGATCCGCTGCATGTCGACCAAGGACGAAAACCACTCCACGGGCGTCCCGAGGATCCAGCGGGGCGACCCCAAGAATCGCGGCGTGACCTACCCGTTCCTCGGCTCGGCCGTCACCAAGCTGCTCGGGGGCCTCGACAACGGTCTACCCCCCTACATGCACATCAAGCCCGGCCGGGGCGGATACATGTGGAAGGACGCCGGGTTCCTCGGTCCCCGGTACGGGGCGCTCGGCCTGGGTGACGGCAAACCGCCGATCCACATCCGCCGGCCCGATTCGCTGACCGCCGACCGCGCCGCGGTCCGCGACCGGTTGAGGCAACAGGCCAACAAGAACTTCAAGGCCGGGCGGCTCGACCGGTTCATCTCGGCCTACGACTACTCGTACGAAATGGCCCGGCAGTTGACCAGGCGGCAGGACCTGTTCGACCCCTCGAAGCTCCCCGCAGGCGACGCCCAGCGGTACGGCACACACCCGCTCGGACGGCACCTGCTTCAGGCCCGCCGACTGCTGGAAGCGGGCGTCCAGTTCGTCAAGGTCACCAGCTACCACTGGGACACCCACGGCGACAACTTCAACATGCACCGCGTGATGGTCCCCCAGGTCGACCGGCCCTTCGCCGCCCTGGTCAACGATCTCGAAGACCGCGGCCTGCTCGATCACACCCTGGTGGTGTTGATGAGCGAGTTCGGACGGACTCCGAAGATCAACAGCCGCCTGGGGCGGGACCACTGGCCCGAGGCCTGGTCGGTGATGTTGGCCGGGCTGGGCCTCAAGCCCGGACTTGTCGCCGGCAACACCACCGCCAACGGAGCGTTCTGTGACGGTGCCGAATACGACATCGGGCACCTGTTTCACACCATCTTCAGTTGCCTGGGCATCGACGCGAAGACGACCGAATACCTCAATAACGGTCAACCGCTTCCGATCGCCCACGACGACATGGACGTGATCGCCGAGGTGCTCAAGTGAACCACCTCAACCTGTACGCTCCGGCCCCGCTCGACGTCACCAAGTCATGGATCCGCACCACGTTCAAACACCGACGCCAACTCTACTGCTGCCGCTTCAGCACCGACGGCCGGCACGTGTTCGCCGGGACCCAGGACGGCAAGATCCTCCGCTGGTCACTGGACTCACCTTCCGGACCCGAGCCGGGGGCGAAGCCGAAAGCCGACAAGGCTGACAAGCAGCCATCCGAACCCCAGGCGGTGGTGCTCGAGGGTCACTCGACGTGGGTCAGCCGCCTGGTGCTCACTCCCGACGGATCCCGGCTCATCAGCAGCGACCTTCACGGCACCCTGATCGGCTGGGATCTCACCGCCGATTCCCCCAGGCCGGCCTGGACGGTCAAGGACGCTCATCCGTCGAAACGGGGAGTCCCCGGCTGGATCCGTGCCCTGGCCGTCACCGGCGACGGCAAGACGTTGTTGACGGCCGGCACCGACGGGATCATCCGCCGCTGGTCCATCGGCGACGGCAAGCCCGCCGGCACGCTCGAAGGTCATGCCGGAGACATCTTCAGCCTGGCCATGCATCCCGACGGCAAGACCCTGCTCAGCGGTGACATCTTCGGAGTCGTCCACCAGTGGGACCTGGCCACCGGCAAGTCGGTCCGCCGACTCGACGCCGGCCAGTTGCACACTCGGAAGGACAATTTCCTCGCCGACGTCGGCGGGGTCCGCAGCCTGGCCTTCGACAAGCAGGGCACGCGGCTCGCCTGCGGCGGGATGACCGACGCCAAGAGCAACGCGTTCTGCCCGGGCAAGCCCGGTGTGCTGGTCTTCGACTTCTCCACCGGCAAGCAGACGCAACTGCTGCGGATGAAGAAGGGGAAGGCCGACGACGGGCCGATCAAGGGCCTGGCGTTCCTGGAAGACGGCACGATCGTCGGACAGGGTGAACGCCTGCACGCGGTCTGTTCGCTCGAGTTCTGGAACCCCGACGACGGCAAGGTGCTACACACCGTCGACACCCCCTCGGGCTACGATCTCGATATTCACCCCGACGGCCGCCGGATCTGCACGCCGATCTGGATCGGCAACGGACGAGCCGGCAACGGACGACACGCCAAGCCCGAAGAGTACCAGCCTCACTTCGGCCACGTGCGGATCTACCAGTTGACCGAAAAGGAGGCCGAGAAGAAGGACCCGAAGAAGCCGGCCGACAAGAAGAAAGCCTGACCGTCCGTCTCGCGTCGCGACGCTACTTCACCAGGATCGCAAATGGATTGCTGAAACTGTCGGTCCAGAGGACGCGGCGGGCGGTGGGCTGGAGAATCGCCGAATCGGCCGTGGGGGGGATCTCCTCGCGACGACGAACCGTGTCGAGACCGGCCAGTGCGGGAACCCGGGCCACGACATCTCCGGATGCCACCAGCATCCACTGACAGGCCTGTTGGCCGCGACTCAGATCGGGAGCCGAGACAACCGTCAACGACTGCATCTCGATCGATTCGGCCAGTGCCGTCACCAGTGGCTGCAGCTGGAAGTGCGCCGTCGAGACGTGCAGCGCCAACACGCCGTCTTCAGCCAGGTGACGCCGGTAAACCACAAACGCTTCGCGGGTCAACAGGTGCACAGGCACCGCGTCGCTGGCAAAGGCATCCAGGACCAGCACGTCGAACGCCTGGGGCTGCTGCCGCTCGAGACTCAAACGGGCATCACCGATCACCACATCCAGTTCCACACCGCGACGGCGGGCCGAGTCGAGATAGTCGAAGTGCTTCTCGGCCATCCGGTGAACATCCGGATCGAGTTCGTAGAACGTCAGCCGATCACCCGAGCGTGGATAGACTGACAAGGTGCCGACGCCCAGGCCGATGATGCCGATCCGCCGAGGTCTCCCCGGCTTGATCCCCAGCAGCATCCCGACCCCCGTGTGTCTGCCGAAATAGCTGGTGGGTTCGTCGCGCTCGGGCCCCTCGAGAAACTGCAACCCGTGAAACGTGCGACCGTGGACCAGCCGCCGGATCGATGCGCCGCTTCCCGGCAATCGCTCCTCACGAACCCGCAGCACCCCGTAGAAGTTCCTCGACACGTCGATCACGTCTCTACGGGTGCTCTCGCCCATGCGGCCAAGCACAAACAACATCCCGGCCGTCAGTGCCGTCCAGCCAATGATCGCGGCAACATCGATTCGGTTCGATGACGGGGGCCGGGACCGGTCGGCCGCCCGTCGCCTGGCCCACGCGTCCCGGCTCAGCACCCCGATCACCAGCGCCGCCACCAGGACCAGGCCGACGTGGAGTTCGAGATACGCCGAGAACACCCGGGGCGCGACCACTCCGACGAACAACCCACCGGCAGCACCACCGGCGGAAATGGTCAGGTAGAAACCGGTCAGGTGACCGGGATCGGGCTTCAACCGTGCCAACTCGCCGTGACAGACCATCGCCATCACGAACAGGGCCGAAAAGAAAATGGCCACCTGGATCGAGACGGGCAATCCGGAGGCTTCTCCGATAGCCACCAGCACTGCCACGATCGACACCGCCGCCTGCAACAGGTACAGCGGCCGCACGTACCACCGCTCGCCCTCGAAGCAGAAGATGAAGCTGACCAGGTACAACGCCAGCGGCACCACCCACAGGAAGGGGACCGTCGCAACGTCCAGGCAGACGTGGTTGGTTACGGCAAGCAGCAGCACCGAGGGCGCCGCGGCCAGCAGAAACCACAGCGTCCGGACACCGGCCGTCGGAATCGCCGGCGGCGGCGGCGGTGGGCAGTCGTTGTCGAACCTGGCTCTCATCGAGGGCAGCTTCAGGCACCACAGCAGGAACCCGGCCAGCACAGCCGGAGACAGGGACTGCACCAGCGACATCCAGTCAAAGCCCCGACCGCCTCCTACCAGGCTCGGGCCGTCCTGCCACAACCAGGCGACCAGCGAGATGCCCAGCAGCAGCCACAGGGCCCCGCGAGCCAACTCGACACCCCAGCGAAGACCCCGCCACATTCCCCAGCCGGCCGGCAACAGGCACAAGCCGACAACGCCGGGTCCTGTCACCGCCCGCAACGCCAGTGTCTGCTCGATCTCCACCAGCCCGGACAGGATGCCGATCAACCAGCCCCAGGCCAGGACCCCGGCCACCAGGCAGATCGCCGCCAGCGTTCCCAGCGGCGGCGGACCCGTCTCGGGCGAATCATTCGCCGAAACCACCACTTTGGGATCCTGCGACAAGCCGACAGGTCGACGGCTCAACCACGCCACGATGCCGGCCATCACTGCGAAGCCGACAAACAGCACGCTCCAGCCAAGCCCCTGCTCGCCCAGGTCCCACCCCGGTTCGACCACGAACGGGTATCCCAGCAACGCCAACAACGACCCGGCATTCGACAGCGCGTACAGCCGATAGGGAACGGCACCCGGCCTCAATCGGCCGTACCACGCCTGCAACAGCGGTCCGGTGGTCGACAGCACGAAGTAGGGCCAGCCGATCGTCACCACCAGCAGCAACAGCACCTGCCAGGTCGGATCGGCCTCGGCCGTGGGTTTCCACGATCCGCCGGGAAGAACCGGCGCGGCCGCAGCACCGGAGAGTCCGTATCCCAGCCATCCGATCGCCAGTCCCAACACCACCAGGTGCACGCTCGCCTGGGTCCCGGGCCGCAACCGCCCGACCAACAGGTGCGCATAGGCGTAGCCGGCGAAAAGCACGACCTGGAAAAACAGCATGCAGGTGGTCCAGACGGCCGAACTGCCACCGAACCACGGCAGGATCGCCTTGCTCAACAGCGGCTGGATCCCGAACAGCAAAAACGCGCTGAGAAATATCGCGATGCCGAACAGCAACGCCATGCAGCGTCGAGACTGCAGTTCAACCGGCATGAGGATCTGTCGCGAATCCGGGGACTTGGGATCAGACCGTGAATAGTGAATAGTGGCGGCTGTTGATACCGAAGAATCTAGTCAGAGAACTCACTACCGGCGATTCACGACCTGATCCCAAATCCACCGTGGAATCGATGAACCAGCTGATCCTGATCGGTGCCAGCAACGTCACGATCGCCTTCCCGCGGCTGGTCAGTGGACTTGCCGAACGGATGACAGAACCGCTCGAGATCTGGGGGGTCCACGGCCACGGCCGATCCTACGGGGCTTGGAGCAAGGTGTTGGGTCGGGCACTGCCGGGAATCACCGCAAGCCGGTTCTGGGATGCCTGGACGCCCTCGGACAACGCGGCACCTCCGCGGGCCCTGGTCACCGACATCGGCAACGACATTCTCTATGGCCACGACACCGACCAGATCCTCGAGTGGGTCGAGACCTGCCTGAGCCGATTGCAGAACCTGGGAGCAAGGGTCGTGATGACCCGTCTTCCGTTAGCCAGCCTCGAGACACTCTCACGCATCCGCTTCTCGCTTGCCAAGAGAATCCTGTTCCCCCGCTGCAGACTTTCGCTGGCCGACGTCAGTCGCGAGGCCTGTAAGCTCGACTCCGGTGTGATCGAACTGGCCGAACGGTACTCGACACCGCTGACCGAACCACAGGGCCACTGGTACGGGTTCGATCCCATTCATATCCGCAGCCGCTGGATCGAATCGGCGTGGCAACAGATTCTCGACGGATGGTTCGCCGGTGAACCTCCGCCGTCGTTCCCCCGGGTCGGCATCCGTCGCGATCTCGAGGCCTGGCGTTGGTGGCCGGCCGAACGGGCACGCCGCGGCCGCGTCACCGAGACACCCCAGCCGGTTTTCCAGCGGGACGGGCTGAGCGTACGGTTGTACTGATCCGGGCAACGCGATCAGTTCTTCAGGAGTGTCAGCGGGTTCCTGCGGTTCTTCAGCGGCAAGGCCACCGGGCCACCCTGGCGGTGGGATTCGAAGACCGACGCGATCATCTCCGTCGCCGCCCGTGCGTCGTAGACACTCGAGATCGGCTGCCGGTCCTTCTCGATCGCCTCGATCAGGTCCAGAACCGCGGCGTGGTTGGATCCGTGCTTGGTGTCGCGGGTCTCGGCCTTGCCGACACCGTTGCTGGAGATCGGCAACCACTTCGCACCCGTTCGGCCCGGCGACCATGCGGGGTCCTTGAGCAACCAGGCGGTCTTCAGGTAGCCCGACTGGAACTCGAGCACACCCTTGGACCCGAACACCTTCAGACCGAAGCGGTTGCCGTGCCCCCGGTGGGACGAGAAGTACCCGTTCACGCCGTTCTTGAACCGGTACAGCGCGTCGATCGTATCGGCGGCCAACGGCCCGATTCCCTCGTTGCCGTTGTAGACGTGCGACTTATTGACCGGTCGGCCCTTCTCGAAGCAGCGGGCGTAGCAGCTGGTCACGTCCCCGGCAAAGACCCTCATCAGGTCCAGCATATGCGTGCCCAGCACCCACAGGTCCTCGCCCCCACCTCGTCGAGAATCCTCCTTGCCACGGGCCCGCAGCTCGAGCACCTGGCCGATCTGTCCGTCGGCAATCAGCTTGCGGGCGACAGCGACCTGGGGCGAGTAGCGGTTGCCGTGTGCGATCGCCAGCTTGACGTGCTTCATCTCGCACGCCTTGACGACCTCATCGGCCTCGACCAGGTCTCTCACGAACGGCTTCTCCATATAGACATGGCAACCCAGTTCGACGGCCGCCATGAGCATCTCGTGGTGCCGGTCGAGCCATCGCTGCGAGATCGAAACGATGTCCGGCTTTTCCTTCTCGAGCATCTGGCGATAGTCGACGTAGGCCTTTTTTGCCCCGGTGCGGGTCATCGCCCCGGGCAGTGCCGACTTGTTGTCGTCGGCCACGGCCACGACCCGGCATTGTTTTACGCCCTTCCAAACGACATCCAGCCCGTGGCCGTAATTGCCCTTGCCGGTCCGCCCGATGATTCCAACGCGATATGTCCTGGCCATCACTCGATCTCCAATCCCAGGTTCTTCAGGAACGGCTCCATCCGCGGTTCGCGGCCCAGGAACTCGCGGACCATCTGCAGTTCGTCAACGGTCCCGCCGCGCGAAAGGATCTTCTCGCGATACTCGCGGCCCGCCTTGGGACTCAGCATGCCCAGTTCCTTGAACCTCTGAAACATGTCCTCGGCGTAGACCAGGCTCCAGAGATACCCATAGTAACCGGCCTGGTATCCGGTCAGGTGCCCGAAGGCCGCCTGGAAATGGGTCCCCGGCACCGCGTCGTACAGCTCGATCTCCTCGAAGAGATCCAGGCCGACCTGGGTCGTGTCGACCTTGCCGTCGGGCTGCAGGTGGTAGGTCATGTCGACCATGCCGTAGTAGATCTGGTGCTCGGCCTTCATGCCCGAGCCCAGGTACTTTGCCTTGACCATCCCGGCCAGCAACTCGTCGGGGAACTCGGCTCCGGTCCTGTAGTGCCGGGCGAAGGTCTTCAGCACCTTGGCATCCCAGACCCAGTGCTCGAACATCTGCGAGGGCGCTTCGACGAAGTCCCTGGCCACCGATGTCCCCGAAAACTCACCGTACTTCGACTCGGTGAGAACCGAGTGCAGGCAGTGCCCGAATTCGTGGAAGAACGTCTCGACCTCGTCGTGGCTCAAGAGCGACGGGGCGTCCTTGGTCGGCTTGGTGAAGTTGCACACCAGCGCGGCGAGCGGCTTCTGCACTCGCCCGTCGGCCCATTCCTTGCGAGGGTGCAGCCCCCACTGGGCGGCGTGGCCGTACTTGTTGGGCCGGGGATGCAGATCCAGGAAGAACCGGCCCATCACCTGGCCGGTCCCGATGTCCGTCACCTCGAAGAACTTCACGTCGGGATGCCAGACCGGGGTCCCCAGCCTGCCCGCCTGCTCGGTGATCTCCCTGTAGCTCAGCCCGTACAACGACTGGGTGATCGAGAACAGGCCGTCAATGACCCGGTTCAGCGGAAAGTACTGCCGGACCTTCTCGGGATCCACCGAGTACTTCTCGCGCATCAACCGCTTCTCGTAGAACGACTGGTCCCAGGGCTTCAGCTTCGCATCCTTTCGTCCGGTGTGCTTTCGCTTCGCCCGGGTGAACTCGGCAAAGTCCAGCCTGGCCTTCTTCCGCAGTTTCGGCCTGAGCGTCTGGTAGAAGTCGATCACGGCCTGTGCCGACTTCGACATCCGGATCTCGGTCTCGAAGTCGGCCGGGTGAGAATAGCCCAACAGGTTGGCGACCTTCGCCCGCAGCGTGAGGATCTTCTCGATCTGCCTGACGTTTTTCAGACCTCCTCGCCGCTTGTAGGCGATCCAGACCTTCTGCCGGGTCGCTTCAATCTCGCAGTAGTCCATCAACGGCAGGAACGACGGGTAGTCCATGCCGATCAGGAAGATGCCGTTTGAGATCGGCTGGATCTCGAGCCACTGGGCGGGCATCCCCTTCAGTTCGGCCCTGGTCAGCGGCACCCGCGTCTCGTCGGCGCGGATGATCGACTCGAACTCGATCGACTTCTTGCTCAACTCGACCTGCAGCACCTTCAACGCGTCACGCTTCTCGACCGTCAGCGACATGCCCGCGCGACGATAGTCCCGGAGCAGTCGTTCGAGCAACCGGGCGTCCTGTTCGCCGAGCTCCGGATTGGTGTCGGCGAATTTGCGGACAGCCCCGTAGAGGTCCGCTCGCTTCATCACCGCGATCATCCAGTTCCGGACACTGACCTCGGCCTGGTGGCCCTGGTTGCGAAGAGCGGTGTCGGGTGAGACGTAGGCCATGAACTGCAGGAACTCGGTGTCGAGCCGCACCTGCACGGTCAGGTCGTCGATCGCTACAATCGTGTTGGCCAGGGTCCGCTTCCCGGCGGGCACGGCGACGATCTTCTCAACCGCCGCATCGGCCCTGACCAACGCAGCAGCGACCGGCGACCCCTCGTACCGGTCGGCCGCCGACGACCGGGTGGAATCGGAACCCGGGTTCACCAGTACAAACAGGACGACGCTCAAACGGGCCGCGATCAGCATGAGCCTCATCGCAAACCGTCCTCCGCGGTCGTGGTAGCGCCACCTGTGAGCCGACTGCCCGGGTGAGCCTTGCCGGACCGGGAAAAGGGGCCGAAAACCGTCAACGACTGGCGGTGGGCTGGCCGTGAGTTTTCGGATCGTACTCGACCAGGCGAACGTTGTCGACGAAGTACTTGCCGGGTGGCCAGAAGGGGTACAACAGCACCCGAACCCACTTCACTTTCGGCGTGTACTTGGTCGGATGGAAGGGCTTCTTGCGTCGCGAGTAGGTTCGCCACCGGTTTGCGCCACCGGCTTTCAGCTGGCCCCGCCAGACGTACTTGTGGATGAACGCCTTGCGGCCCCGCTTGTTGGGTTGGGCCTTCCCTCTCCGCTTGGAGAAGTACTGCTGCACGGCACCCGCATCGGCCCCGAACGACACGCTGGGCTTCTCGGGATACCCCACCAGCCAGACCAGGATCTCGGGCCCCTTCACGTCCAGGGTCAACCAGTACGGTTTGCCCTTCTTGATCGGAATCGGATGACTCCAGAACCAGACCCCATCGAGCCCCGCGAGGGTATCGAACTTGGGAGGCGTGGTGGGGATCTTCCGCGGTGCCTTCAGTGGCGAAGCGCCGTCGTCGATCTTGAGCCACCAGTTGTACGCCTGGCTCTGCAACACGTCGCTGTCGAACTTCAGCACCCGCCCCCGCTTGGCATCGGCATCCTTGACCCAGAAGCTCGAGAGGCCGTCGACGGTCTGCCAGTGACCGGGCGTGATCTTACCGGCATCGAAATTGCCGTTGGGCAACAGGTTGCCATCGGGTGATACGAACGGCTTGGCCGGAGCCTTAGCAGCCGGCTTGGCCTTTGGCTTGTCGGTCTCGGCGGCCTGTCCGGCCCACGCAACGGTCGCGACCATTGCCAGCAGGCAGAATGCGAGCGTCTTCTTCACGGTGTCTTCCCCTTTTTGCCGCCAGCCGATGACTTCAGTTTCTCACGCGCCATTTCGGTCCACCGATCGCGGATCCCGGAGGCCGCCAGCTTCGCCAGTTCGACCCGAGCCCGATCGGCCCGGCCGGTCGCCTCGAGCGCCCCGGCCAGCCGCCAGCGAGCCTGGCTCTCCCACAAGGCTCCGATTCCCAGCGTCAACGCCAGGTCCAGGAACTCGCTCGCCTCGCGGTGCTGTCCCCTCAGGGACAACGCCAATCCCCGCCAGAAAAACGTGTGCCCCTTGACCTTCTCGGTCGCGAACTGGTCCTCCCAACGATCGACCGTCTCGATCGCCGCTCCATAGTTGCTCGCCTGCAGGTACTCGCGGATCGAATTGGGAAACGACCCGATGCGTGCCGCGCGAACCGACCTGGGAACAACGCGTCCCAGCAGCACCTCGACCCGCCGGTAGAACTCCAGTGACTCTTCCTTCTTGCCGTGCCAAAGCGCCACGTCTCCGGCGGCATTGATCGCGCGGCGGTAGGACATCTTGGCCTTGGCGTCCTGGGTCAAAGGTGGCTTGGCGTTGACGGCCACGTCGTGGACCTGCTTGAGCAGTTCGGGCGACTTGTCGGGCTGATTGCGACGGATTCCCAGCAGCCGGATCAGACGGGCCAGCGAATCGAGCGCCTCGGCCGCGGGCGTCGTATCGGTGATCGATGACTGGAAGTTGGCGATCGCCTCGTCGATGCCCTCGTCGCCGCTGGAGAGCGAAGCCAAGGCGAGCACCCGGCGAATGGCCGGAGCCAGCTTGGGACGGATCTTGCCGAACCGCTTCACCCAGTCCCGCCCCACCGCGACGGCTCGCTTCGCGTCACCCCCCTCGCCGTGCAGGTGGACCAGTTCACCGAGATTGGCGGCGTCGAGCTTGGCCAGGTCGTAGCCGGCCGTCAGCTTGACGTAGTCGGGATACCGGCCCTGCTTGATGTCTCCAGCCACGTGCTGGACCTCGAACACCTCAACCGGCCATGCCACCGCCTGCTGCTTGCCACCGACCGTGGCGGTCAACTTCGCCTGGAAACGGCCCAGAGACAGGTAGACATGATCCACCGTGACACCCGAGGCCGATTGTCCGTCACCGAAATCCCAGTTGAACGTCGTCCCCTTGGGGAACGACCCGGCCGCCTCGATTCCCAACCGGACTCGCGTGTACTGCCCGCTGGCCCGCACACCCGGATCGGGCCAGATCGTGTCGACATAGACCGGAACGAAAGCCGCCAACGGACCGCCGGGTGATTCGTAAAGAGCCACCTGTGCCGAATGCGGCATCGGGTAGAGGTTGCTGGGGATCCCGGCGTAGTGGCCCTTCTGGGATCCGGGCGGACTCCAGCCGAGGAAGGCGACCTGCTTGAGCATCACTTCCTCGTGGTAGTACTCCAGGTAGTGCATCCCCGCCTTCAGTTCGACCTTCTGGTTGAATTGCCCAGTCCCCCCACGTTCGGACGTGTGCCGACCGGGCCAGTGGATCAACGGCTTCCCGTCCAGAAACGAGAAGCTGGCCTCGTTCGAAGCGGTGCAGAAGCGGTAAAGGCCATCCTTGGGGATCCGGATCCAACCCTTGTAGAGACTGATGTAGTAGTCGGAGGGTCCGAAGGGATTGTGGCCATCTGCGATCCGTTGCTGGTACCTGGCGCCGTAACGTTCGGTGCTGGCGGCCATCAGTCGCTGGAGATCGGCCACCGTCTTGGGATTGTCTCCGTCGGGACGCTTGATCGTCGCAAACACCAGCCCCTGCCGGGGCACCCAGCCACCCTTGGGCGGTCCGGCACCGGGCCGATCGGCCGCGACCACCATCTCGGCCGCACGAGGAGCCTGGGGGTTCCCGAAATAAACGAAGAACTTCGCCCCGGCCGCCGGCTTGCCGGCCTGAAAGGAAATCAACGAGTAGCCATCCGGGTCGTGCCAGGTCAATTGAAACGGCACGGTCTTTCCGGCGGCATCACGGACACGAAAATCCGAGCCGTCCGGCTTGGCTCGCCCCTGGTGCACGACCCGCACCGACGCGGCATCGACACTGGAGTCGGGCAGAGGCTTGGCGATGGTGACCACGGCCCGGGCCGTCCAGCCATCCAGTTGCCACGCGTCGGCAGCAGCCAGCGGCCGACCACCAACCAGCAGCACCACCGCGACCGTCACGATCAACCAGCCGGTGATCCTCCGCATCGGTCGCCCCCTACTTCTCCGACTCGGACAACGCCCGGTAATAGCTCTCCAGCAGCGACTCGTACCCCTTCGGGTACGACTCACCGGCCGATTGCAGCAGCTCGTCTCGCAGGTCGGCCGGCAGGTCGCGGGCCTGTTGCAGCCGGATGACGGTCGTCTGTTCGACTCCGCCCAGTGCGTCGCGGATCTGCCGCAGCGCGACCTTCTGCTTGCGGAAGGCGTCGTTGAACTTGTTGTTCTTCAGGTCGTTCTCGATCGAATCCAGCAACCGGATCGCACCCTGCAGCCGCCGGCCACGGACGCTGTTGGTGTCGAGCTTGCGAGCGACCTGGGTGGCGCGTTCACGGAGTCCGCGCTGCTTCTCCGAGAGCCGTTTCATGTCCTTGCTGAACGGCGGTGGCGTTCCGCCCTGCAGGCCCTTGCGACCCTCGCCGGCCCGCTTTCCACCGCCGGTGGCACCGTTGGGATCCTGGCGGCCCTCCTCCTTCAGCCGCCCCTTCTCGTACCGCTCGTTGTTGAGCCGTGCCGGGGTCTTTCGGCCGTCGAGCCCGCGGGCAGTATCACCGACCATCTGGCCACTTGACTTGCCGCGGCGGCCGTCACCGGATCGCCCACTGACCTCGTTGTTGTTCGGCAGGTCGTTGCCGGTGACACCCTTGGCCGAGAAGTTGCTGATCGGACCGTCGGAAACGCCCCAGCCGGCCTGGTTGAGGTTGTCGCCCCAGGCCGAAGTGATGTCATCGGCCTCGTCCTCGAATTCCTCGGCCTCCTGCAACAACTCGCCGATCAGATCCTCGAGGGCATCCGGCAGGGGCATCTCGGGCATCTTCATCCGCTTGGCGTCCAGCGGCTCCTCCATCAGCCACTTCAGCGAATCCGGCGAATCGGGAAGCCAGATCTCGAGGTTCTCGAGCATCTTGGTCGCCTTGCTCGAACCCAGGTCCTCCAGCGCCACCTCGAGGCTCGTGTTCTTCGGCCGCTTGGCGACCATCTCGACCTCCTCGAAAACGCTGTTGACGTCGCTGCGGAGCCCGAAGTCGTCGACAAACCCGGTGGGCAACTTGGTCAACTCGTCGATCGTCCCCTTCTTCCACTTGTTCCACTTGGCGACCATGTCGTCGAACTCCTTCTGCGCGTCGAGTTCCTCTTCGCTGAGTTCATCGACCTTTCGCTTGGGGAGTTTTTCGAGCTTGTTGGCCAGCTCGGTCTGGTCGGCCTGCATCCGCTCCAAGCCCTTCATCAGCTTCTCGAGTGCCGTGGTGATCGACTTGTGAGCGGTCTCGTCCTTCTTGCGGATCCGGCGGAGGTCCTTGCGAGCCTGCTGGTTCTTGTCGAGCCGAGCGAGCAGCTCCATCAGCTGCTTGATGATCTCGTCCTGGATCGGCAGCGAATCGTCCCGCAAGGTCTGCTGCCGCCCCTGGTTCTTCGTCTCGCGGGCCATCTCGAACAGGCTGACGGCCTTGGCCATCGGCCCGATGGCGAGCTCGTGGAGGGACCCGATGACGGTCTTCAGCGGCAGGGTCGATCTCAGCATCAGTGCGGCCAGTTGCCCGGTTCCCTTGTGGATCCGGCTCTGCCGGGACAACAGAGAGTCAAATCCGTCGCCGTTGGTCGTGCGGGCGCGGTTTTCCTTCTGCAGCCGGATCAGGCCCTCGAGCAGTTGCGCGAAGTCCTCGAGTTGCATCGCCACCCGAGCTTCTTCCTGCTGGGGTGTGAGCACGAAGATGGTGAACCGTCTCGAACTGGCCTTGCCGGGTCCGGTGACCGTGTTGCGATCGACCGCCTCGGCCCAGTACCGGACCAGGTCTCCGCCCTGGATGTCGTGCTCGTCCAGCTTCCAGTCAAACTCCGCCACGATCGGTTCGCTCTCGGCCCCCGCCGACGGTTCGAACTTGGCCAGGATACGGACGGTTGCATCGTCGTTGATCCGGTACAGCAGCCGCACCCCGGCGACGCCGTAGTCGTCCTTGGCGGCGACCTTCAGCGTGACGGTTGCTTCGGGAACGACCTGTCGATCCGTTCCGGGCCGCGGAATCGCCACCGTCGGCGGCTGGTCGGGCACGGCGGCGATCGACCGCCAGACGGGATCTCCGTTTTTGTGACCGAGTGTGTCTTCGAGCAGCAGTTGATACCGATCCGGCGCCGTGAGGCTGCGTGAAAGCGAGCCGTCGTCGATCCGGGCTTCGGGGACCTTGAGAATGAAGTCGGTCTTCCAGTTCGACCCGCTTCCGGTCAACCCAAATTCCCGCCCCGACTCGGTAACCAGGCGTGCCGAGCGGAGTTCCTTCGAGGCGGTCAGGGCGACTTCGACCCGGCTTCCGGCCAGCGCGGCCACCTCGCCGGTATCCCCCGCGGCCGTCGTGGTCTCGAGCATCGTGTAGGCCGGCGGCGTGACGATCAGTTGAACCCCCTGCACGCGAGGCCGCCGGTGGACCACCACCCGGCGATCACGGGACCGGTCGTCACCGGCGGTGATAAAGAACTCCAGCGTCCGGGTCGCCCGTTCCAGCGTCGCGATGTATTCGCGGCGGCCCTTCCGATCGCTCTTCTTCGACGGGCTCATCACCAGGGTCGTCCAGTGCTCGTCGCCGTCGGGCCGCATCCTCAACTCGGCCTTCGCCGGCAACACGCCCTCGATACCGACGACGAACTGCACCGACATCCCCTCGGCATAGCGGTTGCTGCCGTCGGCCGGCTTGACCGATTTCTCGATGATCCGTGTCGCAGTGAACGGTTCGATTTCGGCAAACGGCATCAGGACTCTCGAAAGACCGTTGCCGAAGCGTTCGCTGCCGAACCCGGCATACAATCCGAACACCAACAAAACTCCCAGTCCGACCAACGCGGCCCGACGGACCGGTTGCCAGTCGAGCGAGTCGCTGAGATCAAGATCGAGGGAGGCCTCGTTGGCATCGTTGACAATCGCGTCGACGATCTGTGGAGAACCCGGCTCGCTACCGCGTCCCAGCTGCAGCGCGTTGATCAACTGGCTGTTGAGTTCGGGGAACTGGTCTTCGCACAGTGTTGCGAAGAAATCATCTCGACGCTCGTCCTCGATGAATCTCCTGACGAACAGTCCCAGGACCAGCATCCCGCCGGATCCCAGCAGCACCAGCAGGGCGACCACGCGGCCGCCGACGCCCGGGGCCAGCAGGTTGTCGACAGCCACGGCCAGCACCAGAACCCCCAGCACGGCGGCGACGATCAGCAACGCGGCTTCCAACAGGTGCCGCTGCCGCCAGGCCCGCCGCAGCTCGTCCATCGCGTACACCAACCGCGGATAGGTTTTTACGGTGCTCATGCAGTCTTTCTCCCCGGCTCGCTACACGAGCCGATTGTTTCGTCGCATCCACCACTCCCCGGTCACGGCGGCCAGGAAGAAGCAAAACAGGAAGGGGGAATTCCAGAACTCGCGGGCATCCCGTGCCCGGGTGATCGTTCGCTCTCGGCGATCCGGCTGCAGCCGTTTGCCCAGTGTCTCCGCCTCGTCGATATCGACGTAGAACCCCGCACCGCGTTCGGCGGTGATCTGCCGGAGCACCTGGGGGTTGGTGCGTGTGTCGGCGATTTCCAGGTCGGCACCGTGGACCAGCAGTTCGACGTTGGCATTGGCCACCGTCTTGCCCTCGAGTGTCGAGCGGGCCACGATCACGTGACGACCGGTCCCGTCGGGGTAGATGGTGGCAACCTGGTCACCGGACCCGTCGGCGGCGGGCAGCAGTGGCACGCTCCGCTCGTCACCGCCCGAATTGGTGATGGTGGCGACAAGGCCCTGGCCCCCCGAGGACGCCGCATCGCGGCTGGCGACCCGCACCTGCACCGCCTCGCCGTGCTCGTAACCGGGTCGGTCGGTGGTGACAACCAGCGGCGCCTGTTCGTCGTCCAGCCCGCGGCCGGTCAGCCAGCGGACTGCCTGGCTCCAGAACCGGGCGTACAGCAGGTCGCCCTGCCCCTTCAGCCTCGCCACGCGGCTCCATCGCCAGGTGGTGTCGGTGGTGACGACCATCGACTTACCCTGGCCGAAGTTCTGCACCGCCACCACGACAGCCGGCTTACCGTCGACCGACGTGATCGGGTTGGTGGCCAGCACGTCGGCTCCCGGCTTGGCCCGCTTGACCAGGCTGCATCCGGCCAGCTGCGCCGCCCCGTCCCACAGGATCTTGTTCTGCACGCGGTCACTCCGGACCTGGAAGATCGGATGCGCCTGGCCCGCGCTGGTCAAGTCCATCGTGAACGGCTCGTCGGCCTGGTCGGCTTCCCCCTGTGCGACAAACTCCACCGGCAACACATCGGCCAGTGGCGTGCGGACAAAGCCGTTGGAACCGAACGAGCGATAGCCTCCCAGCACCAAGATCGCGTGCCCCTCTCCACTGACCCACTCGGCCAACGCCTCGTACTCGGCCATCCCCAGAAAATCGAACTCCATGTCACCCAGGATCACCAGGTCGACCGTTTCGAGCTGGGTCCTGGTCAGCAGGATCTTCGAGGCCTCGGGGCTGGGACGCCGGGGATTGGCGGTCCGCACCACGGTGACCAGATTGATGTCGGGATCGTCATCGAGCCGCTTGTGGAGGAAGGTGTACTCGTAGCGGAGGAACCCCTCGAGATAGAGCACCCCGATGGCCTCGGCGTTGACCTGCAGAGCAAACTGCTCGACGTTGTTCCCCACCACCCGCTCGCCACCATCCGCCTTGGCCTCGACCCGGTACACGAATCGTCCGGCAACGGTCGGTTCGAAGCTCAGAACCGCCTCGACCTGGTTGGCGCCGGCCTCGAGAGTCACCTGCTGCTCGGCTTCGGGCTGATCACTGCTGAGGGTCACATTGACCACCACCCGGCGATCGGCCGGGCCGGCGGCCCGCACCACGGGCACGCGAACGGTGACGGTGTTGTTGACCAGGACCTGTTCGGGAGCCTGCGGCGAACGGACGGCGAGGTCGAATTCAGCCGAAGACGGATCGGAGGGAAAACCGATTGCGTGGATCGGCGTGTCGCTGTCGGCCAGTTGCAGAATGCTGTCGCGTCCCGAGTTGTCCATGCCGTCGGTGACCAGCACAATCCCGATCAACTCGTGGCTCCGCAAACGGCTCTCGACTTTCCCGACCGCTCTGACGAGATCGGTCACCTGGCCGGTCGGTTCGTCGGCCGGCTCGCCCTCGATCGGCTTGCCGTCCATCCCGAACAACTCGACCCGCACCTCCGCTCCCTCGCTCTCCTCGACCTGCCGCGTCAACCGGTCGACCGCTTCGCGGGCCCACTCGTAGCGCGACTTGCCACCGCTGTGAGCCAGCGACATCGAACGCGAATCGTCCAGGACAACCGCCAATCGGCCCGGATCCACCAGGGTGGTGTCCTCGGTCCAGACCGGTCGGGCCAATGCCAACAACAACGCCAGGATGCCCACCCCGCGCAGTCCCAGCAACGCCCACGTCAACCGGTGCTCGGTCCGCAGAAAAATGCTGTGGTACACGGCAAACAACAATGCCCCGCCCGCGACGATTCCCAGCAGCCACGGCCAGATCGAGTTGACGTTTTCGAGATGGAAGTTATCGAGTCGGGACATGTTGATGATCGTCAGTGGGAATCGGCAGCCGTTGACGGGTGGTCACTGGGAAACGGCGACAGATGCCTCGTCAGGTTCGGGTTCGGATTCGGATTCGGATGCGGATGCGGAATCGCGTGAGGCGGTCAGCGAGTCGATATCACCGCCGAGTGAAATGTGGCCGGTGGGAACGGCGATTGTCTTGGGATCGGAACGGGGCTTGAGGTAGTGACGGGAGGTGATCCAGTTGGCCAGGGCGGGTTCGAGGACGGCGATCAGCAGCACAATCCACATCAGGATCTCCCACAACTCGCTCCGCGAGTGACCGACCCCGGCCTGGGCCCCCAGGGTCACAGCATCGTCGACAACAACCAGCCGCTGCGAGCCGACCCAGGGAAGCGATTCACCGAATGAGGCGGAGAGGTCGTCGGTGATCTCGATCGCCGTCAAGTCACTCTCGCCTGCCTCCAGGTTCACCGCGAACGCACGACCACTGCCATCGGTACCGCTCTCGTCAAACCGGTAGATGCCCGGTTGATCCGTCTCGTTGAAGACCACCTGCCGCTGAGTGGGATCGGCCATGGCCTCGAAGACCCCGATCGTGCGGTCCGGTTTCACCACCCGCAGCCTTTGCGCCGGGCTGCCCACCGGCACCGCCTGGCGAATCGCCTGACCTGTGCGGAAGAAGTTGCCGGCTGCGGTGGCTGTATTGTCGGACTGGGACTCGGCACTCTGACCACCGGCCGATTGTGCGAGGTATCCCACCAGACGGTAGACGAACGGCAAGAAGGCCGGGCGTACGGGGAAGTTGGACCAGTCGCGATCGCAGCTCGAGGCGAACAGGGCAACGCGTCCCTGGCCGTAGAGGTGTTCACAAAGCAGGGGTTCTCCCGTATCGGTGGCCATCACGACGCGGCTCTTGGGCGTGGGGTCGAGTGCCCAGTAGGCGTTGAAACTGACGGTACGCAGTCGACCGGTCTCACCGCTGACGAACCCCGACAGCGCCGGGTGATCTTCGGCGAAGTCACCCACGCCGGCCACGGGCGGCTGATCGTCCTCGGCAGACGGATTGCCCTTGGGTCCGCTGCCGACCAAACGTGCCGGCAGCAACGGGCCCCGGTTGCGGGACGGATCGGCCAGTTGACTGTTGTAGAACGCCGGTTCGACCTGATCTCCCAGGAACACCAGCAGGCTGCCACCTCGATCGACAAACCGCTCGAGTTTTCCGACAGCCGCGTCGGGCAGCGTCTCGACGTTGGCCAGGATCACCAGCCGGACGTCGTCCAGCGAGGCCCCCTGGAAGGCGTTGGCCCGGACACTGGTCACCCGGATCGGATTGGTCTCGGTTCCGCCGGCGGCCAGCGCTGCCTGCAGGAAGAAGAGTTCGTCGTTTCGGCGGATCGAGGAGGGAGCGCCGTTGACGGCGACGACGTTGACCGCATCGAGCACTTCGAAGCAGAAGTACCTGCGGTTGTCCGCCGTCAGGCGTTCGTCCTCAACGGCAACATAACCCGACTGCCAGCCACCCGAATGGAAGGTGTGGTGCAGGGTGAAGACGCTCCAGCGACCCGGTTCGAGCGGATCATTGACGGCCTGCTCGGCGACCTTGCGGTACCCCTCCTCGTCGGCGTCCTCGGCATCGGCATCGGCGCGGACGTGCAGGGTGATGGTGCAGAATCGGGGCGAGGATCCGTCGTTGCGGATGTGAGGTCGAATCGAGAAGGGAATGCCGGCCATCGGCCGCGAGGCCCCGTACTGCACGGCAGTGATCCCCAGGTTGCTGACCGGCTCGGTCGGTTGGACCGGGACGAAGACGACGCGGGAATCGAACGAACCTTCGGTTTCACCGGCGAGCACGGGGGCGGACAGGCCTCGCTGCTGCAGGTCGCTGAAAACATACACCTCGTGGCTGGACTCCTCACGCTCGGCCAACATCCGATCGGCCAGCAGCACGCCGCCGGGCAGGTCGGTCCCCAGCGCCTCGGGTCTCCCGTCGGCGCTGTTGGACAACTCGGCCAGGCCCAGAAGTTCGTTCTCGATCCCCACCAGGTCGGTGGTCGGTTCGGGGTAGATCGCCAACGGCCCGTCGGCGCGTCGGCCGGCCAGCACCACCGAGGCCGAGTCGGAGGGCTTGAGTCCCTTGATGATCTCCACCGCCTCGCGGGCCGCCCGGGACAGCAGTGTGCCGCCGTCGGAGTCGCGGTAGTGCATGCTCGCCGAATCGTCGAGCACGATCACGACGCTGCGACTGCGGGTCGGATCGCCGGTGGCGACCGAACCCTGCTGGAACGGTTCGGCGAACGTCATCGCCAGCAAGGCACACAGCGCCATCCGTGCCGCCAGCAGCAGCAGTTCCTTGAGCCGGCTCATCCGGTAGCTGCGGAGGAACTGATCGGTCAGGAACCGGGTGGTCGAGAACCGCAGCGTGCGGGTCTTCCGCGAACGGCTCAGGTGGATCAGCAGCGGAATCGCTGCCGAGAGCAGGCCGACCAGGTATATGGGTGTCTGGAACAACATTGTCAAAGATCAGAGCATCTGGTGACGACGGGCGAGGTAGGCGCCCAGGAACTGGCCGAACGGGGTGCCGGTTTCGGCGACCGAGTAGTCGATCCGCGAACTCAGGCAGCCTTCACGAATTGTGTCGAGGAAGCGTTCGAGTTCCTCGAGGTAGCTGGCGCGGAAGGCCCGCGGATCACTGGTGATCTGCCGACCGGTCTCCATGTCCTCGATCCGGCTGATGTCGTCGAAGGGGAACGACAATTCGTCGGGATCGAGCGTCTGGAAGACGATCACGTCGTGCTTGCGGTGACGGAAATGCTTCAGCCCACTGATGACCGCCTCGGGATCGTCGAAGAGGTCCGAGATGATGATCACAATGCTGCGGCGCTTGATCGTCTCGGCCAACTGGTGAAACGAGCCCGCCAGGCTGGTCTCGCCGCCAGGCTCGATCGCCTCGAGATGGTCCATCAACACTCTCAGGTGCCCGGGCCCCTGCCGGGGCGGCACCAAGTCGCGGATCTCGTCGTCGAGAGTGATCAGGCCGACGGCGTCGTGCTGGAAGGTGACCAGGTAGGCCAGGCTCGCGGCCAGGTAGTTGGCGTACTCGAGCTTGTTCATCCCCCCGACCTGGCCGTAGGACATCGAGTTCGACTTGTCGAGCACGATGTAGCACCGCAGGCTGGTCTCTTCCTCGTACTGCTTGACATACAACTTGTCGCGTCGGCCGAAGACCTTCCAGTCGATATGCCGCGGATCCACCCCCGGGGTGTACTCGCGGTGCTCGGCAAACTCGACACTGAACCCCCGGTGGGGGCTCTTGTGCATCCCGGCGAAGAAACCCTCGACGACCAGCCGTGCGGCCAACGAGAGGTTCTTCAGTCGGGCCAAGGCCTCGGGATCGAGGTACTTGAGTTGAGTCGGGCTGGCGGTGGCCATCCTAGACGTAGGCCTCCGCCTTGGGCTCGTCGATTGTCTCGAGCAGCAAGTCGACGATCCGATCCGTAGAAATGCCCTCAGCCTCAGCATGGAAGTTGGTCATGATCCGGTGCCGCAACACCATCGGTGCCACTTCGCGAACATGATCACAGGTGACGTTGTACTGGCCGGAAATCGCCGCGCGGGCCTTGGCACCCAGCACCAGGTACTGCACCGCCCTGGTGCCGGCTCCCCAGTTGATGTATTCCTTGGTGAACCCGGGAGCAATCTCGTCATCGGGCCTCGTCGCCCGAGCCAGGTCGACGGCGTAGCGGCCGACGTGGTCGGAAATCGGCAGCCGGCGGACGATCTGCTGCAGGTTGAGGATCTCCTCACCGTTCAACACCGTATCGATCTTCACCTCGACATCGGTGGTCGTCGTCTTGGCGATCTCGAGTTCGTCCTCGGGCTTCGGGTAACTGATGCGGATGTCGAACATGAACCGGTCGAGCTGGGCCTCGGGCAACGGGTAGGTGCCCTCCTGCTCGATCGGATTCTGCGTGGCCAGCACGAAGAACGGACGGGGCAGTTGGTAGGTCTGGCCCCCGACGGTGACTTCCAGTTCCTGCATCGCCTGCAACAGCGCCGCCTGGGTCTTGGGCGGTGTCCGGTTGATTTCGTCGGCGAGCAGGATGTTGGCGAACACCGGCCCGCGGACGAACTTGAACTCGCGTCCGCCGGTCGACTTGTCCTCCTCGATGATCTCGGTTCCGGTGATGTCCGAGGGCATCAGGTCGGGCGTGAACTGGATCCGGTTGAAATCCAGGTCGATGGCGTCGGCGATGGTGCGGACCATCAGGGTTTTGGCCAGTCCGGGAACACCGATCATCAGGCAGTGGCCCCGCGAGAAGATCGCCGTCAGGACGTCGTCGACGACATCCTGCTGGCCGACGATCACCTTGCCGATCTCGGCCTTCAACGTCTGGCGGGCCGTGCCCAGCGTCTCGATCGCCTTCAGGTCATCCGGCGAGGCAGTGGATTGTGACAGCGACTGGTTGTCGTTCGAGTCGACCGACATCTGGGTCTCCTTGCATCTCGTCCATCGAGGACGCCCGGCCGCAGCCGAGGTCCAGGAATCGGGTCGTTCGTCAGGCACCCGTCCCTGGGCAGGAGACCGCCGACCGTCCGTGGACGGCGGAATCAGGTCACTTGGATTGTCTTGTCAGTTCTGCAGTGCGTAGGCAACCACGTTGACGGCCAGCCGTCGACAACTCTCGGCGTCGTATCCGTTGCCGTAGGGGTCACTGACCTGCTTGAGGTGAGTGATCATGTCGTGAGGCGAATAGACCAGCACGAGTCGCTTGCCGAGCGTAACACCCCAGAGTTCCAGGGGCCGTTGGCCACCCGACTGTCGGTCACGGACACCGGACACCTTGTAGAAGGAACGCAACAACGGATGGTCGTCGGAGATCTTTTCGAGCTTCTGCTGGGGGAACAGCGTGCCGGCCAGCGAACGGGCGTGCTGGTCGAAGGCGCTGCGACCACAACAGTTGTTGACGAACAGGAATCCGCCAGCCTGCAGGTGAGCCCGTAACGAGACGGTCTCGGAATTGCTCAGGCGAGGATTCCGGTGGCCTGTCATGTAGACGAACGGATAATTGACCAGCCGTTCGGGAGTCGCCTCGACACCCTTCAGGTCAAAGTGAACCGCCAGGCTCGAGTCGACCGCCAGGTGGCGCAGCCACTGCTGGGTGCTGTTGGGGTCGGGGTTCCAGTCGCCGTTGTGCTTGAGCTGGGCCATCTGGAACCGCTGGCGAGATCGACGGACCGGAGCCTGCAGTTCGCGGGTCACCGCCTGCACCTCGCCCAGCTGCCGCAGACCGGCGACGTAACTGATGATGTTGATCCCCAGTCGAATCGCGTCCCCCGGCAGGAGTCGTGAACCGTGCGGGTGCACGTGCTCGTCCCAGCCGCAGCTCATGTCCCAGGGGGTCAGGATCACCGCGGTGCGACATCCGACATTCATGCCCAGCAGTTGAGGCGGACCCTGGAAGTCGTGCTGCACGCCGTCTTCGAACTTCCGGTAGTGCACGTTGGTGTACTTGTGGTAGGCGCGGAAGACCGGGTGGTCCAACTCGAGGTTGTCAAAGCCCCGGTCGGGAAACATCCGACTCACTTCGCCCATGAACGACCGCCGGAACTCCTCGCGGCCGCAGCAGGCATCGCCCAGCAGCGTTCCGCCGTCGAGAATGTAGCGTCGCAGCGCGGCCCGCTCGTCGGGATTGAACCCGAACATCTCGTGGCCGCTGATATAAAGGATCGGGATCTTCGTCTTCTTGTCCGCCTTGTGGTTGGCCACCACCTCCTGGATCGACAGGTGACGCCAGCCGTACCACAGGCCCAGTTCGTAGCGGCAGTGCCGCATCAGGTTGTCGACATCGCCGGGGTCGGTGTTCCAGTCCTGGGTTGTGCCGTATTCGAGCTTGGCAATCATCAGCGGCGGCGCCGGCTCGGCTTTCGGCTCGCTGCGACGCAGCGGAGTCACCGGCAGGGGCAGCGGTGGGAAGCCCTCGGCAGAAGTCTGCCGTTGGGGATTCTTGCGCGGCGGGGGACCGCAGGTGCCCAAACGCCGGGCCTTCTTCTGCTGGGCCGTGGCGAGAGTGGCCAATCCGACTGCCACTGCCAGCACGATCGCCATCCGGAGAACGCGTCCACCGGTTCCCGCTTCAAGACTAGTCAACTTCTTCATGGCCTCAACCTCTTCCGAAGGATCCTGGTCCACCAACCGACGACATCTGTCCGTAACACTCAGGGAGTCTTCGCTCTCGTGGCTCCCTCAGCAGCTTTCTTCTTGTCCACCCCGGAACCTTCCTTTGCTCCACGCAACCGCACGCCGGGTTTGGTCGACGGAGCCGCGATCCGGCCCAACTCGACCCGAGGATTCTTGGATGTTACCGCAATCCCACCCAAAGAACCGTCGAATGTCACTGACTTCTGAACATATCGGCTTTTCTGCATACGTTCGCGGTACAGTACCGTAAACAACTCATCTCTGCGCTTCAACCACGTTTCCTCGGGCCGTTCGAAATGCCACAGTTCGGCCCGCCAGATCAACTCACCGGGCTTTGACCCGAAGAACGGTCGGGTCCTGAGCTTGGTGATCAGGATGGCGGCGTGCTGGATGTTTCCCTGGATGGTCAAGATCCGCACATCGTCTTCGAACTTGTTGAGCCGCTTGACCTTGGTATTGATCACCTTGATGTCCTCGGTCGCCAGAGGTTGTTCCTCGACGTAGTCCGAGCGGGGCACCTTGAGGTTGATGCCTTCGAGCCGACACCACGGTCCGAAATCGACCTGCAGGTCATAGATCCTGCCCTCGGCGAGTCCGGCGACGGCGAACCGGCCGGTCTTGGCGTCGACGATCTTGCCGACGAACTTCTTGCGGGTCTTCCGCTCGATCGCCGCGACGGCGGTCAGTCCCTTGGCAGGACTGACCAGGCCGGTAATCCGCGGAGTGACCTGTGCGACGACCTGGCCGGGCGCACCAAGCACGACGGCCAACAACAGTGGAAGTCCCCGGCACAGGGCGGTCTTGTGGTTCATCATGTCACCGTTGGTAGGCGGGCAGGTAATGCATGTAAACCTCGAGCACCAGCGAGGCCATGGCGGTCCAGTAGACCTTGTTGCGTCCCACGACGCTGGCCTGCTCGGACATCCCCGCCGGCACGTCCCAACTGCCGTCCTCGTTCTGCTTCTCGAGAAACATCTCGCGGACCTGCGGATGCCACTGGTTCCAGTACTTGCCGCCGGCCTGGTAGTTGCCCTGGATGGCGTAGTAGTGGAAGTAATAGAAGTAGGTGACTCCACCGGACTTGCCCCACTTGACCGGCACCTTCGACATGTGGTCGAGTGCCTTGATGACGGTGGGATCGTTGTAGTGCCCGAGAAGTTGCAGCGAGAGAATTCCGGCGGCGGTGGTGTGCGGCCCCTGCGCCGGCCCGGTGTAGCCGAACCCGCCCTTGGGGTGCGCACAACTCTTGATGTACTTCACGGCGTTGTCGATGGTCTTCTGCGGCACGGGGATCTCGGCGTTGTTGGCCGCTCTCAGCGCCACCACCTGCATCACCGTTACGCTGACGTCCTGGGTGCTGGGGTTGGGCTGGTATCGCCAGCCGCCGGCGCTCGACTGGCAGCGGACGATCAGGTCAACCGCTTTCCTCACCCCCTCCTCGAGTTTCGGATCGGGGTCCATTCCGTACATCTCGGCCATGCACAGTGTGACCAGGCCGTGCGAGTACATGGGACCGGAACCGGGGATCCGCTTCGAGCGGAACAGCCCACTGTCCTCCTGGGTCCGCAATATGTACTTCTTGGCCCGCTCGAGCACATCTGTGTAGGGGCCTCGTCCGGGCACGTGGCCCAGGCCCATGATCGACAGGATCGCCATCGCGTTGGGCGCGTTGCAGTCGTCCCAGGCCCCGTCCATCGGCGACCCGTCGCGAATCTGCACCCCGGCCATATACTTGACCGACCGATTCAGCGACCCGGTCACCTGGGCGATGATGTCCGTCTCGGTCAGGATGTCGGCAGTCGCCGCCTTGGCGGCCTGTTTCTTGGGCTGGGCTCGCACCGTACGTGCCGTGCCGGCGACGAAGATCCCCCAGGTGACGGCCGCGGCCAGCCCGACAACCAGCGTCGCGGTGGGCCAGCGGAGGGTGAATCGAGGAACGGTCATGGAGTGCCAGTGGGTTGGGTGACTTGGCGATGTGTCGTGAACAGTTTCTGGGCGGCGGCCGATCCACTGACGGCCAGCAATACCCCCCACGTCAAAACTCGCCCCATCACGGTCACCTCTGATATGCCGGCAGGAAGTGCATGTAGACTTCAAGAACCAGCGAGGCCATCGACGTCCAATAAACGCGATTGCGTCCCACGACGCTGGCCCCTTCAGAACCGCCAGGAAGATCCCAGCTGCCGTCTTCACGCTGCTTGGAGAGCAGCATTTCACGGACCCGGGGATGCCACTGGTTCCAATGCTTGCCACCCGCCTGGTAGTTAGCCTGAATGGCGTAATAGTGGAAATAGTAGAAGTAGCTGATCCCACCAGCCGTGCTCCACTCGACTGGAAGTGTTGACATCCAGTCCAGGGCCTTGGTGACGGTGGGATCGTTGAAATGTCCCAGAAGTTGCAGCGAGAGAATCCCCGCGGCGGTCGTCGGAGCTCGCTGGGCCGGGCTCTGATACCCAAAACCACCCTTGGGATGGGCGCAGCTCTTGATGTACTTGACCGCATTATCGATCGTCTTCTGCGGCACGGGGATCTCGGCGTTATTGGCCGCTCTCAGCGCCACCACCTGCATCACCGTTACGCTGACGTCCTGGGTACTGGGGTTGGGCTGGTACCGCCAGCCACCGGCCTTCGACTGGCAGCGGACGATCAGATCGACCGCCTTCCTGACCGCCTGCTCAAGTTTGGGATCGGGATCCATCCCGTACATCTCGGCCATGCACAGTGTGGTCAGGCCGTGCGAGTACATGGGACCGGAACCGGGGATCCGCTTCGAGCGGAACAGCCCGCTGTCCTCCTGGGTCCGCAATATGTACTTCTTGGCCCGCTCGAGCACATCTGTGTAGGGGCCTCGTCCGGGCACATGGCCCAGGCCCATGATCGACAGGATTGCCAGCGCGTTGGGCGCGTTGCAGTCGTCCCAGGCCCCATCCATCGGCGATCCGTCGCGAATCTGCACCCCGGCCATATACTTGACCGACCGATTCAGCGACTCGGTCACCTGATCAACGATGTCCGTCTCGGTCAGGATGTCGGCAGTCGCCGCCTTGGCGGCCTGTTTCTTGGGCTGGGCTCGTACCGAGCGTGTCGTCCCGGCGACGAAGATCCCCCAGGTGACGGCCGCGGCCAAGCCGACAACCAGCGTTGCGGAGGGCCAGCGGCGGGTGAATCGAGGAACGGTCATGGAGTGCCGGTGGGTTGGGTGACTTGGCGATGTGTCGTGAAGATTCTCTGAGAGCCGTGGTTCGGAGATCAGGAAAGTCCCATCAGCCGGCGGATGCCGACGTCGATCGAGTAGACGACCACCAGCACGACCAGCACCAGCCAGTTGTCCCAGATGGTCGCCTGGTCCTGTCGGCGGGTGGTCATGGTCTTGCCGGTCAGCAACGGTCCAAGAGAACCGAGCTGGTCGATCGGGATCAGCTTGCCACCGGTGGCCTGCGAGAGTCCTTCGAGCGTGGCCCGGTTGAGCTGTGGTTTGCGGAACTCCTCGGGAGCGATCATCACGTTCAGCAGCGCCTCGGCCCCCTGCTCGGCATCCCCGGACGGGGGAGTGAACGACACGGCGTGCTTGCCGGCCTCCTCGGGCAGGAAACTGCCCCGGTAAAGTCCGGCTTGCCGAGAATCCAGTTGCAGTTCGACGGTCGTGCTGCCACCGGGTCCGTTGATGGCCACGGCCAGTTTTTCCTCGTCCCGACGTTTCCCGTCCGCGTCGGCGAACGCCGTCAGTTCGATCGTCGCCTCTTCGCCCGGCTGCACCCGCACCGGCCGCACCTCGATGAAGCTCTTGTTCCCCCCGCTCTCGTCCCGCGGCGCCATGAACCTCAGGCTCTGGCCCCAGAACTTGTAGAAGAACCGATCGCCGACGGTGCGTCGCCAGAGCCATGTCGAGTCGGTGGCGATGAACATCACCTTGCCCGCGCCGGCCGGGTGCCACGAAATCAACGGCAGCTTGCCCTGGGCCAACCGCACCGACGGGTTCCAGGCCAGCACCTCGGCTCCGGCCGACAGCCGTTCAACCGCCGCGCACCAGTAATACTCGGGCATCCCGCTCCAGACCACCTGGTTCCGTCCGGTGTCGTCGTAGAGCCGCATCGTCTCGTGCACGGCTCCGTTGGCCGACACCTCCATCCGGAACGGCTCGAACACCTTCGCCTCGCGGCCGGCCACACCCTCCTTGATCACCACCGGCAGCAGTTCCCGGAAATCCGGACCGTAGGCGTGCGGCATGTGCTCCGATCCCGCCTCGACGATCAACCCGACACCCTCTTCCTGGACGGCCCGGATCAGCAGGTCCTCGCGTTCCGGGGTGAGGAATTCCGGCGAGACATCTCCGAGCACGATCACGTCGTACTCGCTGATCTCCTCGATCGTCGCCGGAAATGCCTTGTCCTGTTCGGCTTTCGGCTGTCGCCGCCACTCGGTTTCGACCACCACTTCGGGGTCGTCTTCGCTGAGCCGGCCGGCCACGCCGTTGTCCCTCCGCATGGCGTTCTTCAGGAACCGGAAGTCCCAGCGGGGACGGCCGTCGATCAGCAGCACCTTGAGTTTCTCTTCGCTGACCCGCACGTAGGCCACGTCGTGGTTGTTGGCCCGCAGTTGCTGGCTCTCGTTGGGATGTTCGGGCACCCGCACCTCGAGGTACTGCGGCCCCGACTCCTCGGCGACAAAGGTCAGTTCGACCTGCTGTTGCTCGGTTCCACTGAGCACCAGTTCCTTGGTCGCCAGCACCGTCTCGCCCTCGCGGCTGTGTGAGACGAGTTCGACCTTGACCGGCTGTCCGTCGAATCCGTGAGCCTCGATCGTGACGTGCACCCGCACGGTGTCCTTCTTGGCCACCAGCCCGCTGGTGTAGACATCGATGATGGCGACGTCCTGGATGTCGGCTGTCGAACCGACCGGCACGGTGAACACCGGTGCCCCGTCCCGGCGATAGCTTCGAGCCGCCGCCGCCGCGTCGGCCGGGCTGGCTCCCCCGGTGTTTTGTCCGTCCGAGAACAACAGCACACCACTGATCCGCTGTCCGGCGGCGCGATCGAGTACCCCGAGCACGGCGTCGCCGAGGTAGGAGGCGTTGGGTTGCGTGACGGCGATCCCGGCCCCCGACTCATCTCCGCCCTCGTCGTCGCCAGAGAGTTCAATCGGTTCCAGGCGGCGTGCAAAAGCGAAGTACTGCACGTCGTACTTTTCGGCCAGCTTGTCGAAGACCTCCTCACGAGCCACCTCGACGGCCTCCTCGGCCAGTTGCACCCGCCCGTACCCGGTGATCATTTCACGGACATCGGCCTCCAGCGACCCGTCGTCACCGACGGCCAACCCCACCGCCCGCGCCACCGCCAGCCGCTCCTCATCGGTCTCGAACGGCCCCGCCGGCAACTGCATGCTCTGCGAAGCGTCGAAGACGACCGCCAGGATCGGCTTCTTGTCGATCTCCTCGGTCAGCCGCAACACCGGACTGGCCAGTACCAGGATCAGCATCGCCAGCACGAAGACGCGGGTGACGGTCAACGCCACCCGGAAGCCGCGGCGGACCGTCGCCAGGTTGCTCCGCTGACGGTCGTAGATGAACCAACCGGCCGGGATCACCAGCAGCAGGGCATACAGCCACAGCGGCCGCTGGAACGCGACATGGGTGTCGGAGATGTTGATGACCATCTCGTCGGCTACGCCGATCGACCGCAACAACGACTCGAGCATTCTCGGACTACGCCCCCTTCCGTGGTCGGCTCAACGAGCCGAACGCGGAGTCACTTCTTTGGCCCCTTCGTCCGGGCCCGCGACAACTTCTTGAAGTAGTCACGGATGAAGCCCCGGTAGGCCTCCGGCCCTTCCTCGCGCAGTCCCTGCAACAACTCCTCCCGTTCCTTGGGTTGCATCTTCATGATCACGCGTCGCGTGGCGACGTCCAGCTCGCCCAGATCCACCAGCACCTGTTCGGTCCCCTCGCCGTCGGGCTTCAGGTTGCCAATCAACTGGTTGGCCAGGGTCGCCTGAGGCGGCATCGGCTGGTTCTTCTGTTGATCCTGTGGCTGGTTCTCTCCCGGTTGCTGCTGCTGCTGCTGCTGCTGCTGCTGCTGCATCCGCTGCATCATCTTGCGAGCCCGCTGCATCAATGCCTGCTTCAGTGTCTGCTCCAGGCTCTGTTGAGCCTTTTGCTGGCTGTTCTGTTCAGACTGCTGCAGTTGCTCCTGCAGGCTCTTCAGCGACTTCTGGTCGCTCTTCAAAGCCCGCTGGGCCATGTCGAGTTCCTCGAGCCGCTGCAACTGCTGGCGGTTGCGTTCCTGCTGCTCGGGATCGGACGACTTCTTGTCGTCATCCTGCTGCTTCTTCAACTTCTCCTTGAAGTCGCGGATCATCTTCTGGAAGCGAGGATCCAGTTCAGCCCGCAGGCCTCCCAGTGCCGGAAGGAAGAACTCCTCCTCTTCCTCCTCCTCGCCCTTCTTCTTTTTGTCCTTCTTCTGCTCGCCCTTCTTTTTCCCGTCCTCGTCCTCCTTGGTCGGATCGCCCTCCTGGGTGTCCTGTTCCTTGGGCGGGATCTTGTAGTTCTTGTCCTCGGGCTTGTAGGGCCGGTCGGGGAAATCGAGTTGCCGTTGCTGTCGCTTGAAATCAAGCAGTTCAGCTGTCTTGTCGAGTTTCTTTTCGGACTTCTTCGCGGCATCCTCCTGCAGTTCGCGCAGCGCCTCGAGCAGGTCCTTGGAGGAGAGGTCCTGGAGGCCGGACTTCAGCAGGTTCTCTTCCTTGCCCTTGAGGGCTTCGAGATCCTTCTGCATCGCCTTGAGGTAGTCCTTGAGATCCTGCAGCGCGTCCCGTGCCAGCTCGGCGTTCTGTTCGAGCAGGTCCTTCTTGAGATCCTGCATCGCCTGCTTCAGGTCGTCGCGGCTGTCCCGCTGGGCCCGGGCCAGCGCATCCATCCGCTTCTGGATCGACTCGAGGTCCTTCTGGACTCGCTCGGCCTTCTTGGTGATCTCGGGCAGCTTGGTGTCCTGCTGCTTGGGCTCGACGGCCTTCTGGAGGTCCTGGGCGAGTTGCTTGAGCGGATCGACGGCGGCCTTTTCGAAGGCCTGTTCGAGTTGCTTCATCTGTTCGGCCACCTGCGGCGGCACCAGCGGGTTCTCCTCGGCCTGCTTGGTCAATGCCCCCAGGTCATTCTTGACCTGTTCGGAGAGCTTGACGTTGGCATTCTCCTCGGCAACCAGCTTTGCGAGTTCCTTCTTCAACTCGTCGAGCTTCTTCTGTTCCTCCGGATCGAGTTCGACCGGCTTCTCTTCTTCGGGCTTCGCCTTGGGATCCTTCTTGGCCTTGTCGTCCTTGTCCTTCTTCGCCTCCTCCTCCTGCTTCTTCTGGTCGGCCTCCGTCTTGGCGTTCTCGATCTTCTCGGTCAGTTCCTTGTACTCCTGCTCGAGTTCGCTCGACTTCGTCTGGATCTTCTTCTGCTTCGCAATCAACTCGACCAGCTTGTCGCGGAAGGTGTCGGTCTGCTTCTCGAGTTGTTCAAACTGCTTGTCGGCGGCGGTGTCGTCGTTCTTGATCTGGATCACGTAGTCGATCGTCTGTCCGCTCTGGCCCTTGCCGTCTCGCACCTCGACCCGGTAGGTCAAGGTGTCTCCGGTTTTCAGGCCCCGATCGGCGAGGTCCAGCGTGACCTCCCGGCGATCGTTCTGCAGCGGCGGGCTGAGTGTCACGACGGGCTCGCCCACAAACGAATCCTGGTCGGCCGTCTTCACGCTCAGCACGACCTCCTTGACCCCGAAGTCATCAAAGGAGGTGATGAAGACCGGAACGGGACGCGGCTGGGACAGCACCAGGGTCTGCCGCGGCCGCTCGATGATCACCTGCGGCGGGTTGTCCGGAATGGCCACGATCTTGGCTTCGGCCATCGTCTTGTTGTAGCGGTCGGCCTCGTTCTTCAACTGCACGCGGTACAGCCCGTTGTCCATCAACGAAAACGTGCCGGTGAACAGGCTCTGGCCGTCGGCGAGTTCCGCCGTGCCGGGAACCAGTTCCACGGGAACCAGTTCCAGCGGCTCCTCCCGGCCGGTCGGCACCAGCTTGACGACGGTCTCCTTTGCCGGGGGCATTGTGCCCGAGGATCCCCAGATTGCCTGGCCGCCGTGGAGGGTGAACATCATGCCCGAGACCGTGCGGCCGGCCAGTCCGACGGCCGATGCGGCAACCTCGAGCGTCACTCGTCGCCCGCTCTCGGGCAGATCGCCGACGCGGAACCGCGACGCGGTGCCCACCTTTCCCTCGCCGATCAGATCCTCTCCCCAGAACGCCCTGTGCTCCCAGCCCTCGCCGTCGTGCCACTTGAGCATGATCTGTCGAGGACGCTGGTTGGGCGGAAGGTAGACGTCGGCGAACAGCACATCGCCGGTGCCGACCTGGAACGGTTCGGCCGCCTTGGTGAACCCGTGCGAGTGGACCGCGGCATTGATGGGGTCGGTGTGAGCGTCCTTTCCGGCAAGCGATTCGACCTGCCAGGTCCCGCTGGGCGTCGAACCCTCGGGACGGACCGCGGCGAACCAGTTCCGCGGCGTGCGGTCGGCCACGTTCTGCTGCACCCGTTTCAACTCGAGAAACTCGATCTTCCCCTCGTGGATGTCCCCCTCGGCGACGACATCCACCGAAACGCGGCTGCCGACCGGGCCCTCGACATCGGCCACCGGCGAGGACCGCTCGGGCTTCTCCATGTACTCGGGATACACCAGCCTCGTGGCAACCCGCACGATCTCCGGCCGAGCCAGCATCTTCACCCGGTACCGCTTCGTGTAGGTGCCCCCGCCGTTGACCCGATACCGGAACTCGTGTTCGAGTCCCTTGAGCGTCAATTTCGCGAGACCTTCACCGCCGACCTCCTTGAAGAAAGGCAGCGAGTGCCGCATCAGCACCGGTTCGCCCTCGTCGTTTTCCGTCTCGATCACCAACTGCAACCGCTCGTCCTCGCGGAGCCTGCGGTCATCCGAAAGCGTGATCAGGAACACGACGTCGTCTCCGCGGACGACCGCTCCGTCACCTTCTTTCACCTGGTCGCGGTTGCCCACCGCGACGGTGTAGGCCACGTGGCCGGCCGGCGGAATGTCGGCAAACGGGTTGAAGACCCGCGCCATCGCCGTGGTCACGCCGGGAATGAAGATCACTGACAGGCCCAGCACGCCGATCGCCGCCACCGCGCTGGCGCGACGCAGGTTATGGATGTCGAGCACCTTGCGGGGGTCGAATCCCCGGATCCGCTCGAGAGCTTCCGAGATCAGCCGTCGGTGGAATGCTTCAGAAACCGGCACCGCCCGGCTCTCGTCTTCGAGATCGATGCAGGTCACCAGCCGGTTGTGAATCTTGGGCAACTGGGTCTCGATCCGACGAGCCACCAGCACGCTGGAGAGGCGACGGAACAGAGGCCGCAACACGCCGGCGATCACCGCCCACGACGTGGGCACCACCAGCAGCACCAGCGCCAGGGCCCGCAACACGGTCCACTCCGACGGCGCCGCAGTCGAGACGACAAAGTCGGTCATCGACAACACCACCATCAGCAACAGGCCCAGCCCGAAACTGGCCAACAGCCCCGTCATCACCCATGTCGAACGCAACAGCATCCGCGTCCGCGACACCAGGGAGCGAATCGGCGAAGTGTCGGTTGCTGAATTTCCCGCCGACGGATTGGCACGGCCGTTGCCGTTGCCGTTACTCGAATGGTCACTCGTCATGAATCGTTCCTACCAAGCGGTGCCAGCCGACGTATCGATGTCGGCTTGTGTGTGAATGGTGTATTCAATGCCGGAACCCGGAGGTTGTCAATCGCTGTCTTCGGGCACGGGAAACTGGATAAGACACGTCATTCGCTCGCCGCGCCCGTCGGAGCCTCTTCGGTCACGTCCGCCCCGGTCATTCGGCCAACCCAGCTCCCGGGACTCAACTGCTTGATCCGCTCCATCGCCGTGTCATCCTCCTCGCCGGCGACCTGTCCGCTAAGCGTCGAGAGCAGGAACTCGACCACGATGACCAGGAACATCACGTAGATCAGCCATCGCCAGATCTCGTTCTGGGTCCCCGGTTCTCCGAATTGCTGCTGGGCATGGGCACTGGCATCGACCACCTTCAGCGTCTTGCCGGCCACCAGCCCCTCGAGCATCGCGGCCGTCTCGACCTCGATCCGTTTCATCCGTTCGACCGCTTCGTTGGGGTCGTCGGCGCGTTCGAGGTTGCCACCGATCGTCTTGAAATCGGACTCGCCGGGGGCCAGGTTGACCGCGAACGCCAGCCGACCCTCCTTGGGCCGAGCCGTGTTTCCGCCACTGACCTCGACTTCGTAGAACCCCTGGTGCACCGTCCGGTCGAACGCTCCGACCAACCGTGCCCGGGACCGCTGGAACTGCTCGAGGGGATTCACCTGCCCGCCGGGGCCGGTCACCTTGGCCGAAACCGGATCCCAATTGGCCTCGTCGGCAAAGAACTCGGCCGTCCCGCCCGCTCCCACCACGCTCGGGCCGCCCAGTTCCGGCTGCTTCATCACGTGGCTGACCATCCGCAGCAACAGCGGCACGAACTCGGGCCGCATCGGCAGGTTGGTCCATTTCGAGTGAAACGGGAAGGCGGAGAGCACAACCTGTCCGTCTCCGTAACGTCCCTCGATCATTGCCGGTGAATCGCTGCCGGCAAAGGACATCAGCGGCCAGCTGCTGCCCCGCTCCTTGGGAAGACCCAGGGCAAAGTGACGGTAAACCTGCACCCGGGTCAGGTAGGGCCCATCGCCGCCAGCGAAGACCGAGAGGATCTCGTTGGAGAAATCGATGTTGGCGAAACTCGAAAAGGTCTCGGTCTTCATCGGATCCCCGACGGCCGCCGCCAGCGAGGCCGCCAGCATCGGGACCTCGGCATCGTTGGGGTCGGGGAAGAACTGCTTGGTGTAGATCTCGGGATTGACCTTCTCGCCGGGCAACACGATCAACCCGCCGCCCTTGTTGACGAAGTTCCTCAACAGCGTGAAGCGGGCGGCGTCGAGTTGACCGCAGTCGGCCAGGATCACCACCATCGCCTGGTTGAGCGCATCGGTGTTGAGTTCGGCCTGGGGAATCTCTCGGACATCGAGCGAACGGACGAACTCGCGTCCGGTCGCCGCCGGGACCGCCTGGTCCCCGTCCTCTTCCCCATCCGTCTTCTCGCCCTCGGTCATTTCCTCATTGGGAGAATCGGTCGCGATCAACGCGGTCTTGATATAGAGCGCCGAGTCCTCAAGCGGGTTGGGGTTGGGATTGCCGTTGACCAGCAGCACGCCGACCTGGGGACGAACGTCGAGCGTGAAGCGGAAGATGTTGTCATCGAGAAACGGGTCACCGGGAATCTCGAACTGGCCCTTGAGCATTCCCGGCTCGGTGGGCACGTAGATCACCTCCAACTCATCGGTCTTACCGGCCGCCACGGCCAGCGGCTGCCGATCGACCTGCTGTCCGTTGATACTGGTGGTGACGGCAAAGCCGCTGGAGGTGGCCTTGGTGGGAGAGAGGTTGCGGATGCGGGCCCGCAGGGTCACCGGCAGGCCGACGATCACCCGCGCCGGAGCCGGGGCGTCACCGATCACGGCCTTGTTGTTCAGCGGCCGGCCGCTGCCGACATTGACCAGCCGCAGTTCGGCGTTCCCGGGCATTTTCACCGCGCTCTCACCGCCCCGGAACTCCTCCCAACCGCTCTGCTGCAAGTCGGTGAAGAGGTAGACAACCGGATCCTGAAACTTGGAGAGTTCGGCATTGTCGCCGGAGAACAGCTGGGAGAAGGCCGCGTAGAGATTGCCGCGTGAGGGCCCTGTGTCGAGGTTGTCGATTTCGTTGAAGATCTCCTCGGTCGACGCCTGGAACCTCCGCAACAACTGCTCGGGACGCTCGCCCACCCGGATCAGCGTCACGTGATCACCGGGCTTGACATGGGCCCGCTTGGGATCGAGCAGTTCACGAGCGGCACCCTTGGCTCGCTCGAGAGCGGTGACGCCATCGGTCGCCGCCCCCATGCTGGCCGATGTGTCGAACATCAACACCACGTCGCGGCTGCCAGCTCCGCCGCCGAAGAGCGATTCCCAGTAGTCGGGCATCCGCATCCGCGAAACGGCAAAGACCATGAACAGCAGGAACAACGTCCGCAGCAAAGCGATCAGCCACTCGAGGAACTTCATCCGCCGCCGCTGCTGGACGTAGCTGTCGAAGAGGAACCGAAAGGTGCTCAGTTCGACCGTCTTCAGCCGGTGCAGCGTCAGCAGGTGCAGCAGCACGGGGATCAAGGCCAGTGGCAGAAACCACAGCAACAGCGGATTCGTAAACAGGGTAGTCAATCCGCCCACTGAATGGTCCTTGTCGGTGTTGGGGTTCGGGGACTCTCGAAACCGCTAGAAAATCCGGTGGCGCTTGTCCAGGTAGGCGGCCAGGAACTTGTCGTACGGCTTCGACGTGTCACACAGTTCGTAGCTGATGCGTCTTTCGAGGCAGTCGCGTTTGATCTGGTCGGTGAACTGGTTGATCCGGGAAAGGTACCGGCGTCGGAGGCTCTTGGGATTGGCCACGACGCGGCCGGCCCCTTCCATGTCCTTGAACCGCGTCAACCGGTCGTAGGGAAATTCCAGCTCGGCCGGATCCATGGTATGAAAGACGATCACTTCGTGGTTGTTGTGCCGGAAGTGCCCCAGTCCACTGGCGATCGATTCCTCGTTGTCGATCAGGTCGCTGATGACGATGATCAACCCCCGTCGCTTGGTCCGCTCGGCTGCCTCGTGCAACACGGCCCCCACGTCGGTTTCACCTCCGGGATCGACGCCGTCGAGTGATTCGAGGATGCGGCGGAACTGGGTCGGGTGCGCCTTGGGCGGAATGAAACGCCGCACGCTGGTGTCGAACTCGACCAGCCCCACCGCGTCGTTCTGACGCAGCAGCAGGTAGGTCAGCGCAGCGGCGAGGTACGAGCCCCAGGAAAGCTTGGTCTGGTCGCCCGAGCCGAAGTTCATCGAGGTCGAACAGTCCAGCAGGATGTAGGCCCGCAGGTTCGTCTCGTCCTCGTACAACTTGACGTAGTACTTGTCCGAGCGAGCGACGATCTTCCAGTCGAGATTGCGGATCTCGTCGCCGGGCGTGTACGCACGGTGATCGAGGTACTCGACCGAGAAGCCGTGATAGGGACTGCGGTGACGTCCTGTCAAAAACCCCTCGACCACCTGCTTGGCCACCAGTTCCATGTTGCCGACGCGGTGCAGCCCGGCGGGATCGAGGTATTTCTGCTTTGCCGCCATCGTGGCCGGCCTCGGGGGAGAGAGTTCAGAGAGTCACAGCCGCTGACCTACAACTCCTCGCTGGTCTGCTCGCAGAGATCGCTGATGATCTTGTCGGTCGTCACGCCATCGCTCTCGGCAGAAAAGCTGGTAACCAACCGGTGCCGCAGCACCGGAAAGGCCACGTAGCGGATGTCCTCGATCGAGGCGTTGAACCGGCCTTCGAGCAACGCGTTGGCCTTGGCTCCCATCAACAGCGCCTGGCAGGCACGGGGACCAGCCCCCCAGGTCAGGTACTGCTTGACGAAATCGGGCGAGTCGTCAGCGTCGGGCCGCGTGCCGCGAACCAGCCGCACGGCGTAGGACGCGATGCTCTTGCCGACGATCACCTTCCGCACCACCTGCTGAAGTTGCATGATCTCGGCACCGTCCAGCAGCGCGTTCAGGTCGGGCTTGTCCTGCGACGTGGTCGTCTCGGCAATCTCCAGTTCCTCTTCGAAGGTCGGGTAATCGATCAGGATCCGGAACATAAACCGGTCGAGCTGGGCCTCCGGTAGCGGGTAGGTGCCCTCCTGTTCGATCGGGTTCTGGGTTCCCAGCACCAGGAACGGACGTGTCAGTTCGAAGGTCTGTCCGGCGATCGTGATCTGGAACTCCTGCATCGCTTCCAGCAGCGCTGCCTGGGTCTTGGGCGGGGTCCGGTTGATTTCGTCGCCGAGAATGATGTTGCCGAAGATCGGACCCTTGACGAACTTCATCCGCCGCCGACCCGTGCCCTCTTCCTCCTCGAGGATCTCGGTACCGGTGATGTCCGAGGGCATCAGGTCGGGAGTGAACTGGATCCGGCTGAAATCCAACGAGAGCATCTCGGAGATCGAGCTGATCATCAGGGTCTTGGCCAGTCCGGGCACCCCCTCCAGCAAGCAGTGCCCCTGGGCAAACAGTGCGATCAGCACCTGCTTGAGCACGTCTTCCTGGCCGATGATCACGCGGCTCAGTTCATTGGTCAGCTTGCCATAAATCTCGGCCGCCTGCTCGGCTGCCTTCAGATCCTGCTCGTCAACTTGCCCCGTGCCGGCGTTCAATTCAGTCGCCATGTGTCCCTCACTGCCTGGGTCCACAGCCTCCATGCCGCCCCCAACGGCCGGCATCCGTGGCCCCAAGCTACAGTGATCCGGCCGCCAGTCAACCGAACGCGTCTGAATCGGTTGATGGGTTGCGGCGTCGATTTGCCTGGAGATGTTGATCGAAGCCGAATGACCGACCGTCGGCAGGTGATCTCGGAAACACCAGCCGCTGTCGTTAGTTCCCATTCCCAGGCTTCTGCCAGGGCACCTCGCCGTACCTCTGCAATTGCCGCCTCAGCGCCGCCGACATCTCGCGAAACACCCTTGGCCTTTTCCGCGACAAGTCGGTCTTCTCCAGCGGATCGCTCTTCAGATCGTACAACTCCAGCGGTGCGAACGGGCTGTTCTGCAGCAGTTTCCACGGACCTCGCCTGAGAGCCTCGATGGTCTTCCCGGCGTAGCGAGCCCCACCCTCGCGGCGACTGAAGAACCACAGTTTCCGGAGTTCATCCTGTGGCTTCCCACGGAGCGTCGGCAGGATACTCCGCCCCTCGATCCCCTTGGGCACCGGTACCCCCGCGACGGCGCAGACGGTCGGAAACAGGTCCATCGACAACGCCATCAGGTCACTCCTGGAGCCCGCTTCGATCCGGCCGGGCCACGACGCACAGGTCGGCACCTTCAACCCACCCTCGTAGACACTCTGCTTCCCGTCCCGCAGCGGCCCGTTGTTGGCCCCGACGCTCAATTGGCCGCCGTTGTCCGACGAGAAGATGACCAGCGTGTTCCCGGCCTGGCCGGTGGCCTTCAACACCTCGAGCACCCTGCCGATCCCGTCGTCCATGTGCTCGATCAACGCCACCAGTTTCGCCCGCCGCTTGTCGATCTTCGGCTCCCGCTTCAACACCCGCTCGACCCAGTCCTCTGGCGGCTGGATCGGGGTATGGGGTGCGTTGTAGGCCAGGTAAAGGAAAAAGGGCCGCTTGTCCCGCCGCGCGGCGTTGGCTTCCAGGTAATCGACGGCCCATTGGGAAAACAGATCGGTGGCATGCCCCTTCGGATCGATCGTCGTTTTGTCCTTCCTCATATAGTTGTTGCCGTGGCGACGGTGCTTGTAGTAGTCGTCCATCATGTCGCCCAGGAACCCGTGAAAGTGCGCAAAGCCCCGGTCGTTGGGCAGGTTCGGCGAGGCCAGGCCCAGGTGCCACTTGCCGACCATCGCCGTGTGGTAGCCCGCCTTGGCCATCGCACTCGGCAACAACACCGCGTCGTGTCGCAGGTACCCCCAGCTGTTTGCGGCGTGAGTCCGGATCACGCCGGGCACACCGACCAGGTCCTGGTACCGCCCGGTCAACAACGCGGCCCGGGTCGGTGAGCAGACCGGGCAGTTGGCATAGAAGTTGGTGAAAGTCATGCCCGAAGCCGCCAGGCGGTCGATGTGCGGCGTCCGCATGTCACCGGCCCCCTGGCATACCAGGTCGCCGTATCCCAGGTCGTCGACCAGGATCAACAGTACGTTGGGCCGTGCGGCCGGATCCTCGCCGCGGCTCTGCCGGACCGCACCCGGGTTCACCCAGACCGCCGCAACGCACACCGCCAGCCCGAACACGCGACCACGTCGCCGACTTGCTCCATCCCGCTCAAGCATCCGCTCGCCCCTGGTCACGGGCCAATCTCAACTGGTCACTCCGACGCTCGATCCTCTCGATGACGATCCGCATCCCTGCCCGCACGGCCCGCACCCGACACTCGGCCAACAAGCCCGCCACCCGCCGGCCGACCACACCGGGCGGTTCCCCCGCCGGCAACAGACCCGGAACCACCAGCAGGTGACGACACCGCAACCGCCGCGCCCGCCCGATGGCAATCTCCAACCGACTCATCACACCACGGCGGACGACCGGCGAGGACGAGGCGAACGTCACCCGGCCCAGGTCCACCACCGCCTCGATCGCCGCCAACTCGACCCGGTGACGCTCCAGCGCAACCGCCAGGTCCCGCTGCCACGTTTCGGGCCGATTCAAAACCGTCTCGTCGCGAACCACCCACCAACCGGCCGCCACCGCCCTGGCGACCAGCACTTCCGGACCCTCCGCGATGTCTTTTCGCAACGACTCCAGGTCCACGCCAGCGGGGACGTCCTCTCGCGACGACACACCGGCATCGACGATCGAACTTCCCAGGACCACCGTCAGGCTTGCGGTCGTCGTCCGTTGCAGAAACCCCCGTCGGCTGCAGTCCGGCAGGCCCGGCACCCTCAACTCATGGCTCGTCTGACTCACGAGAACTCCTCCCACATCCGTTCGAACTGCTTCGAGAAGTCTTCGACAAACCGGGGTTCACCGGTCACCAGGAAGTTCTCCTGGTTCCGGTTGGCCGCCGACCGGGTCCAGTTGTAGCTGCCGTTGAGCAGCAGGCGGTGATCGAAGATCGCGAACTTGTGATGCATGTGATCATCGGTCCGGTCGATCCGCAACTCGATGCCGGCCGACTGCAACCGATCGATATCCGACCCACGGTCGCCTGACTTGTCGTCGTCGCTGATCACCCGCACCTTCACCTTACGTTGGTGGGCGTCGATGACGGCGTCCGAGACGCGGTCGTCGGTGATCGTGAACACGCAGATGTCGACACTGTTGCGTGCCCTGGCCAGCAGGCCGCGGATCTTCGCGGGGCAATCGTCCTTCGGAGCGAAGTAAGAGTCGGCCTGCGGTGGTGGCCCGCCGGTCGAATCGGCCGACTGCAGCATCTTGACCACCTCCTCGAGCCACCCGATCGTCTCGATCGATTCCGGCCCCACCAGGGACTCGCGGGCGATATCGAACGCGACGCTGCGGTACAGCGCCAGGGCGTGAGGATCGGGATCGATGTGATCGAAGATCCGGTCCATCGCCTTTCGTTCGCTTCGAGTCAACCGGCGATCATCGATCGTCTGCTCGAGCATGGCGCGAACTTGTTGGGGATTCACGATTCTGACTCCTCACCGTTTCCATTGACAAATAATTGGCCGACGCTGGCCAGTTTCGTGTCACTCAGGTACCCGTAACGATTGATCCACACTCCGGCAGCCGGACTGTCGGCAACGATCTTCAGCCGGCGATGAAAATCGTCATCGGGACCGTAGCCGTGTACCAGCGGATAGACGACCGCTCGCCGGCCCACCGCGGCGGTCGCCTGGGCGATCTTCCGTCTCTGGACCGAGTCCGAGACCGGGTGAGGCTCGTGGGGTTCGGGATACCGGTAGTCGACCAACGCCTCGCCCCCGGGATCCTCGGTCGTCCCGTCGAACATGTCGAGCAGGCCGATCAGCGCCCGGACCAGTAATCGTTCATCCAAGCCCGGACGGCGGGCCATCAGTTCGTTGCCCCAGAAGGTGACCATCTGGGCCCAGTGCATGGTGTAGAGCTTGGGCGAGACCGCATCGGAGTACTCGGCGACACCGGCGAAATCCAACCCGGTCACCAGCGTCCACGGTGGCATGAAGGCATGCGACATCAACTGGCGGGACGGATCGACGGCGTCGATCGCCTCGCGCCAATCCCTGACCAGATCGACCGACAGCGCCGCCTTCAATCTCAGCCACTCGACCACGCCCGGCCGCGCCAGTGCCTCGCGGCCCAGGCGGAAGCGGCCGCGGTCCCGGTCGGCCAGCTCGGCCAGGTCCGCGTCGGTCAACGACGTCTCGAGCCACTCCTTCAGAGCCGCCACGTCGGACTGGATCAGGCCGAAGTTGAAACCGTGATCGGCCGCCCAGTTCTCGACATGCAGGCCAAAGTCCTGGAAAACCTCGCCCCAGGTGTAGCAAGGATACTCGGGCCAATCGATCCGGAACCCGCTCACCTCGGGATACTCCCGCAACACGTCGGCGGTGTAGCAGCGGTTCCAGTCCCGCACCGCGGGGCTGGCCAGGCTCGCCGTATCGGCCATCCGGCCCTCGGGGATCTCACCGTCCGGCGTCCTGGGCCGGTCCTCGTCTCGCAGTCCCGACGGTCGCGCGGCGGGCAACTGCAGGAACACGTCCAACCCTCGGCGGCGTGACGCGGAAATGAACTCGCCGATCAGCGACCCGTGCGTCTCGGTCAACTCGCCGGGCGTCCGTGGCGAATAGGCGGATTCGACGTAGAGTCCCGGCTCGGGCCGGTAGCTGATTTCGCTCTTGACCCACAGCGATCTCTTGCCGAATAGCGGCCGATCGAACAGTCGCGGACTGCTGCCGGCGTCATCAGGTGGCTGAAAACTCCCCTCGCCTTCGGCCGCCTCGGCAGTGACCGTCGGGTTGAGCGCCACGGCCGTCGCCCCGGCGGCGGTCACGTTGTCCAGGACCGGCTCGATACCTTCGCTGAGGATGAAGTCCCCCAGCACGGTGATTCCGACATATCGACTCACGGCAGCAGGCTCACTTCAGCGGACTCTCGTACCACACCACGTTCTTGCTGCCGCGTCCGGCAATCAGGATATCCAGGTCGCCGTCGCCGTCGATGTCCACCGCGCGAATGTCGTAGGACTCCTGGTTGCTGCCGATCAGGTGATTCTTGAAGTGGCCCTTCCCGTCGTTCTCGAACCACCAGGCCTCCTTGCTTCCGAAGCCGCAGGTGGCCGCATCGATGTCACCGTCGCCGTCCATATCGGTCACGACCAGGCAGTGAGGTTCCTTGAGCGTCTTGTGGATCTCACGGATCCGGAACGTAGGAGCCTCGAACCACAACACGCCCACACCGTGACCGCGGGTGGCGATGAAATCGGTCTTGCCGTCGCCGTTGACGTCGGCGGGCTGGATGTTGGTGGCCCCGGGCTGGTTGTCGGCCAGCAGGTGCTTGGTCCACGTCCTGGTCGGGTCCTTGGGTGCTTCCCACCAGGCGAACCAGTTGCCCATCTTCGTCTTGTCGGACGGTCCGCCCTTGGCCGCACTGGACGCATCGGGCCGACCGTCGCCGTTGACGTCGCCGTAGCCCAGGTAATGCGACAGCCCGGGAGCATCGCCGGCGGCGAAGATGTGACGATGCCAGCGGTCGGCCTTGCGAGGACGTCGGGGCACTTTCAGCCACGCCAGCGAGTTGGGGTAGCGGCCGACCGGCTGGGCGCTGTTGGCCAACAGGTCGGGATGACCGTCACCGTCGATGTCCCCCTTGAGCAGGCCGTGGATGCCGTTGACCTGGTCGTCGACCAGGTGAAATTTCCACTCCTGCTCCAGCGGCTTCTTGGGCTGCTCGAGCCAGTAGATCAATCCCGGCGTGTAGCGGGCTCCGATCCAGTCGAGATCTCCGTCACGATCGACATCCATGAACTCCGAGTGGATGCACCCGTGAGCCGGGTTCGTTTCGATGACCGTTTCGGTCCAGTCCGGTCCGACAAACAGCCGGGTCTTGCCGTCGCTGTTGGCGATGATGTCGACCTTCTTGTCGCCGGTGAAATCGGCAGCCACGGCGTTGACCGTATGCACACCGTTGTGCACGACGTGTTTCTTCCATTCGGCGGCATCGGTCGACGCGACCAGCACTCCCAACAGCAACAGCGACAACGATCGGGCAGGGCGGTACATGAGTCCGGGGCTCCACGTAGGTCACACGAGTCAATCGACGGCGTATCAGGCTATCAGCCCCAACCCACGAATTCACCCGAGCGCTGTTCTCCAGTCCGCCGGCACCTTTTTTTTGCTGTCCAGTTGTTCCGGCAGCAATTCTGCGGATATTCCGTAGGGGACGTGGCACGTCGTTATTCCCGTCTGCTGCGTCTTGCGGAATCAATCCCTGGCAGCCAGAGTCCTCGTCCATGAAAGTTCTCCTCAGCGGTGCCTCGGGGCTGGTCGGATCAGCCCTCTCCAAGTCCCTCTCATCCGACGGCCACCAGGTGCTGCGGCTGGTCCGCGGCAGTTCCCGGGCGTCGGAAGCCGATGCGATCACCTGGTCGGCGGTCGAGGGAACCGTCGACACCGAGGCCCTGGCAACTCATGGTCGACTCGACGCGGTGGTGCACCTGGCCGGCGAGGGCATCGCCAACCACCGCTGGACCGCGGCCCAGAAAGCCCGACTCCGCGACAGCCGGGTCATCGGCACCCGGGGCGTCGCCGAGGCCGTGGCCGGACTGCCCGAACCTCCGGGCGTGCTGGTCAGTGCGTCGGCCATCGGCTGGTACGGAGATCGCGGCGCCGAGTGGGTCGACGAAACCGACGAGCCGGGTGAGATGTTCCTGAGTGATCTGTGCCGTGACTGGGAAGCGGCGACGACACCGGCCCGCGAGGCGGGTATCCGGGTGGTCAACCACCGCATCGGCGTGGTGCTTTCGGCCAACGGCGGCGCGCTGACCAAGATGCTCCTGCCCTTCAAGCTGGGACTGGGGGGCCGCGTTGGCTCCGGAGACCAGTACTGGAGCTGGATCACGCTGGACGACCTGGTCGCCTCGATCCGCCACGTGATCGAGACCGAGACGATTTCCGGGCCGGTCAATGCGGTCGCCCCGGCGCCGGCGACCAACCTCGAATTCACCAAGTCGCTCGGAAAAGTCCTGCGACGTCCGACCCTCTTCCCGATGCCCGCATTCGTCGCCCGGTTGTTGCTGGGCCAGATGGCCGACGAACTGCTGCTGGGCGGTGCACGGATTCGGGCGGGTGTGCTCGAGCAAACCGGGTTCAAGTGGTCTCATCCCGAATTGGAAGAGGCACTCGTCGACGTGCTGTCGTAGCCGAGGTCGGGCGGGCGGCCCGGCCGAATCACTTGACGATCCGTTTGAAGTACTTCAGGTCGACGGCCGACTGGTCGAGCAACTCGACGCTGGTCAGGCTGCGGAAGCTCGACCCGCCCTTGTACTCGCTGTGCAGCGACACCGTCCCGTCGTACTTCAGTTCCTTCAGCCGAGCCACGAATTTCGGCAAGGGCGCCTGGCCGTCGGCCAGCGGAACGTACACCGTGCGGAACCTCGCCTGGCCGTGCTCGTCGCGGCCGTCGGGTTTCCACTGGAAGTTCTTGATGCCCACCAGCGAGACCCACGGGGCAACAAGGTCCAGGCCCATCTCCCAGCCGGACAGCCCGCCCTCGACGGTCATGTGCATCGGATCGGCGTAGGCTCCCACGGTCCTGGGATCGAAGTCCTTGAGGATCAGGTACAGGATCGAACCGCCGTTGGCCAGGATCTGTCCCGAGTGAACATGGACGCAGGGCTGGATGCCGTACTTCGAAGTCAGCTTGATGAGCCCCTCGAGTTTCCGTCGGGCGGTGTCAATCTGCTTGAGCAGCGAACCGAACGGCTGGTATCTCCAGTACCCCAGCTTGATCTGCCGGACGCCGTAGTGGGCACACGAGGCGATCACGTCCTTGGCGAACGGGCTGTCGGTTCCGTTGATCCCCGTCGAGGCCATCAGGATCTCGACCTTCTCCCGCATCGCCACCTGGTGCGCATGCGCCAGGCCCATCTCGGCGTTCTTGGGCAACACGTGGCCACCGGGTCTCAGTGTCAGGTCGAGACCGTCAAAGCCCCGCTGCTTGACCTCCCGGCACACCTGTTCGATCTTCATGTCGGCCAGGTTGTCAGTGAACAGCACGTACTTCATCTGTGATTTCTCCGCACTCGGTGAGTTGAAGCGGCCCTCGAGCCACCGATTCCGCGACGCCTGGGATTCTCGAGTTCACGGCCGAGGTTGGTCGTAAACGAATCGCCACACGACCACGTCACACTCGTACATGAAAAACTCGAGTTTTTTGGTCGTGTTGAGTTCAGCCGGGACGAACTGGACCGGGATCCGTTCGTGCTGAAACGAGTCGATCGTCAACTGGCCCGTCTTGTCCGGCGTGATCACCGACAGTCCACTGGGATACTGCCGCACCAGTTGAAACGGCGTCGGCAGTTCAACGGTCACTTTCATCCGTCGTTCGTGGCCGGCATTGACGACCCCGACGTACAGGCTGCCGTTGTGCCACCTCTGCCAGTGGTAGACGTCGTCCCGTGTGCGACCGGCCTCCTTGACTGTCCGCTCGTAGCGAACCGTTGCCGCCTGTGTTTTGGTCGGCACAGGAGACAACAGCACCGGCTCGAGCACCTTCAGTTCATCGCCCAGGTCACACACCGCTCCCCAGATGCTGGGCAGTTTGCGGATGTCGTAGTGAGACAACTCGACCCGCTTCGGCGACCAGTAGAAAACGCTCGACCGTGCCCCCGCGGCGATGTTGGCGTGAACCTGGGCCCGAATCTCCTTGGCGTTGGGCCGGTGCGTCTTGTCGGTGATCACGTTGCGGCGGTCGGCGATCCTCCAGTCGAAGGCCTGCGAGACGCTCCAGACCGACTTCGTCGGCCACCGCTGCGAATACCCCTTCGTTTCGCTCATCGTCCACGCCCAGGGACCGTCGGGAACGGGATAGGTGTTGGGCCAGAGAATGTCGGCGTTGTCGGCGTTGTTGACAGAGAAGAACTCGGCACGGGTGCCACAGATCACGACCGGGTGGTTGGGATCGACCTTCTTGATCATCCGGTAGACCTTGTTGAGATTGGCCGCAACCTTCTTGGGTTCGCGGCGGCGACCGGGTTCATCCGAGAGATACCAGAGCCACAGGGCCGGTTCGTTCTTGACCGCTTCGACCAGCTTGCGGGCCGTCGGCACATCCCCCAGGTCCTCCACCACATCCCGAGGCAGTCCCAGCGCCACACCGATCCCGTGCTCGGCCGCCCCCCTCAGGTAGGTCCGGGCCCGCCGGATCCACTTGTCCGCATCCCCGTTGATCTGGACCTCGAAGAGGTACTCGTGGGTCAGGTCGAACCGGGCCTGCTTCAGGCCGGCGAACTCCGTGATCGAATCCGAAGGATCCCGGAAAGCACCATAGAGATACCGCCGGCGGCCATTGACCCGGACAAAACCGTCCTTGTCGATGATGACCCTGGTGGGTTGACGACTGCTGGCCGCCTTTTCGATCGCAGCCGTCGGTGGCATGACAATTGCCAAGGAGGCCAACACGCCCCAACTGACCAGTGGTCTGAACATCGACGAACTCCTCACGGACAGGAAACAAGAAGCGAGCCCGATTATAGCCGTGAGCAGCCGGGGGACGTATCGGTCGCACGACGAACGAACGAATGAATGTTCGGCCGTGTCCGGTCAACGATCCCGGTCGACCTGATAAGGAGCCGCTCCACCACCGCGGGCGCGACGAACAACAGCAAAACCACGCCGTATTCCGGGACCAACACCCGTCACGGCTGGCGACAGGTTCTAGACCACGGGAAGCTCGACCACCGCAGCGTGCTGCACTTCGCGAGTGACGATACGGCCGATCAGCGTGGTCGCGGTGCAGTCGTCGACCGAGATCGTCGCCAGCGACCCGGCCAGCCGCGGGTTGCCGTCAAAGACCACGATCCGGTCGCAATCGGTCCGGCCGACCAGTTGGATCGGACCGCTCACCGGCTCAGACATCACGTCATTTCCGGCACCCCGCGGAGTCTCCAGCGACACCACCTCGACGGCGGCGTCTTCCGAGAGTTCGACACCGGGCACCGGGTGGGGCGCCACGGCCAGCTGCCGCTTCAATTGCTTGAGAGCCATCTTGCTGGGGCCTTCGACCAGCACGTCGGCCGTGCGGCCGATGAACTCGGCGTTGTCCTCTTCGCAGATCGCCGTCTGCACATCCAGCAGCCGAGCGTTGCGTTCCCGTTTGACGGCTTCGGGCACGTCGTCGACCAGCCGCTCGTCGGCCTTCGTCCCCGATCGCGGGCTGTACTTGAAGATGAAACTGTTCTTGAACCGGCACTCCTCGACCAGTCGCCGGCTCGCCTCGAAGTCCTCATCGGTCTCGCCGCAGAACCCGACGATGAAGTCGCTGGAAACCGCGCACCCCGGGACGATCTCGTTGATCCGCCTCATCATCTCGCGGTACTCGTCCACCGTGTACCCCCGCTTCATCCTCTCGAGCACCGTGTCCGACCCCGACTGGGCCGGCACGTGCAGGTAGCGGCCGACCTTGGGCAGGTCGCGGACCGCCTCGAGCAACCGGGCGTCCATGTCGCGGGGAAAATTGGTGACAAACTTGATCCGCTCGATCCCCTCGGTGTCGTGGATCAATTCCAGCACGTCGGCCAACCGAAAGGAGCGGCCGTCTTCGACGTGCGAGTAGCTGTTGACGGTCTGCCCGAGCAACGTCACCTCGCGGACCCCCTGTCCGGCCAGGGCCCCCACCTCCGTGAGAATCTGCGATGGCGGACGACTCTGCTCGGGGCCACGGGTGGTCGGCACCACGCAGTAGGTGCAGAACTTGTCACAGCCGATCATGATCCGGACGTAGGCCTGAAAAGGGCTGGACCGCATGGTCGGATCGCGCAACGGATCGTAGCTCTCGAAGCTCGACACCACCTCGTCACGGCTGCCGCCGGTCCGTGCCAGGCTGACGGCCAGGGCCTTGTTGCGGTCCCGCCGCGCTTCGGACACCAGCCGGGGGATCTCGGCCAACTGGCCGGTCCCGACCACCATGTCGACGTGAGGTGCTCTCTGGAAGATCAGTTCCTGGTCCTTCTGGGCCATGCAGCCGAAGACGCCGATCACCTTGTCGGGCCGCTTCCGCTTGCTGTACTTCAGCCGGCCCAGTTGGCTGTAGATCTTGTGCTCGGCGTGCTCGCGGACACTGCAGGTGTTGAACAACACCGTGTCCGCGTCGTTCATGCTCTCGGTCAGCTCGTAACCGCCCTCGCGCAACGCCGCCACGACCAGTTCGCTGTCGAGCACGTTCATCTGGCAGCCAACCGTCTCGATGTACAGCAGTTGGTTGTGGCTGTTGGACATCGGGGGGGGCTCCGGGGGCAACGGCCCTACTCGCGGACGCGTTCGATGTAGGTGCCCGCTTCGGCGTCGATCTTCAGCTTGTCACCTTCCTTGATGAAGGCCGGCACCTGCACCTCGGCCCCGGTCTCGACGGTGGCCGGCTTGGTGACATTGGTGGCCGTGTTGCCCTTGGCGGCCGGATCGGTGTGAGTCACCTCCAGCACCACGTGCTGGGGGGGTGTCATCGAGATCAACTGGCCGTTCCAGTAGAGCATCCCGACCGGGGCCCCCTCGAGCAGAAACGCGATCTGGTCGCCGCAGACAGCGGCCTCGAGCGTGTACTGCTCGTAGCTCTCGTTGTCCATGAAGACATAGCCGCTGGAATCACGGTACAGGTACTGCCCGTCACCTCGGTGGACATCGGCCCCATCGAGGCTGTCGCCGCTCTTGTAGGTCCGATCCAGGATCGTACCCTTCAGCAGGTTGCGAAGCTTGGTCTTGTAGAGAGCCTGGCCCTTGCCCGGCTTGACAAAATTGCACTCGATCATTTCGTAGGGTTCATCGTCGAGGGTGACCTTGATGCCCTTGCGGAAGTCGCCGGTACTGACTTGAGGCATTGGTTGTATCCGTTTCCACTGGCTATGCTGAGCCGTCCGGTGGTGGTCGATCGGACAATCGCGACCACTTTCCATCGTCTGGGCCTGATCTCCGGCCAACGGAAGCCAGACTAGCACATCCGGTTTAACGACGGAACCGAGGTCCGCGTGGCCCGAGCAATCGTCCGAAACGGCATGCCGTCCGACACCGCCAGGGCCACGGACTGGCACGCCGAGCTGTCCCGGGCAATCCGTGATCCCGAAACACTTGTCGAGAGACTCGGACTCGACCGGTCGGTCCTGGACGCGGCTCGCGGATCGGCCGAACTGTTCGGGGTGATGGTTCCCGAGAGTTTCCTGGCCCGGATGCGGCACGGTGACCCGCAGGACCCGCTGCTGAAGCAGGTGCTGCCGATCGCCGATGAGCAACAGCCGGCCACGGGCACGACCGACGCCGTCGGCGACCTCGACGCACGACGTGTCCCGGGGCTGATCCACAAGTACGACGGGCGGGCGCTGCTGATCGCCACCGGCAGCTGTGCCGTCCACTGTCGCTACTGCTTTCGACGCCACTACCCATACGGCGAAGAGCCCCGGAGGCTGGACGAGTGGGACCCGGCGATCGACGAACTGGCCGCCGACGATTCGATCGACGAGGTGATTCTCAGTGGTGGTGATCCGCTGATGCTGACCGACACGCGATTGGACCGGCTTTTCGAGCGGCTCGAGGCCATCCCGCACCTGGCACGTCTGAGAATCCACACGCGGCTGCCGGTGGTTCTGCCCAGCCGGGTCACCGAAACGCTGTGCCACCGGTTGCGGGCGGGCCGACTGACACCGGTCGTGGTCGTGCACGCCAACCACCCGGCCGAGGTGGTCGACGACTGTTCGGATGCCCTGAGACGGCTGGTCGAGTCGGGACTGACCGTGCTCAACCAGTCCGTCCTGCTGGCCGGAGTCAATGACGATGCCGACACGCTGGCCGAGTTGTGCACCAGGTTGGCCAACCTGGGCGTGGTGCCCTATTACCTGCACCAGTTGGATCGCGTGGCCGGGGTGATGCACTTCGAGGTGCCCGAATCTCACGGACGGCGATTGATCGCCGAACTGGAACGTCGGTTGCCCGGCTATGCGGTGCCTCGCTATGTCCGCGAAGTGCCCGGAGCAGCCGGGAAAGTCCGACTGTAGTCGGCCCTAGGCCGCCGTCCGGGCCAATCGAGCAAACTCCTCGCCCCGCTCGCGAAAGCTCGAGAACCAGTCGTAGCTGGCACAGCCGGGGGAGAGCACGATGTTGTCGCCCGGCCGGGACTGGGCAATCGCCCAATCGAAGGCCTCGTCAAACGACTCGCAGACACGCCACGGTCCGTCCCAGCCGAGTTCGTCGAGCAGCCGCTCGAGTTCGCCGGCCGTCTGACCCATCAGCGCCACCGCCCGGGTCCCCCCGGCGATCGTCCTGGCCAGGCCCTCCAGCGGCAGCCGCTTGTCGTAGCCCCCGGCCAGCAACACCACCGGGGAGGCGAACGACGCCAGAGCCACCTCGACCGATTCTGGCGTCGTGGCCAACGAATCGTCGTAGAAGCTTCGCCCGCCCGTTTCGACGACCAGTTGCAACCGGTGCGGAAGCCCGTCGAACCCCTGCAACCCGTGGCGGACATCGTCGATCCCGGCTCCCGCCAGCAACGCCGCGGCGGTCGCGGCCGCCGCGTTGAGCCGATCGTGGTGACCCGCCGTGGCGATCCAGTGCCCCAACGGAATCTCGACCGCCAGGTCACGCATCCGCACCGAGGCCACCTGGTGGTCCTCCTCAAACAGAAACACGCCCTGGCCGGTCCCCTGGTCGATCCCGAATCCAAACCGCTGCCCGTGAACCGGCCATCCCGACACGTCGGGGTCGAGGTCATTCAGAACGCACATCGACCCGGACGTTTGCCATCTCAGGATCGCCTGCTTGGCGTGGCGGTAGGCATCCAGCGTCCCGTGGCGATCGAGATGATTGGGAGAAAGGTTGGTGACGACGGCGATATCGGGGGCGGCCTGCTGTCGGTCGAGGTGTTCGAGTTGGAAGCTGCTGAGTTCGAGAACGACCCGGTCGTCGGGCCGGATCGAATCCAGCTCGTTCAGCAGGCTGCCACCGATGTTGCCGCCCAGCCACACCGTCTGCCCCGACGCTTCCAGGATCGCATGGATCATCGCCGTGGTGGTCGACTTGCCGTTGCTGCCGGTCACCCCGATCGTCGCAGCCGGGCACAGTTCCCAGAACAGCCCGATCTCGGTGGTCAGCCGTGCCCCGGCCGATCCGGCCAACTCCAGCCATGGGCTCTCCAGCGGCACCGCCGGATTGACCACCACCAGTTGGGCAGCCGTGAAGTCCTCGGCACGATGCTCACCCAGCCGCCAGGTGATCCGGCTGCCGGGCAGGCCGTCGAGCCGCGCCACCTCTGCGGCCATCAAATCGGCACCACGGCGATCGGTGACGGTGACACGGGCCCCCTGCCGACAGAGAAACTCGACCGCGCCGGCACCTCCCCCAAAGGTCCCCAGTCCCATTACCGTGACCGGGAGTCCGCGAAGTTCGGTGATCAGGTTGCTGGTGGTCACGACGCCTGAAATACCGGTTTCGGCGGCGGTGCGGAAGAGGAAACCGTGCCGGTGGGCGGATTGCAACGCGACCGGACCGAGGTTACCTTGCTCGCATCAGGCCCCGTTCCCCCCGCCGCCAGGCCCCGCCGCAAGGACCTCACCTCCATGACACTCGCCGACTACCTCGTCCTGGGCGGCTACTTCCTGATGATGATCGGCATCGGCGCCTACTGCGCCACGCGGATCAAAAAGCAGGAGGACTTTTTCCTGGGAGGCCGCTCGTTCGGCAAGCTGCTGCAGACGTTCGCCGCCTTCGGCGCGGGAACCGGTTCCAGCGATCCGATCAATACCGGGCGGACCACGTTCACCGGCGGGATGAGCGGAATGTGGAGCGTGATGTTCTGGCTGTTCGTCACCCCGTTCTACTGGATCACCGGTGTCTGGTACCGGCGGATGCGTCACCTGACGCTGGGCGACTGGTTCGTCGAGCGATACGAGTCGCGCTGGCTGGGTGCCGCCTACAGCATCTTCGGTGTCCTGTTCTTCATGATCTACGGCTCGATGTTCTTCTCGGCCATCAGCAAGACGGCCGAGCCGATGATCGGCGAGACGATCACCGTGTTCGGGACCACCGTGGCATTGAAGTTCGTGCTGATCCCGGTGATCGCCGTGGTGGTGGTGGTGTACGGGATCGCCGGTGGCCTGGCGGCCGCCTACTACACCGACCTGATCCAGGGCCTGTGCATCATCGGACTCTCGGTCATGCTGATCCCGATTGGGCTCGGCAAACTGACCGACGACACGATGATGAACCAGTCGGATAGCCTGGAACTGGCCATCCTGGCCAACAATCGTGACCACCCGCTGCTGGTCAACCGGGCGGTCGATCCGACTTTAGAGGGCAACCAGATTCGCAGTGCCGAAGGCGTTCTCGAAGGTCAGTGGCACCCGATCGATCCGAATGGCCAGGTCGATGACAGTTTCGATGTCCTGATCCGGAAACGGGCCGGCGCCGACGGAAACGAGGTGGACCACGCGCTGGTGAAGTACGAGCCGGCAATCCGCCGCGTGACCCGTAAAGATTTCTCTCGCGTCTACCTGACCAAGGAGGACGACGGGCGGCTGGCGGTTGGTTTCACGTTGAACTATGGCGGATCCATGCGGATTGGCGATCTGACGGGCAACAACGAGCCGGACAAGGCCGAGGAATTCTACCGTCGGTTGGCGATCATTCTCGATGGCAAGGTCTTTTCGGCACCGACGCTGGAGGGCCGGATCAGCCATACCGGGATCATCCGGGGTGACTTCACCAAGCAGGAAATCGACGAGTTGATCGGGAATCTCAATCCCGACGACAAGAGTGGTTTCGAGGTAATGCACGACCAGTTGCCCAAGTCGTTCTTCAATGTCGTTGGCGGCACCGCCGCCCAGTTCTCGTTCTACTACCTGCTGGCGATCGTACTGGCCAACCTGACCGGCATCGTCGTGCAGCCGCACTTCATCGCCACGGGAGGTGGATCGGCCAAGACCGAGTTCAACGCGCGGGTCGGCCTGGTGGTCGGCAATTTCCTGAAACGGTTCTGCACTCTCGGCTGGGTGCTGACCGCATTGATCGCCGCGACACTGTACGCCGACGTGCCACAACTGGTCGCCAACCCCGACCAGGTATGGGGATACGCCTCGATGCAGCTGCTTGGTCCGGGCTTCCGCGGCCTGATGCTGGCCTGCCTGCTGGCGGCATTGATGAGCAGTGTCGATGCCCAGATGGTCGTCGGTGCCGGGTTAATCGTCCGCAACCTCTATGTCCCGTTCCTCAAGCCGAATGCGGGCGAACGAGAATGCCTGTGGGCAGGGCGGCTGACCGGAGTGATCGTCGTCGCCGGCGGGGTCTTTTTCTCGCTGGCCCGTTACGACATGCTCAAACAACTCGAGTTGACCTTCTGGTTCCCCCTGGTCTTCGCCGCCCCCTTCTGGATTGGCATGTACTGGCGACGGGGCACGAAACACGGAGCCTGGGTCACCGTGACCTATTGCCTGCTGTTCTTCTTCGTGATTCCGTTCTTCGGACCAAAGGTCTTCAGCGGTTGGCGGGAAAACCAGGCCCTGATGAGCCGCACGCCACACACCCGCACAACCTCGATGGAAGTCGTCTCCAAGTCGATGCTCCGCCGGCGTTTCACCGGATCGCTGAATGCATGGACCGAGGCGGGCCAAGGGCTCTCCGGCGAGAAGCTGGCTGATCACCGGGCCAACAAGCCGCAGCGTCTCTCGCCGGGCAGGATCCTCGTTCCCGGACCGGACGGAATGCAGGAGATCGCGGCGGGAGCCACGCGACTGCCCAGGACAACCGAGAACAAGAGTGTCAGCATCTACTGGGACGAGCTTGTGCCGGTCGATTCCGAAGCCCGAGAAACGGTGGTGGCAACCGAGCAGATTGACGAGCACACCACACGTGAAACACTCGATTACCCGGCCGGCACGGGGTTGCGGGGTGATGGCAACCTGAAACTCAACCTGATCTTCTACCAGCCCTTCAACCTGGACCTGGCCGGCAAGTCGCCCTCAACCCTCAACGCCCTGGAACTCGTTCCCAAGATCGTAATGCCATTCCTGGTGATGATCATCGCCAGCCTGCTCACCCGCAGGAACTCGACCGAGTGCCTGGACCACTACTACGCCAAGATGAAAACTCCCGTGGATCCGGATCCCGAGCAGGACCGCTTGAAACTGGAGTCGGCCTACGCGGATCCGAGCACGTGCGAGCGAGTGAAACTCTTCCCGAACAGTTCACTGGAGTTCCAGAAACCCAACAGCGAGGACATCATCGGTTTCGTGCTCTCGGTGCTGGTCTGCTTCGCGATTATCGGCGTGGCGGTCTGGGCTGCGGGAATCGGCGGATAAGGACCAAGAAGACACATGTCCCACAACGTCACCAACATCGAGACCTCTTGGGTCGAGCTGCCGCTCCGCGAGGTGCCCGCCCGGCACATGGTCCGCGAGATCCCTCACTGGAACCTCTTCGAAATCGTCAAGGTCACCCTCGATTCGGGCGTGGTCGGTTTCGGCGAGACGATGGTCTATTACACCTGGGGCGACGAGACCACCAGTGACGCCTCCAAGGCCCAGGTCATCGGCAAGCACCCGGCCGAGAACATGTGGGACGACCAGTTGGGGGCCGGCCTGCAGATCGCGTTGTTCGACGCCGCCGCCAAGGCCGCCGACTGCCCGCTGTGGCAACTGCTGGGACAACAGGTCCGGGACCGCTGCCACATCAGCTGGTGGGACATCGATCTCTCGGTCGAGGACTGGATCAGCGAGGCCCGGCTGGCTGCCGAGAATGGCTACACCGCGTTCAAGACCAAGGGCCGACCGTGGTGGGACCTGATCAAGAACACCCGGGAACTGTGCGCCAGCCTGCCGGAGCACTTCGAGGTCGACATGGACTTCAACGGCTTCGGCATCGACACGGCTCACTGCACAAGACTGCTCAAGGAACTCGAGGCATTCCACAACGTGGTGATGTTCGAGAGCCCCATCCCGCACAACGACGTGGCCGGCTACACCTTCCTCCGCCAGCACACTCACGTCCCCATCTCGATGCACACGCAGAACCACCCCGAGGAGCCGTCGCTGGAGACGGCGATCCGCGAGGAGATGGTCGACGGGTTCGTGGTGACCGGCGGCGCGACGAAGATCCAGCAGGACGCACTGGTCTGTCGAGAATTCAACAAGTCGTTCTTCCTGCAGGTGGTCGGGACGAAGATCGCCGGCGCCTTCGCGCTGCAACTGGGCGCCGTGCTCGAACACGCCCGCTGGCCCTCGGTCAACTGCTTCCAGTTGTTCGAACGGGACTGCGTGTCGACGCCGCTTGAAGTCTCAAACGGCCTCTGCACCGTGCCCGACGGACCGGGGCTGGGAATCGAACTCGACGAGGAGGCGATCGAGCTGTTCGGGTGCGAACCGAAAGAGAAACCTTACCCGCACCCGGACCTGGTGATCGCGCTGCGGTGGCCGTCGGGAACGACGACCTACTACGCTCACTGCCAGCAGTACTGGGAGGACTGGCAGCGCGGCCGGCTGCCGTTCTTCCCCCGCGGAGTAAACCTCGAGCACATCCCCAACGACGGCTCGGCCGACTGGACCGATCTCAGGGCCCGCGTGCTCGAAGGAGCGGTGCACTCCAGCGAGGCACCATTCTGACGGCCGACGCTAGTCGTCGTCCTGGTAATCGACCTCGATCCAGCCGTTGCGGCGGAGCCGGATGTCGACCTTGTAGTCGCCGAAGTTGTAGCGGATCCTGCGGCCGGTGCCGATGTGCTGTCCCACTCGCAGACATTCGACGGCACACGCCGGAGCGCAGATCTTGATGCTGACCATCCGCGGCCTCGTCGGCTGAGCGAAGCCCTGGGGATACGCACAGCCGACCGGATACGCACAGCCACGGGGGTAGGCACAGCCAAAGAGCGGTGCCGGGGTCAGTGCATCGATCCAGGAGGGAATCCCACGAGGATCGGGCACCTGGATCACCAGCGGAATCGCGTCCTTGGGAACCTCGTCGGTGTCCTTGTACTTCACGCAACGGTACAGCCTGACCGTAGCGACCGCCGAGGCGGTGCCGGCCCGCGGAGCCCAGCCCGGAGCCGCCGGAGCGGGAATCGGCTGCGGAACCGGAGTCGGTTTCCGCTTGAGAGAAGGCTGCGGATTGGGCTGCGGGGCGGGCTGGACAACGAGAGCCGGCGGCGCCGGCGGGGGGGCGAAGACGCGGACGATCCGCGGGGCCCGGAATGCGGGCGGGACACCGGCGGATTCGGCCGCGGCCCCGCTGCTTAACATGGTCACCGCGACCAGGCAAAGGACTCGTCCCAGGTGACGACGATTCGATTCGAAGCTGACAAGATCACTCATGGTTGTCTCTCCCGTTGCCGGTTACCCGGGTCACTGTCTGGTCGTCACTTCGAGCCCAGCGGAACGACCGATCCGTATTGTCCAGCCGCCATTGTACAACCGGTTGGAGAAACGGTGGAAGACGTGTCCGTCAGTGAAACGGCGTCGAAACCGAGTGTGGGTGCCGGTTGTAGCGGTTCTGCCGCCCCCGGCCCCTCGGGCCCTCGGGCCCTGTTGCCTCTCTCGCCATTGCCCCGCATAATCGGAACTGCACCTGCCGCTCGTGCGGGTTGCCACTGACCCGCCCCGGTTCCTCGATCCCGAAACACCCATGCCTCGACACGGCACCCTGTTGCTGAGCCTGGGGCTGGCCATCGGCTGGTGCCTGCCGGGCTGCGGCGCAGGCAACCCGGTTTCGGGCGGTGACGGGCCGACCGACGGCGGGCAGCCGACCGCAAATGGTGGCAACGGCGGGTCCAAGGTCCCGATCGGTGCCCAGCCGGTCGTCCGCGTGATCAACGGCAAGAAGTGGATCGGCGACGTTCCCCGGGACATCTACTTCGAGGACCCGCTGTCGGTGGCCGCCGACCGGCGTCCGGTGGGAGCCGAGACTGTCGCCGGTGCTCCGATGTCCGATCCGGCCACCACCCCCGCCACCACCTCGGGCGGAACCGACAAGACCGCCGACGGCGAGAAGCCAGCAGCCACCGCCTCGGCCGACAACTGGAAATCGGTGATCGGCATCGAGCCTCTCAAGACCGAGGTCAAGGCGATCCGCAACACCCTGACCGGTCACCTCCAGAACGTCGGCAAGTTCAATTCGGGCCTGAAAGAGATCCCCCAAAACGGCGCCACCCTGGCAGTACTGGCCGCCGTGGCGGGAGCGCACTCCGAAGAGGTCAGTTGGAAGAAGAACGCAAAGTTCGTCCGGGACCTCGCCGGCCAGATGCTCACGGAAAAACTCGCGAGAGGCCGCAAGTCGTTCGAACAGGTCAAGGCGCCGTTTGAGTCGATCGTCGAGATCCTCGATGGGGGAAGCCCGGCCGATTTGCCCGAGTCGAAGGACCGGGCTGCGTTTTCGGACTTCGCCGAATTCGGCTACCTGATGCAGCGGATGGACCGTGGCTTCAAGTGGATCCAGGGAAACGCCCGGGACGAGGAGTCGTACAAGGAGAACGCCGCGAAGGTCCGACACGAGACGGTCGTGATGGGCGTGCTGGCCCGGGTCATCAAGGAAGAAGGATACGGCTGGGCCGACGACGAGGACTTCCTGAAACACGCCGACTCGATGCTCAACGCCTGCCTGGCCGCCGAGAAGGCAGTCGCCACCGAGGCGTTCGCCGACTACGACAAGGCCATCACCAAGATCGACCAGCTCTGCACGCAATGCCACATGGGACGGAGATAGACAGTGCCTGACCGAAGGACCTGCCGGTGGACGACCGGATTGACCGCCGTTGTGCTGTTGACCACGTCGGCCGTCACCGCCAACGGTGACGTGATCACGCTGAAATCGGGTCAGAAGATCGAGGCCCCGGTGCTCAAGGAAACCGACGCGGCGGTGTACCTGGATGTCGGGGTCGACGTGTTGAGAGTGCCGATCGAGAAGATCGCCTCGCGGGCGAAGAATGCCGCCGAGGCGGACGCGGCCAAGGCCCGGGTCAGCAAGAACCGCATCTACGCCACCGGGCGGATGCCGGCCAAGCCGATCAAGGAACTGGCCCGCGCCTTCGGTGCCGCGGTCGTGCTGGTGCAGACCCCCAGCGGACTGGGTTCGGGGTTCATCGTCAACGAGCGCGGACTGTGCGTGACCAATTACCACGTGGTCGAAAAGGAGACTCGGATCGCAGTGGTGATCTTCGACCGCGACAAGAACGGCAAGTTCAGTCGCACCCGGATCGACAAGGTCAAGATCCTGGCCCTCAACCCGTTCTTTGATCTCGCATTGCTCGAAATCCCCCGGACCAAGAACCAGGTCTTCAAGACCGTGGTGATCACCGGATCGCACGATCACCGCGAGGGAGACGAAGTGTTTGCGATCGGCAATCCGCTGGGACTCGAGCGGAGCGTGTCGCGGGGGATTGTCAGCACCCGCAACCGCAACTTCGGCGGGCTGGCCTACATCCAGATGACCGCCCAGATCAACCCGGGCAACAGCGGGGGGCCGCTGTTCAACAGCCGCGGCGAGGTGATCGGGGTGACCAACATGGGGATCCCCGCCGGTGAGGGACTGGGGTTCGCCATTCCCTCGGTCTACGTCAAGCACTTCCTGGACAACAACGAAGCATGGGCCTTCGACAAGGACAACCCCAACACCGGTTTCCGCTACCAGGACGCTCCCCGCCGGAAGAACCCGAATCCACCGCCGACGGGGGCGACCGCCAAGTGAACGATTCCGGACTCCCACGAGAAATCCTTCAAACGTGACACTTGCCGATTCGGACGGGTTTCACGGAGAATACGAGAGGCAGGGAAACACGCTCCGCCTCATGACCAGCAAACTCCCCCATTTCCCTGTCAGGATCCGCAAGGCTCAAGCGTTCGCTTTTCCGACCGCTCCCAGCGCAGCGACCGGCTGCCACCCCGGCTGACAACCGCCCAACCTACGGGAAGATTCAACATGATCCGCTCGCTCCCCCGCCAATCCTTCGCCGGCCTTTTCATCCTGGCCGTGGTGGTTGCATCGCGTCCGGCCGTCGCCGCCGATGTTCCGGCTCCGAAGAGACTGCCACCACGCGTGGTGGCCTATTTTTCCGTTCCCAACGTCACCGAACTGAAGAAGCGATTCGAACAGTCCCAGTTCGGACTGATGGTCAAGGACCCCGCGATGGCCGACTTCGTCGCCGATGTCAAGGTGGCGTTCGCCAACGCCTCCAAGGACGTCCAGGCCCAGGGCGGATTCACCCTCACCGACCTGCTGACGATTCCCAACGGAAACGTCACGATCGCTGCCCTGATCGGCGGCCGGCAAGGTCCCGGGTACGTGATGATGCTGGATTTCGGCACCAAGCGGACGACCGTCGACAAGTTGATCACCAAGGCTGCCGAGGGCCTAGCCAACAGCGGCGGCAAGAAGACCCAGGTCGATGCCGGTGGCGTCTCGATCACCAACTTCGAACTCCCGACGCCTCCGCCGGATCCCAACGCGCCCGAGGGTGAAGCTGCTCTCCAGGTTCCCAAGTCGCTGACGCAGATCGGTTGGTTCGTCAAGGACACCACGCTGGTCGTCGGCAACGGAGCTGACACGCTGCGGTCGGTCATCGCCCGCTGGGACGGCAAACACTCCTCTACGTTCGCCAACAATCCGGTCTACCGATACATCGCGGAAAAGGGAGCCGGGGACGGGGCCGAGCCGATCCTCGAGTGGTTCTTCGACCCGATCGCGACGACCACCGGTGTGGTCAACGCGGTCTTTCCCAACAATTTCCAGGCCCAGTTGATACTCGGTTTCCTGACCCCCCTCGGTTTGGACAAGGTCAGGGGGATTGGCGGCACCGTGAACATGATCACGCCGAAGTACGAGGACATCAGCCGGACGGTCATCTACGTCGACGCGCCCCGGACCGGAGCACTCGACCTGTTGAAGTTCCCGGCGATCGCCCAGGCTCCACCCAAGTGGGTCCCGGCCAACGTCGATTCGTACATGTCACTCAACTGGGATCTCAAGTCCGCCTGGCGTGGCATCGCCACGCTGGTCGACTCGTTCAACGCCCAGGGCCCCGGGACGTTCGACGCCCTGATGGACCAGCTGGCCCAGGACCCGATGGGGCCGATGATCCACCCCAAGAAGGACCTCATCGATCACCTCTCGGGACGCATCCAGTTCCTCACCGATTCGATCCAGCCGCAGCAGGCCGGTGACCCGCCGGTTCAGCGGATAATGTTCGCCCTGGGCGTGAAGAACATCGATGGCATCAAGGCCACCGCCAACAAGCTGGCAAACTCGCCCGGATCCCCGATCATGACCCGGCAGTTTCGGGGCGAGACGATCTACGTATTGCCCGCAGGGATTCAACTCGGTGATCCGGCCGGCTCGTCGATCGGCCTCAGTATCACCCAGGGCAACCTGATGATCGGGATCCCCGACACCCTGATCGAACAGGCAATCCGGGGTGACGTCGAACCGCTTTCCGGCAGCGCCGAGTACAAGCGGCTGGCGTCCGGATTCCCCGCCAGCAGTTCGTCGATCAGCTACAGCAGGCAGAGCACTCAGGTCCGCTTTCTCTACGACCTGCTCCGATCAGGTGCCTTCCCGCCGGGTGCTCCGGGTGCCGGATTCCCCGGGGCCGACGCCCAGGGACCGATCCCGCTGGACTTCAAGAAACTGCCCCCCTTCGAGACAATCGAAAAGTACATGCTCTCCTCGGGGGGCTACATCATCCCCGACAAGAACGGGGCGGTCTACGTCGGCTTCTCGCCAAGGAAAACCACGACCTCGAAGTAGTCTCGCCTCCGTGATTCGACACCCCGCCACCACACGCCGGGCCTCGGAACCTCACCGTGAGTCCGGTGTTCAATTCTCTTGACCTGTTTCGAACCCGAACCGGACGCCGACCATGCTGGACCGATTGCTTCGCTGTGACCGTCGCCTGCTGACCGCCCTGCTGGTCATCCCGCTGTCGCTGTCGGCCGACGCCCAGGAGCGGAACCCGGCCGCCGCCGGGATCCGCAAGGACTCGGAAAAACCTGCGAGGCCGAGCGACAACCGCGCCTCGCTCTTCGATCAACTCGACCAGAACAAGGATGGGGTGCTTGTGGTCGACGAGTTGACCGAGGACCAGGCCAAGGCTTTCGGCCGCCTGCTCCGGATTGCAGACCGCAACAAGGACGGGCGTCTGACACGTCCAGAGTTCCTCTCCTACCTTGAAGCCGACAGGCCCGCCCCCGCCGACGGGCCTGGCCGGCGTGAGCCAAGGCCGCAGCGGAGAGTCAACGCTGCCCCGGACGGGGCCTTCGAGAGATTTGACCGCAACAAGGACGGCAAGCTGGTTCCCGAGGAGTTTCCCGAACCGGCCCGTGAACGGATCACCAGCTATCTCAAGCAACTCGGCAAGGACGGGCTCTCCCGCGAGGACTTCGCGGCGATGTACCGGGGGCGACAGGTCAGCAGGGGGCAGGAGAATCGCAACAGGCCCGGTGACCGCGGGCAACGCGAACGGGCCAACGAACAGGCTCGACGAGAACAGTTCTTCGACCGGCTCGATCGTGACAAGGACGGAACACTGACCGAAAAGGAGTTCCCCGAAGGCTCGCGGGGACTGTTCACCTTCCTGGCCCGCCGGCTGGAGAAGAGGCCGGGCGAGTCGATCAGCAAGCAGGAATTCCTTGCCTCGATGCCCTCCGGACCAGCCAACCAACGCCGTCCCGAACCGAACGCACCGGGCCAACCGGGCGACCAGCCCCGCCGCGGTGGACCTCCCGGAACCGAACGCGGCCCGTTGCTCATCCGCGTTCTCGACCTCAACCGCGACGGTCGACTCAGCCGTGAGGAATTCGCCAGGGCTGCCGAGCAATTCGAACAACTCGACAGCAACAGCGACGGACAACTCGATCCCAGGGAACTCTTCGGAGGTTCACGTTCCGGCTCACGATCGGGCACGCGACCGGGTTCGAGATCCGGTGGACGTCCCGCGGCGGGACCGGACGCCCGGCCGGATTCGAGACCCGGTGACCGTCCCAACGCTCGACCGGGAACCCGTCCCCGCCGTCCGCGACGACCCGAATCGGCTCAACCGGCCGATGCCCCGAACAACCAGAAGGCCTCCCCGCGGGGGCGGCTCTTCGGACGACTCGACCGAAACAGCGACGGGATGATCCAGGCTGAGGAGATACCAGCCTCGTTGCGTGATCGGCTGAAGACGTTCGATGCCGACGGCGACGGGAACCTCTCTCCCACGGAATTCAGCCGTGGGCTGAGGCAGCAACCCCCCGTGCCCACCGAACGGTCTGAAGACCGATAGCAAGGGGGCCTGGGGCAGACACCGGATGGGGCGATCCTGGCGAGACCGGCTGGCGTTCTTCCGCCAGGTCCGCGAACACTACCACACGACCGGCGCGATCGCGCCGTCGAGCCGGTTCCTGGCGCGGGCCCAGGCGGAACCGCTGGCGAGCTTGAAGGCGCGGGTCGGGCGACCGGTGCGGGTGCTGGAGGTGGGTCCGGGAACCGGGGCGGTGACCCGCCGGATCGTCCAACTGCTCGAACCCGACGACACGTTCGATTTGGTCGAGATCAACCAGGCCTTCGCCGACCTGCTCCAACGGCGTTTCACCGACGACCCCGCGTTCACGCCGCTGTCCGGCTCGGCCCGCGTCCACGCGGTGCCACTGCAGGAATTCTCCTCCGAGGCCCCCTACGACGTGATTGTCTCCGGATTGCCGATGAACAACTTCTCGTCCGAACTCGTCGAGGAACTCTTCGAAGCCTACTTCAGGCTGCTCGCCCCCGAGGGAACTCTGTCGTACTTCGAATACATCTGCATGCGGCCATTACGGAAACTGGTTTCGGGACGGGCGGACCGGGAGCGGGTGAACCGGCTTGCCGAGATCATGGGACGTCACTGCCGGCAGAGGCGGGTGCGGACCAGTTGGGTCCTGGTCAACCTCCCGCCCGCCTGGGTCCAGCATCTCTCGGGAACCGTCATCACGGCGGCGAGTTGAGACTCGAGGCGGACCTCGATCGCCACCGACAGGACTGCTTGCCGCCTCGGCGATCGGCTGTTCTAATCGCGGCCGATGAACGGGTGGGGACAAAACGGCTGGACCGGCGGCCAGTACAGCCTGTGGCGGCTGCTGCTGGGCCTGGGAGTCCTGTCGCTGGCCGTCTGCCAACTGGCCGCCTCCGGGGGCGACCCGGTCACGCTGCTCACCGCCGTCACCGCGTTGGTGCTGTCGATCGCGGTGGTTGTCGGCTGGTGGGACAGCCCGGCCGCGGCCCTGCTGGCCACGCTGACGGCCGGGCTGGTCGTCCAGGATTCCGACCTGTCACTTCGACTGTGGCCGCTGGTCGCCATGCTGGTGCTGCACGCGGTGGCTCCACTGGCACCGTTCGGATCTCGGATGGCTCGGGGCCGGGTCGACCCCGACGGCGGTTGGCGGTTGCCCGTGTGGTTGTACGTGGGCAGTTGGATCGTGCTGCTGACGGCCACCGTGCTGGCTGTCTTCGACACGCATCCCGATGGAATCACCTGGACCGACCTGGCCAACCGGGCCGGAGTGGTGACCGCCACCATCCTGGCCCCGGCACCCCGGACCCGTCGCCTGGCCTGGCTGATCGTGGGATTGACCTGGATCGGTGTGTGCTGGACCGGTGTGGCGGACTGGTGGCTGGCCGGGCTGGTCCCGGCCTGGCTGTTGTCCAGCGACCCCGGCTGGGTCCCCGGCGGCAGCCACCGGCACGACCGACCGGGACCGGCCTGGCTGTTCTACGACGGCCACTGCGGCCTGTGTCACCGCTGTGTCCGGCTGGTGCTGGCCGAGGATCGACGCGAGGACACGATTCGACTGGCACCTCTGCAGGGAGCCGCATTCTCGGAGATGGTCGAGGAGTCGGTGCGGGAGCGATTGCCCGACAGCATCGTGTTGGTCACGCCCACCGGCCGGGTCCTGTGCCGCTCGGCCGCGATACTCGAACTCGGCCGCCTGCTCGGGGGCTGCTGGCGGTTGGCTGCCGGCTTCGCCCGTCTGATCCCCCGTCCCCTGGCCGACCTCGCCTATCGCCTGGTGGCCGCGATTCGGCACCGCCTGTTCGGGCGTCCCACCGAGGCGTGTCCACTGATTCCCGCCGAGTTGCGAGAGCGATTTGACCTGCGGTACGACGAGTGATTTGGAGCGGGGGCTCTGCTAGACTGATGGTTCGCGCCCGACTTCATCGACGTCGAACGAACTCCAACGGCCACTCAACACGGAACCCACAACATGGCAGCTCCTTCGATTGTCCCCGGTGAAACCCGGATCGGCTGGATCGGCACGGGCGTGATGGGTGGCAGCATGGTCGGCCACCTGATCGACGCCGGCTTCCAGGCCACCGTCTACTCGCGGACCCGCGACAAGGCCGAACCGGTGCTCGCCAAGGGAGCCGAGTGGGCCGATTCGCCCAGGGCCGTCGCCGAGGCATCGGACGTGATCTTCGCGATCGTCGGATTCCCCAGCGATGTCCGCGAGGTGATGCTGGGTGAAAATGGGGCACTGGCCGGCTCGAAGTCCGGCAACGTGCTGGTCGACATGACCACCAGCGAGCCGTCGTTGGCGGTCGAGATCCACGAGGCGGCCCAGGCCCGTGGCGTGCACAGTGTCGACGCCCCGGTCTCGGGTGGCGACGTCGGCGCCAAGAACGGGACCCTCTCGATCATGATCGGCGGCGACGCCGAAGTGGTCCAGGCCCTGCAGCCCTGCTGGGACGCGATGGGCGGCACGATCGTGCACCAGGGCGGAGCCGGAGCCGGGCAGCACACCAAGATGGTCAACCAGATCCTGATCGCCACCAACATGATCGGAGTCTGCGAGGCCCTGCTGTACGGGCAGCAGGCCGGGCTCGACCTGCCAACGGTCCTGGAATCAGTCGGCGGCGGCGCCGCCGCCAGCTGGTCGCTGTCCAACCTCGGGCCCCGGATCATGGACAACAACTTCGATCCCGGATTCTTCGTCGAACACTTCATCAAGGACATGGGCATCGCGTTGTCCGAGGGCAAAACCCTGGGACTCTCGCTGCCGGGACTGGCCCTCTCGCACCAGCTCTACCTGGGCCTGCAGGCGCAGGGTCACGGGCGAGACGGGACCCACGCGCTGGAACTGTCGCTAGCGTCCGGTTCGGGTGTCGACTGGAAGAGCCGCTAGAAACCCAACGGGACCACTCGAAGCGGTTCACGCCCCGGGGGCAGTCCGGGGGTTCGTGAAGAGGTGGAAAGGGTAGAGGATGGGAAACAAGGGTGAACAATTCGCCGGACTGACCGTGGCGCTGGTGACGCCGTTTGCCGACGGGGAAATCGACAAGGCGGCCCTGAGAGCACTGGTCGACTTTCACGCCGAATCGGGCACCGACTGCATCAGCCCGGTGGGGACGACCGGTGAAAGTCCCACGCTGTCGCACGACGAGCACGAACAGGTGATCCGGATCGTCTGCGAACAGGCGGCCGGACGAATCCCGGTCATGGCCGGGACCGGGTCCAACAGCACGACCGAAGCGATCCGGTTGACGAGGTTCGCCCAGTCGGTCGGAGCCGACGCGGCACTGATGGTCGCTCCGTACTACAACAAGCCGACCCAGAGCGGATTCTTCGAACACTACAAGGCGGTGGCCGAGGCAGTCGATCTGCCGATCGTGCTCTACAACATCCCCGGCCGCACGGCCAAGAACATGGAGCCCGAGACGATCGCCCGTATCGGCGAACTGGACAACATCGTGGCGGTCAAGGAATCGACCGGCTCGATGGACCAGGCCTCCCAGGTCCTGGCCATCTCCGACCTCACGGTGCTTTCCGGAGACGACAGCCTGACCCTGCCGCTGCTGTCGATCGGTGGCAGCGGAGTCGTCTCGGTCGTCGGCAACATCATCCCCGACGACGTCAAGGCGATGCTGGTGGCATTCGAGAACGGAGACCTCGCCGAGGCCCAGAAGTGGCACGCGCGCCTGTTCCCCCTCTGCCGAGACCTGCTCGGGCTGGCCACCAACCCGATCCCGATCAAGGCCGCGATGGGCCTCCTGGGACGTGACACCGGCGAAGTGCGGCTGCCGATGACTCCACTGGCCTCCGAAGAACTGGCCGACCTCAAGACAACTCTCTCCGGTTACGGTCTGTTGTCGGCAGCCGGCTGACGTGGCAGAATCGAAGGCTCAACAACTCGAGTGTCGGGGAGGCTGGCGGTGATCTTCAAGTTCGGCAAAAAGGGCAAGAAGGGTTCCGACGGACAGGGCGACGACGTCGAGGTTGAACTGATCCGGTTTCAGGGTGAGTTCGACGTGAAAGCCAACGAGAAACTGGTTCGCGTCGCCTTCGAACCGCTGAAGGAACTTCTGACCGACGGGTTGACCCGTCGAGCCGAGACGATTCGCATCGATCCCAAGGGGGACCGGGCCACGATCGGCTTCCTGATCGACGGGGTTCCCGTTCCCGCCGGTCGAATCCCCCGCCAGCGGGCCCACGCCGTGACCCAGATGATCAAGGTCCTGGCAGGGATGGATGCCGCCGACCGCGGCAAGCCACAGGCCGGGGAAGTCAAGGCGTCACTTGCTGATGACGAGTACGAATTGAGCGTGTTCACGCTGCCGATCGCCGGTGGACTGGAACGGCTGACCGTCCACGTCCGCAACCTCGATGAAAAACTCGAAAAGCCCGAAGAAATCGGGATGACCAACGAGTTGAAGTTGAAGATCCGTGAGTTGACCGCCGACGAGCGGGGCGTATTCCTGGTCAGTGGCCCGACTCGTAGCGGCGTCACCACCACCCTGTACGCCTCGGTTCGTGGTCTCGACGTCTACCTCCGAGACATCCAGACGATCTGTTTCACCGAGGACCGCGAACTGATCAACATCACGAAGTTCGAGACGAAAGCCGGAGACGAACTCGAGGAATCGCTCAGGCGGTGCGTCCGCGTCGAACCCGACGTGATCCTGCTGGACCCGGTCCTCGACGCTGATGTCGCCAAGGTGATCGTCGGCTTCCACGACAAGGTCACCTTCATGACCGAGATCGCCTCTGCCGACGCCGCGACGGGACTGCTGCAATGGTCCGAATGGATCGGCGATCCCGCGCTCGCTGCGGCGTCGCTCAGCGGAGCCGTCAGCCAGAAGCTGATCCGAAAACTCTGCAACGAATGCAAGGAAGCCTACAAGCCCAACCCGAAGCTGCTGAAGAAGATCGGGCTCGACCCCGAAGAAACTCCGGTGCTGTACCGCAAGGCTCAGCCGCCGGTGGAAATCCAGCGCGGGGAGGAAATCGAACCGTGCCTCCCGTGCAATGACACCGGATACTTCGGCCGGGTGGCGATCTTCGAGTACATCGACGTGAACGAGGAAATCCGGCAGTTGATCGCCGCCGGAGCCGATGCCGGGAAGTTGAGGGCCCAGGCCCGCACGGACGAGATGCTCACGCTGCAGAAGGACGCGATGCGGCTCGTCGCCGATGGCACGACGTCGCTCGAAGAACTGCAGCGGGTGTTCAAGACCTGATGAATCGGCTGTTGCCGCAGCAACGTGTTAAAATTTTCCGGTTTTGCCGAAGATTCTGGTTGTGACGGCCGATCTGAGTAATGGCCGGCGCGTGTCGGTCGATTTGATCCCCCCGGCTCGAACAGCGGCCAGAATCGAGGCCTCACATGATGACTACCAGAAAGCGTCTCGCCAGCGGTCTGATCCTGCTGGCCGCCGTGGGAGCCTCCGGCCTGACCGGTTGCCAGACCACCGTCGGGGGACAGACCCTGCCGTCGGGCTACTACCTCCGAGACGATGTCCAGTACTTCCCGGCCGGCCCTGAGTTCATACTCCACAACACCGAGCGAGCCTACCAGCAGAGACAGGAGCAACAGGACTTCGGTGACGACGTCCAACCCTGATCGGCCAGTACCGATCCCACCCCACGTTTTCCCACAGTGAATCTCCTCTCCCCCTACTCCCGGTCACGCTCCGGCAACAGGCGATGACTCGGGCGAACTCCGTCAGCCCACCGCGGGCCGATTGACGTTGTTCGTCGGGGGGGACGAGCCCCTCGCAGCCGACAAGCGATGGCACACCGGCACCCCGGACGCCGGAACGAGCCCGCCTGCTGGTCTGCGAGGGGGTTCCTTTTTTCCGACCAGCGGCGCAACGCTTGCAGCCGCCGTCGCCGCCTGGCCACAATCACGGCCCCGCCGTCCCACCACGAGACGGTCTCCCGGCGGGTGATGCTCCACCTCCCCACGAGGCCCACCGATGCGGACCCGCCACCTGTCCCTCGCCTGCTGCGCCCTGGTCGTCGCTCAGTCTCTGGTCGACGCCGATGTCAAGAGCCTGCTGGAGTCGAAGATCCTCAGCCCGGGAACCGCACAGCAGGAGGTCATCTCGTTCACCGAGAGCCGGGTGCCGCCGATGCCGGTGATCGACTCGAAACAACAGTGGGAAGCCCACGCCGGGATACTCCGACAACGCGTGCTCGACGAGGTCATTTTTCGTGGCGAGGCGTCAGCCTGGCGAAAAGCCAAGGCCGGAGTGGTGTGGATGGAGACGATTTCCGGAGGGCCGGGTTGCCGAATCCGCAAGGTCCGCTTCGAGGCTCTGCCCGGGCTGTGGATCCCCGCATTGCTCTACGAACCCGAAGGACTCGACAAGTCTTCCGGACGCATCCCCGTGGTGCTCAACGTCAACGGCCACGATCGCCCCGATGGCAAGGCGGTCCGGTACAAGCAGATCCGCTGTATCAACCAGGCCCGTCGCGGCATGCTGGCGTTGAACGTCGAGTGGCTGGGGATGGGGCAGTTGCACACACCCGAGTACGGTCACTACCTGATGAACCAACTCGACCTCTGCGGCACCAGCGGCCTGGCCCCCTTTTATCTCTCGATGTCCCGCGGCATCGACCTGCTGCTTTCGCACCCCAACGCCGATCCCCGCCGGGTCGCCGTCACGGGGCTCTCGGGTGGGGGCTGGCAGACGATCACCATCAGCGCTCTCGACACCCGGGTCACGCTCTGTGACCCCGTTGCCGGCTACTCCAGCTACCTCACCCGCACCCGCAATTTCTCGGACCTGGGCGACTCGGAACAGACACCCTGCGACCTCGCCACCGTCGTCGACTACTCGCACCTGACCGCAATGCTGGCGCCCCGACCGACCCTGTTGACCTTCAACGCCACCGACAACTGCTGTTTCGCCGCCGGCCACGCTTTGCCCCCCCTGCTGGCCGCCGCCCGTCCGATCTTCAAGCTCTACGGCAAGCGCCGCAACCTCTGGGCTCACGTCAACTTCTCGCCCGGCAACCACAATTTCGGGCAGGACAACCGGGAGGCGCTTTACCGGATGTTCGGGGCGCATTTCTTCCCCGAACGGACCGACTACGACTCCCGCGAAATTGACGTCAGCGACCAGGTGAAAACCAAGGAACAACTCCACGTGGCCATCCCCGACAACAACGCCACGTTCGTCTCGCTCGCCAGGCAGATCGCCTCGTCCCTTCCCCGACACCCGGAAACCCCCGCCGCCGACGCCACGCCGGCAGCCCGCAGCAAATGGCAGGCCGAGTCCCGCAAGAGACTGGCCACGGTGATCCGAACACGTCCGATGAAACTGGGAGCCACCCTGGTCGACGAGAAGATCGAGGGTGAGGGCAACGCTCAGACCCGGGCGATTCTGTGGAAGCTGAGGCTTGGTGGCGAATGGACTGTGCCGGTGGTGGAACTGGTTCGAGGTGAGCCGAAGGCCACGTCGCTGCTGGTGGCCGACAAGGGCCGTGCCTCGGTGGCCGACGCGGCCGAAGAACTTCTCTCGGGCGGACACCGAGTGATCGCCGTCGATCCGTTCTATCTCGGCGAATCGGCAATCGGTGGTCGCGACTTCCTGTTCGCCCTGATGGTCGCCACCGTCGGTGACCGGGCCCTGGGCCTGCAGGCCCGCCAGTTGCAGGCGGTCGCGAAGTGGATCCACAAGCAACACGGGCAACCGGTCCGCCTGGTCGCTCACGGCTCCCGCACGTCGGTGGCCGCGCTGATCGCCACGGGTCTCGAACCCAGGTCGATCGGCGAACTTCAACTGCACGGGTGCTACAAGAGCCTCAAGCAGGTGATCGACTCGAAGCTGGGAGTGAACCGGGCGCCCGAGCTGTTCTGCTTTGGGCTGCTCGAGCAGTTCGACATCCCGCAACTCGAAGCGATGGTGGCACCACGGCCGCTGACCAGCCGTTAGCCCCTACCCGATCAACGGCCAGATCGGCTGGCCGATCACGACGTGGTGTGGCCGGCCGGTGGCGTCGGAAATCGTCGTCTCCGAAGGCACCCCCAGCAGGTGGTACAGCGTCGCCACGAAATCCTTGGGATCATGCGGATTCGAGGCCGGGTAGGCGGCCGAATCGTCGGAGGCGCCGTAGATGGTCCCCGCGCGGGCACCGGCGCCGGCCATCGCCAGCGAGTAGACCCACGGCCAGTGGTCCCGGCCGGCATTCTTGTTGATCTTGGGTGTTCGCCCGAACTCGGCATTGACCACCACGAGCGTCTCATCGAGCATCCCTCGCTGGTCGAGATCCTCGATCAATGCGGTCAACGACTGGTCAAGCGTCGGGGCCAGCGAGTCCTTCATCTTGGAGAAGTTCTTGCTGTGGGTGTCCCAGCTGCCACGGGGAGTGTGGCAGTAGCTGATGTTGACCAGCGGCACGCCCGCCTCGGCCAGCCGTCGGGCCAACAGGCACCGCTGGCCGAACTCGGTCTTGCCGTACCGGTCTCGCAGTTCCTGCTTCTCGCTGGCCAACGCGAACGCGTTGCGGGTCTTGGGGGATGCGAGCAGGTTGAAAGCCCGCTGGTAGAAGCTGTCGAGGTTTCGAGCCCCGGCGACCTCGTCGATCAGGCCCCGCTGACGGTCGAACTGGGCCAGCAGGTCGCGACGGCCGGTCAACCGGACCGAGGTCAGGTCGTCGTTAGGCCGGATGGCCTGGATGCGGACGTCCGGATCGCGCAACGGCTGATCGACGACGAAACTGCTGTGACGGGCTCCGAGCAAACCGGGCACCTGGCCGTGGAGCACGGTGCCGTTGCTGCGACGCATCAGCGGGCCGACGCGGACCCACGTCGGCAGGTCGCCTCGGGCCGGGTGAACGGCATCCAGCACGGCGCCCACCGGCGGGAAATCCGTACCGGCGGGCGGAAAATCGCCACGGGACCGGAACTCGCGAGGATGCGCGTGTCCGGTCTGGGCCGGCAGGCAGGCCTGCACGTGATTCGGGTTTTCGTGGCTCATCGAACGGACGATGGCCAGCCGGTGTGCCATCCGTGCCGTCCGCGGCAGCACTTCGCTGAACCGGATACCGGGCAGACTGGTCGCGATCGCCCCGAACTCACCACGGACCGCCGACGGGCCCTCGGGCTTCGGGTCGAAGGTCTCCTGCTGGGGGTGCCCCCCGTGCAGAAACATCATGATCACCGTCTTGGCACGCCCGAAGGTTGTTCGCGTGCCATCAGCCGCCGTCGCCTCTCGCGCCCGGAACAACTCCGGCAGGGTCAATCCGGCCCCCCCCAACCCACCGATCCTCAGGGCCTCGCGGCGAGTCATCCGCTGCCAGGCGCGGAATCCGCTGCAACCGGTCGATGATGGTGATTCGGAACGGGTCACGAAGCTGGTCCTTCCAAAAGCATTCTACCCACTGATGGGATCGGCAACAAATGGAGTTCACTCCAACACAGGCCGCCGAACCGGATCTTTCCGCCTGACATTGAAATGCCGCCACTTCGTCATCGCCCGCGAGAGAGGCTGACACAACCGTCGGCCGTCAACGGTCTCAGGCCAAGATGTCGTGCACCACGCGACCGTGAACATCGGTCAGGCGGAAGTCGCGGCCCGAATAGCGGTAGGTCAACTGCGTGTGATCCAGCCCCAGCAGGTGCAGGATCGTCGCGTGCAGGTCGTGGATGCTGACCGGCCTGTCGACCGCGTGGTAACCGAATTCGTCGGTCGCCCCGTAACCGAACCCCGACTTCACCCCGCCGCCGGCCAACCAGAAGGTGAACCCCTGGGCGTGGTGGCCTCGCCCGGTGCCGTTTTGCCGTTCGGGGGTCCGACCGAACTCGGTACTCCAGACCACCAGAGTGTCCTCGAGCAGGCCACGCTGTTTCAGATCAGCGATCAGCCCCGAGATCGGCTTGTCACAACTGCGGGCATTCGATTCGTGAGCACCCTTGAGGTTGGAATGCTGATCCCACCGGCCGCCGCGGCCACCGGTGTGAGCCACGTGGACAAACCGCACTCCACGCTCGACCAGCCGACGGGCCAACAGCAATTCGCGTCCGTAGTTTTCGGTCGTCTTGTTGTCGATCCCATACAGCCTGTGGGTCGCCTGGGACTCCTGGCCCAAATCCATCACCTCGGGTGCCGCCTGCTGCATGCGGAAAGCCAGCTCGAACGACGTGATGCGAGCCTCCAGCGTGCTGTCGGCACCGGCCTGCTGCTGTTCGCGGTTCGAAGCGGCGATGAAGTCGATCAACCTCCGCTGCTCGGTGGCCGACCTGGCGGCACGGATATTGCGAATCCGTGACTGGGCCACCGGCTGCCGGTTGGTGCCAATCATCGTTCCCTGGTTGGACGCCGGCAGGAAAGCGGACCCGAAGTTTCGTTGTCCACCGTAGGTCAACGGCGGACAGATGGTGACAAAACCCGGCAGATCATCGGCCATGGAACCCAGGCCGTAGTTGATCCACGACCCGATGCTCGGACGCATCAACGTCTGCGACCCGGTGTGGAGTTCGAGTGTCGCGGGAGTGTGCGCATTGTTGTTGCTGTACATCGAGTACAGGAAACAGAGATCGTCCATCCGCGTGTTCGTCTCGCGAAACAGTTCGCTGCCCCACAGGCCACTGTGCCCGTGCTGGCGGAAACGCCATGGCGGCTGCATGAGCTTCTGCAGCCCCTGGTTGAACTTGTTTCGCCCGGTGTTGATCGAGGCGGGCAGTGTCTGCCCATCGCGGCGGATCAGCGACGGCTTGTAGTCCCACGAGTCGATATGGGAGCACCCGCCGTGCATGTAGAGGAAGATGACCTGCTTGGCTCGCGCCGGGAAATGCGTCCGACGAAGCCCCTGAGCCTCGCCGGCCCCCAGGGACTCGGAAGTGGCCAGCGCTGACATCGCCAGTCCGCCAAAACCACAGGCGGCGCGGGACAGCCACTCGCGGCGGCTCAGGCCGGACAACTCACGACGGGTGACTGATCGAAGACTTCTCATCTGCCCCTAGTCTACAAAAAGGAACTCGTTGAGACTAAACAAAGCCCAGGACAGGGACACCCAGGCCTCCCGCGAACTCCCCCCCGCGGATTTGCGGGACACTGCCAGGAACTTGCCGGCACGGACCCGTTCCAACGCCGTCGGAGGCCGCGACAGCACCAGCCACCACGCCCGCTCGATCTGCCGCCCCTGGTCATCGGAAACGGCCAGCACCCGGTCAGCCAGCCCCTGCGAGCGTTCCCGCACAAACGGGTTGTTCAACAGGAACAGCGCCTGGTGAGCCACCGTGGTGTTGGATCGTCGCGAAGTGATCGAGTTGGGGTCTCCCACGTCAAACAACTCCATCATCTCCTGCAATGTCGTTCTCACCACCGGCATGTAGAGACTGCGGCGGCGTGTCCGGAAATTGGCCGTCTCGCTGTTGGCGTCATCGACGCTGAAGACCTTCGGTTTCCACGACTGGAACGTCCCGAACATCTGGGAGTCCAGTGCACCGGACGCCACCAGCATCGCGTCCCGGAACGGCTCGGCTTCGAGACGACGACGACTCATCCGCCACAGCAACCGGTTGTCGGCATCCACGGCCATCGCCGCCTTCCGGGACAGGCTGGACTGCCGGTACACCGATGACAGCATGATCCGCCGATGCAGCCGCTTCAGCGACCAGCCGTCCCGAACGAAACTGGCCGCCAGGTGATCCAACAGGCGGGGATGCGACGGTTCTTCGCCCAGTTGACCGAAGTTGTCGGGTGTCTGCACCAGGCCCTCGCCGAAGTGCCATTGCCAGACCCGGTTGACCATCACCCGGGCGGTCAGCGGATGCTGGGGACGCGTGATCCAGCGTGCCAGTTCGAGCCGTCCGCTGGTCCGATCGGGGATCTTCGTGGCCGGCTGATCCGGATCCCGCAGAACCACCGGAACGCCCCGGGACACCAGTTGGCCCAGGCGACGGGTGTCTCCGGCAACGTGGACCCGAAGATCGGCCGGCTTCTTGTCGTCAAAGGCCACCATGGCCGAAACCGGAACCGGGAACCGGACCTCTGCCAACCGCCGCGACTCCGCCTGCAGTGACGCCAGTTCCTTGCGCTGAGCAGGATCGTAGAACGAATGCGCATCCGTGTCGGGCTTCAACGGCCCGTCCTTGGCCGACAATCTCCTGGCCAACTCCGGGCTGTCAAGATCCACCTGGGAGCGAACCTGCTCGACGGTCTGCGGGAAGTCCCTGGTGAGTGGATGCAGTGTCGATGCCTTCCGGCCGGCGGCATCCACCAGTTCGCGGGACAACCGCCTCGCAAGGCTGGGGACCAGGCGATGAGTCTTCAGCAGTTCTTCCACCGAGGGAGCACCATCCCGGCGAGTCCGTTTGCGCTCCACCGCCGCAACGTTTTTTGGCTGGTCCCCGCGACCTCCCTGCTGGAACAGCCTGGTGACCTCCGCCGCATTCAGCACCCGGTCCCAAATGGCCACGTCATCGAGATCTCCAGCAAAACCGTTCGTCGACGCTCCGAGTCGCAACGACACCGGCGCACCGAAATCGGCAACCGAACTGACAGCCTTGATCGGGGTCCGGCCCACCGTTCGACCATCGAGATACATGAGCCCGTCGGCATCCCGATCGGAGGTCACGACCAGATGATGCCACTTCCCGTCGACCAGCAACGGGAGCTGGTTCGACGACGGCTTGATGTCCACCGATGACGTCCCGCTGTAATGCCTGAGGTAGACACCGTTGTAGCCACCCGGCCGCAACGCGATGAACCAGATCGCCTTTGACTTGAACGTCGCCGCGACGACCGAATCCGCCGACTTGGGCGTGTAGCCCCTTGGCGCCCGAATCCAGATCGAGACGCTGAAGTCGCCATTCTTCGCGAACGCCAATGGCTGGAGAGCTTTCGCATCGACCTCGACGACCCGTCCGGTCGCGAACCGCAGAGCCCGCCCGACCTGCCCGTCCTCGACCCGGGTGGGAACTTTGTCGGGTGCCTGGGGCGAGACATTGGCCAGGCGACCACTGGGACCGACCGTCGCAGCCACCGTTTTTCCGGATGCCGCGTCGAACGGCCAGTGAGCCACGGCGGCCCGATCGCCGCGCGTGTGATAGATGGCGGCGGCAGCCAGCAGGTACTCGGGCAGCCGTTTTCTCGCATCGTCGATCAACCGCTTGTTGCCAGCGGTGACGATCTTCGAGATCGCCGCCGCCACGGCTTTCGTCTCGGCGGAATGACGGTCCCGCGCCCGGCTGAGAGACGGCGGCTCGAGTGTCCGTTCGGGCCAGTACGAGGGATTCTTGTCCATGTCCCGCAACGAAACCGTGCTGCGAAAGATCCCGGCCAGCGCGTAATAATCGGTGGTCAGAATCGGGTCGAACTTGTGGTCGTGACAACGTGCACATGCCAAAGTCAGCCCCAGCAGAGCCCGCCCCAGGACGTCGATCTGGTCATCGACCACGTCCATGGCCATCAGTTCCTTGTCCTGGGTGCCCAACCCCTTCGGAGCCAGGGTCAGCAACCCGGTCGCCAGCAGCCGATCCACCTCCCGCTGGTCTTCGGAGGCGGGTTCCAGCAGGTCACCGGCGAGTTGTTCGATCAGGAATCGGTCGTAGGGAGTGTCCCGGTTGAAGGCGCGGACCACGTAGTCGCGGTAACGCCAGGCAGTGGGGTACACGTAATCGAATCCGCCACCGTTGGTGTCGGCGTAGCGGACGATATCCAGCCAGTGACGCGCCCACCGTTCGCCGTACCGCGGCGAGGCCAGCAACCGGTCGATCACGCGCGCGAAGGCGCCCGGAGCCCGGTCGGCCTCGAACGCCCGGACCGCCCCGGGCGTCGGGGGCAACCCCCAGAGACCAAAAGTCGCACGGCGAATCCACGTCCGGCGATCGGCCTCCGATGAGGGCGGCAGGTTCTCTTCTACCAGGCGGGCCAGGATGTACCGGTCGATCGGTGACCGCGACCACCGGTCACCGGAAACCGCCGGCGGGTGCCCCGGATCCAGCGGCAGAAACGACCACCAGTTGCGGTCGTCGGCCGTGATCGCGTCCCCGTCCTGGCGAGTCCCCTTGCCGCCGACTCCGGGCACAACGGCCCCGTTCTTGATCCACGTGACCAGTTCCAGCACCTGGGAACCTTCCAGCGGAGCATCCGGCGGCATCCGCTTCTTGCCGCGACGCCGGATGGCCTGCACGATCAGGCTGCCGGTCGGGTTGCCCGGCACCACGACCGGTCCCGAACGTCCCCCGGCCATCAGTCCCCGGACCCGGACCAGGTCGAGCCCCGCCTTGGGTTTCTGGCCCGAGTGACACTTGCCGCAGCGGGACACCAACAACGGCCGGATCTTCCGTTCGAATCGCTCCAGTTCGGCAGATCGTTCAGCCGCCGCCGCCGATGACGAACCGGCCAGGCCCAGCACCACGACCGCCACGCAAACGGCGGCAGTTCGGATCCAGTCGCCAGCCCGTTTCAGCACCACGCTGCTCCCACAATCCACTCGGACCACCTGCGAGTCACCTTGATTCTGACGTCCGTTGCCGGCCAATCCAATCCTCGAGAATCTCTGTGGAACCGGCACGATTGCCCCTGGAGCGGTCAACCAGGTGCAGATCCTGGGCACGAACCAAACGACGGACCAACCCGTCGTGGTCAGCATCGCCCCCGTCCGGATCGGCGACCGACGGGTGAATCATCACGCAGTCCCACTTCTGGTACGAGAAACTCAGCGAGTAGTTCATGATCCAGGAGTAGGAGTTGATGAACTCCTCTCCCGACGCGGCACCGGCGGTCCGCGGCACGGCGACCAGCACGAGGTCGGGTTTCATCAGCCGCACCCGTTTCGCCGCCTCCTGCTCGATCTTCTTGAGCGACTGCCCCTCGACGGGCCAACGGGTCACCTCGACCTGGGCACCGGGCTTGAGCTTCCGCAGCACGCCGGCGATCGATGTGTCGTAGGGCGGCATCGCCAGCACGCGGATCGGTCGACCGGCCTTCAACAGCGACAGCGTACGTGGAATGGCCGGTTCGATGGGATGAACATCCGCCAGGCTGACGCGGCGACCGGTGATCGTGCGGGCGAGTTGACGGGCAATCCGACGATGGCCATCCATGTTGGGGTGAATCTGATCGCTCATCAGCAACCGCCAGTCCCCGCGATCGTGATGCCGCATCGCATCGAACCCGCGGTAACAATCGCAGACGGGCACCTTCAACTCGCGGCCGACCGCTCGAACGACATCGCAGTACTCGACCAGCCGATCGGTCGGTCGACGGGGCGTATCGATCACGTTGTTGGGAGTCGCCAGCACGACCTCGGCTCCGATCTTCCGGCATCTGCCGACGATGGTGACGAGGTTCTTCCGGTAATCGGCCGGCGACACCCGTGTCATGTCATTGAGCCCGAACATCACGGTGACGATGTCGGGCTTGTGAGCCAGAACGTCCTTGTCGAACCTCGACAGCCCGTCGGCAGTCGTGTGCCCGCTGATGCCGGCGTTGATCGCCTGCACCCTGGTTCCGGGCACGGCCGCTTCGAGCGCCAGCCCGAGCATGGCCGTGTAGGCCCGGCGGCTGCCGGTGTGGTAGTAGACACCGGTCACGCTGTCGCCGAAGCAGACGACGCGGACGGGACGATCGGCCCGCAGCATCCGTTGACGAATCCGCGAACCGTGACCCAGAGACGTCTCGACCGCGGGCAGCATCGTCGTGGCCAGCACGCGGTGACCGACGGGGTTGGGATGACACCCGTCGGTCGTCCAATCTCGCAGCGTGACACCGTCCTTTTTTGCCTTCGACCACCGGGCGAAGTGATCGACCAACGGCACGCGCCACATGGCCGCGACCTCGCGACAGGCCTCGACATACTTTTCGAGCTTCACGTTGGGGTGCTCGCCGACGCCATTGGGCTTCGCGTCATCAGCCCACCGCGGCTCGGTCATCAGGACCGGCATGATGTCTCGACGGAGCAACTCGGTGACCAGACGAACCAGGTTGTCCCGGTAGCGATCCCGGGACAGCCGACTGGCCGTCTTTCCTCGGTCGACATAGCTGTCGTTGGTGCCGTACATGATCGTGACCACGTCCGGCTGCAGGGCCAGGACCTTCTGGAGTCTCGTCAGCGCCTGGTCGGTCCGCTCGCCGCCGATCCCGACGTTGGTCACTCGGACCGATCGACCGGCTGCCAGGAGGCTGGACTCGATCAGCGAGGCGAATGTCTGCTCGGCGGTCACTCCCGGCCGTTGACCATTGGTGATCGAATCGCCCAGCGTGACGATGTGAGTCGGCTGCGTGGCCGACCTGGGCTGAGACGGCGTTCGATCGTCACCGCTGGACGTGCCGACAAGCGCAACCAGCACGACCGCCACGAGCACGCGGGCGATGCTCCAGCGGACCGGGCGGGGGAGAGCGGTTGCACAACGACCGGGTGACGTCATGAGTGCCTAGGCTCCGGGTTCGAGGATCTTGATCTCGGTGTCGCTCAACAGTGCCGTCACCGGAGTGCCGCGTCCGGCCTCGAAGTGCTCGAGGTTCTTTTCGGCCACCACCGCCGCCGCCTCGGCCACCTGCACCACGTTCCGCTGGCTGGCTGCCGTGGGGTAGGTCTCGTCGAGCGACTCGAGCGATTCGCCCAGCAGGCGGTGGCGGATGATCGCCAGCAACCCGGCAGCGATCGACGCCTTGCCGTAGCCGAAGATCTCGAGTTCCCCTCCGCGGTGCCGGAAACGGCCGCCGAAGGACGGGTTGCGGGTGCGTGACCCGTCACCGATTATCGCTTCGCGGAAACCCCGGTCCTGCTGGTCGACCATTCCACGGCCGTAGATGCCGTAGAGTTCGATCTCCTGGTTGACCGCCCCCTCGAACTCGGCCGGGTTGATCCAGTTGTTGCTGTAGTCGCCCCGCATGCCGTTGTCGTAGGTCACCGCCACGTCGATGCTGTCCCAGGTCTGGATGGCGTGCTGGCGTTTGAACGTCGACGGGTCGACACCCTGCCGCCTGGCCACCTCGAGATGGTGCTCGTCCCAGTTGACCAGCAGGGTCTTCTGCCCGGTGGCGAAGACGCTGCGGGGCTTGACGCCCAGGTAGTGGTGCACGACATCGAGCCAGTGACAGCCGACGTAGGTGAACGGGTTGCTCTCTTCGGCCCACGCGAAGATCTCGGTGCTGACCTCCAGCGGCTCCTCGAGCACGGTTCTCACCCGGTTGATCGTCCCGTACTTCTCTTCGGAGTTCAGCATCATGTCTCGGACGAACGGGTCGTACCTCTTGTGCATGTCGACGGCGACGATGCGGTCCTGCTGCCTGGCCCTGGCGATGATCAGGTCCGCCTCCTCGCAGGTCAGGCACAGCGGCTTCTCGGCGATCACGTCGCAACCGGCTTCCAGCGCGTCCAGGATCGGGTCGGTGTGCAGGTGGTCGGGCGTGGCGACAAACAGCACGTCGGGCCGGTGCCGTTCGATGATGTCGTTCCAGACCGTCTCGCCGTAACACGCCTCGATCTGCCGGTCGGGAAACTCACCGGCAAACCACTCGACGATCCGCCCCGCCGTCCCGCTCGACTCGCTGCGGGTCCCCACCGCGCAGAGGTCGATCTTGATGTCGGCCACGTCGGCCGCCAGGTGGCTCATCCCGATCGACGTCAGCGTACCGGCGATCCCGCCCCGCATCAGGTCCTTGAAGCTCTGGCCGATGATGTCGTCAAAGAACATGCCGCCGCCGATCACGGCAACACTGATGGATCGGGTGGTGTCGGTCATGGCGAGAAGAGGATCGGCGACTGCTTTGGCAACAGGCACCGGTCTCCGTGTCTTGATCGAGGGGGAAATGAAAACGGGGACCGGCGCCCGCCTGGTGGCAGGCGCCGGCCCCCGGTGAATGCCGACATGGTCTAGAGCAGTCCGGCGATCGGCTGGCCGAAGTAGATGTTGTGCGGCCGATCGAGCTCGTCCTTCCAGGCGGCGTCCCGCGGGATGCCCAGTCCGCTGTAGATCGTCGCCGCCATGTTCTCGGGCGTCTGCGGATCCGAGGCCGGGTACCCGCCGATCTTGTCCGAGGAACCGACGACGTTTCCGCCGCGGATTCCGCCACCGGCGAAGAACAGCGTCTGCACCGCACCCCAGTGGTCCCGCCCGGCTTCCCTGTAGTGCTCGGGCAGGGTCGAGAGCTTCGGCGTGCGGCCGAATTCGCCACCCATCACGATCATGGTCGAATCGAGCAGCCCGTTGTCGTCGAGATCGTCGAGCAGAGCCGAGATCGCCCGGTCGGTCGGGGGCAGCAACTTCTCACGCAACCGCCAGAAGGCTTCGCCGTGAGTGTCCCAGCCCTCGTTGTTGCCAAGGTTGACCTGGACCATCGGCACGCCCGCCTCGGCCAACCGGAAGGCCATCAGCAGGCTCCAGCCGAAACTGTTGCGGCCGTAGCGTTCCTGCAGTTTCGTGTCGGTAGTGGTGACATCGATCGCCCGACGCACCTCCTGGCTGGCCAACAGCGAAATTGCGCTCTGGCGGTGCAGGTCGTAGGACTGGCCGGCCGCCGACTCTTCGAGAGCCTCACGTTGCCGGTCGATAGTCGTCAACAGGTCCAACCGGTTGCCGAAACGCCCGCCGCTGACTTCGCCCGGCAGCTTCAGACTCGGAGCCTGGAAGACCTTCGGGGGTGTCGAGGTCGCCTTCTTCAAGGGCAACTGGTGGAAGGTGTACTCGGGATAGGCCCCCCGCCAGAACGGATCACCGTAGTGAGTCGCGTCGATGATGAACGGGTCGCGGTGGGACCCCATCTGGCCACCGAAAGCGCCGGGGATGGTGCCGCCGGACCAGTGCACCAGTTTCTCGGGCAGCATCACTGCCGGAGGCAGGTTGTTGGGCAGACCGGCCGAGTAACGCGGAACGGCGTCGCCGACGATCGAGGAGATCGAAGGCCAGTCGTTGGGACGTGGCTTGCGGTCGCCCTTGAAACCGGCCGACTTGACCGAGCGGCCAGTCAGCATGAAGTAGTGCCCCAGCGTGTGACCGTTGGTCGGGTGCGTCAGCGAACGGACCAGTGCCCAGTGACGGCTCCGCTGAGCCAGCATCGGCAGGTGTTCGCAGATCTGGATCCCGGGAGTCGCCGTATCGATCGGGTTGAACTCACCGCGAATCGTATCGGGGGCATCGGGCTTTAGGTCGAAACTGTCCTGCTGGGACAGGCCGCCCGAGAGGAAGATGTAGATGCAGGTCTTGGCCGTGGCCGGGGTCGCCTGCGACTGGGGATCGGCCGCCCGCAGAGCCTCCAGGTGGTTCGTTCCCAGGCCCAGCAGACCGATCGCACCAGCCTGCACCGCCGTACGGCGATTGACCCCGGGGTGTTGCCAGCGTCCGAAACTCATCTCGGATCTCCGTGCACCAATCGACAGGCCGCCGCCCAGGAACGAGGCCGCTTTTCCATCGGCTATTGATTATATGTCGGCCGGTTGGCAATGTCTGCATCAACCAGCCTGCTTGACCTGGCGGCGGCGACTGGTCAGAACCCGTTCGGTGTACCCGTTGGGCTCGTCGCGGCCTTCGAAAACCAGCGCCAAAGCCGCCTGGTAGGCCTGTCCATCCAGCGCCGGAGCCATGGGCGTGTAGGCCGTGTCACCGGCGTTCTGTTCATCGACAACCGCCGCCATCCGTTCGAACGTCGACCGCACCTGCTCGTCGGTGACCAGACCGTGATGCAACCAGTTGGCGATGTGCTGGCTCGATATTCTCAACGTGGCCCGGTCTTCCATCAGCCCGACGTTGTTGATGTCGGGGACCTTCGAACAGCCCACGCCCTGGTCGATCCAGCGGACAACGTAGCCGAGGATGCCCTGGACGTTGTTGTCGAGTTCCCGGGTGACCTGGTCGTCATCGGGCCGGTCGTCTCCGAGCAGGCAGGGGGAGAGCACATCGGAGAGTGCCGCCGACTGCCGGTCGACCAGTTCATCCTGCCGAGCGGCCACGTCGACCTCGTGGTAATGCAATGCGTGCAGAGTGGCGGCCGTCGGCGAGGGGACCCAGGCGGTGTTGGCCCCGGCCAGCGGATGTCCGCTCTTGGCCTCGAGCATCGCGGCCATCAGGTCGGGCATCGCCCACATGCCCTTGCCGATCTGGGCGGTCCCGCGAAAACCGGTCGCCAGGCCGACATCGACGTTGTGGTTCTCGTAGGCCGGCAACCACACCGCGTTCTTGATCTCGGGCTTGGGCACCACCGGCCCGGCCTCCATCAACGTGTGGATCTCGTCCCCGGTCCGGTCCAAAAACCCGGTGTTGATGAACACGACCCGTCGGCGAGCGGCCCGGATGCAGGCGGCCAGGTTGACCGTCGTCCGGCGTTCCTCGTCCATGATGCCGATCTTCAGCGTGTCGGGCTCCAGTCCCAACGCCGCCTCGACCCGCCCGAACAGTTCCACCGTCGACGACACCTCGTCGGGACCGTGCTGCTTCGGCTTGACGATGTAGACGCTGCCGGCCCGCGAATTACGGACCGTACCCTGGCCCTTCAGATCGTGGATGGCCGCCAGCGAGGTGATCATCGCGTCGAGGTAGCCCTCGGGAATCGGATCGCCCGAGGCGGTGGTGACCGCGTCGGTGTACATGTGGATGCCGACGTTGCGGATCAGCAGCAGGCTGCGTCCGGGCAACGTCACGGTGCCACCGCCGGGAGCGGTGTAACTGCGGTCGGGATTGAGCCGACGCGTGACCGGCTCTCCCGCCTTCTCGAACGTCACCTCGAGATCACCCTTCATCAGGCCCAGCCAGTTGGCATAGACCAGTCGCTTGTCCTGGGCATCGACGGCCGAGACCGAGTCCTCGCAGTCCTGGATGGTCGTCGTGGCCGATTCCAGCACCACGTCCTTCACGCCGGCCGGATGGGCCGCCCCGACCGGGTGCTGGCGATCGATGATGATCTCGACATGCAGCCCGTTGTGAACCAGCAACACGCACGAGGGAGATTCGGGCGAGCCGTTGAACCCGGCCAGCCCGTCCCTGTCGGCCAAACGGGTCGTCGCTCCGCCGGAAAGTTCGACAACCAGTTGCTGTCCGCCGTCGATCGCCTCGAGCCGATAGCCAACCGCGTCGGAATGGCTGCCGTCAGCCAGGGGCACATGCTGGTCCAGCAGCGACTCCGCGTGAGCCACCACGCGGGCCCCGCGGGCCGGATCGTACCCCGCAGCCGACTCGCCCTCTTCCCAGGCAAGCACGTCGGTGCCGTAGAGAGCATCGTAGAGACTGCCCCAGCGGGCGTTGGCGGCGTTCAGGCAATACCGGGCGTTGTCGACCGGGACAACCAGCTGGGGCCCGGCGATCGTGGCGATTTCTGGGTCGACATTGGTCGTTTCGATGGCGAACGCCCCCTCGTCACCGACCAGGTATCCGATCTCGGCCAGGAAATCGCGGGCCTCCGCGCCACTGAAACCCGATTCCCTTCGCTCGAGGTGCCACGCGTCGATCTGCCGCTGCAGTTCGTCACGGCGTGCCAGCAGCCGGCGGTTGCCGGGATCGAGGTCGGAGACGATCTGGCCCAGGGAGGTCCAGAACCCATCCGGATCCACCCCGGTGCCCGGTGCGATCTCGTCATGGACCAGTTCGTACAGGCCCGCATCGACCAGCAGGCCACCCACTTCAACGCGTTCACCTGTCATCGTGTCCTCTTGCTGCTCTCCATGGTCGTCTATCCCGGTGGCGGAAGCCCCTAGGTCAGGATCTCGCGAACCACCTCGCCTTCGACATCAGTCAGCCGAAAATCACGGCCGGCGTGTCGGAAGGTCAACCGTTGGTGGTCCAACCCCAGCAGGTGCAGGATCGTGGCGTGGAGGTCGGGGATCGAGACCTTGTTCTCGGCCACGTAGTAGCCGAAATCGTCCGTCTTGCCGTACTTCATCCCGCCACGGACGCCCCCACCGGCCAACAGCATGCTGAAGGCATGCGGGTGATGGTCGCGACCGTCGCTGCCCTGGGCAGCCGGGGTGCGACCGAACTCGGTCCCCAGCACCACCAGCGTGTCGTCGAAGAGTCCCCGACGCTTCAGGTCGGTGATCAACGCCGCGATCGGCTGGTCGATCTTCATTGCATTCTTGCTGTGGTTGCCTCTCAGGCCGCCGTGGGCGTCCCAGTAATTGCGAGGGTAACTGTGGTTGACCTGGATGAACCGCACACCCGACTCGGCCAGCCGCCGCGCCATCAGGCACTCGCGACCGTACTCGTCGGTCGGCCCGCCGCCGATCCCGTACAACGCCAGCGTTTCCTTCGACTCCTTCGACAGGTCGAACACCTCGGGAATGGCCGACTGCATTCGGAACGCCGTCTCGAAGGCCCGGATCCGAGCCTCCAGTCGCGCGTCGGCCCCGGTCTCGACCAGGTGCTCGCGGTTGGCCGTCGCCAGCAGGTCCAGCTGGCGACGCTGGACGACCCGGGGACGCCCCGGCACCACGTTGGAGACGGCGGCGGTGCGGGGAAACTCCCCGTTGCCGTCACCGATGCTGGTCCCCTGAAAACTGGCCGCCAGGAACGCCGATCCGAAGTTCTGTGTCCCGCCGTGGTAGATCGACGGTGTCAGCGTGATGAAACCCGGCAGGTCCCGGTTGTCGGATCCCAGCCCGTACAGCGTCCACGCTCCCAGGCTCGGCCGGTTCAACACGCCGTCACCGGTGTTCAACCTCAGGCAGGCCGGACCGTGCGAAACTTCGTTGCCGCCGCTGATCGAATTGACCACGCAGATGTCGTCGATCACCGAACCGATCCGCGGAAACAACTCGCTGATCCGCACACCGCTTTGACCGTGCGAGTGGAACTTCCAGGGCGACCCCAGCAGGTTGCCCGTCACGGCGAACTCGAAGTCCGGCTTGTCGAACGGCACCGGCTGCCCGTTTCGTTTGCTCAACTCGGGCTTCTCGTCAAACGTGTCGACATGAGAGATCCCGCCGTGCAGGAACAGGAAGATCACCCGCTTGGCCCGGGGCGCGAAGTGAGGTTTCCTGGGAGCCATCGGGTCGACGCCCGCGGCCATCGACTCCTCGCCCAGCATCGCGGCAGCCGCGGTGGCACCGAAGCCACAGGCAATCCGGCTAAGCGCCCGGCGACGATGAAGCATGGGCATGATCGGGATGGTTGGCATGACGACTACTTCAGGTACAGGAACTCGTTGCGACAGAACAGCGTCTGGGCAAAACCGGTCCAGGCGGTCAGCCGTTTCTCTTCCGGCGTCCCCTTTTTCTCGCCGGCCACGCCGGCGGCCAGAAATTCAACAACCCGCTTCACCTCCGCCGGACGGGGACCGCGTCCCACAGCCAGGCGATAGGCCAGGGCGATCCGTGCCGGGTCATCGGACGCGGGAGCCGACAGAACCCGCTTGGCCAGGGCCTGGGAGTTCTCGAGCACGAACGGGTGATTCAACAGGAACAGCGACTGCGACGGCACGGTGGTGTCGTTGCGGCGGGTCACGATCCCGTTGGGGTCCGCGGCGTCGAACAGCGAGAGAATATCGGGCATGGCATTGCGGACGACCGGCAGGAAGACGCTCCGCCGCCTGGAATCGGTGTAGAAAGGATCGTCGGAGCGGACGCGGTTGGGTCGGAAGGTCGGCCGCTTCTTGTCGATCACCTCGCCCCGCTCGTAGAGAAACTCGCCGGTCTCCGAACCGCCGGGCGTCAGGTCCAGCCGCCCGCTGACGGCCAGCACCGCGTCCCGCAACGCCTCGGCATCCAGACGCTCCAACGGCATCGTCCACAGCAGCCGGTTGTCCGGATCGATACGTCGGGCGGCCGCGGCCGCATCGGTCGCCCCGCGACTGGCCTGCATGTAGGTGCCCGAGAGCACCAGCCGCCGGTGCAGCGACTTGATGCTCCAGCCGTTGTCGACGAAATCGGCCGCCAGCCAATCGAGCAGTGCGGGGTGGCTGGGCAATTCGCCCCGGTTGCCGAAATTGTCGCTGGTGGCAACCAGGCCGATGCCGAAGTGGTTCTGCCAGACACGGTTGACCAGCACGCGGGCCGTCAACGGATTCTCGGGCGATGCGATCCAGCGGGCCAGCTCCAGCCGACCACTCTGGCGGGTCCGCAACGGCTGGTGCCCCTCGCCGGCGATCACCTGCAGGAACCGCCTGGGAGCCAACACCCCGGGGTTCTTGCGGTCCCCGCGACGGTGCACCCGCAGCGTCACCGGCCGGTACTCGACCGGGGCCATCACCATCACCGGCTTCAGCCCCTCGACCTTCAGGTTCCACTCCTGGAACATCGTCGCGTTGCGATTCTCGTCCTGGAACACCTCGGTGCTGCGAAAGATGCTCGCCAGCGAATAGTAGTCGACGGTGGGGATCGAATCGAACTTGTGGTCGTGGCACCTTGCGCACCCGATCGTGAGTCCCAGGAAAGCCCGGCCGGTCACGTCCAGCTGGTCGGCGACGATGTCCAGCCGCGACTGCTCCTTGTCGGTCTCGGCCAACGCCTTGGGTCCCAGCATCAACAGTCCGGTCGCCACCACCGCGTCGACCCGGGCCTGACCGGTCTTGCCCGGCAGCAGGTCCCCGGCCAGCTGTTCGATCACGAACTCGTTGTACGGCTTGTCGGTGTTCAGCGACTTGATGACGTAGTCGCGGTACCGCCACGCGTACCTCATCACGACGTTGCCGTCGTTGGCCGTCGACTCGGCGTAGCGAACGACGTCGAGCCAGTGCCGGGCCCAGCGTTCGCCGTAGCGGGGCGAGGCCAGCAGGCCATCGACAACGGCCCCCAGCGCTTCGACGTCGTTCCGCCCGTCGGCCAGGAAGGCGTCGATCTGTTCGGGGGTCGGCGGCAGCCCGGTCAGGTCGAACGTCACGCGGCGGATCAACGTCGACCGGTCAGCCCGCGGCGACGGCTCCAGGCCCGCCGTCTTCAGCCGTGCCAGGACGAACGGGTCGATCGGCGACACGACCCGGTCGGGGTCGGCGACCTTCGGTGTTGCCGGTGACTTCACCGACCGGAACGCCCAGTAGTTCTTTTCGTTGTCGGTGAATTCGCGCTTGGATGCCAGGTACATCCGCGGCATCTCCACTCCGTGGCGGACCGCCAGTTCAGCCTCCAGGCCCCGCCGTTGCCGGTCGGTCAGCACGCGGTCGAAGACGATCACCTCGGCCAGGTCACCCCGGAAGCCACCCGCCCACTGCTGGGGACTTCCCAGCGCCACGCCGTGCTCGGGCCGCATCTGCACATCGGGCACGACCGAAGTGCCCACCGGGTCGCGGCCCCACGCCTGCCGGGAGGACTCGCCGTTGAGCCAGAAACGGGTGCCGGGGGTCCAGGGCCCCTTCTTGCGGGTGATGATCAGGATATTGGGCTGATCGTAGAGCACCTGGGCCGATCCGGGCCCCATCGACGCATCATGGGAAAAGCCGCCGGCCAGGTCGATCTGCTTCTTCTCGGTTTCCAGTTCAATGAGAATCGAGAGCGGCTTCCCGGGATCTCCCGAGTGTGCCGGATTGCCCACCATCAGGATGTTCTCGTACGGCCGGGACGTGCCATGGACGTACTGTCCGACAAGCACGACGGTGAACTCGGCATCGCCGGTCAGGCCCAGGCTGCGATCCGGTGATGCGGCCAGACCATTGTCGTGCGTGAACCGCACGGCCGGACCCCCGTTGATCCTGCTCTGTTTGACCAGCTGCGGAGCCGTGCCGGTGCCCGCCTTGCGGACCCCCTTGGTGACGGTCAGATCATGTCCCCGGCCGCTGGAATCAGGCCAGGCGACCACCGCGCCCCCGTCGGCAACCTGCAACGTGTCGGCCCGCAGCCACAGTTTCAGCGACCTGGCCAACTCGGGAGCATTCGGAGCAATCACCTCGCCGATCCCGTCGGCGGCATCGCCGCGGGACGATTCGGTCCCGGTCGCCACCGGCCAGGCGGCTCCGTCGGCCACCCACTGTCGCAGCGCCGCGATTTCGGAATCCTTCAACCGAGTCTTCGGCGGCATCTGCTCGTCACCCCGGGCCGTGACCCGCTTCAGCAGCAGGCTGGCCGCCGGCTTGCCCGGTTCGATCGCCTTGCCCGACTCGCCGCCGCGGAACAGCCGCTCGCGTTGATCGACCCGCAGTTCCCCCTCCTGCTTCTTGGCTCCGTGGCACGTGCCGCAACGGGCCAGCAGCAGCGGACGGATCTTCGACTCGAAGAACTCGGCCTTCTTCGCGTCGACTTTCCCGGTATCCGGTTTCTTGTCGGACGCAACGACCTCCGATCCGCTGGCCGAACACGCCAGTACCCCCAACAGCACCGCGATGGCGATCGTGGCAATTCGAGACACCATTGGTGGATCCGATCCGGGAGATCTGTTCACATCAAGTCGTATCTGGACGACGCTTCAATCTACCAAAGACTCAAGCCACTCGAAAACAACGCCCCGCCATGAACGCACCGCCCGAACTCTCCCGCCGCACGTTTCTGGCCGCCGCCGGCGCGGGTCTGGTCGGTCCACGCCTGGCCCAGGCCGCCGAACCGCATCCGCGTCCTGTCGCCCTCGGTCAAAAACACCACGAGGCGGTCAACCGAAAACGACGGATCGCTGTCCAGTACGACGCCTGGTCCCAGTTGGGGCACGACTTCGCAGAGTGGCTCGACTACCGGTTCGACTACATCGACGAACCCGGGACCCAGATCGACAGCATCTGGTGGGACATCACCGCGCTGGGCGACTCGACCTACCCCAGCAAGGTGCTCAAGCCGCTCCGCCAGGTCGGGCTGGACCGCTGGCGGAAGCAGGGCATCGATTGGGTCGGGCAACTGGTCGCCGAGACTCGCAAACGGAAACGGGAGGTCTTCTGGAGTCACCGGATCAGCGAGGTCGAGCTCAACGACGACGGCACCGGGGCCGGCTGGAACGGAAAACCGCACCCGATCAAGCAGGCCCACCCCGACTGGGTCATCAAGACCTGGTGGAAACAGGGCCTGTGGAACCTGGCGTCAGCCGGCGTTCGGGATTTCAAGGTCCGGGTGCTGCGGGAACTGGCCACCAACTACGACTTCGACGGATTCCAGATCGATTTCGCACGTCACATCCCCTGCCTGCCACCGGGCCGCCAGTGGGAACTGCGTGACCACGTCACGCGGTTCATGCGAGACATGCGGTTGATGCTCGAACAGGTGGCGGAAAAGCGAAAGCGGCCCATCCTGCTGGCCGCCCGGATTCCCTGCGACCTGGCCGGCTGCCGACACGACGGGTTCGACATCGCCGAGTGGGCCCGCCAGAACCTGGTCGACATCCTGACCCTGGGCAGTCGCAGCATCGACTGCGACATCGAGGGATTCCGACGACTGACCCGGGGACGCAACATCAAGCTGCAACCGTGCCTGGACGATCACCACGCCACCGACGCCTACCAGTATCCACCGATCGAGTACTTCCGCGGTGTGGCCGCCAACTGGTGGCGGCAGGGAGCCGACAGCCTGCTGACGTTCAACTGGTCCAATGCCGATCCCCAGTTCTGCCGCAAGATGGACAAGACCCCCGGACCGCTGTCGCACCAGCAGGCCTATCACGAGATCGGCTCGCCCGGCTCGCTGAAAGACAAGGACAAGATCTTCGTGGTCCAGCGACGAGGCGGGTACCCGTGGGCCGAGGGGGCCTTCAATCGCAACGACCGGGCCGTCTTGCCGCTGCAGTTGTCCGAGGCAGACTCAACGGCCACCGTCTCGCTTCGCGTCGGCGATCACCTGGCGAGCTCAGCCGACCGGCTCGAACAGGTTCTGCTCCGCGTGATCGTCTTCGGCACCGTCGACAAGAAAACCCTCGACGTGAAATTCAACGGCGTCCCCACACGCCCGGTCACTCACGACGTCAGCTGGAAGGACCGCCAGATCTTCTCGCCCAGGCCACAACCCTCCTCCGGTGGGGCCGATGGATGGAAGGTCGATCCGAAACAGAAGCTGACCCGGCTGGATTTCCGCATCCCGCCGCGACTGTGCAAGGCGGCCGACAACCAGGTGTCACTCCGGTCGTCCGGGAAGAAGACGATCAAGCTCGAAAAGGTCGAGCTGCACGTCGACTACGCCTGAAAACTGGTTGTGGTGAACCGATCATCCCTCACGGTAAACTCAAGTGACGCCACCCCGGCACGTCGCCCGGGCCGGACAGAGAACTTCACAGCGAGCCAGCCATGCGATTCCTTTTGCTGTCGGCCTGCGTGACAAGTGCGGTGATCGGAGCGGCCGAGGCCCTCCCGGCCGCCGACGACAAGGCCAAGCCTGCGGAACTGCCCGCCAGCTACGCCCAGGTCGTGCTGCGTGTCGAAGGCATGATCTGACGCGTCTCGTGACCGCTTGCGGTCAAAGAAGCCCAGTCTGGGCTTCCCGGAGTCCTGGACGTCGTGGTCCGCTACGACGAAAAGGATGCCACCGTCAGCTACCTGCCGGGCAAGGCCACGCTGGCGAAGATCCTCGAACGGTACGACGACACCCCCTTCACCGTGAGCCGGGCCGAACCGGTCGTCAGCATCACCCGGGCCAAGGGACTGACACTCAGGGCATGGACCGAACGGTTGAAGGCCGAAAAGGCCCCGGACCAGGCGAAGCCGGACGCCAAGACGGACGCTGCGAAGAAGTCCCCACCCTCGATCCGTTTGGTCGTCGAGTTGAGCACCGACAAGTCCCGCCGGGTCAAGACTCCCGGTCTCTCGCTGGCCGATGCCGCGGCCGCGGGCCTGGCCCTCGAAGGGGACTTCGTCGATGCGGCATCCGAAAAAAACGCCAAGTCCGGGACACGGCGGCAGGTGCTGCTGCTGCGGGAGTCGGTCAAGCGGCGACCGGGTGAAACGACGGTGCCGGTGGCCTTCAAGAGCCAGACCGTCGATGGAGACAGGAAACAGGAACGGACGGTCGAGGGCACCTTCGACGTCGTGCTGCTGACTCCGGACGCGAAGCCCGCACGGCCCAGCCTGGCCACCGCCGGCGTCGCCCTGGTAGGCGGCACGCTGGAACTGTCGCTGGGGCACCTGTGCGACCAGCGCGGTTGCGTCGGCCACCTGCACAACGCGCTGGGCCGGGTGCCCGGACTGGCCGGAGTCCGCCCGCACCCCGACCCGAAACAGCCCCGGGCCACCGTCTTCCTGCGAGCCGGTCAGCCGATCGACCTCTGGGGACTCCGCTCGAGACTGCGCGACCAGGGCGTCGAGGTCACCGGGATCCTCGCGGCCACCCGCACGGGTGATCGCCTGAGGGTCGAACTGCCCCGGTGGAAGTCCGAAAAGGACTCCGACGATGCCCAACAGTGCATGGCCTGCCGTGATCGGACGGCCGCGTTGCTCGAAACGCTCAAGTGGACCGATTCGGTCAAGGTTGTCGGTGGCGGGATCGACATCACTCCCGACATCGAATCGTCCGGCCAACTCAACCTGGTCGGGCTGCTCGAGTTGCTCTCACAAAGCGGCACGGCTCCCCGACACGCCTGGTTGCTGCCGGCCGGAGTGAAGATGCCCAAGGCGGCCCCGGCCCGTGTCATTCGACCCCGAGCCGATCCGATCGTCGGCGGTTCTTCCAGTCACCCGCTGGTCGAGTTCGAGTTCACCCACAGCAGCAGTGTGGGCACCGACGTGCAGAGCCTGTTGAGTGGTCACAAGTGGGCCAGCCGGACCAGTGTCGACTTCGACAAGACCACCGTGGCCCGCCTGGGGATCAGTGACCGCCGATACGCCAACATCAAGCCGCTGCTCAACGAGTTCCGCAACTCCGGCCGCATCCCGCAACAGGTCCGGCTCCGTGGGTTCGGAGACATCCGCATCCAGTTCGAGTTCGCTCACATCTGTGGCGACGTCGTCTTCTCGAAGCCCCCCAAGAAGAAATCCAAGAAGAAAAAGGGCCGCAAACAGGCGTTCGAACCCAAGCCGTTGCGGCCGGCCAAATCGAGCAACGGGCGGAAGGCGATCGAGGCGGCCGTGGCGCGGGTTGCCTGGATCAAGAACGGAAAATTCCACGAGTACCACACCCGGCCGACGTTCAACGGGCCGACGAAGCTGTGGCTGGCCTTCGAGGCGACCGGTGACGACGTGGTGCGACTCGACGAACTGGTCCGGGAACTTCGCCGATCCGGCTTCCCGCCCACCTCGGTGATCGTCAGCCGCCGCTTCTCGGGACTCCCCTTCGGCAAGTCGATGCCGAGCAACCTGGTACTGACCGACCCCGAGGGGAAGACGCGGAAACTCGGGTCACTCAGGCAGTCCGGCCGGCCGCCGGCGATCGCTTTCGTCGCTCTGACGTCGAGCCGCAAGAAGGACTACAAGGCCAACCCGAAATACTTCGGCCAACTGTCGCGGACGATCGAGCAATACGGAGACCGGGTCGACTTCGTGGCGATCAGCGGGAACAAGCAGGACTCGTTCGACAACCTGGCCAAGTTCTGGCGGAAGACGGATACCAGGGACGTGCCGCTGTTGGACGACGCCGACGGTCACCTGCGAGCGGCGTTGAATGTCCAGAGCGCCCCGGCCCCGCACGTGTTCGTCTTCGATCGCGACGGCAAGCTCCGTTACGCCGGCGATGCACACGACCAGTGGAAGAAGAAGAAACCCAAGAACGACTACCTGGCCCAGGCCATCGAACTGGTGTTGCAGGGCAAGTACCTGGCCAACGGGGCGGTCTTCTACAACAAGTCGCCGTGCAACTGTTCGCACCCCAAGTGCAAGTGTCCCAAGTGCGGCTGCGGATCCAGTTGCCGTTGCGCGGTGGGAAACTGCAGCGTGGGTTTCTAGCGTGATCGTACGCCTCGCTTTCCTGTCAACGCTGTTGCCGGTCGTGGCGTGGTACGGCACCCCGAGCCAGGCCGAGCCTCCCGCCACGGCGGTGAAATTCCAGATGGTCGTCACCGGACAGTCTCCCTACCCCACCAACGACCGCAAGAACCTGAGCGTCAACTGTGGCGGTGGCAAGGGCGTCCTCATCACACCGCACTGGATCCTGACGGCCGCGCACTGCATCACCTCGAAGAAGCAGAAGAGCGGTCAGGTCAAGGTGAAGTTCACCGGTCTGAAGCGGAAGGCCGTGCAGATCAGGGTGAACAAGGTGATCCGTCATCCGGGCAAGGACCTGGCACTGCTGCGGCTGGTCCGTCCGGTGAAGGCCGCCGAACGGCCGCCGCTGCTGCTGCTGC
>Ga0310123_10000040_pt1 | contig 102802 bp, 96 predicted proteins | sample CB6_AW_1057_MG_FD_203505 | JGI IMG/M metagenome (GOLD analysis project Ga0310123, IMG submission 203505) | Marine microbial communities from Western Arctic Ocean, Canada - CB6_AW_1057 | ecosystem: Environmental > Aquatic > Marine > Oceanic | place: Canada: Western Arctic Ocean | collected...
ACTCGTCGACCCAACCGGTCTTTGCGTCGCCGATCCGAATCCCCATCTCCCAACCGGGATTCTGCACGTCGTCTGATTCCGAATCGGCCACGTAGATGCGGTCGTCAGCCGTCAGAAACACGCCACTGGGTCGCCCAAACTGGGTCCACTGCGTGATAAAGGTGCCCTCTTGGTCAAAAATCTGGATCCGATTGTTTGACCGGTCTCCAACATAAATACGACCCTCGGAATCCATCGCGATCGCGTGTAGGGTGCGAAATTCGCCTGGACCGTAGCCCGTCCGGCCCCACTCTTTCAGGTAGGTGCCGTCTTTCGAATACTTCACGACACGGTTGTTCGTTGTATTCGCGTGTCCGTCGGCGATAAAGATGTCCCCGTTGTCAGCGACGACGACATCCGCGGGCGCGTTGAATTGGTAGGGTCCGCGACCGGCCTTCCCGGGCTGCCCGAGGGTCATCAGCACCTCACCGGTCGGACTGAACTTTATGACCTGATGTCCGCGGGTCCCTTCGGGCGTCCGCCCCTCGGCAACCGCGTCGGTGACATAGACGTTCCCGTCATTGTCGACCTCTATCCCGTGCGGCCAAATGAAGAGGCCACCACCAAAACTCTCGACGACGTTCCCATCCGGGTCGAACTTGATGACCGAGTCGAGGTCCGAGTCAAGACACTCGTTCCCAAACCTTTCCGGCGCGCTCGCATCGCAACGGATGACAGCCCAGACGTGACGGCCGTCCGGGTCGATCGTCACTTTCCCTACGGCGCCCATCGTTCTTCCGCCGGGGAGCTTCGCCCAACCATCCACCAGACGATACGGGTTTGGTAACGCTTGGGCTTCGGCGACCGCGCTCGCGCCCAGCCCAATCGTGAGGGCGAGCGCGCCCGCGACTCCGGCTCGTGTTGCAGACATCATGATGACCTCCTCTGATAGCAATGACCGTGTGACCACGCCGTTCGACCGTCGAGCGTGCTCGCTGAACGCGTCGACCGGAGGCTAAAGATATTCGTCTTCGCGGCTCCCGTCCACCCGGCCAACCACCAGACCCAAGACGCCTCTGTATGATGGACGAACATGTCTATTCGTCCGGTCAAGCGCATCGCGCCCGCCACACCGACGATTGAAGGTGCGGGAGTCAGGCTCAGACGAGCCTTTGGCTTTGGGGACACGACCGACTACGACCCATTCCTGCTCTTTGATGATTTTCGCGGTGATGACCCCCGCGACTATTCGGCCGGCTTCCCTTGGCATCCGCACCGGGGCATCGAGACCATTACCTATGTGCTGGCGGGCGGCGTCGAACACGGCGACAGTCTCGGCAATAGAGGGCGTCTCGGGGCCGGCGACGTGCAGTGGATGACCTCCGGGCGTGGCATTCTTCACCAGGAGATGCCCCAGGGAGACAGTCAGGGCCGCATGCATGGGTTTCAGCTCTGGGCCAACCTGCCTTCGTCGCTCAAGATGTCATCCCCGCGTTATCAAGACGTCGCGGCCGCGGATATCCCGGCCGTGACCGACGACGACGGGACGACTGTGCGGGTGGTGTGTGGTAGCTTTTGGGGACAGACGGGCCCGATCGACGGGGTCGCGGCCGACCCTCGCTATCTCGATGTCACGGTGCCGACCGGCGTGCGAAGACGCTTCTCGGTCGAAACCTCTCGTCACGCGTTCGCCTATGTCTTTGCCGGTTCGGGAACGTTCCGTGACGCCTCGGAGCCACAGACGGTCGCGACCGAATATGTCGGAACGCCGCGCGCGGACACCGAGCCCGAGGTCGGCAATCGGTCACTGGTGCTGTTTGACGACGGCGACGAGATCACCGTGCAGGCCGGGGACGACGGCATCCGGTTTCTCCTCGTCTCGGGCACACCGCTCGGGGAGCCGGTGGCCTGGCAAGGACCGATCGTCATGAACACTGCAGAAGAGCTACGGCAAGCGTACGCAGAGCTGCGGAGCGGCACGTTTATCAAGGGGCAGTGACTGGCGCTGCGCCCGTATACCGTTCGAGCTCAGCCGACCGGGACGCGCTCGAGCAACTCACGATGCCAGTTGATGACGACGTGAAGACGGTCTCGACGTGAACTCCCTTCGCGGTAGACGACAATAAACAGCTCCCCGTCGGCTGTCAGATCATAGGTGCGCCCAGAACCGGTATGAAAATCGCCCTCAAAGAGCGTGCGTGGGGCCTCAAAACTCACCGTCGACTCGAGCGAGTGCTCCACCACCTCCATCTGGGTACGCCCGCGGATGAAGTACAGCTCGTTGCGTGTCGACGACCACGCGGGCAAGTTGCCACCGTCGGTCGACACCTGCCACTTGCCATCCATGGCCGGGAACTGCGTCACATGCACTTCAAACTGACCCGACTCGTTCGACGCGTACGCCAGCCACTGTCCATCCGGGGACAACGCAGGCGCGGGCTCTTGAAATGGCGTGTTGGTCAGTCGGCGAGCGTCCGCGTCACCGTCGACCGACAGCATGGCGAGGTCGGAGCTGCCGGAGGGCAAGGTGACCGTCGTGTAGACAAGAAGGTTCTCACGCGAAACCGCGTGGGGCAACTGCACTTCGTCCGACTCGGTGAGACGTTCGGGCGGCGACGAGCCGTCCGCGATGTGGCGAAAAAGGTTGCGAGCACCGCCCGCCGGGCTGGCGCCGATGATGAGCGACCGCCCATTGGGCATCCACACCGGATACGAGTCGGCGCCCGGGCTAAATGTGAGCCGGTTGAGCGCATTGCGCTCGAGGTCGTAGAGCCAGACGTCGCGGCGTTCGTCCGTGATATCGAGTGCAACCCGCGTCCCATCCGGTGACACCCGGGGGAGATAGTACCGCTGAGGCTCCAGCGGCAAGAACTCCACGACGCCGTCGTGGTCGACCGTGGCCAACCGGCGGCGGTTGCTGGTGACACTCCCCCTCCCGGGGAGATACACCAATGTGCCGTTCTGAGAGACATCAAAATGCGCGGTTCCTTGCATCAAGGGAGGGGCCTGACGCACCCCGTCGGCGACAACCTGCGGCACGCCGGTCGTGGTCATAGTCCGTTCGTCGAACCGGACGGCCACGATAGAGCCGTCTCGGGCGAAGACCAGGTGACCGGTCGACACGACACGCGCCAGACTCCGTCCGGTCCGAGTCCAAAGACGATGGAGTCGTCGGCTGACCAGCGCCCTCCCCACGGCCGAGGCGTATCGGCAATGACCAGTGACGCACCCCCGGTCGCGGGCACTTTGAACAGCCGGCCATTTGCCAAGTAGCCGGTCCACGTGCCGTCGGGCGAGAAGAAGGGCGATTCGGCCCCGCGAGAGCCGGGGAGCACCCGCGCTTCAAGGTCGTCGAACGGGCGAACCCAGAGCTCGCTTCCGGCGACAAACGCAACCCGGGAACCGTCGGGGGACACAGCCATCATCTGACCGGTCGTTCCGGTCAACTCGCTACCCTCGACCGCCAGCTGGAATCGTCCGATGGACGGCTCTGGGGTTGGCACGCGGCCGAAAACAGTCCAGGTCAGGAGCGCGACGAGAATGACGAGGGCCGCGGTCGCAGCTGCCCACTTGGCCAAACCCACCGCCACCGCCGGTGCGACGGGCGCCACATGGTCCGCCGTTTCCACGGCGGCATCGACTTCACGAGCGAGGACTCTGACGTCCCCCATGTCTCGCAGACGACGATCGAGATTCTTTTCCAAACATCGCGTCAAGACCGCGCAAATACCGGGCGGCAATGACGGCGGCAACCGCTCATAGTCGGGCTCCGCCCGAAGAACGGCAGCGATCAAGTCCACCGGTGTCGCGGCGGTAAACGGGGGACGGCCGGTCAGCAACTCGAACAAAACCACGCCAAAAGCCCACACGTCCCTGCGGCGGTCGGTGGTTTGCCCGCCGGCCTGCTCCGGCGACATGTAGGCGGCGGTCCCCAGAATCACGCCGCGGCCGGTCAGCTCATTGATGGCGGTCGCCCCACTGAACGACCCCACGGCTGGTGTCTCGCTGAGCGCTTTGGCCAGACCGAAGTCGAGAATCTTGATGTGCCCGTCGGTTGTGGCTCGATATTTTCCGGTTTGAGATCGCGGTGAATAATGCCGCGGGCGTGCGCGGCCTCGAGCGCATCCACAATCTCGAGCGCCAAGCGAAACGCTTCGTTGATAGAGAGTGCGTATCGTAAATCGTGGCGATCCCGGGATGGTTGAGGCTGGCGAGGACCTGGGCTTCCCGACGGAAGCGTGCCAGCCGGTCGGTGTCGCCAGCCGGAAGAAACTTGAGGGCCACTTCTCGGTTGAGGACGGTATCGGTCGCTCGATACACGCGCCCCATCCCGCCTTCTCCGATGAAAGCCGTTATGCGGTAGTGGCCGAATCGAGTACCAATCTCTGGAATCATGTGAACGCTGCCCCATTCTATTTGAGCGCGACGTCACGACCTCCCCGATCACGGCCTCACGGCCGCGAGATATAATCAGCCCCCGACAAACCCCGGCCTGTGGCCGGTCCGCGGCGCAACGGGACACGGCACAAAGGGACATGGAGGTCCTATGAGATTCAAACTCCTGACTTTGGCAACCGCGTGGGCGGCTCTCGCCCTCACCATGGCCTCGCCGGTGGTCGCACAGCAAGCCAACAACTACGACTACTGGCGCTTCAACCGAGAGATGATCCGCTATGGCCAACAGGCCGTCTTCATGTGCAACGGGTTGTTCACCTCGAATCGGACCCTCGAACAGGTGTTCGAACAAGAGTTGGCGTTCTTGCCGCAGCCGGTCGGCACCGCCCGTGGCGGCGACTACACCGTGGACCGCGACCGACAGGCGGTCACCATCGGTGCACCCGGGGGCACACCACAGATGAGAGCCGCGTTCCGCGAGGGCATCGGCTGCATCATCCTGCCACCCGACCAGACGCTCGAGGAGATCGGCCAGCTCCCCATCCTCGACATGGCACCGCCGGCTGGCGATCCAGCGACGATACCGTGGCCTGATGGGGACCTTCTCGCTGACTCGGCGTCGTCCGGTGTGAACCTGGCGGCCCTCGAAGCCGCGTCCGACTGGTCGTTCGACCGGGACACACCGGAACAGGTCACCCTGAGTCTTGTCGTCGTGAAGGATGGCGAGATTGTCCACGAACGATACGCCCCGGGCGTCGACGTGACGACGCGAACGCGGACGTGGTCGACCGCCAAAAGCATCGCCTCCACCCTCATCGGCATGCTTGTCGACGAGGAGCGGATGTCACTTGACGCGCCGCTCGGATTCGACTGGTTCCCAAAGGCCGACGCGGCCGATAAGGACCCTCGCGCCGCCATTACGCTGCGGCACGTGCTCAACATGTCGAGCGGGCTCGAGCCGATCGACAATGCAGGTCTCGAGTATGCCATCGGTTCTGGATTGTCGTATTGGGCGGGTGCCAGCTCTGTCCAAGGCGCGCGCAGTCGCGCCTTGATTCGTGAGCCCGGAACAAACTGGGACTACGAAAACTATGACACCCTGCTGGCGATCTATGCGCTAAAACAGGTCCTCGGAGATGAAACGACCTATCGCGAGTTTCCGCGACGGGCGCTCCTAGACCGGATCGGGATGCGGAACACACTGGTCAGCACCGACCGGTTCGGAGACTTCATTCTCAGCAGCCAGCTGTACACCAACGCCCGGGATTTAGCCCGCTTCGGGCTGCTCTATCTCAACGGTGGTGTCTGGAACGGCGAACGGCTGGTCTCCGAAGAGTGGATCGACTTTGTCAGAACGCCCGCGCCCGCCACGGCCCACCGTGGCAACTTCTACGGTGGTCAGTTTTGGCTGGTCCCCGACGACCGCACCGACGTGCCAAGCGACGCCTACTCGACGTCCGGCAACCGTGGCCAGTTTGTGGTGATCGTGCCATCCCACAACACCGTCATCGTGCGGCGTGGGCTCGACTGGGGCCGGCAGGGCTTTGACCGATGGTCAATGACTCGCGAGGTGTTGAAGGCGTTTGGCCCATCGCGGTCCCAGGAATAACAAGACCGCGCGCGAGACACTTGGGCCCGGCGGGGCGTTTCCGCAACAAGGAAACGTCCCACCGGGACTTGCTGCAGCTGTCGGCTAGAAGAAAAGACCAGACAGCTCGCTAGTGCGTCACGTCGACGGTCACGTTCTCGTAGGTAAAACGTGATCCGTCGCTGACGACGGCCCGCAGGACATACTCTCCGGGTTCGTCAAACGTGACGTCCGCCATCCACCGGTTCTCCGGTGGCGGTTCCGGCAAGATATACGGCGGTGACCAGGGCGAATTCCCCCACACTCGACTGTCCATCCACGCCTTCATCTGCTCGGGCGTGAACGTCACCTTCCGAGCCGGCCCCCGATACACGATCCACGACAACCGCAACCCAGGCACGCTACTGACGACGGACGACCCCACCCCGTCAGTGCTGTAAAACTCCTCGAGATTCTCCGGTGGGCCACCCCTGTCCGAACGGCCTGGAAAATCGTCGGGGTCGTCAGCAAACGCCGCCAACGTCAACGGTTCGCCTACTCCAACGGTACGGTGAAGCGCGCCGTCAATCTCGAGCACCGGGGCAATGTTCGTCCGAAGCCGGTCGTCGAGCGTGCCAAACGCCCCCCCTACCTCCGTGGACATCACCTGCGGGTCCATGCGGTAATCCGGCGCCAGCGTCGCGTAGGCGCGGTTCGTCCGGCCGTGCGTAGTGAGCGTCCAGACCATTTCCTGGTCGCCGAAATCGGCGGGCACCTCGACCGTAAACAGAAACGGGTTTCGACGCGGGTAAAAGTGGGTAGGCTGACTCTTGTCGGCCGTCGCGGGCTCAAACCCATCCATTTCGAGGTCGTCAAGCGCACGCGGCCGGCTCACCACGAAATAGTTGTCGGTCCCGACCGGGACGTCGAACTCCTGCTCCCAGTTCGAGTTCATATACCCGAACCACATGGTGATCGAGCCGTCGTCGTTGGGCCACCATCCCTCATAGGCAGGGTGGATGCTTTGCCCCCGCAAATACATGAACCGCGTTTGCGCGACCAGACCGTGTGTGGTCTGAAGGGCCACCAGGACCCCCACCAGGGCAATCGTCAGCCGCAGTCCTCCCGATCGTCTTACGGAACTGGTCACGGCTGCGCACCGTCGTCGTTCTGGGTGGTCGCGGTCTCGGTTCTCGGCACCTCAGCCCAGCACAACGGACACCCAACGTCGTAGTCGTTTCGGCTACTCATGCTTGCCCGGCGATCGGCCATTTCCTCTTGGAACTGGTCTTCCGTGAGCTCTACCGCATACCCGAGGTCAATAAACATGTTTGCCACGGATCGACGACCACCGCCCGCCCAGTTACGGCTATCGGCGAGGTTCCGATTCCCCACCGTCGTGTCGAGGAAACCGATGATGTGCAGGATGGTTCCCTTCGGGAGCAGCGGCGCCGCATCGTCCTCATAGACATACTGCTTGACCCAGCTGTGGTCGTAGCCGACACAGTTGAGGGTGAAATGGTTATTGCCCCAGATTGCCTCAATACACATCCGTGTCCCCGGTGCATGCAGATGCGGCTCGAACGCAACAAGCTTCGTGTGCTGTTCGAGCACTTCGAACGCATGGAGCTCTTGACCGGATCTGCCGGGCGGGACATCGATGTCGTTGCCATTCCCGAGCCGGACACGGGCGCGATTGCCATATTCCGGCTCGTAGCTCGTGGGGTGAAAGATGAAACCGAATTCGAGCTGGGCGGTGGTCTCCTGGATACCATTCGAGTGGAGGTGGCTGGCCCGCAAGTGCAGCGCGGAATTCGCCTGGAGCAATGTGCCGAATTTCTCCGGAAAAATATCGGCGTTCCGCCCCACTTCGTGGATCGGCCACCGGGTGCGGGTCTCTTCGTCAACCGCGGTCCCCTCGTCGTTCAACACGCCACTCGAATACGTCATGTGATGAAACAGATAGCGACCACCGACCGTGCCCGAGCCAGTGTCTCCCGGGATGTCATTGATTTCCCGCACCTCGACGGCCTTGACGTAGCGGTCTTCGGTAAGGCCGGTCGGGACCAGACCCAGGTCGCCCCACCAGTCCGAACCGACGGCCGGGCGTGTCACTTCCGGTGAACGCAGCACAAGGTCCGGTTTTCCAATGGTCCACTCGCCGGCTTTTGCAAACTCGATCGGGGGGGGCATGTCAGCCACAGCGCCGCGCGGCGCGCCATTGTCCGCCCAGGCCTGAATCTTGGCGAGATCTTCGTCGCTGAGAGAGGGGTCATCCTTAAAGTCGAGAATACCGAGGTCTTTCTCTACAAAGAACGGAGGCATCGCACCTTGCCGGTCTCGGATCGCGGTCCGAATTTTGATCGAGCGTGCCCAAGGTCGGGTCTCTTCATAGGTCACAAGTGACATGGGCGCCCCGCCATCGGCGCGATGACACGACTGACAGCTCTTTTGAAGGATCGGTGCAATGTCCTTTGTAAACGTGACATCCGCAGGGTCGAGACCAAAATCGGCCACATCATACAGATGGACCTCCGGGTGCGGGTCACTCCCAGCCAGCGACTGCGCGGTGGCGGCAGAAGAAAGGAGCAGCAAGAAGATCGGGACGGACGAGATCAACAGTCTGGCGAGCATCACACACTCCCTTTGATGGCGTTCGTGGGCGTCGAACGCCCTCATGAGGCATGGGGGACACCCTGCCTCTTCTACTAGAGATTAACAGACCGCGGGTCCGCTTAGTGGACTGCACTAGGGTAGCGCGAAGGCCACCAGCGTGGTCCCGGACGGGATGAGCACATGCTGACGTCCATCAAGCATGTGGGTCATGGCGGCCGCCCCCCATATCCGCGACCCGGTCGGGTAGTGCCAGAGATTGCGACCGGTCTCGGACTCGAAGGCCATGAAGTTGCCTTCATGGTCACCAGCGAACACGAGACCTGAGGCCGTCGACAGGACGCCGGACATCGAGGGTGTCGGATAGCGGAACTCCCACCGTCTCTCACCGGTGTAGACGTCGATGGCCCGGAGTGCGCCATAACCTTGGTCCTGATCAATCCACACGACGCCACCGGGTGAGCTCCGGCCCGGGACAAACTCCGGCACCTGAGGAATAAACGTGGCACACGTCTCGCGGGCAGTCAGAAAAAAGAGCCCGGCCGCGGGGTCAAACGACGGAGGCATAAAATTTGTGCCGCCCCACATGTCCGGAAGACATCCCTGGCTCCCGTCATTGAGGACGACAGGTCGTCCATCCGCGCCGATTTCGCGCGCCCAGGTGGTGTCCGTAAACGGCGTGCCCTGCAACAGCTCACCGGTCACCCGGTCGAGGACATAGAAAAAGCCGTTCCGGTTGGCCACCATCACCACCCGACGCATCTCTCCGTTCCACATGAGGTCGGCCTGCACCGGCACGTGGTTCGAATCCCAGTCGTGCGTATCGTGAGGTGTGAACTGGTAGTGCCACCGAAGCTGCCCGGTGGCGGCATCGACCGCTACGAGAGAGTCGGTGTACAGGTTGTCGCCCCGACGGTCGTCCCCGTAATAGTCGGGGTTCGGATTCCCGGTCCCCCAATAAAGTAAGTCGAGCTCCGGGTCATAGGTGCCGGTCATCCATGTTCCGCCCCCACCGCGAGTGATGACGTCGGTGTCCGGCCATGTCTCGCTTCCCGCCTCTCCCGATTCCGGCACCGAATGAAAGCGCCAGAGGCGGGCACCGGTCTCGGGATGATAGGCATCGATAAACCCGCGAGTGGCATACTCGCCACCCGAGATACCGACAATGACCTTGTCGTCGATGACCAGTGGCGCCAGCGTGGCCGCATATCCCTGTCGATAGTCCGCCAGTTCGACGTCCCAGAGCACGCTCCCCGTGAGTCGGTCCAACGCCAGGAAATGTGCATCGAGCGTGACCATAAAGAGTCGATCGCCCAGGATGCCAAACCCACGATTGACCGGCGCACTCGCCCCATAGGTCAGGTCTTCAGGAAGGTCGCGTCGATACTGCCAGAACGGCCGGCCGGTCCGCGCGTCGAGTGCCCACGCGAAATTGTTCGACCCGGTGACATACAGGACGCCGTCGACAACCAGCGGTGTCGTCTCGAAACCGCGACCACGTGTCGTCGTGCCGGTCTGAAACGTCCACTGGGCCGAAAGACGGTCGACGTTGTCAGGTGTGATTTGCGACAACGGGCTGTGCCGACGTCCACTGTAGTCCCCGGAAAATGTCGCCCAACGCGTCGGTTCTTCCAGTCCGGCGAGAAGATGGTCAAACGTGACACCGGAGCTCGTTGTCTCATTCTCTTGAGCGGCGACCCAGGTCGGACCCGCCAGCGTAAGAACAAGCCCCGGTATGAGAACGGAGCGGACCAAAGAAATGTGCGGCATGAGGATTCCTACTGGCCTCGGAGCGTTCCGAGAAATTTGATCACGTCGTCCAGGTAGTCGTCGCTCAGCTCGCGGGGCGAAAACACTGGCATCAACGATTCGTCAGTGCGGGCCCACCGTTCAAGATCGCGCTTTGCATAGCCTTGCAAGCGCTGATTCGTATCGAGCACTTGGAGCGAGAACGCGTCTTCTCCCTTACTCGCGCCCCGCACTCGCTCGCCGGTCGCGGTGACCAGCTCGATGGTCCGGTAGCGGGCAGCGACCGCCTCGCTCGGATTCCGGATCGATTCCCGCAGCGCGGCCCCCGACCGCGTCTGGCCGATGAGCGACAAGTCTGGTCCCAGCCGCCCGCCTTCGCCGTGCACCTGATGACACCCGACACATTGAGACCGAACAATCTCACGACCGTGGGCCGCGTTGCCGGGCAGGTTGGGGTCAGGTGTCACGGTGCTGATGCTCTTGACATACGCCACCATCGCCCACACTTCGTCGTCGGGTGCGTCACTCGCCGGCATGATGCTTCCCGCGACGCCTTGGCGCACCGTGCGAAAGACCCGTTCGTCACTCGTGCCAAAACTCCAGAGCGCCGTGAGGTCTGGCCCGCTGATCCCTTTTGCGTCGGCGCCGTGACAGGCGGCACAGCGCGCGCCAAACAGTTGCCGTCCCGCCCGGATTGCCCCACTGTCACCGTCAAATGGGTTGGTGCCCTGGGCGGTCACGAGACAGGGCGCGGCCAGCACGCAGGCGACCGCACACACGAGTGTCGTGGCATATCTCATGGCGTCAGGGCAGCGCATACGCGACAATCGTGTCAGTCGCCGCAATCACCACGTATTGCTTCTCGTCTCCCCCGAGATACGTCATGGGGTTGGCGTTCCCGCGCCCGGAGAGCTCATTGACCCACAACTCTTCACCCGTAGCAATGTCGAGCGCCCGAAATCGATCGTCATCGGTCGATGCGATAAAGAGCATCCCGCTCCCGGTCACGATGGCACCGGCCCGACCCTGGCGGCCGGTCTCCTGTCGGTCGGCCGGAAGCTCCTCGGTTATGCCAAGCGGACGCTGCCACGCGATATCTCCAGTGACCGAATCGACCGCTGTCAAGCGACCCCACGGCGGTTTCTGACACGGCCAGCGGTCATTGCCAACCGGCACATCAAAGCTGTTCGGCCGGGGGCCTCGACTCACATAGGGCACCGGAGAGTCCGAACCGGCGTCGGCTTCCTCCAACCACCCAAATGACCCGACGTTCCGGGCAAACACCAACAGGTATCCAGACGCGGCATCGAACGCCACACCGCCCCAATTGGGCCCACCGACGAGACCCGGAAACAGCAAGGTGCTGCGGGGCCCGCTATCGGCGGTGCGCAAGACCCACGGCGTAAATGGACCGGCATGGTAGACCTCTCCGATGTCCTCGACCAGCGCCGCGCAGGCGGCGGCATGCTCGGCCGTCGTATCCGCCGCCGTCACGAGGTCGGCTGGGTCATAGGTCACCCGCGACATCGGTGGCGGCTTTACTGGTATCGGCTGAGTGGGTGAGCTGTGCTCGCCCGGTACTTCACTGATAGCAACCGGTCGCTCTTCCACGCCAAACACGGGTTCACCGGTCTCTCGATTGAGGATGTACAGATACCCAGACTTTGTCGTGACGGCGAGCGCCGCGATCGTCCCCTCATTTTCTGTGGAGCTCTCTGCGGCGGGGATGTCGAACAGGACCGGGGGGGCCGGGGGATCCGCGTCCCAGAGGTCATGATGAATCGTCTGGAAGTGCCAGACGTATTCCCCGGTCTGAACGTCAACGGCGACCACGGAGTTTCCAAACAAGTTGTCCCCGGCCCGGTCGCCGCCGTAGGCACCGGGGATGGGCGACGCCAGCGGCAGATACAACAAACCGCGTTGGTGGTCCATCGTGAAGTAGAACGGCCAGGCGTTGACACCGGTGCGGTCGCGCCAGCTTTCATCGACCCACGTATCGTGCCCGACGGCCCCGGGCTGTGGTACGGAGCTGAACTCCCAGAGCTTGTCACCGGTGCGCGCATCGAATGCCCGGGCGTTGCCGACACCACCGCTCGTCCCGCGCGGGGTGTTGGCCCCCACCACGACGACATGCTGATACACCAGTGGCACGGAGTTATACGGGATGCCCAGATCTACCTCACCGCCCTCGCCAAAGCTCGCGACAAGGGCGCCGCTCGCGGCGTCGAGGGCTATGAGCCGCGTGCTGGAGGTAAAGATGATCCGAGCCGGTATCCCCTCTTCACCGGGCCAATAGGTCACGCCCCGTCGAGACGGCGCGCCATCGCTCAACTGATATCGCCAGATCTCTTGGCCGGTCTCGGGCTCGAGCGCTACGACTCGGTCCGAAGCCGGGACATACATCACGCCGTCTACCACAATCGGGGTGGCCTGCGAGTTGACGCGCGGCAGTTCCACGTCCCCGGTCTCATCCATTGGCTCAGCAACCAGCGAGTAGCGCCACGATTCTTGAAGCTCAGACACGTTCGCCCCGGTGATCTGAGACAACGACGACGCGCCGGTGCCGGCCAGATCGCCCCGATACATCGGCCAGTCGCCAGCGGCGTACGCTGGGAGGGCCTGACTGACGCCAGGGGCCACGCCGGACTCACCAGTGGGCGACCCCTCGCCGCTACACGCCGCCCCCGCCAGCGCCACCACGAGCAGGCCTCCGAGCAGACCGCGGCGCGCAGCCCACGGCGTCCCAGCAGCGCGACGCCACGCTCGCATGTGCCCGAGGAGCGCCGTGGGCGCGTTCGACACGGATTGCACGCCCGCAGCCGAGACGCCACACCGGTGCTCCGTCACAGGGCTTTCATTACGAATTGCTACGGTTCGTCCAACACGCATGAGATGACGGCCCTCCTTCGGGGTCGGTCGACAAAGCGGCTCGATTGTATCCCGTCGGACACCTCGGAGCATCCGCACCCCGAACCAGTGCGCTACCATCAGGAGCTGCCTGCCAGAAGGATGACAATGCTGTGCGCATGAGAGGTTTCAAGACAATCGCCGTGGCGCTTCCGCTCGCATGGCTCGTGTCGGTCACCGGGTGCGGTGGAGACGGCAACCCGGTCGCGCCGTCCGCCAGCGTACCCTTTACCATCACAGATCTCGTTGTCGGCACCGGCGCCGAGGCGCTTCAGGACCTGGTGATGACCGTAGCCTTTACCGGTTGGCTGTTCGATGAGCACGGTCCGGACAACAAAGGCAGCGTCTTTGACCAGTCCAGCGGGTTCCGATTCAGACTGGGGGCCGCGAATCTCATCGATGGGTGGAACCAAGGGATCGAGGGCATGCGAGTTTTGGGAACACGGCGAATCGTGGTTCCGCCCGAGCTCGGTTTTGGAAACGCCGAGAGCGGAGGCGCCATTCCGCCAAACGCGACGCTGATTTTCGAAATCGAGCTTTTGGAAATCGCGTGAAACCGCAGACGAAGACGAATATGTGGCGAACCGCACACTCGTGATAACTGGCCCAAAGGGATAGAACAATTCGCGAAACAAGAGACTTCCGCGTCGAGGGTCTGGACTGCATGGAGGAGGCGTCGCTGATTCGGCATGAGCTCGCCGGGCGCGACGGCGTCTCGGCGGTCTCGTTTCATGTCATCGACGGCCGTATGACCGTCGACCTCGACACCGAGAAGTTTGGCCCGGACGACGTCAAAGCCGCCATCGCTCGGCTCGGAATGCGGGCGGAGGCCTGGGGCGTCACTCAGCTCTCCGATACCTGGTGGCGTCAGCACGGCCGCCGCACGAGCGTCGCGATAAGTGGCGGTGCCTTGGTCTTGGGACTTTCGCTGCAGGGACTCATCGGAGGGGAGCTCGTCGAGACGCTCCTCGCCCACGGGCACGGCGAGCACCGCATCATCACGCCCGCCCTGATCCTGTTCGTCCTGGCCATCGCGAGCGGTCTCGCCTACGCAGCACGCCGAGCCGTCTACTCGCTGTCCCGGCTCCGTCCGGACATGAACGCGCTGGTCCTCGTGTCAGTCGTTGGTGCGATGTTCCTGCAAGAGTGGGCCGAGGCGGCGACGCTGGCCTTTCTCTACGGGCTGTCGGGGCTCATCGAGAATTGGAGCGCCGCCCGCGCCCGCAGCGCCATCGGTTCGTTGATGAGCGTGTCCCCGACGACCGCCGAGGTCGTGCATGGCGACCACGCTCATCGCGTCCCCGTAGATCGTGTCACGGTCGGGTCGGTGGTACGGGTTCGACCCGGGGAGCGTATTCCGTGCGACGGGACGGTCACCAGCGGTAGCTCCTATATCAACCAAGCGCTGGTGACCGGAGAGTCGCTGCCGGTGTGGAAAACCGCAAACGACCCGGTATTTGCGGGCACCATCAACGGACATGGCGTCGTCGAGCTACGGACAACCCGGGCCGCATCCGATACGACGCTCGCCCGGATCATCCGGGCGGTCGGAGAAAGCCATCACCATCGCGCTCCCACCGAGCGTCTGGTCGACCAGTTCGCCCGCTATTACACACCGGCCATGTTTGTCGTGGCGCTGGCCGTCGGTGCGGTTCCCCCACTCTTCATGGGCGGAGACTGGCAGCACTGGTTTTACCAAGCCATGCTCATTTTGCTGATCTCATGTCCATGTGGTCTGGTGATCTCGACCCCGGTCACGATCGCCGCGGCGCTCACATCGGCCGCCCGGCTTGGCGTCCTGATCAAAGGCGGCGCCCACCTCGAAGAAATTGGCCGACTTCGCACCGTCGCCTTTGACAAGACGGGGGTCATCACGCGGGGCGAACCCGAGGTCCGCGAGCTCCGCGCGCTGGGCTCTCGCTCCGACCGTGAGGTGATGGCCATGCTCCTCACCCTCGAGTCGCACAGCGAGCATCCGCTGTCGCGCGCGATTGTGACCTACGCGCGCGCCCAAGGCGTCGAGCCTGCAGAGCTGACCGCGTTCAGCGCGCTCGAAGGTCGAGGGGCCGAGGCAGTCGTCGACGGAAAGGATGTGTGGGTGGGTAGCGCCCGTCTGGCCGCCGAGAAAGCAGGTCACGAGCGATTTCGCGAGACGATCCGCGAGATGCAAAGCGCCGAGCACACTGTCGTGGTGTGCGGTGCTGGCGACGACATTTGGGGTCTCGTCGCGCTCTCCGACCCCGTGCGACGCGAAGCCGCAGACGCCGTTATGCGGCTGGAGAGGCAAGGCATTCGGTCCGTGCTTCTCACCGGTGACAATGCCGTCACCGCCGACGGAGTCGCCACGCAAGTCGGTGTCGCGGACGTGCGTGCCGAGCTCCTCCCCGAAGACAAAGCAGTGGCCATACGAGACTTGGTCTCCGTGCAAGGGTCGACCGCGATGGTGGGTGACGGCATCAACGACAGCCAGGCCTTGCTTACTTCGTCCGTCGGCATCGCGTTTGGAAACAGCGCGACTGATGTCGCGACGGAATCGGCAGACGTGGTGCTGATCGGTGAGGACTTGCGAAAATTGCCGTTTCTGGTAGGTCACGCGCGGCGCGCAAAGTCCGTCATCATCCAGAACATCGGCCTGGCGCTTGGGGCCAAAGCACTATTTCTAACTTTTATGCTGGCCGGCGCTGCGACACTCTGGATGGCCGTCGCTGCGGACATGGGCGCGACACTGGTCGTGACGTTCAACGGTCTTCGTATGCTCTATCCGTCATCGAGACCCGACCCCACGTCTCTCGAACTGGTGGGTGGCGAGAGTCGTGCGTAATAGTCCCTCGTCGGCAGACCAACGGCCCCGCGTTGGCGCGGTGCATGCACTCCAGAACTCGATTGGGCCGACGGACACAGCCCTCCACGACAACTGGCCAGAGGCTGATGTCGCCCACCTCTTGGATGGTTCGCTGTATCTCGACCGAAGTCGCGGCAGCGCGGATGACGCCGAGTTGGCGTTACGGATCGAACGCTTGATCACCTACAGTGCAGCCACCGGCGCGCAAGGCATCCTCTTTACCGGCTCGTTCTTTGGTGACGCCGTCAAGAAAGCCCGAGAACACGTCGACGTCCCGGTGCTGACCTCGTTCGATGGCGTCGTCGACCGGGCGCTCTCACTCGACCGACCCCTCCATGTCGTGTCGACGGCCGCCGACTCGGTCGGGCTCCTGACGGCGGAGCTCACGCGGGAAGCCACACGTCGCGCCGTCAGCCCGTCGATAACCGGGACGGCCGTGACCGCGGCCTTCGACGCGCTCTTCGGCAATGACCTGGAGGAGCATGATCGCTTGATCGTCAACGAGGTTCGCGGCACCCGCCTGGACTGCGCCGTGGTGTTTGCACAGTTTTCGATGGAACGCGCCCTCGAGGCCAGCGTCGCCGCGACCGCGGCCCCGGTCATCGGACCGGCCGCCGAAGGTATCGCCCTGCTCCACCGGGTACTGACCACGATCTAGGGCTACCGAACAAGAACGCGGCGACAGTTCAAAGGGTTGCCGAACCAGGTCCGCCTCAGCGATGATGGTCGCTCCCCGAATTCGGTAAGGAGCCTCTGATGATGAATTTCCAGTCCCGTTGGCTGTTCGTCGTTTCCCTCGTGGCGTTCACGATAGCGCCGCCGGTCTTGGCCTTGGAAGAGCCGGTGTCCCTGACCTCGGGCCAGGTGTCGGGTCTCGCGCTGGAGGACGGGCTCAGGGTGTATCGAGGCATTCCGTTTGCGGCCCCTCCGGTGGGTGATCTGCGCTGGCAGGAACCACAGCCGCCAATCCCTTGGCACGGCGTGCGAGAAGCCACAGCGTTCGGGCCGGCCTGTATGCAGGCGGCCGCACCGGGCTTCATGGAGGCCGGGCTGATGAGCGAAGACTGTCTGTATCTGAATGTCTGGACCGCGGCTGAGAGTCCCGCGGACGCCCGCCCGGTCATGGTGTGGATTCACGGCGGGGGCTGGGGGATAGGCGCCAGCAGCCAGGCGGTCTACGACGGGGCGGCCTTGGCCGCAAAAGGCGTCGTGCTGGTCTCGGTGAACTATCGCATGAACGCGTTCGGGTTCATGGCGCATCCCGCGCTTTCCGCCGAGTCTGAGCGTCGCGTGTCCGGAAACTACGGCATTCTCGACCACATCGCCGCGCTCGAATGGGTGCGTGACAACATCGCCGCGTTTGGAGGAAACCCCGACAACGTCACGATCTTTGGCGAGTCGGCCGGTGGTGCCAGCGTCTATGCCCTCCTGGCCACACCGTTGTCTGATGGCCTGTTTCATCGAGCGATCTCCGAGAGCACCTGGATCACCTCGACAAACGTGACGCACCTGACGCGTGCCAATGGCTTCTCCGAGAGCGCCGAAGCCCTCGGCGAGACGGCGATCACCGCCGCCCTCACGGAGCTCGACCGACCGATAGACAACGACCTTCTGACGACAATGCGAGGTCTCAGCGCGGATGAGGTAATGGGCCTGACCCACCGGGTCACGCTCGTCGAGGACGGCTGGCTCTTGCCGCAGTCCCCCGCCGAGATCTTCCGAAGCGGATCGCATCGACCGGTGCCGCTCCTGGCTGGAGTCAACGATGGCGAGGGACTGCTGTTCCTCCGACCGGACAATGTGTTCCAGACCGTGGAGGAGCAGCGGACGGCCCGTGAGGCGGAATGGGGCGAGCACGGGAGCGAGCTAGCCGCCTACTACGTCGCTCCGACCTCAGACGACATCTTTACGACCGAGGTGGACTACAACACCGATGCGTGGTTTGCGAGGGGCACCCGAGAGATCCTCGATGCCATGTCCCGTACGTCGACCGGGACGTTTATGTATCTGTTTACGAGGAACCTTCAGGACCCGAGTGAGCGCTCGCCGCACTTCATGGAGGTGCAGTATGTCTTCCAGAACCTGCCTGAAGAAGCACCCGAGGTCGATGAAGCAATCGCCGACCTCATGAGCGACTACTGGGTGCAATTTTCCACCACCGGAAACCCGAACCGGGAGGGCCTTCCGGAGTGGCCCGCCTACGATGTCGAGAACCGGCAGCACCAAGTCATTGACACCGAGGTCGGTCAGGGCCGGGAATTCAGACAGCAGGCCCTCGACGCGCTCGACCGGTATTTCAGTGCGACCTATAGCAGTGCCGGCGGGCAATAGCCCAACCATCGTTGGAGCCGGGGCTGCGACGCTCCGTGGTCGTGGACACAGCGGGGGCAGCGCGTCGGCTGCGGAGGACTGAGCTCATCGCAGCCGATACGCCAGCCCGGAGAAAATGACCGGTTGGTCCGATCCCGCCGCACGCAGCGACTACGGACATTGACCGAAGTCAACGTGTCCGAAGTGTAGACAGCTACTCAGCCGGGTCTTCCGCGCGCGACCCCGACAGCATGTTCGGAACCGAGTGATTCCCTTCGTGACACGCATACTCGAAGAGCGGTCCCGAGGCGGGACTCATCGGCATGAGTGCGGCCCACGGAGCCGTCCACTCAGCCGGATCCGTCACCGTGATGCGGTAGTCGATCGTGTCGGCGTCGACCCGAGTGAAGCGCTCCTCAACAACCCGTTGGGGTTGGCGGAGGTTCGTGGTTTCGACGACGAGCGTGTCACCGTCCCAGCGACCGCGCGCGTCACCGATCCACTGCTCCAGACTGTCCGGCACATGGGGGCGCCCGTCCAGCGGGACGATGCGCGCGTCGTGAATCATCTCCACCAAGATGACCACGTGGGTCGGGGTCTGCAAGATCTGGTAGTTGTGGTTGTAGAAGCCTGGCGACATGGCACCGGGCATACCCCGGGTGAGACAGCGGTCGTAGGTGCTAAAGTCGGTCCACGAGTCGAATCCGCTGTTGGCGAACGAGCCGCGCTGCTGTTGCCTGCGCTCCACGGCCTCCGCTGTCAGTGGCGGGTATTTGCCGTCCGGAGGGTCGACAATCAGCGACGTTCGCAGCGACAGCTCGCCCTTCTCGAGCCAGAAGTCGTTGTAGGCGCCGGTCGGCATGATCGTCGATTGTTCGAACGCCGAGATGCCGGCATCCGGGTTGCGAAGCGCCCGCTCCTCTTCGGTCAAGAACTCCTTCCCCTTCAGATCAGCTGGACGCTCCATAGGGGTCGTCGTCGAGTTCGTCCACGCCCCCTGCAGATCAGGATGCCCCCACGGCGTCCGGAGTATGGTCTCGGATTGCCCCGCGGCTTGATTCGTCTGCCCCGCCACGGGGCTCGACAGGGCTCCAGCCACTATGCACGACAGCGAAACACAGACGAAGAATCGAACAGTCATCGCAGCCCCTTCTCGTGAACCAAGCCGACTCGTTTGCCAGCATAGCCGAGAAAGAAGCCACGACCTCTGCGTGTGCGCTATTCCTGACCTGGGAACGCCTTCCGCTGGATTGGGCGGCTCGGAACGTGGCGCGAGTGAACGACGCTTTGCCAGAGACCTTCCCCGACCAGTGACCTTGACGCCATGATCAGTCCGTTGGTTGGCTGGGCGGCCGCGTACACCGGAAACGGCCGACCGCCTAGTCGCCCCGGGCCTCGTAAGCGCGAGCCTGGCCACCTCCGATAGAAACGGGAGAACTCGCATGACACGCGTAGCAGCTGCACTCGCCACACTATCCATCGTGACCGTCGCGTCACTGGCAACGGCCCAAGGCACAAACTTCTCAGGAACCTGGCAGTTGGACGCCGCCGCCAGCGAGATTCCACAACTAGGCGGTGGAAGAGGCGGGCGGGGCAGACCCGGAGGACGCGGCGGGCGGGGCGGGCCTGCCGCCGCGTCACTGATCATCACCCAGACCGAAGACACGTTGACGATCGATCAAGGGCAGGGCGGCGGAGCCACGGTTTCTCACTATCTCGACGGACGCGCCTCGACAAACGCCGGTCCTCGGGGAAGCGATATGACGACGACGGCAACCTGGGATGGCGCGACGCTGGTCATCGAAGGGTCGATGCAGATCTCGACGCCGCGGGGTGAGTTTTCCATCGATACCGTGAGTCGCCACACGCTCGCCGACGATGGACAAACGCTGACCCAAACGTCGACGCGGTCGACGCCCCGAGGCGATATCGACTTGACCCTCGTGTATCGGCGAACCGCCGACTGAGATGCCCCATCTCATATGCTGGCGGCAAACCGGACGCTCTCAGGAGGCCCGAGAGTGTCTGTCTTCACCTTTCAGGAGTTCGTCACTGCTTAGAAGTACGCCGGATTGGCCCCTGGCAACAAACCGCACGTTGACCTGGCGTGAAAGGTCAATCCCTCATACGATCTTGGCTCGTAAAAAAAAGGAGAATTTCATGAGACACCTACTGTTCGCCCTCATCATCGTCATCGGATTCGCCGGCGTCGCGAGCGCGCAAGACATGCCAGCACATTGCGGTGCGAAGGGAGAGCTGCCAGCCGACTACTCGAACAACGTCGCTTCTGATTCCCGCTGCTTCGAGTTACGGATGTATACCGCTGAGCCGGCAGAAGACGGCAAGGGGGGTATCGACAACCTCCACCAGCGATTCCGTGAGAAAGAGGTCGCTCTCTTTGAAAAGCACGGAGCCGAGATCATCGCTGCCTGGCAACGTATGGATGACCCGAATACCCTCGTGTGGATGCTCGCCTACCGTGACCGTGCGCACCGTGACGAGGTCTTCTCAGCGTTTCTCGCCGACCCCGAATGGACCGAGTTGCTCGCGAAGTACCCGGTACCGCTCAGCATCGAAGCCTTTATGATGAGCGCATCCGACTACTCGGCGCTCAGGTAGCCGTCGCGTTCGCGGCAAGGAGGGTTGCATGGTCTCTCGTATCCGTTTCGCCGCCGTGATCGTCCCTGTGCTCGTCGCCATGACCGGGAGCCTGCAGGCGCAGGCCCCTGCGGGCGGGCGCGGTTACCCCACCGGGGATTGGCCGTCTGTCAGTGGGAACTGGTCGAGCTCGCGCCACTCGCTTCTCGACGACATCACGACGGACACTGTCAACCAGCTAGGCGGAGCCTGGGTAACGCGGCTCGCGGACGGCGCGGCGTCACGGGCGACGCCGGTCGTCCTTGACGGTGTGCTCTACCTGACGGGCGGCGCCAATGTCTTCGCGATCGATGCCAGGACCGGCGATTCCCTTTGGCGCTGGCAGCCGAACGACTCCGACGGCGGCGCCCGGATGGTACCGTCGTGGCAAGGCGTGGGCCTCGGACACGGCTTGGTCTTCGTTGGGCTGCGGAACGGACAGCTCGCGGCGCTCGATCGGGATACCGGTGAGTTGGTGTGGGTCCAATCAGTCGGCGCCGATCCGCCGCAGGCGGGTGAGTCCGTCACAACGGCGCCAATCTATGCGGAGGGCCGCGTCTTCGTCGGGGTGGCCAACGGCGACACGGGGGGACAAGGGCGAATCGTCGCGGTCGATGCCGAGACCGGGGACGTGCAGTGGACATTCTTCGTCGTGCCCAGGCCTGGCGAGTTCGGCCACGAGACGTGGCCCCAAGACTCGAATCAGTGGGAGCTCGGCGGGGGCGGAGTCTGGCTGGTTGGGACTGTCGATCCGGACCTCGGCCTGGTCTATTTCTCGACGGGCAACCCGGTGCCCATGTTCGGGGGCGAGATCCGTGAAGGCGACAATTTGTTCACGGCGTCGGTGCTCGCCCTCGACCTCGCGACGGGTGAGCGACGATGGCACTATCAGGTGGTTCGACACGATGTCTGGGATGCCGACATCGCGACCCCTCTCCTCCTCTACGACCACCCAGGAGCGGGCTCGTCCCGCAAGGCGCTGGCGGCGATGCGGGCCGACGGCCTCCTCTTTCTGTTCGACCGGGAGACCGGCGAACCGCTGGTGCCTATCGAGGAGCGCGAGGTGCCGCAGGATGCGCATCAGCGCACCGCACCTACCCAACCCTTCCCGATCGGTAGCGAAAGCATCCTGCTCGATTGCGCCTACTGGCGCGACCGTGTCCCGCCGCCATTCGAGCTCAACTGCAGCGGCTTCACGCCGCCGATGGTCAATGAGCACACCGTGGTTGCGCCGGGCGTGCCGATTCCGCGTGTGCGGGTCACGCCGATGTCGTTTAGCCCGCAGACCGGATACATCTATGCACAGGGCCGGGCGATGGTCGGCCGCGCGCGACGCTTCGAAGATCCGTGGCACTGGAGACTCGACGACAACGAGCTGACGTTGCCCGACCCGGTCGGCATCCTCGCCGCTGTCGATACCCGAACCAACCGGGTGGTCTGGCGGCACGAGATACCGGCGGACCACCTTGGTACCAGCGGTCCGCTCACGACCGCTGGCGGGCTGATGTTCCGGGGCTCCGCCGGAGGGCAAGTCGAGGCCTACGACGCACGGACCGGCGACCGGGCATGGACCTTCCGGACGAGCCCTGCCGGAGCCCGGGTGCGCCCGGGACCCGCAAGCACATTCGAATTGGATGGAACACAGTTCATCGCCATCGCGATGGGCTCAGAGCTGTGGGCGTTCACATTGGAAGGCGCCGAGCCTCCGCGTGGCGAGCCAGTGCTCGATCCCTGGCAGGACTACGAACGGCCACGGCCCGCCCCGACGGCCACGCGGCAGATCGAAACCGCCACACTCATTGAAGCTCCCCGAGGGATTGTGGGTGGCAGGCGCTACGGCTTTGACGAACACCGCTTCAACCCGGTACGCGCGCTCGTCTCGCCCGGCGCGAGTGTGCAGTTCGTCAACAACGGCGAGGTCGCACACACCATCGCCGCGCGGGACGGCAGCTGGAGCACCGGGGCGATCGAGCCCGCCATGTCCGCGTACGTGACGCTGGAGGAAACCGGTACCTTCCTGTACCACTGCACAGACCATCCGTGGGCGATCGGCCAGGTTACGGTCGAAGCGAGATGAGCAGCGAGCGACCACACGGCAGGCAGGCCGGTTACATCAACCCATATCGCCATGTCGGTGAGCTTCTTGAGAGACATCATGCACAAGCCGCTGGCTCTCGCAATATGCCTGGCCACAGTAGGCCTGGCATTCGCGCAATCTAACCTGCCAGCCGGTGGGCCGGATGCCATTCTGGGAGTGTGGGTGACCCCAAACGGGGAAGGGTATGTCGAGATCAGAAAGAGCGGAGACGCCTACGATGGCATCATCGTCGGCGGCGCCGACGAGACGCCTCGGCTCGACGAGAAAAACCCGGATCCCGCCCTCCGAGACCGCCCGCTCTTGGGTTTAAAGATCATGAACGGATTCGTCTACGACGCTGACACGCGATGGAACAGCGGGCGGATCTACGACCCAAATAGCGGCAAGACATACAAGAGCAAACTGGAGCTCAAAGACGCCGACACTCTCGACGTCAGGGGGTTTGTGGGCATCCCGCTGTTCGGCCGGACCGAGACCTTCACACGCCGGAACCCGCAGTGAAAGTGCGACGCATTTTCAACTGAATACTGCGCGCCAGACCAAAGGCGAGAACATGGACCGCTCCGCAAGCGACTGCGCGGCAGTCCAAAGCGCGCGCGCCCTAGGCCGGCGCGATGTGTGACCGCCGTCGTGAGCGGAGCAGAGAGAACAACGCGGGTCGGCCAGATTCAGCGGCGGGCGAATGCAGCGGACTTTTTCGCCACGGGCTGCTAGGGGACGGATCGGTCGACCTGGAGGTTCTCGAACAACGTCTCGACAGCCTCATCGGAGCCCCCGGGGTTCACGTCGAACGACCAGTAGCACTCTTCCTTCAGCTGGCTCATCCGGAGCTGCATGACGCCCTGCGACTTGTGCTCCGCGATGACCCAATTTCCGATGATCTCGAAGTTCAATCGATCATTGAAGCCAAAGGTCTGGGTGCGGTCGAATCGCGCGATGGGTCGACCTGAGGACGCCCTGGTGATCGGATAGCCGTCGACACCGGCGAACTCGGTCACCTGGTCACCCAGCGCGCACCCGAAGCCACCGAGCACGACAGGACGCTCCGAGACCGGCAGCATCTGCGCCGCCTCGAGCGCGAGAATCGTCGCGCCCTTGTGGTGACCATGCGCCTCCTCGAACGGCGCGTGCGCGAGTATCAGATCGTAGGCGCCCGTTTGCATGATCTGCACGAGCCGTTGTCGCACCCAATCGGCATCCCACGCGCTGGTCAGCGCCGGCTCCGGGTCCTGTGTGAATGCGTCGTCGAGCTGGTCAAAGAAGAAATACTTGCTGACACCCACGATTGCGCCGCCCGCCAGCAGCTCGCGTTTACGGACCGTCGGCAAGTGTTGGCGAGCAACGGTTTCATCAGTCAGCTTCAGACCGTAGACCTCCTCCGCCAGCGTGGAGTATCGGAAACCGCCGCTGCCATCGGTGACGAGGGCGAGGTCCACCACCCCGTCGAGCTGATGCGTCACTTGATACAGGACGCCCGTAAAGGCCGCATCATCGTCCGGGTGCGCGACGACGACGAGAACTCTCGGACTGTCCGAGGTGATGCCCTGCCCGGCGGCACTGAGCCCAAACGGCCCCCCAACGAGCGATACCGCGACACACGCCGCGGCAAACGTCTTCGACTCGAATACCCTCACGTCAGCTCCTCGCTGTTCTTGTAACCGATCGACGCCCGTTCCTACGTGTTACGCGCCGGCCAGAAGGGCGATGTCCACTCCAGGGTTGGCCCTCGACGCTTCAGAGTCGAGTTCAGGCTGACCGACGCTCCCCATGCAAGACGCGCTCAAAGTCATCACCATCCCACACGCCAAACCAGCATTTCCGAAGTTCGAGTCGCCTGGCTCGCGTCTTTGCGGCATCGATCCTCTTTGCGCCACGGAGAGACCCTAGCGGTTGCTGAGGACACGCGAGCCAGTAACGAATCGTCGATAGTTCGAGATGTCCTGGCTAATCAGGAGGCTGGCCACCCCGGTATTGCGCCAGACCGAGAGCGATTCGATAGAAACGGGCAGCAGCAGCGTTTCCGCGGGATCGGAGAACGCGATAGAGCGATATCGGATAGACGTATCCGCCCGCTCGAGCGTCATCGTCGTACGCCGCCATTCACGCTGTTTTTCGCGCGGAACCTGAAAGTCGAACATCCCGGTCATGTGTTCGTCCAGACGCAGCACACCCCCGCTCTCGGGGTCGGCCCAGACACGTCCTCTTGTCATCGCCGGCAAATCGAGACTCACACACGAATCCGTCCATTCGACGGTGGGGGGTTCGTCGGTTCGCGCGCGATAGTCCAGCCTGATTGCATCACGCCCTCCCTCACGGTCGCGTCCGGCCCACGTGAAAGAGAACTCGCTCTGGCGGTCAGGAAGAAACATCGCCAACGGCTCTGGCGATACGAGCTTCGGGTCGGAGCACTCCAAATCATCACCCGGTCGTGGCGCCCGTCCGTTCGCCTCCAGCAGGTCGCGCAGAACGCGTGGCTCCGGCGCCGTGTCGTCCACTCCCGGTTCCCACTCGACGCGCATTTCGTAAAGCAGACGTCTGGTCGACCCCTGCGGTCTCAAATTCCGCCCCAGCGGACGAACTCGGACTTCCACGTCACTGACGACACTCTGGGCCCGATAGTAGTAACGCTCGACAAAGTCTCCGATCCGTTGGAGCGCCGCTTCGACCTCTTGGTCATCCGTGCCTTGCGCCGAGCCGGACGCGCCGGCCGCGAGCAACGCGCCGAAAGCAACCAGCCACCGGATTCGGGAACAACTCATCGTGACAGCATAAGCCAGACGACGCGGCGATCCGGGGGCTCGAACCGCGAACCACACGAAACTGCAGTGACCTGCCAGGTAGGCCGTGCGCCTTCAGGAGCGGTCGAAACCCCGACGACCCACCGCGCCGACCCGACGACCTCGGGTCGTCAGCGCCGCTCCCCAGGGCAGAAAAGATCAGGACGCCCCGCCCGAGGGATAATTGCCCGGTGACCTACGACTACATCATCATCGGCGGCGGTAGCGCCGGCTGTGTCTTGGCCAACCGATTGTCGGCCGACCCGGGGGCGACAGTCCTCTTGCTCGAAGCGGGCGGCCAAGACAACTACTTCTGGATCGATATCCCCGTCGGGTATCTCTACACAATCGGCAACCCGCGTACGGACTGGTGTTACACGATCGAGCCTGACCCCGGTTTGAATGGACGAACTATTGGTTACGCCCGGGGCAAGGTACTCGGCGGATGTTCCTCGATCAACGCCATGATCTATATGCGTGGTCAGAAAAGTGACTACGACCACTGGGCATCGCTTGGCAATCGCGGCTGGTCCTGGGACGACGTGCTCCCGGTGTTCAAACGGTCTGAAGACTATCAGCATGGCGCCGACGAATTTCACGGGGTGGGCGGCGAGATGCGGGTCGAGGAAAAGCGGGTCAGCTGGGAGATCCTCGACGCGTGGCGAGACGCCGCCGAAGAGTGCGGCATCCCAAAGATCCCCGAATTCAATCGGGGCGACAACTTTGGGAATGCCTATTTTCAGATGAACCAGCGGGGCGGACGACGGTGGAGCGGCACCAAAGGATATCTGCGTCCCGTGCTCCAGCGTTCGAATCTGACGGTGCGTACCGACGCTCAGGTCGAGCGGCTCGTGATCGAGTCACGCGATGCCGGCCTCCGCGCCCGCGGCTGTGTCCTGGTGGGCGGCGAGACCCTCACGGCCACCCGTGAGGTCATCCTCGCGGCTGGGGCGATTGGGTCACCCCAGATTCTGCAGCTCTCGGGGATCGGTCCGGAGACTATCCTACGCGACCAGGGGATCGAGGTCGTACACGACCTCGCGGGCGTCGGCGAAAACCTTCATGACCACCTCCAGATACGAACAATGTTCAAGGTCAAGAACACGGTCACCCTGAATACACGGGTGAACTCGCTATGGGGGAAGGCGGCCATGGGACTCGAGTATCTCCTGTTCAAGACGGGACCGCTCACCATGCCGCCGTCGCAGCTCGGCGCCTTCGCCCGGAGCGACCCGTCGCGCGACTCTGCGAATATCGAGTGGCATGTCCAGCCTCTCTCGCTTGATAAGTTTGGAGATCCGCTCCACACGTTCGATGCGATCACGCCGTCGGTCTGCAACCTCCAACCCACGAGCCGCGGTCACGTCCGAATCAAGAGCGCAGATCCCCTCGACGCCCCGGCCATCACGTTGAACTACCTCTCGACCGACGAGGACCGAGACGTCGCCGTCGCCGGTGTCCGCTTCACCCGTCGGATCATGTCCGCCAGCGCTCTTACGCGATTCGAACCGGAAGAGTGGAAGCCCGGACCGGAGATCACTGGCGACGAGGAGTTGGCGGAAGCCGCGCGCAACCTCGGGACCACGATCTTTCATCCGGTGGGGACCTGTAAGATGGGCCAGGACGATCTCGCGGTGGTAGACGACCGACTCCGGGTTCGCGGCATCGCGGGCCTTCGCGTGATCGACGCGTCGGTCATGCCCAGGATCACCTCCGGCAACACGAACGCGCCCACAGTCATGATTGCGGAAAAAGGAGCCGAATTCGTGCAGGCAGACGCCGAGGGCGTCGTCGGCTAGTGGTCGGTCGCACGCAGACGAGACTCGCCGGGGGGGGTCCGTGTCGTATCGCCAACCGGGCATCGACGCCATACCGCGCTCGGCGACCTTCAGGCCGCAAATCCTTACCCGGGTCCGGCTGTGGTTCTTCTGATATCGTTGGTTTCTGCTCCATGGCTAGCGAACGAGGCTTCACCCGCCCAGGACTAGCACGACCGAGGCCCATCTGGCGCCGGTGGATCGCCGTCTTCGCGATCGCGCTGATCGGTGCGACGTCCGCTTCAGCGGTCTGGCACAGCGAGCACGAGACGGGTCGCGACTGCACTGTTTGCAAGCTCCGTCACGACTTGGTCGCGGACCTCAGCGGCCCCACCGCGACCGCGCGAGACGCAACACCTGAGCGCATACACACGGCCCCGCGGGCGAGGCGCCTCCTTCTTGAACACTCCCCCCGTCCGCCCGCGCGCGCCCCACCCGCCTAGCCGTTCGACAGCATCTTTTTCCGTCGAAAAATTCGGGTAGCGCTCGTCGACCGCCGAGGTTGACCGGCGATGCGTACAGGCAGCGGCTCCAGCCGCAATTCCTGACGCGTCTGTCGCCGCGCCACCTCCGAGAGTGGGTAGGGAGTAACGACTCAATGAAGTGGTTGACGGCACTACGCGCGATTGCGGGGGCGACGGCAGCGATCCTCATCGCGCTGGTCGGACCCGCGGTTGGACAACCCGCGGGTTCGGTGACCGGGCAGGTATCACTGGTGGACGACGGGGGCCCAGTCCACGGCGCGGTCGTGTTTATCGTTGGTCCCGGTTTGGTCACGCTCAGCGACGAGCAAGGGGCGTTTGTCATCGAGAACGTGCCAATCGGAACGCACGAGATCCTCGCGCAACGAGAACACCTCACCGCCGTGCGGACGGTCGTCGACGTCACCGCGGACGAAGCGACATCGGTCCAGTTCGTGCTTCGGCTCTCTCCCGTCCACGAAGAAGTCACGGTCACCTCGACGACGGGTGGCCGAGTCACGGCATTTGACGCGTTCAACGCGACCTCGACACTCGACTCGTTTGACCTCATTGCCAACCCCGTCACGAGCCTGGGAGAGGCTCTCGAAAGCCAACCCGGGATTGCCAAGCGAGGGTTCGGACCGGGGGCGAGCCGTCCGATCATCCGCGGCTTTGACGGCGACCGGGTCCTGATCATGGAAGACGGCGTCCGGACCGGCGACCTCTCGAGCCAGTCGGGAGACCACGGCGTGGCGACTGACCCCAACGGACTGGACCGGATCGAGATCGTGCGGGGTCCGGCGACTCTTCTCTATGGGTCGAATTCGGTAGGCGGTGTCGTCAATGCCATCACACCGCACGAAAGCTTCAAAGAATCGCTCACCGCGGGTACTCGAGGACAGGTCAGCATCGACGGTGGTACCAACAATGGGCAGGCGGGTACATTTACAAACGTCCAGCATGCGGAGGGTCGGCTTACGATGTGGGCCGGCGGCGGCGCTCGTCGCACGAGCGACTACCACGCACCGGCCGTGACCGTTGAAAATACCGAGACCCGACTGACAACCGGTCGTGTCGGTGTCGGATACGCTGGAGCGCGCCTGTATGCCAGCGGCGGGTTCACCCTCGAAGACGGTCGCTATGGCGTCCCGTTTGCCGGCGGGCTCCTCGAACCAGCCGACACTGCCCTCCCTCCCGAGGACGACGCGGTGGTTGACTTGGATACACAGCGACGAGCCGGCCGACTCGACCTGGGTATGCGCAATCTGAGCAACCGGATGGTCGAGTCGTTTCGTCTGGTATTCAACGCCATCGATTGGAACCACCAAGAGCTCGAGGTCGACTCCGGGACCGAGCATATTGGGACCTCGTTTGACAATCGGACATATGTCTTCCGTGCCGATATGAACCAACGTCAAACAGAGAGTCTGTCTGGCCGATTTGGCGTATGGACACAGCACCGGCGCTATACGGCGACCGGGGAGGAAGCGCTCGCCCCCCCGACGACACAGACCGCGTTCGCGGTGTTCGCCTACGAAGAGCTGAGCCTCGGACGCTATCGTCTGCAGTTTGGCGGTCGTCTCGAAGACAATCGCTACACGGTCGATGCGGTCCCCACGATGGGACGAGACGGCCTGGAACCACCGCTCGCGCGAGACCGAGCCTTTACCGGTGCGTCGGCCTCAGTGGGATTTCGGACAGAGCTGACGGGCGATAACGCCTTTGTCGTCAACCTCAGCCGGTCACAACGCGCACCGGCCTTGGAAGAGCTCTACAACTTTGGACCGCATGTCGGAAACCTGGTCTTCGAGATCGGCAACCCAGATCTGGCCACCGAGACGACTCGCGGACTCGACATCAGCCTGCGGCATCAGTCGGAGCACTTACGAGGTCATACAAACGTCTACGTCTACGACATCGACAACTTCGTGTTCTTGGATATCCAGAACGAGGTCGTCGATCGGTTGCGGGTGGCAAACTTTCGGCAGGGAGACGGACGGTTTGTCGGGTTCGATGCCCAGGGAAGCGTCCGCCTCGGGTCCCAAGTGTGGGCCAGCGTAGGACTCGGACTGGTCGAAGCCGACCTCACGACGACGAACGAGCCATTGCCGCGGATCCCCCCGTGGCGAGGGTCGCTGAGCATCGATGTCCCGTATCGCGGCTTCACCGTGACGCCAGAGCTGCTCTTTGCGGCAAACCAGCAGCGCGTCTTTCGTAGTGAGACGGAGACCAAGGGCTATACAGTGCTCAACATCAGAGCGTCATATGTCTGGCCCCGGCAACACATGGCGCATGTCTTGAGCCTGTCCGCGTTCAATCTAAAGAACGAGCTGTATCGAAACCACACGTCGTTTATCAAAGACCTCGCACCAGAGATCGGCCGCGGTGTGCGAGTGGGCTACTCGTTGCGCTTCTTTTAGCAGCCCGTGGTGAAAGTCCCGCTTGGCACCGAGAGCGTCGCTAGGCCGGCCAACCAAGGCGAGAAGAGGGAGAATACGGTCGAATGCAGCGGGACTTTCACCACGGGATGCTAGGAAACATCTCGACTCGCCCTACGCATACCGCCTCGGATCGCACCCGCGTCGACGGCTCCGTAGTTGTCGAGAAAGACCGGGGCAATCGGGCGACTGTTGGGCATGGACAACCAGACGCGCAGGATGTGGCGGCGACGCTCGGGCTCGGGCCAATCCCGAAACGACTGTCGCTTGTGCAACACCACCCAGTTGTTCAGCCAAATAATATCGCCAGGCTCTTGACGGAAGCGCACGCGGCGGACGTCACTGGTCGCGATGGATTCAACCGTGTCCAACGCTTCGATCTGACGCGGTGTCAAATCAGGTAGGTCGGGATGCTTGTGCGCCCGCTCGATAAGAACACGCAGCAGACAGCATGCAAAAAATTCGTCCCGAAACGAGAAGACGGGCTGCCGACACCACGGCCGGTCATTCGCCGTGTCGACGGTGTGGCGCAGGTAGTAAAACGGTTCACGCAGCGTGTCGCATAGGTCGGGCCGAGACGCGAGAATCTCGTTGTAGAGCGTCATCGAACTGACGATCTCGTTCTCGCCTCCCTCCCGCGCCTGACGCAGACACAGAAACCCGACAACGTCGGAGCGGTCGGTGTGAAAGCTCAACGGCTTGCTCGTATTTGGACCGCGCGCGCGCGGATCGGCCTGCCCAAACCCCGCGTCGCGGACACTAAATATTCGTAGACCGCTTGCACTCTGCGAGACTGGCGTCCCCAGATGCACCGATAAAGCCCAATACAAGACCAGGGCTTGATTCTCACTCAAGCCGTCGACCGGAAACCCACGCAGACGAATCGCGCCAGTGCCGTGCTCGAGCTGTTCTCGTATGACGGCGAGGCGTCGCGCCAGGGTCGGGAGAGGAAGGTCTCGGCCGGACAGCGCGTCGAGCCCACGGCCACCGACGACGGGCGCGGCGTCATCTCCGTCGACCAGCTCCGCGAGCGACCGAAGCTCAGCCTGCTCGCCCGTGTCCAGTCGGTGACTCCACTCGGGCCGAGCCCGGAGCTCGTCGGCGGTCCAGACCGCCGCGCCTCGCAGCGGCCCAGACCCGCCCCGGACACTCTCGGATTGTCGGCTCGCTCTAGTAGCCTTCAAGGATCGGGAAGCCCTCGTCGTCGGAGAGAGGCTGCACACCCAAAGCATTGAGAGTCATCGATACGCGTCGATACCTCGCGACAGTCCAGGCGATACTCATCATCTGATGCGGGTCATACCACTCGGAGAGTGTCTCCCAGGTCGCGTCAGAGATGGTCGTGTCACGATACATCTCATTGGCCGCGTCGATAAGCGCCAAGTCCCGCTCGGTCCATCCTTCGGCATCCGCGCCCTGCGCGATCATGACCGGGTCAAGACCATGGTCCCGGGCACGTCCGACGCTCCCAACATGCTTCGCCCACTCGTAGACGGACTGTGCGTTCCACCCCGTGCGGAGGATGAGGAGCTCGCGGTCATGCGGAGTCAAGCGCGAGGCCTCCGGGTCAAGGATGTATCGCGGGTTGGCATACCACTGCTCGGCGACCGCGGCGTGACGACCGAGCGTCCGGCTGACGCGTAACCCGTCTCCCTCTGCCGGCTCGACACGCGGCGTCGTCAGCGCGGCCTCTCGGTCGGGGACGACTACGCGATAGCCAACGGTCTGGGTCGGGAGACGAGCGGCCGAGGACTCATCCGGCTGAATCCCGAGCGCGTTAAAAAGAATTGACTGCGTCGTGATGTCGGCAACGGTTACAACCGCGTCGACCATGTTCTCGAGACTGTAGGCCTCGGACAAGAGATCCCACGTCAGGTCAGTGATGGATGAGTTGCGAAAGAGCTGGTCCGCGAGACCGACCAGAACATCCTCGAAATCGCTCCACTCGTCACCCGGCCCAGCCGCGACCCGCCTCACCTCGTCGTCGCTCAACCCGGCCTCCGCCGCACGACTGGCGTGCGTCGCCCAGAGGTTGTCATTTTGCGTCAACCAGGCCGTGCGAAGGATTAACAGCGTGCGATGACGCGGAGACAGTGTCGAATTGTTGGCCAGGTAGTTCGCAAGCGGAAACACCCGGTCTGCCAGCGCGGGATTGCGCGCCAGCGTATGTAGTGCGTTCTGCGACGTCCGGGGAGTGGCGTATCGGTCGACAACCGCGCGGGCGTCATCGTTCATGTCGGTCGGCAACAGCGGTAGCACACGGGGGTCGCTCACCCGGTCGATCGTCAGGATATTGCCGGGCACTTCCGTCACGGCCCGAGCCGGTTCGATCCGGAAGAGGACCGAGTTGTCCTCCTCGGTCAGCACGTAGAGATAACCGTCCGGCCCTTGTTGCACGTCCCGCACTCGCTGCTTCAGCTCTGTAAGCAGCCATTCGCGACGAATCTCTTGGCCCTGCCGGTTGAAGACGATTCGCTCGAGGTGCCCCGTATGCTGCATTCTCCCGACCATCATGGAACCGACAAAGAGATTTCCCCGCCAGGCTGGAAAGTGCTCGCCGGTATAAAACGTCAGCCCGGACGGGGCGATGGACGGCCACCACATCACTTCGGGTCCCTGGAACTCCGGCGACCAGGGGGTGTCGGACACCGGAACGCCCGAGTACTCGCGGCTGTAGGAGGCCAGCGGCCACCCGTAGTTCTCACCCGGTCGCACGATATTGGCCTCGTCACCACCCTGGGGAGCATTCTCAGTCGCCCAGAGCTCGCTCGTCTCGGGGTGAAACGCCAAGCCAAGTTGATTCCGATGACCAACCGAATAGATCTCGGGGAGGTAGTCCGGGTCGTTCACAAAGGGGTTGTCAGCGGCGGCGGTGCCATCATCATCGAGACGGAGCAACTTGCCAAAGTGCGTGCTCGGATCCTGCGCGTATTGCCCGGTATCGGCAAACTGAAATGCGCCGCCAACACTCATAAAGAGCGTCCCATCCGGGGCCCACACCAGCCGTGAGGCCGCGATACCGCCGCCCCAACCATCGGCGACAAAAACATCGCGCACCTCGGTCAGCGCGCCCGCGTCCAGTCGTCCGCGGGCCAATGCGACCGTCGCCCCGACTCGACCGTCGCGTTCCTCGGCCTTTGAATACGTGAGGTAGACAATCGCGTCATCTTCGGGGTGGACGGCCACGTCCATCAGACCGGCGAGCCGCGTTCCCGTAAACACCTCTGGCACACCGGGTATATTCCGGTCGACCAGCTCGCCATCACGGACCACTCGGAGCGTGCCTTTGTCGCGCTCGGTGATCAGGATGTCGCCATTACGTCGGAAGGCCATACCCCACGGATGGTTCAGGCCAGTCACGACCGGAACGACGCGAATACGCGGCTGTTCCGCGGTCTCGAGAACCACCGGACCGGTAGGCGGTGGTGTCGCTCGCACCCCACGCAGCGGGGACGCTCCTTGACGGTTCTGCGCAAAAGCGCTTGTCCCCGCCAACATGAACGCAATAGACAACACGATCAGGAAAAGATGTCGCACAGAGTGCAAGTGACGCATGAATTCCTCCGAGAAGTGTTGGCAAATCTATCGCAAACCGGTGGGAATGCCCAGGCGATGCCGCCGGGCTCACGGCCAGCGACGGACTCTCGACGTCCAACGCGACGGCCGATGATAGATTTACGCGCAGCCGTGCAACGGCGCGGAGTGAACTGTCACAGCCCAACCCCTCAACCCGGAATGACACCGAACCTTCACGATCTTGTCGACGGACGACAGCACGCGGTCGAGTCGTGCGCACGCACCCGTCGGTTGATTCACGACGCGTCACTCCAGGAATCGCCCGGTCTTGGCACCGGCAACTTCACGTCGATCCATGTGTCCGACGTGGCCCGCCTCTTTCACCGCTATGACCGCGATGTTTTTGACGAAAACATCAGGACCGCGCTGGGCACGGCACCACTGCGTTTTCGTCTCTCGAAACACATGACATCGTCCGGTGGACAAACCGCGTCATACGGCTTGAAGAATCGGTCACGGCGGCGGTCCTTCGAAATTAGTGTGTCGACCACGCTGCTCTTTCAATGCTTTGGCGGCGAGGATCATCGCCCAATTACAGTCGCCGGAGTGGAATGCACTGACCGCCTGGAAGCACTTCAGCTCATCACGGAGCATGAGCTGGTTCACCTGATTGAAATGCTGCTCTGGCAGTCGTCGAGCTGCTCGGCGGACCGATTCCAATCGATCGCGTGGCGGTTCTTTGGTCATCGCGGGCACACGCATGCCCTGATCACACCCCGCGAACGCGCCCTCGCGAAGTTTGGTATCAAACCCGGCGCGACAGTCCGTTTTGTCGCGAACGGCACCCAACACACCGGCGTCGTCAACCGAGTCACAAAGCGTGCGACGGTACTGGTCCGGAATCCCAAGGGCGTGCGCTATACCGATGGGCGGCGATACGCGAAGTTCTACGTGCCAGTGGAGCTCTTGGAATCCGTGACGGCTAAGGTCGCGCCGAGCTGAACGCGGGATGGAATCGTGGCTGTTCACGGTCGCGTCATTCCGAACCCGCACTCATATTCCGAGCGGCGCTATTGATCCAGGCCGAACGTGTAGACCACGTTGCCAATGGTCATCGTCACGTATTGCTGACCGTTCACGGCAAACGTCATCGGCGAGGCGTGCACCGGACCACCCAGCGCGATATGCCAGAGGGACTCCCCCGTCACCGCATCAAGCGCGTAGAAATAGGCGTCGACGTCGGCACTAAAGACCACGTCCCCGGCGGTGGCCGACACTCCGGCGCGTGAACGGGGAGTGATGGGAAACTCCCAGCGAGGTCACCGGTCGTTGGATCGAGTGCCCGAATCGCGCTCGCGTAGTGATCGATGGGGAGCGGAGTCTGGGTTCCGCCACCTGTAAAGCTGTCGCATTCGACATACTCCTGGTCGCGAATAAAAAAAAGCGCTTCACCGTCGAAGGCGTTGACATAGAGCAGACCGGTGCGCGGGCTATAGGCGGGTGACCACCAGTTTGTCGCGCCCCCGGCGATGGGCGCGACAAACGTGCCCTCTTGACTCGGGAGCATGTTTGGCCGCCGAATCGGCCGACCATTTTCATCCAGTCCTTCGGCCCAGGCCCGGCATGACGCAAGACCCGCAACATATCAGCGGGGCTGAGTATATCTCTAGTGCATCGCCGTCCAGATAGCATCGATTGTCGTGCTAGCAGTGCGCCCAGGCGCAAGCCGCCGGGACGAGGAATACGGGCAGTATGTCGAGGAGCGGCAGCGCAACGTCTGAGTGTGCAGCGGGCGCGACAATCGATGCTATCTCGACGGCGGTACACTAGTGGAACGAGTGCCCAGACTGATGCCATCCGTGAGCGACGCGACTGACGTTCGGACTGACCTCCTCCTCTTCCCCACCGAAGTCGAGCGAAAGAGCTTTCAACGCGGGGGCCGATTGCCTCGCGAGGTCGTCCTTACCGAGATCTGCGGATTCGGGCCCATCGCCGCCGCGGCACGAACCGCTCAGCTCTTAAATCGAATTCCGGTTCGGCGAATAATTCTGGTTGGAATCGCGGGCTCCTATGATGGTCGACGCCCCCCGGTCGGCACCGCCGTCACGTTTGATGAGGTCGCGAGCGAGGGCGTCGGCGCGGGACAAGGGGACCTCTTTCGGGGGGCTGCCGCGCTAGGGTTTGCGCAGTGGCCGGGGTCACCGGACACGTGCGACGGCGCGGTGTATGAGCGCCTCCGTCTCGAACCACTTGTGCCGACCGACCACACAACGGCCAGCCGCCTTCTCGTGACCGTCTGTGCGGCGTCAGGCTCGATGGCGGAGGCCAGTCGGCGGCGGACATCCTTTCCAAATGCAGCGGCCGAGGACATGGAAGGATTTGGTGTGGCGTTGGCCGGCGCGCTCCACCAGGTCCCGGTCTCCGTCGTCCGAGGCATCTCGAACATCGCAGGTGATCGCGACCGGAACCATTGGGAGATCGAGTCAGCGCTGGAGAACGCACGACGGTTGGTAGTGGCAGCACTCTTAGGGACCCAACCGGGGGGACAGAAGTCACCGACGGAGGACGCGGGTTCATGAAGATTCGGTTGGGCATTTCCACCTGCCCCAATGACACGTTTACGTTCCACGCCCTGGCCGCGAAGGAGGTCTCCCTCCACGGGCTGAACTTCGAGATCGATTACCTCGATGTCCAGGAGCTCAACGAACAGATGATCAAAGGGACCTACGACGTCGCAAAAGTGAGCTGCTATGCCGCCGCCGCGCACGGCTCGAGTTGGGTAATGCTCCCGAGCGGGTCCGCTCTTGGCTTTGGAGTAGGTCCGCTGGTCCTTGGATCGCCGAGTCGACCTTCACCCGCTCCTCACGAAGACCCCGACCGCCCCAGTCCTCTTGTGCTGTGTCCGGGACGTTGGACCACCGCGACCCTCCTGTGGCGGCTCTTCCATCCCGAAAAAGTACGTCTCGAGCAAACCGTCTTTTCCGAGATCATCCCCGCCCTCGAGCAGGGGCGTGCCGACTTGGGTGTGTGTATTCACGAAGCACGGTTTGTCTGGCGCGAGCGCGGGCTCGACCGGGTCGAGGACCTTGGCGAAACATGGGAAAGCGCCACCTCCACTCCCCTACCCCTCGGCGGTATTGCCGGTCAGAAAGCACTGGGGGAGGAGGTGCTCCGTCGCGTCCAAGAAGCGATACGCGCGTCGCTCGTCTGGGGGCTCGAGCACCGTGACGCCTGTCTCGCCTCGATGCGGACCCACGCGCAGGAAGAGTCAGACGAGGTCCTGTGGAAACACGTCGAGCTCTATGTGAACGAATGGACGCTCGACCTGGGCGCCACTGGTCGCGAGGCGCTGCGCTCGGTGTCGAGACTCGCCACCGAGCGCGGGCTGCTTACCGCTGGAGCCGAGCTCGAGGTGCTCTGAAGCGGGAGGACCGACGCGGTGGCTCTTTGAACCGGGTTGACGGATCGAGACCGCGAGGCTCCTAAGAGAAGCACCCGGACGGACGCGAGGCATTGAGTCGTCACGCCTGATCAGGGCATGGACAGCAGCGCTGTTCAAGGACCCGCGTTCGGTCGAGGTCCTGCCGTCGGAAACCGTAGAACCACCCGGAGACCAGGCGAATTGTCCTCCAGCGTCAGCGTCGCCTGATGGAGCTCGGCCACAGCCTGAAACACCAGGTCTCGGTCCCCGGTCAGCTCGAGGTCCGGTTCGCTAGACATCTCCAGGCGAAGACCGGCCTCTTCGAGGAGCGGCCCGTAGAGCTCGACGACGTCGTCGACCGCGACGGTCACACTGAAGGGCGCGAACTCCTGTCGTCGGCCACCGGATTCGATTCGCGCAATGCGTAGTAACGCATTGAAGGTGCTGAGCAACCCTTCCGCGTCACCCACCGCGGCCTCGGCGATTTCTTGACGGGCCTCACATCGGTCTGGGGCTGACGGAGCTGTTCCAGTCGAGCCCTCAACCTCGCAAGCGGGGTCCGCAGATCATGCGCGATGTTGTCCGACACTCGGCGTACGCCGTCAAGCAGCCGTTCGAACTCGTCGAGCATCAGGTTGAAGCGCTCGGCAAGCTGCTCGATATCGTCACCGGTCGGGTCGGGCGGGATACGTCGAGACAGACGACCGGACATCGCGTCGGCCAGTGCCTCGTTGATGACGCCGACGCGGCAGATACGGCCGCGGCTCAGCACGACGCGTTCCATCAGCGCGCTTGGATGTCCCGGGAGGCCACAGGGAATATTCGATGGATGCCCGCGGTCTCTACCAACACATGACGCGATGCTTGCCATGCTTGCGATACTTAGCGAGGAGACAGTGATGCGAAATACGAACACTCGGCGGCGCATGATGTTTGGGGTGGCAGTTGGCCTGCTGTCCGCAGCGGCCCTCTCGACCCAACTCTTTGCCCAACCGCCGTCCAGGGGCGGGCGGGACATGCGCGGTGGGTTTCCGGGAATGCGAGACCTCGACCTCTCCGAGGTCCAGCGACAGGGCATTCGCGACATCCGCCAACAAAATCGGTCGGCGCAGGAGTCACTCAATGAGCACCTCCGAGCCGCCATGCGGGCCCTCAACGAAGCCGTGATGACGGATGGCGTCAACGAGCCCGTTATTCGGGCACTGGCCGCTGAGCTGGCCATCTTGGAGTCCGAGGCTGCGGTGCAGCGCGCGCATACGTACGCGGCGATCCTGAGTATTCTGACCCCCGATCAACGAACCCAGCTCACTGAACTACCGGCGGAGGCCAAGGAACGCTTCCGAGAGCGCCGGCAGGAACGACGCCGAGAGTGGCGTCGGAACGGCCGGGAAGAGCGGCGTCAGAGGTAAACTTCTGCGATAGGAAACCGGAGCGACCGAGTGGACGTGGATCGGGCGAGTGTCGAGGCAGCGCAGGCCGGCGATGACGACGCCATCGATGCGTTGATACGCCGCTATCAAGTGCGAATCTTCAACTTCGCGCGAACCTTGACCGCCAACGACAGCGACGCGGAAGACCTCGCCCAGGAAACGTTTGCTCGGGCGTTCCGGAGTTTGAGTCGGTTTCGAGGCGAGAGTTCGTTCAAGAACTGGTTGTATCAAATCGCGACCAACGTCGGTCGGACGCACTTCAGCCGACGCGCTCGCCAAGCGCCGGTCTGGGAACGAAGGGTGGAGGCCGATGACATCCCGGAATCACTCGTCGCGAGCCGGGCGCCAAACGTCGAAGACACGGCCATGCGCCGGCAGGCCCTCGTCAAGGCGTTGTCGACCTTGTCGCGAGATCTACGCCTGCCCTTGGTCCTGCACGACGTCGAAGGCTTGGAGTATCAAGAGATCGCCGCAGTTCTGGAAGTGCCAATCGGAACGGTCATGTCCAGGATCTTTCGGGCACGACGACGATTGCGACCGCTTCTCGCCGATCTCGTTGTGCGCCGTCACGAACGTCGCGAAGAACGTTCGCCGCGGGTGGCGGGGGCGCCGCCCCGTCTTGGGAAGGTAACGTTATGAATTGTGATGCGTGGGTGCCGATGCTGGTGTTGGCGGGGGAAGACCGCTGGGACGAGATCCCGAGAGTCGACCGCGACACACTTTCGACCCATCTCTCGACATGCGCCGCGTGCCGGCAAGCCCTCGACGACCAACAACTCGTCAGCAGACTTCTGGCCTGCCGGGACGACGCGCCCGTCCCGGCGGGCTTTGTCGAGCGGGTCAGATCGTCGATGGACGTTGGGACCGACCCCGCGATTGCCTCGCCGCGAGACATCGGCACTCGATGGATTGACGTCGTGCGCTGGCAAGTCTGGTCCTACCGCCTCGCGCCCCTCGCCGCCGGTCTTCTGATTTTCGCGCTTGCGACGGCTGGGAACGACGCTGACTCCCAGCTCGATGTTGGGTTGCCGGAGCTTACCGCGGCGTGGGCGTTTGGCGACGAGGATGCGACGCGGCAGCCAGCCTTCACCGTCTGGGCGCGCGATGATGTGACCAGCCACGAATTACTGGATACCATCTTGAGTGTTGAACCCGATGCGCCGCTTATTGAAGGAGGAGAGTGATGAGCGACGGACGGACTCGACTCTGGGTGGCCCTCTTCATTGTGCTGGTCTTTGTGTGTGGGCTCTCGGTTGGAATGGCCCTGGGTCCAAGACTGAGTCCGGGACTGGGTCCTTGGATGAGTCCATGGATGGGTCCGTGGACGGGCGGACCGATGGGCGCCGAGGCGAGCCGGGATCGTTTTCGTCGCCCACCACGGCCTGGCGGCCCGGGTGGGCGAGGCGCCTTTGTCTCTGAACGAATACTGGATCGACTGCGCGAAGACCCCAGCTTTACCGACGAGCAGCACGAGCAGCTCACCGCATTGTTCGCTGACCGCGAAGACCGATTTCGGAAGTTCAACCGAGACATGCGTCAACGCTTTGAGTCCGAGCGAACGCGTCTTCGCGACGATATCTCTGCCGTCCTCAGCCCAGAGCAGATGGAGATCTTCGACAACACCCGTCGCCGAGGACGCCGCTGGCGGCGGCCCGATTCGGACGATCGGGGGCGGTGAGACCCAGCCGTTGGAACATTGCTGATCACAACGTTGAAGACGTAGTCCCACGCGCCGAGACAGATGTCCGACCGGCTCGGCGTTGGCATCGCGCGCCTTCTCGACCTGTAACACCATTGTCGGAGACGAACCGGTCGAGATCGAGTCCCTTCTCGCGTATGACCGCCGGGCCAACGAGGCGGTGAGTATAAGGTGACCCTGCTCGACTGAGCCGACGATGGTGACGCCCAGGACTCACAAGTGGGAGTTCCGCGCCCGCTTTCCCCGGCAGGCCTTTGGCTGGAAGTCGCAACCAGCAATCAAGGACGCGGTTTCCGAGATCAAAAAGGTCGCGCGCAAAGACGAGGTACTGGCGGCCGACGGCGCGGTGCTGTTCTTGGAGAAGCTATCCCCAGCGCTGGAGCAGGTCGACGGCTCTTCCGGGGCATTGGCGCCGCGGTCGATCGCGCGATAGTGGCGCGTGTCTCGATCGTCGCGGTGGCGTCCGTTCCGCAAGAGACGCGCGATGCCTGGCTCGACGGACTCTGGAGAGCCTGTCAAGAGGACGAGATTCCGTATATCGAGCGGCTCGGCGATTACTGGGGCGAGTTGTGTGGGTCGAAGGATACGGCGTCGCGCTGGGCCGATCAGCTCATCGGCACGTGCAGAATGGCCTGGAGCCCAGACCCCGACCAGCAGGGCTTCTTCAAGGGCACGACCCACTGCCTGAGCGCTCTCGTCGCCGCCGAGCGCTACAACGACGTCCTCGAGTTACTCGAGATGGCTCCATACCAGATGTGGCACGACCGTCAATACGGAGTAAGGGCGCTGGCCGCGCTCGGGAGGAAGGCGGAGGCTATCCGATACGCCGAGCAAGGCCGGGCGCTCAACGATAGCCCCATCGCGATCGCTCGTGCGTGCGAGGAGATCCTCCTGTCATCGGGCTTCTGGACGAGGCATACGAACGATATGGGCTGCTAGCGAACCAGAGCGGCACGTATACCGCATGGTTTCGCGCAGTGAAGAAGAAGTACCCGCACAAGTCCTCCGCCGAGGTCCTCGCCAACCTGGTCACGGAGACCCCTGGCGAGGAGGGCAAGTGGTTCGCCGCCGCCAAGAACGCGAAGCTGTTCGACGAAGCGATCGCCCTCGCGAGGCAAACCCCGTGCTCGCCGCAGACACTTACCCGGGCCGCTCGCGACTTCGAGGACACGAGACCGGAGTTCGCCCTCGAAGCGGGTATGGCGGCTCTGCACTGGCTGGTGGAGGGCCACGGCTATGACATCACCGGGCTCGATGTCCTGAACGCGTACTCGCAACACCATGAAAGCGGCCGAGAACGCCGATTGTGTCGAGGGGACGCACCGGCGGATCCACGACCTCGTAGCTCAGGAGCCCCGGGGAGACCGCTTTGTCACCAAGGTGCTCGGTCATCACTTGGGGCCCTCGCCGCTCTGTTCACACGCCGACACCGGACGCGTCGGCGACCGAGGCCGCGCTCGAAGCCATGGATATGGATGCGGAAGAACTACGGGCACTCATCCGCGACATCATTCCGTGGATGGATGCGTCGATCCACGCGCGACTGGTCAACGTGCTGGTCGATCGCGCCGCGCGCAATCCATCAGGTTGGGTTCCCACGGGGCCGACTGAGGCGATCGTCGCCAATATCGTCGGGTTCGCCAAGGCGGCCAAGCGCGTGGGCTATGCGGATCCGTCGGACATCGACATTCCCTCAAGCGCTGCGCGCGCCTTCAAGCGCCGACGCAATTTAGTTGGTACGTTGTGAAGCTGCACCATAGTCGTCGACATGAAATTAGTATGTTTTCACAAATTATCATGTCGACCGCCGTTGTCCTTGGGCTGCGGGTTTACCCTGAGAGTGAGTGCGTGGAGCTAAGAGTGGCTAGTGGATTGTCGCGTGGGACGACTCGTCCACCGACGCCGCCGCCCGCAGTCGTCTTCCGTTGGACCGACACGGCTGGTAGGATGACCGAACCATGAAGATCTCTCGCCTCACAATCGTCACCGCCATCGCACTGGGAGTATGCGCCGGGACCGGCCCCGAGTGGCTCGGCCTCACGGGCGACCTCTCCGCGCAATCGTCAACCACCAATCCCTACCGGGCTACGTTTGGTTGGGAACAGCTCCCGGACGGGCGCGCGATGGGCACGGTGAGTGGGGTCTTTCCCGACCCCGACGGGCAACACCTCTGGATACTCGATCGCTGCGGGGCCAACGAGTGCGCGGGGACCGATCTGAACCCCATCATGAAGTTTGACCTCGAGGGCAACCTTGTCGACAGCTTCGGCGCCGGACTGTTCGCGTTTCCCCACGGGTTCTTCTTGGACCACGAAGGATTCCTGTGGGTTACGGAAGGCGGCTCGCACGGCGACAGTCGAGCCACTCTTGGCGAAAGTCTGGGCATCGGTCATCAAGTGCTCAAGCTCACAAAGCAAGGCGACGTCGTCATGCGACTCGGTGAGGCCGCGGTGTGGGGGGATGACCACGATCACTTCAACGGCCCGTCGGGCGTGGTCGTTGCGCCAAACGGAGACATCTGGGTCTCTGATGGACACCGCGGCGGAAACAACCGTATCGTCAAGTTTTCGGGCGAGGGAACGTTTCTGTTGGAGGTCGGCGGCGGGGTCGGATCAGAGGGCAAAGACGCAGGCAGCTTTAGCGACCCGCACGATATCAAGATGGACTCTCGGGGGCGTGTCTATGTCGCGGACCGGGGCAATAGCCGCATCCAGGTGTTCGACGAAGACGGAACCCTGTTGTTCATCTGGACGCACTACGGAAAACCAAGCGGTCTGTTTATCGACGGCAACGACATTCTCTACGCCGGCGACGGCCTCTCGGGGATGGTGCGGACCGGCCCCCCGGACAACTGGCGAAGCAACTTGGGATGGGAAAAAGGAATCCGGATCGGTGACCTCAAGACAGAGCAGGCGTGGGTGACCCACTTCATCCCCCAACACGATGAGGATGTCGGGGCGGGTATCGAGTTTCTGGGTGTGGATTTTGACGGCACCATCTACGCCGGCGAGGTCAGTCGACGACGTCTCGTTCGCTATGTCCCTTTCCGCCCGCCGGAGGTGCTGACCTCCCAGAACCGCGACTGAGCGCGGTCACAACCTGAGCATAGTCTCGACCGGTTGGTCACTCGGAACGTGTCAGGGACTGCCGACCGCAGCCCGCGCTGACGGGCTCACCGAGTAATAGACGGTTCCGTGACGTGATGTCGGCGGGTATGACTTGGGTTCGGATGCGATAGCCTTCGTCGGCGAGACGCCTGGCCCGCATGATGTCTATGGCGAGAGGGCCGTCTACCCAGCCCGAAAGACGGCCCGTATCAGCGGCGTCGAGATCGTGACAGCATGGCAAGACCGCGACTCGTGCGCGCGCGTCGACGGCCCGCCGCAGCACGAGGTCAGTGAGCGCCCCACACGCGTGGCACGAGACGACGACGTCCGTGTCAAGAATCTCTGGGTCGTCCATGGTCCCCGGGATAACGGCGATACGCCCGGCCAGTCTCGGCCAGACTCTGACCAGAGCGTCGTGTAGCTTCGCGCTTGACGCTGGGACGACAGTGTCGACAGCGAGCGCGGTCGACGATGAGTCGTCAAGGAGCAACATGATATGGGCAAGCAAGCCATGTCCGGCGCCGAGATCGACAACCCGGCCCCCTCGAAGATAGCGACGGACCCGGCGAGCCATTTCCCACGTCTCATACAGCTCCTTACGTGGCAGACATCCGGCATGGCACACGGCCCGCGCTACGCGATGAAAGAGCGTGTCGTCAGGAAAACGACCCAGATCTCTATCGCTGAGGCGTCCACGGGACGATCGTGAGAACATTCGTGTCTCTCATTCGCGGCATGGGCATGGCCCGACAGGTTGCGTCACGGGCGACGCGGATTGCAGGGGTTTCTGATCAAGAATTTGCTGATACTGCTGGTAGGAATGCCGAGACGCACACCTCCCCGTCGGAGAATCGTCCCCATACGAGAGGACAGGCAACGCCATACGGAACGTGTGCATCGAGGAGGCCCTCGAGTACGACAGACCCGGGTATGCGACCGGATGAGAGAGAAGACGTCGGCACGTTGCAGACGTCTTCTCTCGTCGCAGGTATCAACCGGCGCGGCTGGGCGTGGTGTGCGTTCCGCCCGAAACAGCGGCTAAGAAGCCGCGCGGCAATGACGTTAACTTACCGTGACGACGTTCTCTGCGGCTGGGCCCTTTTGTCCCTGCACTACATCGAACTCGACGCGTTGGCCTTCGACGAGGCTCTTGAATCCGCTGCCTTGAATCGCCGAGTGATGGACAAACACATCTTTCTCGCCGTCATCGCGCGTGATGAAACCAAAGCCTTTGCCGTCGTTGAACCACTTTACTGTTCCTGTTACTGGCATTCTGTACTCCGCTGGGTTTAAAGGGCGCAACAAATGTGCGCGTTGTGTGAGAGGTTATTGATGACGAGTGATAAGCAGTGACGGCCTGGAGACACCTCAGGTCGGTGGATTAGAACCCGCGCTTTCGGCCGCGCACACCGCGACGGCTCCCCTTTGGTCGCGACACCTTTCGAGGCCGATCGTTGGGTCCATCGGACATCCCGCCACCGCCGCCACCAAATGATGGCCGGGCCGCGCGCTCGCGCGCCTCGCTGACCCGCAACGTGCGGCCGCCGAGCTCGGCACCGTCGAGCTGCTCGATTGCGTTCATGACCGCGTCGGCTTCCTTGAATTCGATAAACGCGAATCCTCGCGGTTGATCGGTTGCTCGGTCGACCGGCAGGACAACTTCGGCCACTTCGCCAACTTGTGAGAATAAAGTCTCCAGATCCTGCTGGGACGTTTCAAAACCGATGTTGCCGACAAATACTCGTGAAGAAATGGTGACCCTCCTGATGGGGCGTCCGGCAGCGCGCCGAAATGTATCTGTTCGTGTCGTCTTGTTGCGCGCGCTGTGAGGGGATTGGCTCGAAGGCTGTTCGGCTCGCGGCGAGGGCAAAGGGGCACTATAGCGAATGCACCCCGGAACGGCAACCACTTTCGATGGTCCAGTAAATCGCCAGTTGCGTCGGTCGGCGACAAAGATTGTAATGCACCACGTCCGTCGCACTCGTGCGAAAGGCGGACCAGCCAGGAGCGCGCGGCCGCGGTGGGTCGAGCGAGAAAGATAGCGGAGAAAACATGACGCTCACAAACACTCATCGGACCCTGTTGGTGGTTTCCATAATCGCGACCGCAGGCGCGAACATTTACACCCAGGACGAGCCAGACGACCGCGTCACGAAAGAGCAGTTTGAGACCTGGATGACCACGTTGTCGAACTGGGGGCGATGGGGTACCGATGACCAGTTGGGGGCGCTCAACCTCGTGACCGGAGCGAAACGGATCGAAGCGGCGAAACTGGTCGAGACAGGTCAGGTCGTCTCGATGGCGCGACCCCTCGAAATAGAGCGACTGGACGATCCTGAGGAGGCGAGCGCGAACCGGCCACCGGTGCTCGTCGGTTCGGCGCGGAGCGTGTTCGATATCGACGTAGACAACGGATATTTCTGGGAGCGCTATGAGGTCGAGTATCACGGCGGACGCGTGACACACCTCGACGCGCTGTGCCACGTCGCCTACGGTGGTCAGGTCTATAACGGACGTCTCTTCGAGGACGTGGCGTCCAAAGACAACGGCTGCACCGAGATGGGGATCGTCAATCTCCACAACGGGCTGGTGACGCGTGGCATCCTGATCGATATGCCAGGGCGGGCCGTCCGCCGTCAGGATATTGAAGCGTGGGAGGCAGAAACGGGCATCACCATTTCCCCGGGGGATGCGCTATTTCTTCGGACGGGTCGTGACAGCGGGCAAACCGGGGGATACCACCCATCGCTGCTCCCGTTCTTCAAAGAACGAGACATTGCGCTGCTCGGCGCCGACGTGCCTCAAGAGGGGGCACAGGTCGAGGGTGTCTCGATCCCGATCCACTTCTTCACGCTCGTGGCGCTCGGCGTGCATCTCTTTGACAACCTCGGTCTCGAAGCGCTCGCCGAAACGGCCCGAGAGCTCAATCGCTGGGAGTTCATGTTCATGGCGTCGCCGCATGTGATGCCCCACGGTGCGGGGTCAGCGATCAACCCCCTCGCCGTGTTCTGACCGAGGCGGTCATCAGCGATCGCCTGGGTCTCTGCCATCGCGAGGCGCCCCCGTGCCGGAAGACCCCAGAAAAAAGCTTCGGCCATCGGGAAGCCGGAGGTCCCGTCCGTTGGCCCGACGGGTCCCGTCCTTTGACGCATACCCGTCGACAACGATCGGCATGCCAACGCCGATGACGTTGCGCGTAATACCGCGTCGAAGTAGGTTGTGAGGGTTCCCGCCCTCGATCATCCAGCGCTCGACGGAACCGTCATCCTGGGGCACGTCGATATGAATCCACGTGTGGGGGTTGATCCATTCAACCCGCGCGATCGTGCCTTCAAAGTGCACCGGTCGATTCGCGTCGAACTCTGCCGAAAACGCGTGATGCGTGTGAACGGGAGTCGTGACTAACCCGGCCCCGACGCCAAGCGCAACCGCGGCGAGCATCCCTGCGAGTCCCTGACTACTCATCCCTTGCCTGCCTCTCTTTTCAGTTGCTCGTTGACTCTAACAGTCGCCTCCGGACCACTCTCCGGCCGGGGCGCACCCGGCGGCGGATCGGATCTCGGCGCCGAAGTAACTGCGAAGAGCCACTAGCGGCCTGTGTCCGATGCGATGACGTCTGTGAAGAATGAGCCGCTGGAGACAGCCCGCGCTACGGATTCAGATCCTCGGTGGTCGGACGACGTGTGATATCAATGACAAGCGTCCCACCGCGACGGCCGTAGTCGCCCTCCCAGTGCTGCACCAACGGCTCTTTCCGGAGGTGCCCATAGACGAGCTCCTCGACCATCTCCACGCACCGATACTCCAGGACGCGCGGCTGGTCTTCCATCCGCTGATACAGCGGGACGGAGATAGACCACGGCTCCGTAAACACCGCGGGATCATCAATCGTCGCCCCATACTGAATGTGATACGGCGTAATCGGTGTATACCGTTCGGTGACGCGCAACCCGGCGCTGTGGAAGTTTCCCGAACGATCGAACCAGGTCTCTCCGACGAGGTCTGTCACCTCGACAACCAACGTGTCGCCCTCCCACCGCCCAACCGAGTGCCCCATCCAGGCTTCGATCCCGGGTGCGTCCACCTCGTCGAGATGAATCGTCCGTCCCGCATTCGAGAAGCCGTAGGCGATCATGACTTTTTCCGGTCCTTGCGTGATCTGGAAGGGGTATCCCATATACGTCGCGCGGGGGACACCCGGCATCAGACACTTGACCACCGGGTCGCGTGTCAGCGCGTTGAGCCGGTTTTCGTTCCGGTGGGCCAGCGTCTCGGGCCGATATGGTATCGCCCCGCCCACGACCGCGCCGGCGTTGGGCGGAATGCCGCCCCACGCGCCGAGAGCAAGGGCCGGCGCGTGGGGGACCGGGTTTCCCCCGGAGACACCGGGATGAAGCACCGCCGACGCCTGCGTCGCTTGACCTTCCAGGTTGTGCTCGACCTCGCTAAAGGCTTGCCAGACACCCTGAATATCTGGATGCGTGGTCCCGTCGAGACGGGGAATCGGGGCGGACCCGCCCGTCTCCTCGCGACCGGGCTGGAACGCTGTCAGCGCCAAAAGCGCGCCCCCTACCGCTATAGCCACCACGAGGTTATGCACCGAGACTGGCATACGTCTACCTCGCTCCCGCCGCAGTCGCTGCATCGCTCGGGTCTTCCGTTGGTTCGGCGACGGCCTCCTCTAGTCGGGCCCCCGCCAGCATGGCGGTCAGTGAGTAATTGCCTTCGTGGCACGCCGCCTCAAAAATAAGATTCTGCGTATTGTCCTGGAGGGTCAGCGCCAACTCCATCGTCCATGGTCTGGTCCACACCGTCTGGTCCTCGACCGTCACCTCATACTTCAGAAGGTCAGGCCCGAGACGAGTAAATCGTTCGACCAGATAGAGATTCTCAGCAGCACCCAGATAACTCGTCTGGTCGGTAAAGTTCGTCGTGTCGACCACCAAGGTGTCGCCCGCCCAGTGCCCAACTGAATCCCCCAGCCATTGCCGGATGTGCCCGGGCAGGTGTGGCCGGCCATCCAACGGGATCGACCGATATGCCCCGCCACCGTGACCTTGCTCGTAATAGATCGCGACCGAATCCGGCCCCTGGGCCAGTCGACTAAAGCCACACAAACCGCCCGTGCAGGGCAGCGTAACCCCCTGACAGCGCTCGATGACCCGAACATCCTCGGGGTTGTCATACGACCGACCGACATCCACGGTGTAGGGAACACCCGCCTCCGCCGCCGCCTCCCGCCGGTCCGTCAACAGCCGGGACGCCGCCTCGCGTTGCGCCGCCGCCTCAGCCGTCAAGGGGGGCAACCGGCCGCTTGGTGGATCCACGATGAGCGACGTGCGCTTTGTCCGGCTATACGCGGTGTCGAGAAAAGTACTGAAGATATTGTTGTAGGCACCTTCCACATCGGCTTCGGTGCCCGGTGCCGCGCGCACGTCGCGACCTTGGGGCCCCTCGTCCGCGAGCCGGTCTCGCGCGGCTTCCAGCGCCGCGATCTCCTCGTCGCTCAGAAACTCCCGGTCCGCATACTCCTCGGGCCGCTCTAATGGTGTGGTGCTTTTGCTGTCCCAAATGCCGCGGAGGTCGGGGTCGCCCCAAGGTGTGCGAGGCACCTCCCACCCATCCGGTGTGGTCAGCTGCGCGGTCACGCCGGCCGTCACCACGCCCGGCTCGCCTTGGAGAAACCCCATAGCTACGCCACCAGTAAGCAGCACGACACCGACAACCCGCCAAGGATGTTTCACCTTGTCTCTCCTCGCGCGTGACGCCGTCATGGCGCTGCGCGTCATTGGTTATGGAGTGGTGTTCTCGTCCGGCACGCCAAAGACGAACAGGGTATTCGTCGACCCCGCCACTCGTCCGCCGCCAATCGGCACCGCCAGATACTGCTTCCCATCTACCGCATACGTCACGGGATAGCCCTGCGCCACGCCGGGCAAGCGGGTCTCGAGCAAGACGTCCCCGGTGGCCACGTCATGGAGCCTGAGATATCGATCACCATCTGCGCTCACGACGATCCCACCGCCGGTCGTCAGCGCCGCCGCCAGCGCGCGAGTCCGCATCGAGTGTTGCCAGAGCACCTCGCCGCTATCGACACTGATGGCCACCAGATGACCGCTGTGGTCGGGACTGCGCGGATGCGGACCGCCCCCGGTGGTCTGCCAGCCGGTGTAGGACGGATCTCGGTAGTAATACCAGTCCCCCAGAGGGGCTTCCACCTGTTCCACGTCCCGGTAGACCGCCTTCGTGCAATGGGGGTGGATGGGGACATAGAGCGCGCGGGTCTCCGGATGATAGGCCATGGCGGGCCAATTTCTGATGCCAAACGGTCCCGGACAAAACTCCAGCTCGACCCCGTCCATGGGAATCATCCCGGGGCGATACGTCACGGCACCCGTGGCCCGGTCGACGTCGACCAGCGTCTGATATCCGAGATCGTGAGCGGCCACAAACTCCCCGGTGCTGCGGTCCAACTCCCACAAGATGCCAAGCTTGCCCATCTTGAACATCGACCGCCGTCCGGGTCGATCGACCAGGACGCTCTCGAACGCCTCGTCGAGGTCGTGCGATTCCCCGGGTATGAACTGATAGAACCAATCCAGCTCGCCAGTACCCGGCTCGAGGGCCAGCACGCTGTTGGTATAGAGGGCATTTCCGTCCGTCTTCCGCGACACCCGTGCCCATGGCTTCGGTTGGGCCGTGCCCCAGTAGATCCGGTTGAGATCGGCGTCAAAACTCCCCGGAATCCATGCGTCACCACCCGCGCGAAACATCGAGGGCAAGTCGCCCCACGAATCCCCTCCTGCCTCTCCGGGACCCGCGATGGTCGACGTGCGCCACAGCTCGGCGCCGGTGGCCGGGTCGTGAGCCGAGATAAAGCACCCGCCTTCCTTGTAGCGCTCGCAGCCAGTCATACCGGCGACAAGCATGCCGCGCACTACGATCGCCCCGCTCGTATACCGGTACCCACGCCGGTAGTCAGCCACGGTGTGGTCCCACACGACCTCGCCGGTCTCGGCGCGGAGGGCCACGATATGCGCGTCCGACGTCGTGACAAAGATCGTGTCGCCATAGATCGCCAGTGAACGGGTCCGACTCCGAAACGTCTCCTCGGGGGTTCCTTCAAAGCGCTTGCGATACTCCCAGATTCTGTCGCCCGTCGCCGCGTCCACGGCCTGCACGACCCCCAGCGGATTTGGAATGAACATCATCCCGTCATGGATCAACGGCGTCGGTTGACTCAAGCCGGGCGGCAGTGGCCATGACCACACCAACTGCAGCCGGTCCGCGTTCCCACGATGAATCTGGTCGAGGGGGCTATAGCCCCAGCCATCGAGCGTGCGTCGCCAGTGCAACCAGTCGGCGGGATCCGGATGCTCCAGCATCTCGTCCGTGACAGGGGTCAGCACGCGGTCCTGGGCGGTCGAGACGCCCGATACGGCGAGCCACAGTAGCACCGCCGTTCGTGTGAGCCAGCTCCCGGGGCGGGGGACACTCATCTGTTCACTCCGGCGTCACCCGCCCGCGTTCTCCATGTGTCCTCCCGCTCACCGTCAGTCACGACTCCCAGCCGCGGACAGCTCCTCGGAGCGCGCACCCGTGAGAATATTGAAGAGGCCATAGTTGCCTTCGTGACAGGCGTATTCGTAAAGCGGCAGATCACTCCGACGCATCGGATAGCTCGCCGAGAACGTGCGGCTAAACGCCGACGGGTTGTCGACGGTGAACTCGTATTGGAGTGTCTCGGCATCGACCCGGGTGAACCGCTCGGTCAGACGAAGGTCAGCCCCGGTTCCCCAGGACACGGACGTCGTACTAAAGCTTCCGATTCGGTCGGTGAAATTTGTCGTCTCGACGACAAGCGTCTCGCCGTCCCAGTGCCCACGCGAATCTCCCAGCCATTGGGCCACATCCGACGCCAGATGATCACGGCCATCCAAAGGGATAATCCGAACGTCGTGGATCATCTCGACGGCGAGGGCCACATAGCCCGGCGCCTGAAAGATTTGCACGTTGTTGTTGTAGCCCGCGGGAAGCATTGGCGGACCGGTGCTGAAACCAACGATGCACCGCTCCGCCAGACCCCGATCGTCTGGGCCGTCGGCCCCGATGCCCGACGCGCGTGTCCTGACGGGGCGTTTGCCCGAGGCCGTGTGCGCCGTGATCCGCTCTGCTTCCGCGGGTGCCGGCGAGGGAATCCGGCCGTCCGGGGGGTCGACAATAAGTGATGGCTGACTGAGGGCGGTCGCTCGGCCCCGTTCGGTCCACACCTCTTGGCCATACGCGCCCGGATTGCCTTCGGCGGGACCGTCCCGGTCTGTGGCCAACGCGGCCGCGCGGCCCTGCTGCGCCACCAGAGCCGTTTCTTCAGCGGTCAGGGTGTCCTTGCCGGCGAACTCGTCGGGTCGTTCCAATGGCGTGAACGTCCAGTAGTCCCAGACTCCCTGAAGGTCTGGATCTCCCCACGGCGTCGACACGCTCTCCGTCGCGGGCGACGCCGCCACCTGGCCCTGGGTCTGTCCGTCGGCCGAGCCTGACGCCAGCACGGCGAACGCGACAAGAGCCCCCAACCCATACACAACATGCCTATCGTGGTGCGTCATGGAATCCTCCTTGAGCCGCGGTCCGCCCGGCACCGCCGTTCCAAGCGAACATCAGACGGCGACTGGCTGATACGCCAACCAACGTCGCGAATTTTCATACAGAATCTTGTGGATCGTCTCGTCCGGCACGCCAAAATAGCGCAACTTTGGCACGAACTGTAAGAGAACCGTCGAGAACCCGTTCCCCCAATTCGCTTTGATCTGGGTCGTATTGGCAAAGTCGGACGACAACAGGATATGGTCTTCGAGCCCGGCCTCGAGGGCGCTCAGCACCATCTCCACTTTCTCGCGCTCGGGGATAAACGACGCGCTCATCCGATGCCCGACGGTATCGAAGCCGATAAAGGCACCCCGACGTGCGATCTCCTTGTGAGTCTCCCACCCGGGGTCGTCGGACCGCTTGATCGTGGAGAGATGGCCAATACACAGATGCGCCATGTCCACGCCTTGCGACTCATAGATCTCGATCTGATCGGTCGCGCACGAGGGACAACTTTCGTGTGGAACATGGGTAAACACTGGGAGCCCGGTCTGTAGATGGGCCTGGCTGATCGCCCTGATCATCTTGCGCTCGTCGTCGTGTATCTCGGGAAACGAACTGCCAACTTCGCCCAGCGCCCCCCAGCGCTCACGTTCGGCCTGCGCGACCAACCGCGCGGTGATCTCTTCTTCCGGTAACTCAATGATCTCTTCCGGATAGCGCGGGCGCAGGAAATAGCTCCCGCCAACCACGATATGCACGCCAGACCGCGTCGCCATCGCGGTCAGATTCTCCAGCTGTTCCTCTGTTCGGGGCCCGATCGACGAATCGACGATACAACTCACACCGTCGAATGCCGCCATCCGTAACTCGTCGACCAGCAGGTCCACCATCTCATCGTTTGTGGGCGGAGTCGGCGCAGGCGACCCCGGCGCGCGGGGTTCCGCCGGGGGACTGCTGAAATCAAAAGACAGGTGCTCGTGAAAAAGCGTCGCGCCCGTGCCGAGATCTCCGGGAAGGACATCCGCGAGCACGGTGCGGACGATCGCTCCGTCGGGGAACGAGACGGTCGGCACGAGCGATGACGTTCCCTCGGTCTCGGTCGTCTCGTCTTGCGGACCCGCACCAGAGCCACAGGCGGCAGTGAGACCCAATCCCGCTCCCGCAGTGCCCACGCCAAGCATCTGCAACGCGCGCCGGCGCGTGACCGGAACGTTGACAACATCACGTCGCCCATCCTGCGTCATCGGGATTCTGCCCTGCTTTCTTCGACGCGCGCTCCGGAGAGTATTCCCTCCATCCCATAGTTCCGTTCGTGACACGCGTATTCGTATATCGGGCCATCGATACGCGTCATCGGCAGCGCCACCGTCCACGCGCGCGCGTAGCTGGCGGGATCATCGACGGTGTATCGATGCTCGATAGTATTGGCGTCGACACGGGTGAACCGCTCGACGAGACGCATCGTCCCGCCGGCGCCCGGACAGCAGTTGAACGAGTTTGTAAAGATGTCGTCACGGAAGTTGAGTGTTTCGACCACGAGGGTATCGCCATCCCAATAGCCACGCGAGTCGCCCAAGTGAAGACGAATACCGGTCGAGATCCGCGGCTGGTCGCCGAGCGGGACAATCCGTGGCTCGTGAATCATCTCGTGCAGCATCGCCACATGGGTCGGCGTCTGAAACACGCGGATATTGTTGTTATACCCGCCGGGTCGCTTTGGCGCCCCGCGGGTGACACACCGTTCCGCCATGGTCCGGTCGACCCAGGAATCGGTGCCACGCGCCCAGGCGGCCCGCGTCTCGCCGGCAGGAGTCAAGGCCGGGATCCGTCCATCGGCAGGATCGATGACGAGCGATGGTCGTTCAGAAAAATTGCCGCGTTCCCACCAAAACTCGTTGTAGGTTCCGGGGTCACCGGAGGGGGGCGGGCGATCATTTTGCCCGGCGACGCTCGCCTCCAGCTCCGCGATCTCCTCCGCGGTCAGACGCTCACGACCCGCAAAACGGTCTGGTCGTTCGAGGGGGGTCCGCGTAGAGTTTGTCCACAAGCCCTGTAAGTCTGGATCGCCCCACGCGGTCCGTGGAGTCTGAGCGGCAGCCGACACCACGCAGACGCACATGCCGGCGACCGAGACGACCAACGCCCGGACCGCGCCAACTGTTCCGTCTCTCACGAACGACCTCCCATTCCAGGTGTGTGCCCCGTCGCCGTTGACGGTCGCGCGCCGGACCAGATCTGGTCGGCACGCCGGGACCAGTTACTGAGGAGCCCGACCAGAGCAAGAAAGATGACCGAGCATAGCACCGTCATCAACAGCTGTTCAGGAACCCCTGGCGGCACGCCAGCTGCCGCAGCTCGAGCGGGCCGAGGTCGCGGACCCCTTGCTTGCGACGAAGCACAACCCGTAAGTCGTCGGGCCCGGGCCTCGCCCGCAATGGACGGCTCACCCGCGACTGGTCCAGATTGACGCATCCCGCAGAAAAGCCGAGGTCACACGCACGCTGAAACTCGCGGACCGCCAACGCCGGTCGGCGGTCGGGCTGGAGCAAGATACCGTACTCGTTGCAAGCCCATCCCGACCGGTTGGCACAATAGACCGACAGGAGACGCGCCGCCTGAAAACAGCCGCCCGTCCGACCCTCATGGCAGGCGGCCAACCAAAACGTCACCCATTGACCACGATGGATATCGCCCACCGCGTGAGCGACCGTCATGGCGACGAACACGACGGCCCAGACGCCGACATACGCGAGCCGCCGCGGTGCGCTCATGGGCGCCCCCGCGGTCAACGGGTCGGACCGCACCGCCTCGGTGGCAGCGTTGGCGGTCACGGCGTCGGGCCTTACCGTGTCGGACGTGCTCGCCCAGGAGATCCACTCGGATATCGTCTTCCGCAACACACGGTCAATGACTGTGACCATGAGGTTCAGAAGCGGCACTGCGAGCAGCTTGTCATAAAAGGTTGGGACCCCCAGTCGAGCCAGTACCGCATAGAGCCCTACGACGCTGAGAGCATACAAAGCGCCAAAGACCAAGCGTCCGCGCTCGGATTGAGGCGACGTCGAGGGGTCGGTAAAAAGAAGATGCATCCCGAGAAAGACCGCAATCGGGATATACGAATCGACAAAGAAGTAGGTCCCGGTCGACGCAAAATAGAGCAGCCCAAAAAGATACATCGTGACCGCCGCCGACAGAGTCATCGGTGTCCCGCCAAACAGTGCCTGTCCCGGGAAGGCCGCGAGCACGATCACGACGTATATCCACGGCGCGTTGTTCAGGGTGGCGGCGATTTCCGCCCCCCACGTCATGTCGGTCGTCCCAGTCGCGATGAGAACGACCGAGAACAGCGCGAGCGGAAGGGCAGACGGATTGAACACATGGACACGTCGACCCGCTTTCTTCCACTGGATCAGCTCCTTCGCCAAGAAACCTACCGCGATCAACAGGAACTGGAGGTAGAACCATTCGGCCTTGAACCAGAGAAACAAGCTCGTGCTGAGTACCACCGGGATCGGTCCGAATCCGAGCGCATAGGTGTCGCGTCTCGACCAACCGAGCAACATGTCGAACGCATACGCAAAGACAAGTTGCGCCGTGACGAGAAGTAGCGATTCGGGCACGACCGGCCAGTAAAAGCCCCAGTACACCAAGACTGTGGTCTGGGCACCGGCCTGCACATAGTGCTGAGCCCGTAGATTGACCACGAGGCGAAGCGTGCGTCCCTGGCGCAACACATGGTCATAGAGCCAGAGACTCCACCCGGCGAGGAGTACGGCGGTTCCCAGGACCGACCACGCCAACTCGACAGGCGTCCGCATCTGGGGCAGGCCGCTCGTTGCGGCGAGTACGAACGCCGCAACGAGCGGGAGCCCGGGCAACAATCGGGGACGCATCGGAACACGGAAGACGAAAGCTCGTATCCGGCGTGGGACACGAGTTGCCGGCCTCCGGAGCTACTTGAGAATGTCGCTGGCCTCGGCGATCTCCACGATCGTCTGTGCGTCTTCTTCCAACAGAATCCGCCGCGCGACCGATTGGCTTGTCGCGCGAGTGACCGCTTCGACAAAGCCCTTGTGGTCGGTATAGCGCTCCTCCAGCGAACGTCGCGGGTCACCGCTCGCCGTGCGTTCGGCGAACGTCGTCGCAAACGGTATGAACGACCCACTCAAACCACAGAGGTCGTTTTCTCGCGGGCCTTCGGCCCGTAGGTTCCACCCGGTGTTTGTCCCGACGGGCACCGCAACGTCGATCGGGCGGAGACCCGCCAAGTCATGTCCGTCACGGTCGGGGGTCGGCACGAGCACCTGGTAACGCCGACCCGCGAGGGGCGGCAGCACGGTGATCTGCCCACCATGGGCACCAAAGAGCGGCCCGTAGTCCAGGGCGACCAGCCCGTTGACAACGGTCGGGAAGCGTATGCCAGGTATCGCAGGAAACGCATTGCGGGCCACATCGAGACTGACCAGCGTGCCGTTTCGCACATCAGGATATGCCGAGGGCGGCGGTTCGACACCACCATCCACCCATTGGTCCAGCGCCACGAGCAAGGCCCGCATCACCGGCGCGTAGCTAAAATAGCCATTTACCGGGTTCTGACACGTACCTCGGTCGGTCGGCCGTGCGGCCACGCCGCTTCCGCCAACGTGTGAGTGACCCGCGATGCTATACAGACGCACGTTGTTGGGTACCGGCACCGGATTGCCCACGCCGTCATGCACGTTGAGAGACGCGTTCATCTGCCAGAACTCATTGGCGGAGTCGACGTGAAAAACAAAGGGATCGGTCTCGGGTCGCTTGAGAATTCCGTCCCGCACACCTGAGATCGGGTCAGTGGTCACCGCATAGGTGAGCGGAGGGATCGAATGTGACGTGAAATCCGGATGCTGGTCCTGCCGCGAGTAGACATTTGGATCGGAAAACTCGACGTTGGCAAACAGCCGATGCGTCCCGGGTATGTGGATACGCACGGCATCAAAGACTTGCCGCTGCGCCTCATCTTCGTTGAAACCCAGATACAGGAAATCGCGGAGATACATACCGGTCGAGGAAATCCCGAGCCCATACACGCGACGGAGCCCTGTCGCTCCGGCGGGGACCAACGGATTCGGATTGCCGTCGCGATCGGCCGTTTCGTATCGCAGAAACGACGCGATGTCGCGGGTGACCGCATATCCGAGCCCCATGACCCAGGGATTTTTTGCGGAATACGTAAGCTCGTAGATCTTGTCGGGATGAAAGCCGTCAAAGACGCATATGTCTGTGGTCGACGCCACCAGCGACGCTTCACCGCTTGGGCAGCGGCCAAACGCCCAGCGGTCGGCGGCCACCGGTGATCGTTTCCCCTCGATCCCGTCCCTGACGGTCAGGGTGGACGAGACCGGGTCCGTGTCGGCCGTTTCGTAGCTCCGGAATCGATCGTTGCCCTTGAGCGGCACCGTGTATCCGTCACCGCTGTACTCGATACGGATCTCTCCGACGATCGGACTACCATCCGCCTGGACCGCAACCGGAAGAGACGCGCCAAGGCGGGTGGCCGTTGTCGTGATGTCACCGGCCCAGCCGGCATCGACAAAGGCATACCCTAGGCGAAAGAAGAGACCGTCTCCCGCATCGGCCCGCGCATCCGCTGGCACCCGTGGGAAACTCTGAAACGGAAGCTCGATGGCGTTCCCTCGATTGTTGATGCCATAGAGCAATTTTCCATTACCACGCGTGACATCGACCGGCTTGATCAGGACAAACGGGGCGCTGAACTCCACCAGACCATCCGCGTTGCGAGGCGCGCGGTCCAGGTTCACAATCACCGCGTTCTGGACATCACGCGGGTCCACCTCAAGAAAAGCCGTGCCTTCCAGACGTTCGAACGCCCCGGCCTCGCCAAGCGTCTGGCCGTCAGCGTAGGGTGTTGATTGCTCGACGACAAATCGCACCACCCGGGCGTCGACGGGCAACGCCAACCATGCGACGGCACATCCGCCGGCCATCCATCCCACGACGATCCTCTTGATCATGTCACTACCCTTCCGATGCGGCAGCAGTGCTGCCAAAAAGCGGACGAGACCTGCGACGCGACGCGACGCGTCGTTCACGCGTGACGGCCAGGCTGCTGGTGGTGTGTCCCGCGAATGACTCGCGGGGCACACCACTAGGACTGTAGAAGCTACGATAACGATATGCCAGAGCTCCCCGAAGTCGAACGGGCTCGCAGACTGGTCGAACGGGTCGCCCGCGACCGTCGAATCGTCAAGGTGAACTGTGCCCATGACTCCCTGGTCTTCTCGGGACTCAGTGCCACTCGGGTGCGTCAGGCCTTGAGCGGTCGCACCGTCACCCGCACCGCCCGCTACGGCAAGCAGCTGTGGATGGAACTCGACCACCGTCCCTGGCCGTGCTTCCATCTGGGCATGACGGGGAGCTTTCTCACGCCAAACGAAGCCCCCTTGCAGCTGGCGTCGAGCCCCGGGGCCAAAGAGCACGTGTGGCCGCCACGATTTACAAAGCTCCATCTCATTCTTGATGACGGCGGCGAGCTGGCCATGACCAATAAACGTCGGTTGGGACGCATCCGATTGCAGGAAGATCCGATATCCGAACTGCCAATCAGCCGTCTTGGATTTGACCCACTCCTGGACCTACCGTCAACGCAAAGATTTGCAGAGCTGCTGAAGCGGAGGTCAAGCATACTCAAGGCCGTGCTCCTCGACCAGACGTTTGCCGCGGGGGTGGGCAATTGGATCGCCGACGAGGTGCTCTATCAGGCCAGGCTGGACCCGCGTCGACGAGCGAACGACCTATCCTCAACCGAAGTGACACGTTTGCGGACAAAGCTCAAGTATGTCGTCGAGACCGCAGTCGCCACCGACGCCGACAAAGATCTGTTTCCCAAGACCTGGCTCTTTCACCGGCGATGGCACCGGGGCCGGAGCGCGGACACGATACGCGGGCACCGCATCGAGCACGTCACGATCGCCGGTCGTACAACCGCGTGGGTGCCGACGCGGCAAAGCTAGACTGTGCGATAGCCCAGGAGATGGTCAATGACCAGAATGTTTTCGTCGCTCAGTCTCACCCTCCTCGACCTCAAGTCGTTGACGCGACGGCGATGATGGCGGCCATCGAGGCTGTCGGTTTCTCGGCGACTTTAGTCCAGAACCATGACGCGGGGTCTTTAGCCACGCAACACATGAGCGGTTACCAGGCGCGGCTGGTCTCGCGGCCGAAGTACTTGCGGCGGGTTGCTGCTTGCTGCCCTTAGTCCTAATCGCGACGGGTCTCTCTGGAGCCGGCCTGATGATGACGATGATGCGCTTCGAGTGGCTCACGCTACCGCTCGGGGTGGGCGGACTGCTCGGAGCCTATGCCCTCTATTTCCGAGAGCGGCGCCGCTGCGATAGGGCCGGATGTCGCCTCCTGGGGGAACGGGCTACCACAGTAATACTCGCTGTTGCGACCGCCGTCGTCGCTCTCCTTCTGAAGTTTTTCCCGTCCGTGACTTCCGGCATCTTGCAGCGGCTGGTATGAGGATTTCGCGGACCGAGAAGCGCCGGTTCGCGACCCCGGTCGCAACAATTTGGACGGAAAATGCGTCTACTGGACCGTGCGCGTGACCAATCTTGGACTGGCGTGTCGAACTCTCTTGAAGACCCCGGTGGTATCGGCCGTCGCGGTTGTCTCGTTGGCGCTCGGTATCGGCTCGAACGCCGCGATCTTCTCGCTGTTCAACCAGGTCCTGTTGCGTCCGCTTCCGGTGTCGCATCCCGCGAGTTTGGTCAACCTCGCAGCGCCTGGTCAAAAACCGAGTTCCGATAGCTGCAACAATGCCGGCGGTTGCGACGAGGTCTTCAGCCACCCAATGTTCCGCGACCTCCAGCGGGAGCAAACGGTCTTTACGGATCTGGTGGCGCATCGGTCATTTGGTATCAACGTTGGGTATCGTGGTCGAACCCTCAGCGGCGAAGGGATGGGTGTCTCGGGTTCCTACTTCCCGACCCTCGGTCTCACGCCCGCCGCAGGACGTTTGTTTGGTCCGGAGGTCGACACGCCGATCGGTGGACACTCGGTCGCAGTTCTCGGCTACGACTTTTGGCAAAACGAGCTCGCTGGCACACCCGACGTGATCGGCGACGCGCTCATTGTCAATGGCGAGCCGCTGACTGTCATCGGGGTCGCCCCCGATGGCTTCCGCGGAACGACGATTTCGACCCGGCCTGTGCTCTTTGTCCCGCTCACAATGGGCGACATGGTCTCGGGAAGCCTCAAGCGATTTGACAACCGCACCAACTACTGGCTCTATCTCTTTGGCCGCCTCGAGCCGGGTGTCTCACTGACGCAGGCGCGTGTCCGTTTAGAACCTCGATATCAGAACATCCTCTCGTCTGTCGAAGCGCCGCTCCAGACAAATATGAGTGACGCCACGATGGCGAGGTTTATCTCGAAGCCCCTGCCGATGGCGGATGGCAGACGGGGTCAGAGTAGCCTGGCCGAGGACGCCACAGCCCCCCTGCTACTTCTCTTCGCACTCACGGGAATTGTGATTCTGATCGCCTGTGCCAATGTGGCGAATCTGCTCCTCGCGCGGGCCGCGAGCCGAGCCTCGGAAATGGCGATCCGATTGTCGGTCGGCGCGTTGCACAGACATCTTCTCGCACAACTGCTGACCGAATCGTGTCTCCTCGCGTTCGTCGCGGGGCTCGCGGGGCTTGTCGTCGGACAATGGACCCTGCGGGCAATCAGTTGGTTCCTGCCGCCCCAAGCCAGTGACGTGTTGCAGTTGTCCCTCGACCCGGGCGCGGTAGTGTTCACCCTCGGGCTCTCGCTCGTCACGGGATTACTGTTTGGCCTCTTCCCGGCGCTCCACAACACCCGGTCCGAGCTCGTCTCAACCCTCAAAGACCAAGCGGGTCAGGCGGGCGGTGCGCGTCACAACTGGCGGCCAAACCCGGTGTCTCGAGCGTGACGGGCGCGACCGTGGCGGTCTTCGCCGGCAATAGTTGGGGAAGCAGCGTCATGGTTGAAGGCTTTGCGGCCGGACCCGACACCGACCGGAGCACGCGGATGAATCGGGTAGGCACCGACTACTTTCGCACGCTCGGTGTGACCACGCTCGCCGGACGGGACTTTAACGAGGCAGACACCGCTGACACGCCAAGGGTCGCCATCGTCGACGAGGCATTCGCCGCCAGATTTGAGCTCGGCCGCGAGGCCGTCGGCAAACGGCTCGGGCAGGGCGGTCTCGACGCGGGGCTCGACGTCGAGATTGTCGGTTTGGTCCGCAACACAAAATACAACGACGTAAAGAACACCGAACCGCCACTCCTCTACACCCCCTATCGCCAGGCGTCGAGCGTTGGAAACCTCACCTTCTATGCTCGCTCCTCCATTCCGCCGAGTGGATTGCTCCGGGCGATTCCGCGGATCGTCAACGAGCTTGACTTTAACCTCCCGGTAAATGACCTCAAGACACTGACGCAGCAGGTGCGCGAGAATATCTTTCTCGAGCGGATGACCTCGGTGCTCTCGGCCTCGTTTGCTGGATTGGCGACGCTACTGGCGGCTGTTGGTCTCTACGGGGTGTTGGCGTATACCGTGACACAGCGCACCCGGGAGATCGGACTGCGCATGGCACTGGGGGCTGATGCCGCCCGTGTCCGCACGATGATCCTCGGTCAGGTTGGGCGCATGACGCTGGTCGGCGGATTGGTCTGGCTCGTCGCGGCGGTCGGACTCGCGAGACTTGCTCAATCGCTGATGTACGAGGTCGAAGGCCTACAACCGGTCATACTCACGCTTTCGAGCGTCGGCCTCTTCGTGGTCGCATGCGCGGCCGGGTTGGTACCCCCGCAGCGGGCAGCGAGTATCAATCCGATGACCGCCCTTCGCTCAAAGTAGTATCCCGACGACTCGTTCGGAGGATGGCCACCTCGGCCCACACACGATAAGCTCGGGAAAGGAGATAGCGATGACTCGAACGAGCGTGAACGTGTGTGTTGGCGGTGTGTGCGTCATGTTGGCGATGGTATCGGTCGGGGCGCAATCGGATCCGGTGCTCCGGACGGCATACGGTGACCCGGATATTCAGGGACTGTTCACCTTCAGAACGCTAACTCCGTTGCAACGTCCGGTCATCGACGCAGGGGCATCGGCGTCGCTGACCGGTCGAGAAACGCTGACCGAGGAGGACGCGGCGGCATACGAAGCAGCCCGCCGGGCAGAGCTCAACCGCGACGCGCAGAACCTCGAGGTGCACGCACCCGGCGTACGCTATCAGTCGCGGGCCGAGGGAGGCGTGGGCGGCTACAACGAATTCTGGTACGAACGAGGCATCGAGCTGACACGCGACAGACGCACGTCGCTCATCGTGGATCCTCCAGACGGCAGAGTTCCGTATCGCGCGGCGTATCAGGCTGCCGCCCGCATCCGCGGCGCAAACATCAGCAACGGTTTCGCTGACTCGTATACCGACCGCAGTCTCTCCGATCGCTGCCTACTGGGATTCAACGCCGGCCCGCCCATGGTCTCGAGTGCCTACAACAACAACGTCCAGATCCTGCAGACACCGGACCACGTCGTGATCGTCAACGAAATGGTCCACAACGCCCGGATCGTCCCCCTCGACGGCCGTCCCCATGGTGTGCTGCGGCAATACTCCGGTGATTCACGGGGCCGCTGGGAAGGTGACACGCTGGTTGTCGAGACAAGGAACTTCCTGCGCGAGACCAGCCTCGGCGGGTCGAGTCAAGATACATCCCTCGTCGAAAGGTTCCGGCGTATCGATTCCGATACGGTCACGTATGAATTCACCGTTGAGGATCCGAACGGCTTTACGCGCCCTTGGTCGGCAATGATGCCACTCCGACGCACCGACGACCTGCTGTACGAGTACGCGTGCCACGAAGGCAATATCGGTCTGGCGGGCATCCTTGCCGGCGCCAGGAATTTGGGCACCGAGCGAATCGCCGCCCCATAGCCGTGCATGTAGTAACATCACTACATGAGACTTGGCCTGCGCGAGGCGAACCAATATTTTTCCAAAGCGATGAAGGCGGTGCGCGCTGGAAAGGATGTCGTGCTGACGGAGCGTGGGCGTCCGATCGCAGTCATCAAGCCTCTCGATGGAGCTGACGCACGAAACGCGGCCCTCCAAGCGATGATCGACGAGGGGCTCATTACGCCAGCCCAACGGAAGGGACCAATGCCGCCGCCTCGCTGGACGCCGCTGAAACTCGACGGGGAGCCGTTGTCCCACACAGTGGATGAAGGCCGCGACGAGCGCCTGTAGCGTCGATGCCGTGGGCATACTTCGATACGAGCGCACTCATCAAACGTTACGTCGATGAAGAAGGGCGTCGCGAAGTCCTACGACTCCTTCGTAGCCATGATGTCGTGACATCCGCCGTGCTGCCGCTGGAGTTACGAAGCGCATTGAGACGCCGTGTCACGGAGGGCACGGTTGACGGGACGGGCGCGGAAAACGTCATGAAGCGCGTGACGACCGACCGCGTGTATTGGACGCTGATTCCGGCGGGGAACGAAGTTCTTGCGGCGGCTGAGTCGCTGGTCTCGGCGCACCCGCTACGAGCACTCGACGCCATCCACCTGGCATCAGCCCAGTTGTTCGCGGCCGGCATGCCGATGACCGAGTTGATCTTCGTGAGCGCCGACATTCGACAGGCCGAGGTTGCCATGAAAGTCGGCATGAAAACGAGACAGATTCGATGACCTCGGGAACAGAGGGGGTGGTGACACTGTGTCGCGAAACCTTCGACTTCCGTTGACACAGATCGCGGGTCAGCCGGCGTCGGATCGACCACCGCCTGCCAGGCGAACGGTTCCGACGTCACGCTGTTGTCTCCCGGGCGCCATCGACCGCCGCGTGTTGCCTTTTTACTCCGGGAGTGCGAACGAGAAGACCGCGTTTCCAGCAGCGATGGCGACATACTGTTGGCCGCCCACGGCATAGCCCATCGGGCCGGAGTGCACGCGTCCGCCAATGTTCTTGTTCCAGAGCGGCTCACCGGTGACGGCGTCGAGCGCGAAGAAGTACCCGTCCGCGGTGCCCCCAAAGACGAGGTCTCCAGCGGTCGACATCAGACCGGAGGTCGTGCGTGGGTCAACGGGGAACTCCCACTGCAGGTCTCCGGTCTGGGGCGAGATGGCCCGTACCGCACGGTGGTAGTTTTCCATCGGTTCTGGCGTCTCACCCCCGCCCGCACGATAGCTTTCTCCCTCCTCATACGCGATGGGGCGGATGAAATATTTTGTCTCGCCGTCGAGGGCCATGACATAGAGGAGGTCGGTCCGCGGACTATACGATGGCGACCACCAATTGGAGCCCCCGATGATGGCCGGTGACACGATGTTGCCCTCTGGCGTAGGCTCTTTACCGGGCAGCAGGATCGGCCGCCCGTCGTCATCGAGTCCCTCGGCCCACGTCTGTTTGGCATACGGCTCCCCCAGAAGGAACTCGCCCGTCTCCCGGTCGAGCACATAGAAGAACGCGTTCCGATTGGGGAACAGCATGACCTTGCGGTCCTCGCCGTCAAATGTCGTGTCAGCCAGGATTGGAATCTGCGTAGAATCCCAGTCATGGATGTCATGGGGCGTGAATTGGAAATACCACTTCATCTCACCGGTGTCAGCGTCGAGCGCGACGACGGAGTCTGAATAGAGGTTGTCGCCCTCCCGCACGGTCCCGTCGTAGTCGGGTCCCGGATTCCCCGTGCCCCAGTAGACAAGGTTGAGCTCCGGGTCGTAAGACCCCGTCATCCACGTCGCGGCGCCGCCGGTGCGCCAGGACTCGCCTGACCACGAGCGCACATCGGGGTTATCCGGGCCCGGGGTCGTATAGAAGCGCCACTCCCGTTCGCCCGTATGCAGATTGTAGGCGTCGACCACGCCTCGAATGCCAAACTCGCCCCCCGCCACGCCGGTAAAGACGGTGTCACCCACCACCAACGGCGCCGCTGTCTTGCTATACCCTGACGATGTCTGCTGGACCTCGGTCTCCCACAGCACCGTACCTGTCTTGGCATCGAGCGCGACCAAATGGGCATCCAGGGTGCTCATCAGGACGGTGTCGCCTTGGACGGCAACCCCGCGATTGTTCCGCCCACAGCAAAAGACCATATCGTCGGGGAGCTGATACTCATACCGCCAGTAGGGTCGTCCCGAGCTGGCGTCGACCGCGATGACCGTGCTTGGCGACTCCGTAATAAACATGACGCCATCCACGACCAGGGGCGTCGTCTCGGCGCGGTCGAGCACCTGTAGCTGGTGGACCCACGCGATCTCCAAGCCCGTAACGTTTTGTCGGTCAATCTGGTCGAGACCGCTGTAACGCTGCGCGGAGTAGTTGCCGGAATACATGAGCCAATTGTGGGGCTCGGCCTCGGAGTTGATCAGACGCTCCGCGGTGACGGGGCTAAAGGCCGGCAGCGCATCGTCGTTCCCGGATTGTTGCGCCCGGGCAACGCTGGCCCCAAGGCCAGCCGTCAGCGTCATTACCCCAATCAGACCAGCCGTACATTGTCGGATGCGTATCATCGGAACACCTTAACCTTTGGCCGGGTTTCGATCTCGAATGCCAGCTCAAGCTTGGAAGCTGATTATACGCGTCGTTTATGATTGCCCTGGTCGCGTTTCGAGGAAGGTCATGATGCCAAGATCCCAGATGAGCGGACGCCTGCGTCCAACACTCGCCCTGCTAGTAGCGATCGCCGGCTTCAACCCGGCCGTGTCCGCTCAAGAGAATCCGTTTGACACGGCCGTCGATGAATTGATGGGCGGGCGGACATTCCGTGCCCAATGCGGTCGCTGTCATGGTCGCGACGCCACGGGGAACGGCGAGACCGGCGCCCCAGATCTCACCGTCCCGCTCGCGGCCAATACGGACCAGGCGTTGTTTGATGTGATTCGCAACGGGATAGAAGGCACCGCGATGATCGGGATCAGCTCGCGAGCATCGGACCTCATGGTCTGGCAGATGATCAGCTATCTCAACTCGTTCAGTATCGATCCCTCGGACTATGAACTCCCCGGCGACGTCAATCGCGGCAGAAGCGTCTATAACGACAGCTCCTGTGGCAGTTGTCACCGAATACAAGGGGAAGGCGGGCGACTGGGCCCTGATCTGACCGATGTCGGAACTCTGCTGGCCCCGCAGGAGATCCGGACCTCCCTCACCAACCCCGACGACACCGTGATCCCGCGCTGGTGGACGATGCGGGTCACTCTCCGAAACGGCTCGGTCGTCGAAGGACTACGTATGGATGAGGATACGTTTAGCCTCAGAATTCTCGACGACGACGAGAACCTGTGGCATTTCGTCAAAAGTGAGATCCAATCGAGCGAAGCGGTCAAGACGTCGTCGATGCCAGCCTCGAACGATTTGACCGCCGGCCAGCTCGATGACCTCGTGGCGTATCTGTTCTCGCTGCGTAGTCAACGTTAGTGCAGCATCTCTGCCTGGCCTTGACAGTGCCCGGGCGGGGCATCCCGTCTGGCCGCGTTGCTCCTCAGTCACGTATGCGGAATATGTTCGCTCGTTTCGCCTTGCCAGCCGGGTGCTGCGCTCCGGATCCAGGTCAAGGCCAGGCACGGCCAGACGGAAACGCGACACGATTGGACTGAATCAGGGCGCGTCCCCTACTCGACCGCTTCGATGAGCTCGAACGCGAGGCCGTTCGGGTCCTCTACGAGCACCGCGCGCGTTTCACCAAAGGTATACGGTCCCTCGATGATTGGCACCATCTTGGCTTCGAGGTGCGCGATAACGGCATCGAGGTCGGGGTAGGTAAGCCCGATGTGGTCGACGACCTGCCCTCGCGAGCGTGTCAACGGCTGATCGTCTCCGGGTCCGCAACGACCATCGCGACACTGGCGCGGATACCAGAGCCAGCTGGCGTTGGCGACCCGAGCATTGCCCGCCGGAATCCGAAGCTGTCCCGGCTCCATATAGGCCGGATAGGTCACCTCGCCAGTCGGCACGTCGCAGGGAGCCCACCGGTCGTCACCAAACGTAAACTCTGTGCTGAATGAGTTCTGGGTCTCAGGAAACGCGGCGCCGAGATGCTCAACGTGCCAGTTCGCCGTGCACAGCGGCTGCTCGGCCCAGAAGTGCGTGTGGCTGCGGAAGCTGTCGTTCTGACCGGCCGTGAACTCGACCAACATGCCGTCGGGGTCGACGAGGTACCCAAAGTCCAAGCCGGTCGTCGCCAGGGGCGGGGGGTTCTCGGCCTGGGCCGCCACGCGTTCGTCGATTTCGCTCACGGGCAGGAGTGCCTCGCCGAGTGGCAGCGCCAGCGAGTGCAGCGACGTCTCCCCACCCCCGGGTCCCCCATACAACGTGACGAGCTCGAATGCCTCGGAGTCGAGCGCGGCGATTCGCTCACGAAACGCGTCGGTGTTTGGCCCGGCAAACGTCGAGCCAAACGTCCAGAATCCGCTCTGGGGCGCGGACCGCTGTAGCTCGCGGTCAAACCCACCCAGTGCCTGCTCGTTGACATTCGTATATAGCAGATAGATGTCGTCGTGGAACGCCGGAAACCCGGCGTGGGTGGTGACCTCACCCTGTGGCCAGTAGTTGCGATACCACTCGAGCGATCGCTCTGCATCGACGGAGTTGATGTGGATGTGATGAAAGGTCGGCGCCGGCAGCATGGGTTCCGCCGCGTCAGCCTCGGCGACCGGCGCCTCGCTGACTGGCGCCGGCGCGGTGCACCCGGACACGAGGACCACGATCACCGCTGCGACGATCGGCACACCAAGTCGTCTTTGCCCTGGACGCGTTTCGGTCATGTGCTTCTCCTGCTATGTAGCTAAGGGCTCGTCACGAAACAAGCCGATCGATTGGGCTCGCGCTAGCGGGGTCGCCGTCATACTGTGATGGGTAGATGGTGTAGTTCCACTCACCGTGAAACGAATCACGCGTGAGATTGATGGTGGCCATCTGTTCATCCGAGACGATGCGTCCCTTCTCGTATTCGTTATCATCGAGTTCGCAGTGCACCGTCAGGCCTTTGCTCGTGCGCGTGGCACTGATGTGATGGGTAGATGGGAACGAGTGCGTCCGTCACATATAAGACGATAACAAACTTTATCAGCTTATATTGACCCCCGAACCACTATCAGAACTCTGCGCGTTATTACTGCTGCAGAGGACCTTCTCTTAAGAAAACCGACCCACCTTAGTTCGCCAATAAGTGTCACCCTTGCATTGTGGACATTTCCGTGTTCATGAGCAACCCTAGTGTCCTGTCAGAGAAGTTCGCGATCGAACCCCGTGCTTCCTGTAACGCTCGCTCGCAGAAGCGCCGGATACGGCCCAGAATCTGGTCGGCGGTCTTGACCCAAGTGAACGGCTTCGGGTCGTCGTTATAGCCGGCCATCCAGTCATAGACTGCCTGCTCCAACTGCCGCACGCTTTTGTGCGACTGACGCCGGATGCCGCGTTCCGACAAGAGCGCGAACCATCGTTCGACTTGGTTTGACCAGACACATTATCGGGTTCAAATGACCGCAAGGAGCCCCTACCACAGATCACTGATCTCACCCGTATTGAGCGAGGATGCACTCAGTGTCTCCCAATTCGGCGCCTTCACCGCCGCCCCGGTCGAGCTGGAGTGGCTCGCCAAACTCACCATTCCAAGGCCGCACGCGCCTCCCAGACCGACGTCGGCGAGTTTTTGGCCTTTACCGGTCTCCAGCATTCGGCCGAGATCCGCGCCTTGACCCCGGGCGCATGTCATCGCCTTGCGGAAATCTCTCGAAGCCCGCGAGCGAGCCGAATCGACGATTCGGCGAAAGCTCTCCGCGCTGTCGGCCCTGCTCGAGTGTCTGTGCGGGCAGAACGCCGTTGTGGGCCATCCGGTCGACGGCGTCAAGCGTCCAAGGGCTAACGCCCACGAAAAATCGACGCAGGCGGTGAGCGACTCGCAGTCCCGGATCCTCCTTGAGGTCCCGAACACGGACACGCTCAAAGGGCTGGCGCGATCGCGCCAGCCTCGCCACCCTGCTCTATCGCGGGATGCGTCGAAAGGCACTCTGCCGGATGCGCGCGCTCTGAAAGTCCGCGCACGTTAGCTGAGACAGCGTTCGTGTCTCAACCTCGGCGGATACTGGTTGTGTGGAGGTCTTTCTCCCCCCCACACTAGTGGCTGTTCAGATACTGCCAGACGAGTGACGCCATCGACCGCATCCCTACCGAGAGCGCGCCGTCATCCGCGCGGAACGTCGGAGAATGGTGCGGACCGGAACGAGTTCCCGGCTGCTGAGTGCCAAGCATGTAGAAAAACCCCGGCACCTCGTTGGCGAATCGAGAAAAATCCTCACCCGCCATCCAGGGCTCAGCCTCGACCACGCGGTCGTCTCCGACCACGTCCGCGAGCGTATCGACCGCCCATGCCGTCAAATCCTGATCGTTGATGACAACGGGAGTAATACGCTCGTATTCGATGTCGAACGAACCCCCACCTGCCCGGGTGATGCCGTCGACGATCTCGCCCATTCGTCGTTCGACAGTGTCCTGCACCTCCGCGTCATACGTCCGCACCGTCCCTTCCAAATACACGTCATTCGGGATGATGTTGAAGCGGGTACCGCCCTGTACGATGCCGACTGTGATGACGCTGGGGGCCAGCGGTGAGAGGTTACGAGAACGAATGGTCTGCAGCGCGGTAATCGTTTGAGCGGCCATCACCACCGGGTCGACTCCGAGATGCGGGGCCGCGCCATGCGTCTGCGAACCGTGGAGGGTTATCCGAAACTGGTCAACTGCGGCGAGCGCTCCACCCGGTGTGAATTCGATACCGCCAACATCGAGTCCTGCCCGCGCGTGAAGACCAAACACCACCTCTGGCTGAAGCTCGTCGAATACGCCCTCGTCGAGCATCAGCTGAGCGCCACCTTCCTCCCCCGGCGGTGGCCCTTCTTCCGCTGGCTGAAACAAAAAGACGACCGTCCCGGCCAACTCGCTCTGCATCGTTTTGAAGACCGACGCGACCCCAAGTTGGACTGCCGTGTGGATGTCGTGTCCACAGGCGTGCATGACCCCAACCTCTTGTCCCAGGTAGTTCGTCCGCTTTGTGGAAGAGAACGGCAAGTCGGTATCCTCGGTGACCGGCAAGGCGTCCATGTCGGCTCGGATCGCGACGACCGGACCGGGTCGTCCGCCGCGGAGCACCGCCACCACGCCGGTATGCGCGACACCGGTTCGCACGTCGTCAAAACCCAAGCCACTGAGATGATCGGCGACGACCGTGGCAGTGTCGAATTCGCGGTTACCGAGCTCAGGGTTTTCGTGAATCCGATGACGGAGCTCGGTCACTGTGGGGAGGACACGGGCGACTTCCGCATCGATCCGGGAGTCCTGCGCGCCCAGGGGGGCGCCGACACAGCTGACTATGACGCTGGTTATTAGGAATCGGGCAGTCATGACGGTATTTTAGGGCCCTTGTCTCACTTCCCAAGGAGTTGCACTCCCATGACGCAAGAAATCGAGAACCTCGTTGACCAGTTCCAGAGCCGAAAACTCACCCGTCGGCAACTCGTCGCGTCGCTGGCGACAATGGTGGCGGCCAGTGCCGCATCGTCAGCGGCGGCCCAATCGACCGGTCAGGTCGCGCAAGGACGCACCATCAACCACGTGTCGCTCGCCGTCTCCGACGTCGAAGCGTCCGCGGCGTTCTATCAATCGCTCCTCGGTCTCGACGTCGTGAGCCGCCCCCCCAATGGCGGCATCAACTTGGGCTTGTCCGACGGATTCCTTGGTGTCTATAACATTCCCGATCCAGGACGAGTCCACCACTTCTGTATCGGTGTCGATGACTACGACGCGGACGGTATTAAGGCACGATTTGACAATATCGGCTACGACGCCCGCGTGAGTCGCGACCCGGCGGCTCGCACGAGTGGTGGTGACCAGCTGTATTTCTCTGATCCTGGCGGCACGGTTGTCCAGCTCGGAGCAAACGGCTATCAGGGTTAGCGACCGGTGGTGACTTGCACCGCGACCACATGGGGTCGCTAGCGGGACGATTCCCGCGCATTAGCCCGACGGCCGGCGTTCACCACAATACCTACGGAGCCGCCGGCATCGACTCGGAGTCAAAGCGGGGTAGCAACTCGTCGCGATTTGCCAGATGGTGCACGGCTGCGGCCACGACGATCGCCGCGGCGATCGCGTCCTGCTCGATGACTCGCTCGTAGGTGTCTAGATTGGTGTGCCAGGTGTGCGTGCCATATTCGATCGGGTCTTGCCACATGGAAATCCCTGGCAACCCCATCTCGTTGAAGGATGTATGGTCCGAGCCACGCCGGCGCCGACTGTAGGTATGCTGCGCCCCGATGACGCCCAAGTCTGCAAACGGCGCAAGCGCGTCGCGCAGAACATCGGCCGCCTCCGCGGGTCCGAACACTTGCGCCGCACGCAAGCGGCCGGTGCCTGAATCGACGTTGAAATAGCCACCAAACTTTTCGTAATCAGCTGTCGGCTCTTCGGGTGACCCAAAGTGCTCCTTCACATACGCTTGTGAACCCAGGAGCCCCTGCTCTTCTCCGCCCCAGAGTGCGACCCGGACCGTCCGTCGCGGCGTCGCGCCGATCGCTCTGAGAATCCGTACCGCTTCCATCATCACTGTCACGCCAAACGCGTTGTCGGTCGCGCCGGTCGCGGCGTGCCACGAATCCAGGTGGCCGCCCAACATGATCACCTGGTCGGCGAGGTCACTGCCGGGAATCTCGGCGACGGCGTTGTGCACGGTTGTGCCATCCGGGTAGGTCTTGTTCAAGATGTCGAACTCGAGCTCGACCGGACCCGCTCCATATTCGAGCAGCCGCGAAATCCGCCCATAGTCCTCGTTCCGCATCACGACGGTAGGAACGACCTTGGCGACATCGTAGGTCCGGTTGTGAAACGCACGAATCTGGCCGTGGTCGCGCCCCGCGTCGTTCACTCTGACCAGTGCCCCGGACTCCTTCAAAAACGACGCAACCCGCTCTTCGACCGCACGTCGACCGAGAGGCGCGTTCTCATCTTCCTCGTCTTCCTCTTCGTCCTCGTCGTCATCGCCCTCGTCTCCGTCTGAGGAGTCGACCGCGCGGGGGCGACGGGGAGGCGCGGGCGGGGTCGCGAGCTGACGGCGTAGCGCGGTCTCATCCCGACGGGTCGGTGGGTCGACATGGGTCACCGAGACCCGCTGGTGCTCGCCGACAAGGACGATCTTTCCCGCAAGCTTCCCGCGATGTAGCCCGAGGTGTGCCTCGAGTTCGGGCGACGACGGAGTCGAGCCCATCCGGGGGAAGGTCATGTGATACGCCTCGCCTCTCACCACGCCGTCCGTGCCCGGAGTCCATGCCAGAGCCTCGGCCACCAACGAGTCTTTGACCGGGGCCACCAGATGGGCACTGAGTCGCTCGTTGAGCCATCCTGGGTGCCCGAAGTCGAACGGCTCAAGGGCACCGCCCGAAAGTCCCCACGCCTCCATCTGAGCCACGGCCCATCGTCCGGCGGCCTCCAGGTTTGGAGAGCCGGACAGCCTCGGACCGTAGACATCGGTCAAATGGTGCAGCGTCTCGAGGACATGCGAATTCGTCGTGGCTTCCCGACGGATCTCCCAGTTGGTCTGCGTGTCGATCGCTTCGGTCGACGCGACCTGACCAAACGCGCTGGTTGCGGCGAGCATCGACACGACCAACCCCGGGCAACCTCGAATCAATACGCGACAATTCACCATGTGCGGTCCCCTTCGCGGTGAGAATAGCCGTCAACAGGACGACCGACGAAAGCGCTCCAACGCGATTCAGCCTATATCCAGGATGTATCGTCTGTCGACCAGGCGGACACGGCGACACTCAGCCTCGCGTATGGTCGTGCGCCCCTCCGCGCGGACGAATCGTGGTCGGCGATTAGAACCGGAACAACCGGTTGATCTTGACGATAAACGCGCGGTTCGCGAGCGCGGGGAACCGACGAGCCTCGGTGTCACGCTCTTCGTTGAACACAATGAAGAGCTCGCTCCCGGAGCGATACTCCCAACGAAACCGAATATTGGCGGAGACCGCGTTGAAACTCGAGTTGTATTGCATGAGCGCGCTTGTAAACATCCGCGGCGTCGCCGTGTAGGTGACACGCGTCCCCACCAAATTCGTGGTGAACGACCCCTGGGCCAAGTCGACCCAGTTGACGGAATAGCTGGGCTCGACCGAAAACTGGTTCGTAATGCTCATCCGGCCGCGGCTGACCCCGATGGTAGTCTTGTGGCCACTAAAGAACGAGCCGTGCTCGACCCGCACACTGCCCGACAGCCGCCGTTGCTGTCCAAAGTTGTAGCCGACGCCAGCGACTGCGAAGTCATAGCCGCCCACCGGCAACGTGACGTCAGAGGCGATCGGAAACGGTTCCGGCAAGAACTCATACGTTTGCGCGCCGGTGAAGACGAGTTGGTCACTGTTGTCGAGCTCGACCGTAAATCCGCCGGCCGTTTCGCGGGTCTCGACCACCCGGTCGAGGCTTTCGACATAGGCAAACGACCCGGTCCAGACGAACCGCCGCACCATCGCAATCGACTGGGGACGGGGACTGAAACGGAAATCAGCAAAGCTACGACGCATGTCCCGCCGCCGGACGAATCCGACCTCAGGATTGAAGTCCTCGCCGACCAGTAGATGCTCCAGCTGCACGCCATACCGATCGCCCGCGTAGTCCAGATGGGCCCGATAGCTGGTGTCGTTGCCGGTCCGGCCATCCGTGCGAGTCCGCGCCCAGTGCGAGTTAATGGTGAGGTCGTCGTAAAAGCCAAAGACACCATCGACACCAAACGTCTCGTTCGAGCCAATGCCGGTCTCACTCACCGACCTCCCCGCGAACATGGCGCCGATGCTACTGCGGCGTAGAATGTCGCGCTTCGCACGGAGCACCGTAAAGTTTGTCGACCGTGAGTCTGAGGCCGCGTCCTCATCAGACTGGATGGTGAGAGCGCCCAGCGTAAACGCGCCTACCCGACCGGTAAGCCGACCACCGGCCCGGAGCGGCACTTCCTGGCGACCGTTCAAACCGATACGACGGCTATAGAAGAGGATCGGCGTGTCACTTGCCCCCGCCTGGCGGCCACTCGTGGCCGCCCCCCCAAAACCGAAAGTGCCTTGGTTCTCCAGAAAAAACTCGCGCTTCTCGGGAAAGAACAAGCTGAACCGGGTCAGGTTGACCTGCTGCTCGTCGGCCTCGACCTGGGCAAAGTCCGGGTTATAGGTAAAGTCAGCGGTCAGCCCTTGGGTGACACCGTATTTGATGTCAATTCCGGCGTCACCGCCGAGGCTGTTCGAGATCGGGGGCACAGCATTGGCGTTTGTCGTGACGTCACCGATCACATACGGCTTGACCTCGAGCAGATTTGTCGCGCGGGGGGCAGCGAGACCGACGAGTGTCGCCATCAGGGAGGCGCGAAAATGACCACGGAGCCCCTGGGCGGCCGACAACGGGGTGAGGTAGGACGACTCGTTCTTCCACCGGTTGACCCGTCGAGCCTGAAAACCCCAGACCTGCGGACCCTCGCCCCGATAGCGAAGCGACTTGAAGGGTAGCGCCGCCTCCATCGTCCAGCCGCCGTCAAAGCGGCCGACTACGACGTCGTAGACCGGGTTCCAGTCGATGTTGATCTGCGACTCATTCGTCAGTTGAGCATCGAGCCGCCCCCCCACCGCCGACACCTCGAACAGGAAGCCGTTGCGCCCGTCGTGAAAGGTATCAAACGACCACGCAAAGTTGTCATCGCGCACAATGCGGGTATTGTCGCGGCGCATCTCTGTAGCCACCCGCCGGTCGGGACGGGTTTCCCAGTTCCGGGCGACGACATAGACGTTGTCGTCGTCAAACAGGAGCCACACGTCGGTCTTCTCTGTCGCCGGCGCCCCTTCGTCGGGGTCATTCTGGATGAACCCGGAAATGGGTTCGACCTCGGCGTAGACGAATTCGTCAAGCTCGCCGTCGATGCGAAGCGGCTCGTCGACCCGGACGGCGCGCACCGTGACGCCGCCCGCCGCGTCCCGAGTGATGACCTCCGGAGGTATCGGTGACGATGGTCCGTTGGGGCTCGGAGAGACGGTCTGCTCACGTTGGGGAGACGTCGCGCTCACCGCGGTTACCGTAGGAATGAGGGCCATCGCGACGAACGTCCCGTAACGGACCAGCCGGTCAGACCACTGGCAACGACGGCGCCTCACAGAAGTAGCACCTCGCGGTTCACAGGTCGAGACGAACCGTTCGTCTCAATAATCAACTGTGTACACATCTCTCTAGAATACCGCTCTGAGCCGCACGGGCTCCCGCGCTCGACGTATCGGCGGCCGTCCTGGGGCGAGTTTGCCGGGCGGCGGGCACCTCCCTTCCTACAAGCGATGTGACCGTCACCCAGCGCCGAGACCGCGTCCTCTCCGAGACCGCATTCATTCGAGGTAAACGGTCTCCGCGCTCTATCCGTAACAGGTACTGTCCATATGGGCACGATGCACACTCGACGGTGACAAATGACGATATCAGCAATACAACGCTTCACATCGACTGCCTTACGACGGGCAGCGGTGGGGTTGCTCGGCGCGGGAAGCCTGATTCTTCCGGCTGCGGCCGTGGCGCAGGACGCGGACCCGGACCGGCAATGGGGCCAGTGGCGGGGCCCCGCGGCAACGGGCGCTTCGGACACCGCGACACCTCCACTCCGGTGGGGCGAGTCTGAAAATGTCCGCTGGAAAATCGAGATTCCAGGACGAGGGATCGGGTCACCGGTCATCTGGGGCGACCGCCTGTTTCTCACGACGGCGATTCCGGTCGGGGTTGAGGCCGAAGCGGCCCATCAACCGCGCGGCGGCCAGACCCCCTTCGGTCCCCATCGGTTTGTGGTCATGGCCATCGCCCGCAGCAACGGCAGCGTGCTTTGGAAACGCACGGTGCGTGAAGAGATCCCGCACGAACCGACACATGGCGAAAACGGAAGCTGGGCATCAAACTCCGTGGCGACGGACGGCGACCGCGTGTTCGCCTATTTCGAGTCGCGCGGCTTGTTCGCATTTGACCTCGACGGAAACGCGCTGTGGGAAAAGGACTTCGGCGACAAGTCGATGCGGAATCAGTTTGGAGAAGGGAGCACGCCGGTCCTCTACGACGATCGACTGGTGCTCGTCTGGGATCATATCGGCGGTCAGTCCTTTGTCGCGGCGCTGGATACAGCGACCGGCGCAGAGCTCTGGAGAGTCAACCGGGACGAGATCGACACGTGGGCGACGCCTCTCGTCGTCGCAGCCCCCGATGGTGCGCAAGTTGTCGTCCCGGGGATGGAGCGTCTGCGGAGTTATGCGCTCAGCGACGGGTCCGTCGTGTGGGAGAGCGACGGACTCACCATGAACCCGATACCGTCGCCCGTCTCAGCCGATGGGCTCGTCATTGCCATGAGCGGGTACCGAGGCAACGACCTCAAGGCGATCCGGGTGGCGGGGGCGATGGGTGACATTACACACACGGATTCGATCGTGTGGGAGCTCGACCGAGACACCCCCTACGTGCCGTCACCGTTGCTCTACGACGGGATTCTGTATTTTCTCAAGACCAACTCCGGGATCTTGTCAGCGTTCGAGGCAGAGACCGGAGCACCGCTTTTTGAACGCCAGCGGCTCCAGACGGTGCGCAATGTGTTTGCGTCACCGGTTGCTGCCAACGGTCGGGTGTATGTCGTCGGCCGCGACGGTACGACCGTGGTCATTCGACACGGTTCGACGTTCGAGATCCTCGGGTCGAACTCGTTGGACGACCATTTCGATGCTTCACCCGCGCTCGTTGACAACGAGCTCTACCTCCGGGGTCATCGCTATCTCTATTCACTAGGCGTGAAATAGACGACCGACGATTCGTCGGCTGTTCCCGTCCGCATCATCGTTGACTGAAATCCGCCGGAGTCCTGTGAGCGCCCTGACTCACGACTAACTCGAGACGAGCAGCCGAATGATTCCGTCGGCCTTGTTGAGCAAGAAGATCCGGTCCTCGGCGTCGGTGCCAAAGCGCAGATCGACTCGCGCCGAGGGGTCCTTGCCTTGCGCAACATTCTTTTCTCGGACGAGCTGCGCCACGGTCTTCGCCGTGCCGTTATCGTTCAAGAGGATCCGACGGATCGCGTCCTGACCACCTTGAGGCAACGAATCGGCCGGCACGTAGAAGATCTCACCGCTCGGCATGTCGGCGAAGATCAGCAGGTCGGCCAGTTGGGAAATCCGAGCGGAACGATTGACGACAAGGCCACCCGCCGCCGAACGAGGCTGCAGCAGCGGGTCCAACTGCCCATACTCGACAACCGGGAAGCTCAGACCGGCTTCGCCCCGCGGGTCCACCAGACTCACCTCCTGGCGGCTGATAAAACGAAAGCTGCCTTCCCAGGTGTTCCAGCCGAGATTCGCGCCTGAGGTCACACGGCTGACCTCCTCCACAATGTTCTGCCCAATGTCGGCCACAAACATGTCCCCGGTCGCCGCGTCCCACGCGAAGCGCTGAGGATTGCGGACGCCGGAAGCGTAGATCTCACCGAGCGTCCCAGGGTTGTCGTCGTCTACAAACGGGTTGTCAGCGGGAATCCCGTATTGGCCATTGGCGCTATCGGATCCGAGAGGGTCAATCCGCAGAATCTTCCCAAAACCCGAACCCAAGTCCTGGGCCATATCGAAGGGATCGCCCCCACTTCCACCATCTGCCGACCCCACATACAGGTTGCCAAAATCTGCGTCGCCCGCCGATACAAGCGGATTGAACGCGAGTTGCCCCCCATTGTGGTTTCTGAACGGCTGCTCGAACCGCATCAGCTCCCGGGGCGGACCGCCATCATAGACCGCTGCGGCGGGGCCACTCGCCGTCCATTCGTGCAACACGGTATCGTGCGCGCGTTCGTCCCCACTTGGTCGAAAGCCTGGCGCGCGGCCGGGCTGACTCGTGTCCGTCCACGTATAGAAGCGTCCAAAGCCATCCGCGCCCGGCTCACCAAACTCGGGATGGAGCGCGAAACCTTGCATGCCCCGCTCCCGGCCGCCCGACTCCACCTCGAGACCAAGAGTCGGCGACCGCAGATCGAGATAGAGAGTGACCCGGTCACCATCGGGGGTCACTCGGTAGAGAAGTCCGCGCATGTCGCTCACAAAGAGTCGACCGGTGCTGGGCTCGGCTACCAAATGCATCATGCGAGCCGCATCGCCCTCAATGTCGGGCAACGCGGCGAACTCGACAAAATCCACCACGATGACATCGTCTGCGGGCGGAATCGGCGACTCGAATGGATCATTGGCGGTCTGGGCAAGCGTCGGGCGCCCAACCAGCAGGGTGATTCCTATCACCCACAGCAGACTTCCCCTCATGGCACGCTCCTACGGTGTCTTCCAACCGTGAACACTGCGAGACAACGTGAAAATTCCGAGACGAAAAATGACCCTGTGTCCGCCGGTCGTCCGGCTGCGGTGAAACAATAGACTATTCGAGGCGGCGGGCCCGAGAGACACGCTTTCCCGCGTGCGACACGAAGGTCTCGTCCGCCGACACCGAAACCTTTTCGAGCGAGGAACCACCAATGAACGGTGAACGCGTCACTTTGCCATACGTATTCCATATTCTGCTTGTATCCGTTCTCCTCGCGCCGGTGCCGGCGGCCGCACAAGAGTCACCGCTGGACTATCCACAGTGGCGTGGACCGGCCCGCGATGGTTCGGCGGCGGCGTTTGTCGAGCCAGCCGAGTGGCCAGACGCTTTGACCCGGCAGTGGCGCGTCGACGTGGGAACAGGCTACGGAACACCGCTCATCATCGGTGACCGCGTCTACACCTTTACCCGGCAGGACGGTGATGAGGTGCTCAGCGCAGTCGATACCGGCACCGGTCGCCTCGTATGGAGCACGCGTTATCCGGCACCATATCGCGCGAATGCCGGCACCGAGCGTCACGGCCCGGGACCAAAGTCGACGCCGACCTTCTACGAGGGCACGTTATTTACGCTGGGGATCAGCGGGATCGTCTCTGCGTTCGATACTGGTGACGGCACGTTGTTGTGGCAGCACTCTGCCTCCGCGGTCGACCCGCTCTATGCAACGGCGATGTCACCGCTGGCCTACGACGGCAACGTGGTTTTTCATGTGGGCGGTCATGATGCAGGCGCCCTGACCGCCTTTGACGCTCGGACCGGAGACATCACCTGGCAATGGGACGGCGACGGGCCTGGGTATGCCTCGCCGATTCTCTCGACCTTCGACGGCACCCGCCAGCTCGTGACGATTACGCAGGAGCATGTTGTTGGCCTGTCCGCCGCGACCGGTGAGTTGCTCTGGGAACGGGAGTTTGTCTCAAACAGCACCAATAACTCGATTACGCCCATCGCGTATGACGACACAATCATCGTCTCTGGTCACAACCTCGGGGTCACCAGGTTTCGACCGGTGAGTCGTGATGGTCAGTGGGACACCGACACCATCTGGGAGAACCAAAGCGTCGGTTTGTTCATGAGCAACGGCGTGGTCGTCGATGACGCGTTCTTCAGCATGTCGCACACCAACAGCGGTCAGTTCTTTGCCCTGGACATTGCCACCGGCGAGACGCTCTGGTCAACGCAGGGTCGGGAGGCGACCAATACTGCGCTCGCCAAAGCGGGCGAGCTGCTGTTCTTGCTCAACGATGACGCGGAACTACTCGTCGCGCGAGCCAGCCGAGTCGGTTTCGAACCGTTTCGTCGCTATACGATGTCGGACACCGTGACCTGGGCACAGCCTGCTATCTCAGGAAACCGTCTATTTATCAAAGACGATGCGACGCTGGCGCTCTGGACGGTCGACTAACTCAGAGTCCATAGTGCTGACGGCATCTGGTGCCAACTTGGCGACACTAGCGCACCGCCCTCGGAATGAGGTCAAAGCGTCGGGTTCGCAAGGCCGCCTGGCGCAAGGCGCCACGCGGAGTCATGCCGACTGTATGGCGAGAAGCGGGAACGCAAAGCCGGGTCCGTGGGAGCCCGGCGCGAAGAGAGAGTTTTGGTGGACCCCGACGACCGATGCGCTACGTCGCCCATCGGGGCCAATACTACGCCGGTTCGCGAAGGAGAGGAGTGGCCATGCCTGCCTGGCTGTCTAATTTACGCCACGCCGTCCGCACGCTGAGTCGCCGGCCGACATTCGCGCTCATCGCGATGCTGACCCACGCGGTGGGTATCGGTGCCAACACGGCGATCTTCAGCGTCATCAAGACCGTTCTCTTGAACCCTCTTCCCTACGACGATCCGGAGCAAGTGGTCGTGCTGTGGGAGGTCAACCCCGACGGCGGTCGGGAACGCGTGTCGATCCCCACGTTTCACGACTGGCAAGACGAAACACGGAGTATCCAGGCGATGGCCGCCTACCGCCAGGTCAACTACACCTACTCTTCCAATGGCGACCCGCGCGACGTGTCAGGCGTGCGGGCCACGCCGGACCTGTTCGCCGTGCTCGCGGCAGGTGCCCGCGTCGGTCGGACATTTGTCCCGGAAGAGGCCGTAATGGGACGGGACCGTGTCGTGGTGCTGAGCCACGGTTTCTTGGAGCGGTCGCTCGGTGGCCGGGACGGTCTCGTCGGGACAACACTCGTGCTCGACCAGGAGGCCTACCTCATCGTCGGGATCATGCCCCCTGGCTTTGAGTTTCCGACGAGCACCAATGTCGAGCTCTGAACGCCGTTGGCCTTTGATCCAAACGATCGTCACGGACAGTCTCCCGTCGAGCCCGCTCGCTCACGGTCGTGGGTCGTATGACGGCCGAGACAAGCGCCAACGAGACACAGCAAGAAATGGGCGTGCTGGCGGCACAGATCGCGGACGAGTATCCGGGAAGCAACCGAGGGTGGGAGTAGCAGTGGTGGCCGCCCACCATCAGCTTGTCAGCGGAGCCCGACCGGCGCTCCTAGTGCTCGTGGGCGCGGTGGCGTTTCTGCTCCTCATCGTGTGTGCCAACATGGCCAATCTGATGCTTGCGCGGCTGTCGAGCCGTCGCCGAGAGATCGCCGTCAGAGGGGCGCTCGGAGCCGGTCCGTGGGCGCTGGCACGACCAATCCTGGCCGAAAGTCTGGTGTTGTCGCGCAGGGGGCGGGCTCGGTCTTCTCGGCGCTGTGGGAGGACTGCGCGCGTTGACCACCATTCCCGAGGGTCGACTTCCGCGTCTTGACCATGTCAATCTTGACGGCGGTGTGCTGTTGTTCGTGAGCGTCGTCTCGATAGCCGTCGCGGTCGCCTTCGGGTTGCTCCCCGCGCTCCAGGCGTCGCGTTCCCAGGTACGGACCCAGCTCAGTGAATCAACCGGTACGACCGCGAGCGCAGGTATGCGACGCACGCTGAATTCGTTGGTCGTGGTCGAAGTGGCACTCGCCCTCGTCTTGCTCGTGGGCGCCGGCCTCATGGTCCGCAGTTTCACTGCACTGCTGCAGGTCGATCCGGGTTTCCAAGCCACCAATGTGATGACCGCCCAGATTTTTCTCCCCACCACGGCGTATCGCACACGTCCTCAGATGTCGCAGTTCTTTGAAGATGTGATCGAACGCCTGGCCAGGGCGCCCGGCGTGACTGCGCCCTCAACCAGGTGACGCCGGTCGTCTGAGACTCTCCGGCCGAGACCGCCTGACCGGCCGCGCGAGCGAGAGCGCCGACACGAGTCACGGTAGGATCTGATGAACTGTACACATCACGTGTCATTCAAGACGCCCGGGCGGCCGGGCGGCACACCAATGTGAGGAGTCCCATGACGTTTTCGAACCCCGTAGCATCGTCTTTCGTCGCAGCCGTCGCTGCCCTGACCATGTGGCTCCCCGTGAGCGCGCAGGGCCAGGTTGCCGAGCGCCTCCCAAATATTTACCCAATCAACGAACGCCCAAACCCTTACGCCGCCGAAGACGAGTGGGTAGGCCTGCCAGACGGCCGGACCTGGGGTTCGACGGCCGGGGTCGACATCGACCCAGATGGCCGGCACATCTGGGCCATCGACCGGTGCGGTACGAACTCGTGCGCGGGATCGGATCTGGACCCGATTTTGAAGATCGACCCCGACGGCAACGTGGTCGCCGCCATTGGTGCCGGACATTTTCTGTTCCCTCACGGGATTCATGTCGACCGCGATGGCAACGTCTGGGTCACGGATGCCCAAGGCCCAAACCCCGACAACCCGGCGACCGCGGGCAAGGGACACGCAGTCATCAAGCTCAGCCCCACCGGTGAGATCCTCCTCACACTGGGGCGTCCAGGTTCGGCCGGCGATGGCCGGGGCCCACTCCTCAACACGCCGTGTGATGTCGTGACTGACGACGAGGGCAACATCTACGTCGGAGACGGCCACGGTGGCCAGAACCTCTCCGCACCACCCGATACCGTCGCCCGCATCGCGAAGTTCGACCGGGACGGCAACTTCATCACGTCCTGGGGTCGACTCGGGTCTGGTCCGGGCGAGCTGCGAACGCCACACGCCGTCGACATCGACTCCTACGGACGGCTGATCGTGGGAGATCGGGGCAACAACCGTCTTCAGATCTTTGAACGCGACGGCACATATATCGGAGAGCTCAGGCAGTTCGGACGACCGAGCGGTATCGATATCGCCGATGACGACACGATCTATGTCGCGGACTCCGAGTCTCTCTTTGCCAACTCCCAGAACCCTGGCTGGATCACCGGTATTCGGGTGGGAAGCTTGAGAACCGGCATCGTGGAGTATCTGATCGATGGGGCGGTGGCAGCCTATCCCAACGGTTCGAACCCCGAGGGCGTGGCAGTGGATGCGGCAGGCAACGTCTACGGTGCGGTCGTGTCTCAGGGCGGTGCCTTCGTGAGATCAATCCGACCGTAGGGGTCGGCGGAGCCCCACAGACGTCGGCGGAACACTCCACGTCGCCCGTCAAGTCGGTGAACCCTTCGCTGACCTGGCGGGCGCGGTCAAAGAAACACGCGCCACTATTCCCCCAGGCCGTTCGTCAGAGTTGATACGATGTGCGGACCGGCGGACCTGACGGAGGACTACATCTCATGATTCGGACACGTGCGGCCATTTGTCTTGGTGTCTATTTGTCGTTGTCGTTGGTGGCTCCGAGTGCACGAGCCCAGGACATCGATTGGCCACTCCACAATCTCGATCTGGGCGGGAGCCGTTTTGCTGACATGGACCAGATCGATACGTCCAACGTCCGCACGCTGACCCCCCGGTGGCTCTTTCAGCACGGAGTGATCGACGGGGTCAGTAACCAGACGACGCCAATCGTGGTCGATGGGGTGATGTATGTCACCGACTCCCGCGGCAGCGTCTACGCACTCAACGCCCGCAACGGACACCTTTTGTGGACATACGACGTGACAGACCTCCTGGGCGGCGGGCGGCGGGAGGGATACATCTTCCGCCATCGCGGTGTCGCTTATGCTGACGGTGTGGTCTATAGCGCGGCCGGGTCGTTCATTTTCGCGCTCGACGCAAAGACGGGAGCACCCCTCGAGGGATTTGGAGACAACGGGCAGGCGAGCGTCATTCTTGATGTCCTCCGACAGCGCTACCCGGACGTCGAAACCGCCATCTCCATGGGGTACTGGTTCACCTCGGCTCCCCAAGTTCACGACGGCGTAATTTATGTTGGGTCGACCCGGAGCGAGAGCCTCATTCCTGGCGGTCATGTGCTCGCCGTGGATGCGCAGACGGGCGAGGTCAACTGGCACTTCAACACGATTCCGCAGGACGAGAACGACCAGGGTTTTGACATCGCAGGACCGACCTGGGTTGGCGGTGGCCGCGAGGGTGGAGGCATCTGGGAGACCCCCTCCATCGACCCCGAGCTCGGTCTGGTGTATGTCGCGGTTGGCAACCCGTTCGGCGACAGCACAAAGCGGGCAGGTCTGAACCTCTTTACCGACGCTGTGCTCGCGCTGTCACTCGAAAACGGCGAGCTCGCGTGGTATTACCAGCTCGTGCATCACGATGTCTGGGACTACGACAATGGCCAGCAGCCGATCCTCTTCGACATGGAGGTGGACGGCCAACCGGTCAAGGCGCTCGCGCAAGCCAACAAGAACGGGTGGCTCTATATCCTGCATCGTGAAACTGGCGAGCCGGTCCACCCGATCATTGAGACGCCGGTGTCTACAGAGACCGACCAGGAGGGTGAGGAGCCCTGGCCTACGCAGCCAATCCCGCACAAGGCCAATGGCGACCGCATGGAACCCGTGTCACCGATCTATCCATCAAAGATCGCGCCCGAACGGCTCGACGGCCGGGTGCTCGTGCCCCAGTTCACGCCCTACGCGCGAAACCAGATACAAGCGCCTGGATTTGGCGGCGGCTCGAGTTACTCACCGATTGCCCATAGCCCCGAGACCGGCCTGCTCTATGTGAACGCCATCGACCGACCACAGAACGGGGGCAGAGATGCGGACGGGCACTTTTCTGCTTACGACCCCGTGACGGGCGACCTCGTGTGGCGTCAGATCTTTGAGGGGTACGGTCAAGCTGGGTCGGTCGTCACTGCGGGCGGCGTCGTCTTCGTCGGCACTGGCAGCAACACCGCCGGTTACTTCTTTGCTTTCGACGCCGAGACCGGTGACTTGCTGTGGAAGTTCAACACGGGCGCAGGAATCTTCTCCTCCCCTTCCGTGTACATGGTGGACGGTGAGCAGTTCGTCACGGTGGCCTCGGGCGGGGGCGACAGAGGACGTCGCGGCGGAGATCTAATTCTCAGCTTTGCGCTGCCGCGCTAGTGCACCGCCACCGGCGCGACGCCGCGTTGTAGGGATATTGTCGGCTGCACTAACCGCGCCGAGAGATCTCACCAACCGACGTGACGGAGGGAACGCCCGAGGCGAGGATTCGTATCGGGTCACTGAACTCCCCGCGCCCTGGCTGTGGTGTGGATGAACGCCTCGTCCTTGCGGGATGGACCGACCATACCGACGACATGGTCTTCATCATGCCGCGAAGGCTCCAGCTGTTGTCGACTGTCGTCCTACGGAGCTGGACTCACCCACATGCCAGACTGGACAACGCTGCCGCCGGCCGCCCCACCAGCCACGTAGAGCTGGCCTCCGATAATCGCCGCCGCGGGGGAAGAGAGCGGGCCGGGAAGCTCGCCGACTTTTTGCCACTGGCCGCCGCTGGTGAGGCTCAGGATGTCAGGGTCCTGGGATTTCATGCCGCCGGCCGGCGTCGTGTGACCGCCGACCATGTAGATCTTGCTGCCATGTACGAACGTGGCTCCCTCGGCGTGGGAATGACCCTTTGGTAAGTCCGGGCCGCTGCTCCACCTGTCGGTTGCAGGATCGTAGATATCGGTGCGTGGCTGATCCAGCTGCATGCTGTCGTGATGAAACTGGCCGCCAATGGCGTAGATCCTGCCATCGAAGACCACTGTGGAAAACTGATTACGGGGCACCAGCATGGGCGCCGCGGGCGTCCAAGTCGCCGATCCCTGGGCCCAGTCTTCAAGATCGAGCACCCAGTGATCACTGGAATCGGTATCCCGATCTGCCATCAGTCCGCCGAAGTAGTGCAGCTGGCCTTCGACCGCCGCCAATCCTCCTCCGGCGCGGGGTTCGGGCAGCAGCGGTGCCGCCGTGTAGCGGTCGAGATCGACATCATAGCTCCAGACCTCGGCAATGGCGTGCCCCTTGTACCCGTCCTTGAATCCGCCGGCAAACCATACGGTCCGGCCATCCAGCACCATGTTCATGTGCGTGATCGCACTGGGCAGTTCCTGAATCAGGGTCCAGCTGTTGTCAAACGGATCGAAGATCTCGGAACGCTTGCTGGATACGACGCCGTCGGCGTAACCCCCGAAGACATAGAGCTTGTCATCCAACACGACCGTCCCCGGCTCCCATTTCCCCACCGGCATGTCGGGAAGGGCCTGCCAAGAGCCGAGAGATTGGGCCAGGCCGAAATTTACCCAGAGCAGGCACAGGGCCACTGCGCCGCCAGCTGTAGTTCTCGCATTGATTGTCATCTGCTGCGCCCCCTGTGTCTTTGCATGCCAGCTATTCACTACCGGGAATAATAAACTTGGGCGAAACCAAAAGAGGATTGTGAATCACATGAAGGTCCAGACCAAGAAAGTCGCGGTGCTCGCCGCCGCTCTGACACTATCGCTGATGGCTTCCGCCACTGGTCACGCTCAGCCGGCCGGCGATCCGGTCAACTACACTGACCCGCAGGCAGTTGCGCAGTTGCCGGCAAGCTTACCTACGAGAGGAACTGTGCCTCGTGTCATGGGGTAAACCTGGAAGGCGCCGCCGTCGTGCCGAACCTGTCGGGCGACGTGTTCGCGGCCAACTGGAGCGGCGCCCCCCTCACGGATCTGGCGACTGAACTTCGACAGATGCCGCCGGGTAATACAGCCGGCCTAGATGAGCGAGCCTACGAGGAACTCGCAGCCTATCTTCTCGCGTTCAACGGTATCCCCGCCGCGCCCGATACAGCGGCAAACACCTTGCGCTTTGGGTCGGATGGCGCGTTGCCCGATATCAGGCAGGGACAGCAAGCCACGATAGCGGTCAACATCGCCAGCGGCGCCGCCGAGGTGGAGGAGAGGCTCACACCGGTGACGGATGAGATGTTGATTAGTCCGCCGGCCGAAGACTGGCTGTTATGGCAGCGCAGCTATGACAACCAGGGTTATAGCTCGTTGGATCAAATCAACCGGGAGACCGTCTCCGACCTGGCGCTGAGCTGGCGTATGCCGCTCCAGACGGGCGAAAACAATCCGGGGCCGACCATTCACGACGGCATCATAAGGGTTATCACCTCCGCATGGCGCCGATGGTCGTCGGTGACACCGTCATACATGGCATTACCTCCCTACGTGTAGCGAAGGGTGGCTGGATTCTGGGCGTTGACCGGACAACCGGCGCACAGAAGTGGCGCTTCAATACCATCCCCGGCCCAGGCGAACCCGGTGGTCATACCTGGAACAATTTACCGATCGAAGGTCGCAGCGGCGGGTCCGTCTGGAACGCGGGCGCTTACGGTAAAGAGCTGAATCTGGTGTATTTCGGTGTGGCGCCCACCTACGATACCGCGCCACTACTCCACCCGCTCAACATTGATGGCGTCACCAACGACGCCCTGTATACCAATGCCACGATTGCCTTGAATCCAGATACTGGACAGCTCGTCTGGTACTACCAGCACCTGGCCAATGACCAGTGGGATCTGGATTGGGCGTTTGAACGCCAGATCGTCACCGTTCCCTTCGAGGGCGAATCCCGCAAGGCTGCAATCAATATGGGCAAGCTGGGGATTCTCGACGCCGTGGATGCGGCCACGGGCGAGTATCTGCGATGGACATGGGTCTGCAAAATGTCGTCACGGCAATCGACCCTGACACCGGATACAAGACGATCAATCCGGACACGATCCCACAGCTTAAAGAGACGCGATTGATCTGTGCGAATCACTATGGCGCCAAGAGCTGGCCCCCGGCGGCATTCAATCCCAACACCAATCGTCTGTATCGGCCTCTGAACGAAGGCTGTATCGAAGCGGGCCCGGAGGGGAGATATCAAATCCTGACCTCGGGTGTACAGTTGAGGGAGGCACTGTTTCCCGAGAGCAACGGCAACATGGGCCGAATTCAGGCACTGGACCTTGGCAACCAGGAATTCGACTGGTTACATCGCCAACCCAGTCCCGTGATCAGTTCCATACTGGTCACAGCCGGTGGGCTGATCTTCGCGGGCGACCTGAATCGGGCCTTTAAGGCCCTCGACGAAACGACGGGCGAGGTGCTGTGGGAGACGGCGCTGGATGACATACCGAGCTCCACGATTGTCACCTACGCCGTAGACGATATTCAGTATCTCGCCATCGTCGTTGGACAAACTGGCTATCACGTGAATGACTGGGCGCGGATGTACGACATCTTTGCCGAACCGCAGGGTGTGCCGGTAAATGATTCGCCGAAATGCGGAGCGGCAATCTGGGTATTCGCGCTCGAGAACGCGGGAAACACCAGCGCCGTGCCAGGCTTAGAGTAAGGCTCAACGCAGGCGACCCGAGTTTACGCAGCACTGCTTGTCGTTCAGACCGTGAGCCTAAGCTGCGTGTCGTCTCCTCGTTGGACACGCCTCAGCGATGGTTCTCCAGCTCGTTTGTACGCTCGACCGGCTCAATCCGCAGCACTGCGCCATCGACCTCGTCGGTGGTCAGATAGATCAGCCCGTCCGGTCCCTGACGCACATCTCGGATTCGCTGATGGAGCTCTGTCAGCAACGTCTGGTTTCCACGGCTCTGCGGGTGCCCGGTAGGACTCAAAACGATGCGATGGAGCTGGCGCGCTCCGAGGTTTGAGCCACCCATCGCACCAATGAAAATCTGCCCTTTCCAGGTGGGAAATCGGTCTCCGGTATAAAACATCAGACCGGCCAGCGCGGGTGAAGGCATCCAGTACATAAACGGCTCCTCCATGCCTGGTGCCCATGTCTGCTCGGATGTCGTGCCAGACAATCCGCCGATCTTGTTGCCGGTGTAGTCACGACCATAGGAGACCACCGGCCAGCCGTAGTTGCGGCCCGCTTCGATGATGTTGAGCTCATCACCCCCCATCGGACCGTTCTCGGTCTCCCAGATCACGCCGGTGTCCGGATGGACGTAGAGGCCGAGCGCGTTTCGGATGCCAAGCGCGTAGATCTCGGGTCGATACCCCTCGCGCCCGACGAACGGGTTGTCGAAAGGGACCGTTCCGTCGTCATTGAGGCGGAGCACTTTGCCGGCATGATTCGCTGGGTTCTGGGCGTCATCCGCGTTGCCGATCTTGTGCCTGGTCGGCATGCCGACGGTCATGAGGATTTTGCCATCGCGGCCAAACGCGATGCGCGAGCCGGACGTGCCCTGTGCCCATGCCTCCGCCACGAAGATGTCTTCGATGTCACTCAGCGCGGCGCCCCCGTCGAAACGCGCCCGCGCCAGCGTAACCGTCGCCGCATCGCGTTCCCCTTGGAAGTCGGGATGAGGGCTCCCCGCCATCGGCTTCGAGTAGGTGAAGTAGACGAGCTGATTCTCTGCATACTCGGGGTGCAGCACGATGTCCATGAGTCCAGAGTTGACGGCGCCGGTGTTCACGTCAGGGAGCCCGCCGACCGGCTCGGGGTCTAGCACGTCGTCACGGATTACCCGCAAGCGTCCCGGCCGCTCGGTGACCAAGATGTCGCCCTCAGGCAAGATCGCCAACGCCCAGGGACGTACGAGACCGGTGATCGACACTACGCGGATCTGCTGTCCTCCCGCGTCGAGCACGCGAGGCTCATTCAGTGCTCTGCCGTCCGCTTGGGCGGCAGCATGTGTGGGGGTCACAGCAATGGCGCAGACTACGAACAACTTTGCCGAGGGGGATAGGTATTTCATGGCGCTCCAGGACACGATCCGTCATCTGACTTCTTGGTGTGCACTCGTCAGCGCGAGGACCGCGTACGCCGTCGCGGCGTCGCGCATAAAGCGTCCGATGTCGGACGACGGGTCACGGTGCTTGTTGAGCGAGTGGGCGGGCCAGCTCCCGTCAGAGATCTCTTGGTTCGCGGTGAGCCATGCCAACGCGCGTTTGAGGCCGGGTTGCTCTGGTCCAGCGCCTGTCTGGAGCAGCACATAGGCAATCATGCCCGTCGCATACCCGTCGCTGTCGGTCAGGCGGGGGCTCGACTCTCGGAGCTGGTAGGGTCCGAGCGAAGAGAGGCTCCATCCGCCGTCGTCGCGCTGTCGCGAGAGCGTTTCCTCGATCACCGCCGCTTGGTCGGCGGGCGCGAGCAGACCGGGCAGCTGGGTGGACGCCCACAGACCCGTCAGCTGGTTGAACAGGTTCTGATCCTCGCGGTTGTCAGTGAGATAGCGCCGCAACCGAGCGACGCGGTCGGCGTTCGCCGGCTCGCTCGCATAGCCCTCCGGTGCCGTTCCCACCGCGACCGCGGCCAAAGCGGCACCGTAGTAGGCACCACCGTCCTCTTCCCAGGGTTCGAGCTCTGCATGCAGCCAGGGCCATGCTCCCGAGTGTGACCCGTGGTCTGCCTGCACCTCCCAGAGGTGGTCGAACGCCAGACGCGCGTCGTCGCTCAGTCGGGAGTCACCGGCGTCGTGACTCGCCAGGACAAGACTATTGAGGATCGCTTCCGAGCCCCTCGCCTCCAGACGTTTTGGCGCCACCTCTGCCCACAATCGGACGCGGCGCCGGACGTTGTCCAGCAACGCCTCTTCTTGAGGCACAGGCGCTGTCTCGCCCTGAACGATTCGAAGCGCCGACCGCGACAGGGCATAGGGAACGGCAGTGTGACAAGAAATACAGAACGTCTCGCCCTCGCGCTGTGCGACGTCCCAGCTCATCCACCATGTCTGACGCTCATCGAGATACGACGCGGCAGCCGTGGGGTCCCACTGGGGGGTCTGCGCGTTGGCATTCAAGGACATGAGCGTCACGCCCAGCAAGGACATTGTCAGTATGAAGGTTTTCACCATGGTCTCATCTCCGCGCTTCGACCGGCCGGTGCGCCGCGGCGTCTACCACGCTGTCTTACTCTACGGGGCATCATACTGCGGTCACCATGGGCAGCCGAATCGGTGGTGTTCGTAGGCCTCGGTCTTCGGAAAGCCGACCGCTTCGAAGACCGTCGATCCTTTTCCTTCGGGAGAGTCGTGACTGCTTATTCGGTGAACAGGTCTTTGGCCACCAACGCGTGGATCCCTTTGGTTCCATCGACCACCTGGGTGACGACCATATCCATGGCGACGCTGCACAACAGGATGGCCGTCTCCCGGTCGAGCCCCTTCGTGGCTACGAGGAAGTCAATCATCTCCTCGGCGGCGAGGCTCGCGGCCTCGTCCAAGTCGGGATCCAGCCCCATGGTCATGTAGTGCGTCGGTGTCTCCGCGCGCGGCCACCGGAGTGAACGGTCCTTGTGCAGGAATACCTGAATCTCACCCTCTAGTGACGTCTCGACGGCGGACCCGGAGATTTCGCCATACCCCTGCACCGCATGGCCGTCGCCAATCGACAGCAGGGCCCCTTCGTTGTGGACCGGCAGATACAGGATGCTTCCGGGCCCGAGGTCACGATTGTCCATGTTGCCGCCAAAGATACCGGGCGCCCCACTCGGGACTCGACCCATATCCGCCGGCGGAGCCACCCCCACGACGCCCCAGAACGGCCGGATCGGAACGACGACGTTCGGGGCGAACTCGACAGTTCGGGCATCGAGGTCGATCCAATGGACTCGGGAGACAGGTGCATCGAACTCTCCGGGGAAGAGCCGCTGCGCGATTCCCTGCCCGGCGATCGCAAGCCGCGCCTCGACCGAGAGGATCCGGACCTCCAGCACATCGCCCGGCTCCGCTCCGTTCACGAAGATCGGACCGTTGAGCGTGTGGTCACCACGACTCCCGGAGTCATACCCCTCGTATACCTCGTAGAGTTCCGGCGGGATTCGCTCTCGGGAAACGCCGGCGTTCTCGAACCAACGCGGATTCCCGGTGGCGGTCTCCAGTCTGACGACGTCGCCTGGATCGATCCGTAGGACCGGCTCGAGTGCGGCGTCGAAGAAGAAGATGTGAGTGGTCGAGGGCGAGGCCGTGAGCTCGTGCTGACGACCGGGTGACTGGCCGTGGACCGCCCCGGAGTCGAGGAGCACGAGGAACACGAGGAACGCGGTCGCGTGCACTGTTCTGTTCATGAACCTTCTCCTGTGCGGCGAGCCATCCACCGGACCGGCTAATACGGTTTGGTTACGTGGGCCAATCATAGATCGCGGGTGTGTGCGTGGACGTATATCGATCGTCTGGACCAGTAGGGTCTAGCCCTCCCAACGACCCCGCGAGTCCAGTGGGCGGTAGAACAAATTGCCGGTTGTCATTCGGGGGTTCCCGCGCGACATCGGTTCCGCTACGATCTGACGCGTGACTAGAATTCTCGGTGTCGTATTTGCAGTGTCCTCATGGCTGGCCGGTACGGGCACCACGCCAGCCCAGGTTGGCGGCAACTTGGCCGCGGGTCCCCCTGTCGACCTGGTGCTCGACATCACAAGTAGCGCAGACGGACCGCAGATTTCCCTGTCTGAGCTGGAACTCCTTACCGGCGAGTATTATCGGCTCAACGTCTCGAGCGACAGCGAGGAGGATTGGCGACTCGAGGTCGACGAGCTCTTGCGCAACTCACACCTCCGACTTGTCACCGTCGGTGGGATCGAGGTCCATCTGCAGGGTCTCTCTTTTCGAGCCATCGAATTCGACATACCCGGCACCGCGCAGTTCAGCTTCACTCCGATTCGTCCCGGAGCCTATGACTTCTCGGTGAGCGACGTGCCGTCCGCGGTTCGGCGGCGGAGTGCGGAAGCCGGGCGGCCAGTGGGCCCACGGATGGCGACCGGTCGGTTCATCGTTCGGTAGCGGGAATCCGACAAAGTAGAGGTGTCGTTCCAGGGCAAAGGTAAATTTCAAGGAGTCGGCACAACAGAAAAAGGGACCTACTCGCAGACCCAACGAACCCGGGAGGTCCTACACGCAGAGGGTCAGGTCGTCATAACTACGGACGATGGCGACACCATCACGTGAACGGGGTTTGGGCTGGCAGCACCTTACATGCCCTCTACGATCAGCCGGGTATCGGGCAACGAGGCCAGGAACGGCACCTCATAGTCCGGACGCGACAACCGACTGATTGCGTTGAGCGCTAAAGCGATCGCTCCTTCCTGCCATCCGGGCAAACTCGACACTTGGTCACCGACCACAAAAAAGCAGGGCGCGGCGCCGTCCTCACCGTCCACCGCGGTGCCCTGCACGAGGGCGTTGAAGTGGTGGACGCTGTCCTTCACCGTATCCCATTGTGCGCAAGACGCCGGTTCACAACCGGCGGCCCGCCGAGTGGACCATCCTTCATTTGCGTCAGATTCGAGTCACTTGCCATGACATAGACTTCGACTTCGACGCCGAATCGCTTCAGATAGCCCAACAATCGCTTGTGGCTCGACGGGCTCCTTCCCGGTCCGGCATTGAGATATGGTTCGCTGTCGCCGGCGGGACGTTCGAACCTCACCACCTGGGTCTCCCCCGGTTTTGAGCCAAAGAGCTTGCTGTCCTGGTCCTCGGTGAAGGTGTCGCCGGTGCGGTCCTTTGCTTCGAGCACGATGACTTCCGCGCCAGACTCCTGAGCGAGCAGCTCGTAGGCGGTCGTCAGTCCGGCGACACCCGACCCGATAAGGGACAGCAACACCCATGCCATCGGATTCAGCGGACACCGTCACGGTCGCCAAGGTCACACTCCGGGGCAGCGGTGACCCCGATAGCTCGGATGAGCGAAGCGAAGAATCTAGGCGACAATCGGCGTGTTTACGCGGCTTCCGATAACACGAGCAAAGACCGCGAGCGCGGCCACCACAACCACGCCGGCGGTGAAAAAGGCGGAGCCGAGAAAATGGATTGGCGCGTCGGCGTTGCAATCTCCCCGCTAGACCAGGGCACCACGCAGGCGAGTATGATCCACCCATTTGGCGAGAACGCGAACCCCAAGAAGCCAACGGACAACAGCAGATAGCCAATGTAGACAGGACGCCGCTCCCCCAATCTGGGGATGGCTGATCAGGAGCCCCTGAACCAGTGTGATCATCGCGCCGACAAAGCCCAAAGCGTAGCCCACATCACGCTCGCTCCACTCGAATTTGAACATCGTGTAATAACTGAAAATGCTCGGATTCGAGTCGTGGGCGACCAAATAGAGCAAGTGGACGCCGAGAAGACCAAACGCCATCGGGAAACGGCGGATCCGATATGTTGCCGATGATGGGGGCGGTGAAGAACTGCATCAGCGCGCAGAGGAACAGCAACCATCCACCGTAAATCGCGGCCTGAGAAAGCGACTCCCCCGTGAGCTCCATGATGAGCTCGGGCACGACCGGGATGACGATCCCAAAGCCGACCATGTCGATCAGGACCGTCACAAAAACGAACGTCAACGCGTGCTTGGCCGGTCTGGCCGTCATGCCGATAGGCTTCCTCTGTTTCCTGCGACGCGCTTCATCCTACTGGAAGGTTGAATCCATTCCTGGGTTCGGGTTGGGTGCCAGCATCATCATGCACTACTCTCCCAGACGATCGCTGAAGATCTACGGCAGACAGACCGAGGAGGCCCCCAATGAAACGACTCTGCGTGCTCGTCCTTCTTTTCAGTGCGGCACCGCTTGGGGCGCAAGATGATGCCGCCCACATGGTCGAATGGCGGTATGTGGGTGCCGAGCAGTCGCAGACAAAATATTCGCCGGTGTCCGACATTGACGTCTCCAACGTCGACCGACTAGAAATCGCCTGGACCTGGGAACCCGGCGAGTTGCCAAACCAGGAGTATGGAACCCGTCCCGGCAGCTTCGAGGCAACGCCGCTGATGATCGACAACGTGGTGTATCTCTCGACCATGTATACGCGTGTCGTCGCGCTCGACGCCGAAACAGGAGACGAGTTGTGGGCGTTTGATCCGGAGGCCTATAAGACAGGTCCGCGGGGCGCTGGCCCCGGGGGGTTCAAGCATCGCGGCGTCGCTGTAGCGGGTAGTGGAGACGAGATGCGCGTCTTTATAAACAGTCGTGACAGCCTGTATTCGCTCGATGCAAAAAGTGGCGAACTCATCCGAACGTTTGGTGACAACGGCAGGGTGCTGCTCACTGAGGGCTTTCCGAACGAGGTGACCCACGAGTCGTTTGACCAGACGTCGCCACCAGTCGTCTTTGAAGACTTGGTCATCGTTGGAAGCCGCGTGCCCGACCGTGTCCAGCGTCGGTTCGATACCCCGGGCTCGGTGCAGGCGTTTGACACCGAGACCGGCGAGCGTCGGTGGGTCTTCTTTACGGTGCCTCAGTCAAATGATGACTTTGGCGCCGACACGTGGGAAAACGGTTCGTGGCGCTACACCGGTCACGCCAACGTGTGGGGACTCATGTCGCTCGATGAGGAGCGCGGGCTGCTTTATGTGCCGACGAGTACGCCGAGCAGCGACTACTGGGGTGGACGCCGATTGGGGGCCAATCTGTTCGCGGAATCGTTGGTGTGTCTGAATGCGCGCACGGGTGAACGCGAATGGCACTTCCAGGCGGTGCACCACGGGTTGTGGGACTACGACTTTACCTCGCCACCGAATCTGGTGACCATTACCGTCGATGGCCGCACGATCGACGCGGTCGCCGAGGTATCGAAACAGGGCTTCACCTACGTCTTTGACCGTGTCACAGGTGAGCCAGTGTGGCCAATCGAAGAACGCCCGGTTGACACCGAGACGGACGTGCCCGGCGAGGTGCCATATGCGACGCAGCCGTTTCCAACCAAGCCGCCACCGTTTTCCGCGCAGGGTATCTCGCTCGACGATGCCAACGACTTGACGCCCGAGGTGCATCAGCTCGCGCTCGAAGAGCTTGCGACATATCGCCTCGGGCCACTGTTCACGCCGCCCAGCCTCCGAGGCACACTCCAGCGGCCACGTGTCGATGGCGGAGCCAACTGGGGGGGCGCCGCATTCGACCCGGACACCGGGATGCTCTACCTGCGAACGTCGGAAGGGACCTCATCAAATCAGATCTGTGAGAACAGCGCGGCTGATCCCGAGATCGATGTCGCCTACACAAACAACTGTCCCCGGGGGGCGGCGGCCGGTATGTTCCGCGGACAACCAGGGGCGACCCAGGTAGCACGCAGTGGGCTGGGTCCGATACCGCTTGTGAAGCCGCCGTACGCCAAGCTCGTTGCCATCGATCTGAATGACGGGGAGATCGCGTGGAGCGTCCCGTTTGGCGAAGGGAGCGGGATCATCCGACGGCACCCCTTGCTCCGGGATGTCGATCTGCCGGACCGTCTCGGAACACCCGGCGCCAACGGACCCATGGTGACGGGGGGTGGGCTCGTCATGGTCGGGGGCGGCGACCCGTTCCTGTATGCCTTCGATGCGGCAACCGGTCGTGAAATATCACGAGTGCCGACCGAGCTCCGCACCAGTGGCAACCCGATGACCTACCGGTCACAGTCCGGACGGCAGTTCATCCTGATTGCGACCGGGGCCGGACCGGATGCCTCGCTGGTCGCCTTTGCCCTTCCCAGGGACTAGTGGATTAGCGTCCCACTGCGGGCGTTGGGAATTCGGGCAGCTGGGTGATCTCTACTTCGACGTTGTGACACGATTGGGCGATGCAGCCAACTTCGACACGGTCGAGGCAGTGGTCAAGGACTTCTCCGGCACCCGCGTACCGGTGGCCACGCCAAAGGCGTTATATCTGCTCAAGAAAAGCACCGTGCGCCCGATCGATCGGCATGATGCGGCCGAGCTCCGGAGCCGTTTCAATCTGACCAAGGAGGAATGACCGGCCTATCCAAAGATTCCGGTCAGTCGAAGAAATGGAAGCGGCGACAGTCGCATCTACCGAGTCATTCAACCGGTTCCTCCGCCATTGTGCTCGCTACTGGTCCATCGCTCCGCGGGTCTATCCGCGCGGCGTATTCAAGTATCGAAACCTCAAGGCCGCGCAGCGCGCTCGTCAGCGAGACTCCATTTCGCAGAAGGACAAGACCGGAAAGATGTGACCCCTCGCGGGCCGGCGATCCACCGACCCTGGAGGATGTCCCGGGGAAAGCTCCAGATGCAACGGGCGCTATCAACAGCCGCGAGATCCCTTCCCAGACTAGACCGACACACGTCGCCTGGATGTGGGCCGCGTCGCCATTCGCGAGTGGCGGCATCGGATCAACATGCGCGCGACACACGCCGCAGCTGAGACCTACTGCGTCCAGGTCGCGCGGAGCGCGTCCCGGTCAATCTCTTCGCCACGAAGATAGACTGCGGCGATCTGCCGCGTGTTCATAATGTCGTCGAGGGGATTCGCATCGAGCACCACGAAATCGGCACGTTGCCCGGACTCGATGCTTCCTCGGTCCGTCAGACCAAACGCTCGGGCGGCGCGGGTCGTGCCCGCGACGATCGCTTGCGACGGGGTCATCCCCAGCCGCACGAACAGCTCGAGTTCGAGATGATCCGCATAGCCAAAGAAGTCACCGACCGCGCCGGCGTCGGTCCCCAGGATGATGCGCTCACGCAGGCGCGCGAAGTTGTCGGCAATCACCCGAGCCCGCTCCTCCGTCGCTGGATCCCTGGGGGCCTCCGGGATAGCGCCCTCGGCTCCCGCCGCACGCAGCAGCTCGAGAACGTGGACGGGCACCTGCTCTTGAAAGAACGGGTCCTCGAACACCGGGCGTCGGTAGGCCTCTCGCCGCGTCACCATCCCCAACGTCGGTACGATGAACGCGTTCCGCGACTCGACCAACGCGAGATACTCCTCGTCGACCTCCCGGTCATAGGGCATGTGGATGAAGCGCCGGGCACCCGCCGCGAGGAGTCGTTTGTGATCGTCTAGCGTGGTCGCATGCGCGATCACACGAATGTCTTGCACCTGGGCTTCGTCGAGGATGGCCTCGTAAATGACTGGACTCAGCTTGACCCCAGCGCCGCGCCGTTCGTCACGAGCATCCACCCAGATTTTGACAATCTGGATCCCGCGTTCTGCCTCGGCGCGGATGACCTCCCTAGCCTCCGTCGGGGTGGTGACCGCGTGCAGCCCCCACCAGCCGCCATCATCGGTGAACCGCGGGTTCGGACCACCGCCGGGTGTCCCGAGCCCGGGGGACACCAAGTAACTCGCGCCCCCGACATCGCCCAAACGCTGTGCGTGCCGGACTTCGAGGGCAATGTTCTCTCGGTCGCTGCCCGTCGAGATCACGGTCCCGACCCCGTAGTACGCATGACGAGAGAGATGGTCGATGAGGTTGTCCCGGGTAAACCGTTCCGAGCCCCAAGTCGTGTAGCCCTCCCACCCGAGGTGCGCGTGAGTGTTCACCAGCGCGGGCATTAGTGTCTTTCCGGCCAAGTCGACGCGAATCGCCCCTGCTGGCACATCGACCGCGCCCGACACCCCGACATCGATGATCTGATCGTCCCGAATGACGATCGCTGCGTCCTCTATGACACGGCCGTCGCCCACGACGACCCGTGCCCCTGTAAACAACGTGACGGCTTCGGAGTCACGAGCTACTTGGCTCGGCGCCGCAACTACCGCCCCACACCCCGCACCTGCGAGCAGTGCAATACCGGCAGAAAGAAGGACACGAGATGATGCTGTGATGAGCAATGCCCCGCTGGGCCAGCAGGTCTTCAGCATCCGTGAAGCTTAGACCCGAAGCGAGAGTAGAGCCACTACGGTGGGTCGGTCTTCGACGTTTTTGTTCGGCAAACTAAAGTACGCGGCCAATCAAGCGTCGGTGAAACGGGGGGGTCCCGTTGTCCAGCGCGTCGCTGAGCTTGCGTGGCGCGCCAATGTACACCCGACAGGCACCCTCCGTACTGAACCCACCGCATGACTCGCTGATTTCACCGAAGCTCCGGCCGTTCTTTCGAGCGCGAACCACTGCCCGCTCCTGGGCCGATAGACGGCCCCAGACTGCCGCAACTTTTCGACCGTGCTCTGGGGACGCGTCACCCTCATCGGTGTCCGCCGTCGCCAGCCTGCCGCGGCGAATTTCCGCCCGTTTCTCGTCAACGATGAGGTTGTTGAAAATAGTGGTCACCCAACCGACAAAGACCGTCCACGGTTCCCCTTTGAATCGGTTCAAATGCCTCCATCCGCGGACCAACGTTTCGCGGACCAGATCGTCGGTCCCCGCTCGCTGTCGCGCCTTGCCCCACAGCCGTCCGTGCCCGACGAGGCGGAGCTGACAGACAACCTCGTCTAAGGTTCCGCCGGGCGAACCGACATCCTGCTGACCGGGCCAGATGAACGCCGTCGCCAACAAGCTATCGGCAAGGTCCTCTGTAGATATCCGGCGGTCAGGTGGAGGTGACATGATTTTGAGAAGGTCAGTCGTAGCCTTCGTCACGAGAGTCGGGCGTTCAAAGCGACCATAGGAACTGCCAGCGAAAGGAGTGAGGCGGCTTGTAGTCCTTGGCCGGCACACCTAGGATGCCGAAGTCTGTCGGCTCAGGGCTCAGTGCGTCGCACACCGCCTCTCCGACCTCGCTCGCCATCTCGGCGTCGAATCGCTGCTTCTGCCGAACCTCGGTCTCCAATGTGACGCCGTCGATGAGCTCCATCCAGACGCCGACTTCGCCGTCGTGTACCTCCGCGTTGTAGACCCGCACGACGTTCGGTTGAATTGACCCGGGCCGAAGCACGTGCTTCTTCGAGGAGTTGGTCAGTGGGCCGCCTCGCGCGATGGGGGTGATACAGCTTGAGCGCAACCAGCTGCTCCAATCCAGGGTCCCACGCTCGGTAGATGGTTCCGAACGACCCGGCGTCGATCCGACCGAGCATTGTCAATCGGCCCCAGCGGTCAGGCATCGAGATCTCACTGAGTTCGCGGAGCTCGTTGAGCAGCTCGGCTTCCTCCGGGCTTTGATCCGGCGGGTCAACGGCCAGCAGGTCTGAGATCCGAAAGCTCGCCTCGGCCGGTATGGAGGCAACCCCGCCCAGTAGCTGCGAGACGGGACGACTGCACGCCTGTCGAGCGACCTCCGCCGAACTCGACCCCATGCTGGCGGCGATCTGCTCGAAGCTGCGCCCTCGTTCGAGCCGTCCGACAAACGCCTTGCGCGCATCCGGGTCTAGGTCGCGGAACGCTTGGCTAAAGGTCTTGAACCCATCCGGAACACGCGGCTCATTGCGAGCTCCGATGTCGCTCGAACGATCCTGGGGCCGGGACGTCGTCCCCTTGCACCCCCGAGATGTGCGGGGAGAGGTGCGACGCTGTCTGTGTCGAGAAACAGGCTCTGACACTACTTTCTTAGCACACTTCGATCGCTGAGACACGTCTGCATACATTGGCTTAACGATCGGGGAGAGAAAACCGAACACCATCGAGGGAGCTGTAAGTCGGCGGAATCCGGAACATCGGCTACGATGTGGCTGACATTGGCGACTGGCTGAGACGGAGTGAAAGATCGTCCAATAACGGGGTGTCTAATATGTCCGATTGTCGTGCAGTAAGGTGTCGGCCCCGTGTAGTGTCGGAATGTGCGCATTCAGTCACGGAAGCCGCGTCATGACAGCACCGCCCCGCCTTCACCCGATGACGGGCTCTCGCGCGGCAGCCGTTCTCCTGGCCTCGCTGGCCATCGCGTGGCCTGTCCGATCGGCGGCTCAGGAACCCGCGGTGGGGCCACCGCTTCGGCCCTTGGTGCTCGAGTCACCAGCCGGACAACGGTTTCGCGTGGTGCCGATAGCCACCGGCCTCGAGCACCCGTGGAGTCTCGCGTTCCTCCCGGGTGGCCGCACCATGCTGGTGACCGAGCGCCCCGGTCGCCTGCGGCTCATCCGCGACGACGGTCTTGACCCTCGCCCCATCGCCGGTGTGCCGGACGTCTACGCGGAGCACATCGGGGGCCTGAACGAGGTCGCGCTCCACCCGGAGTTCGCACGCAATGGTCTCGTCTACCTGTCGTACTCCAAGGCGGGCGAACGGGGCGCTACCCTCGCGCTAGCGCGCGGGCGGTTCGATGGGACACAGCTCGTCGACGTTCATGACATCTTTGTGGCCGACGCCTGGGAGCCGGCCGGGCCGACCACGAGGGGGGGCGGCGGCACCTACGGCGGCCGGATGGCGTTCGGGCCCGACGGCATGCTCTACCTGACGGTGGCCGACCGCGACACGATGGTGCTCACAGGCAACCCCGAAGTACGAATGCGGGCGCAGAACCTGGGCGACCACGTCGGCAAGATACTCCGCCTGCGCGACGACGGGAGCGTCCCGGACGACAACCCCTTCGTCGGACAACCCGGCGCACGGCCGGAGATCTACACCTACGGGCACCGCAATGCATATGGGTTGGCCTTTCATCCCGACACCGGCGCGCTGTGGGAGCTCGAGATCGGGCCGCTGGCCGGCGACGAGGTCAACATCCTTGTACCCGGGGGGAACTACGGCTGGCCGCTCGTGTCGCTCGGACGCGACTACAGCGGCCAGTTCGTGTCAGAGCAACCGTGGTGGCGCCCGGGCATCGAGATGCCGCTCATCTTCTGGGTTCCGGCCATCAGCCCTTCGGGAATGGTGTTCTACACCGGTGACCGGTTTCCCGCCTGGCAGGGAAGCCTCTTCGTCAGCGCGCTCGGGGCGCGGCAGCTCCAGCGGATCGTGTTCAACGACGGGATGCCCATCGGACGGCCCGAGTCGCTACTCACGGAGATTGGTCAGCGGTTCCGGGACGTACGGCAGGGCCCCAACGGCTACCTGTACGTCTTGACCGAAGGGCGGGTCACGGGCGATGACGCGCTAGGCGCAGTGCTGCGGATCGAGCCCGCAGAATGAGAAACGCTTCTGCGCGAGGTGGTGCGGCTTCGAGGGCGGGCCCAGAGGCTCGGGGGGGTCGATGCTCCCTCCACGATTCCGGGCCCCGCCTACTGTCCGGGAGCGCTTACGGAGACACACTGCGCGTTCATTTATCTCGGGGATGAGCCAACCACGTTGGATGGGACCATTGCCGGACGCTGGCGCGTGTGGGCAGTCGATGGGGCGGGCAACGTCGGCCCGACAAGCCCATGGTTGGAGTTCTTGTTCGACAACATTCCAGATTGTACGGAAACACGCACGAGCCAGTGTCGTTAACGTCGGCCAAACAGCCCGGGGACATCCCCGTTGAACCGGCCGCCGCGTGGAAGTAGGCTGGTAAGAATCGATGCGAGTTGTTGTGATCGAAGGATGATATGACGTCACCGATAGAAGACATCACGGTGCAGTGTCCGAAATGCGGGAACCTCTATGAGGACTGGATTCGGAGATCGGTCAATCTTGACCTTGATCCATTTGACGACCAGTACCTCGAAAGCTGCTCGACAGCGACGTGCCCACAATGCGAGCACAAGGTCAACCTGGATGTGCTCGTCGTTGAGGATGGCGTGTTTAAGTTCGGGACCCCAGAATAGGGGCTGGCCGGTCATGGTCACGTAGAACTAGCCCCGTGCTGCTGAACGTGGTTCTCTCGTGAGCAGCATCTCGTACACGACCCTTTGACATCCAGTCTGCAACGCCTTGCTGTTGGGATATTGCAGTCTCTCATAAGCGTTACGCGTTCTACGTGGCCCCTGGGCGCTCTGGGCTGGATGTCGTGGATACCCAGCCCCAGTGAATGTTGCTGTACACATTAGCGCCTGTCGTGCAGTGGTATCTTGCGTACGCCCAGGGCTCTCTCTCACCTTTTTCAAGGAATAACCAATGCACTTTACGTCGTACGTCAGCGATGGTCTCTTTACCGCGTGTCGTTGAGTCGTCTACCAGTAGTTCAAGAGTGATCACGGCCTTCCGGGGTGGCGACACACGAGCGACGATTGGAAACGGAGGTTTATCTGTGTCGAACGATCCGTAGCTGAGTGCCATGTGTTCGTCATCTGGGGAAACCGCCCCTTCGACGATTTTGAGAGAAGG